>Ga0116142_10003657_pt1 | contig 15290 bp, 11 predicted proteins | sample AD_UKC033_MetaG_FD_89785 | JGI IMG/M metagenome (GOLD analysis project Ga0116142, IMG submission 89785) | Active sludge microbial communities of municipal wastewater-treating anaerobic digesters from USA - AD_UKC033_MetaG | ecosystem: Engineered > Bioreactor > Anaerobic > Digestate | place: USA... | reverse complement strand
TCGCGGTCTAGGTTGATATAATCGGGGAACGGGCAACCAGATTGCCGACACCAAACGATTAATCCGTCATCGACGCGGAGGTCACTAACCCGGTGGATATCGAGGCCAACGTATTAACGAACGGGACATGCGATATTTCGTTTGAATGGCAAGCCAAAAGACCAAACGACGGTAGCTGCTTCGATGTTCATGTTCGACTGTATAAAATATCCTATCAGTCAATAGATGCTGTGCTGGCATTGGTAAGCGATATTTCGGGGATGAAGAAAAGCGAGCTGATGCTGCGCGAATCCGAAGAACGCTACCGCCTCGCCATCGAATGTTCCAATGATGGCGTAGCTATTGTAAAGGGCACTGACCACCTGTATGTTAATCACAAATTTGCCGAAATGTTTGGCTATGAGAGTCCGGACGATATAATTGGCAAGGACCACAGCATTACAGTCCACCCTGATGACCTGGACACTGTTGTGGACTACAATAGGCGCAGGCATAATGGAGAACAGGTTCCATCACGGTATGAGTTCAGGGGCATCAGAAAAGATGGCAGCATTATGTATGTTTCGGCATCAGTGAACAATATGGTGTATCAGGGGGATAACGTATCTATTGCATACCTGCGCGATATTACACCACAAATAAAACAAGAAGCGATATTACATATGCAGCGTGATTTAGCAATGTTGCTGGCAAGAGCAACATCTGTTGAGGATGCCATTGCGGGAACATTAAACAGTGTTCTCAACGTTACAACTATGGACGCAGGTTGCATTTATCTTTTAAATAGTGCATCTGGTGATTTTGAACTCAGGTACCATGTGGGTTTAAGTGAGAATTTTATTGAAGAGATCTCAGTTATTAAGAACGGTTCAGCCGAAATGTCTCGATTGAAGCATTTAAACTATGATACCGTTTTTTCTTGCCATGAGCCAACAATAGATAATGTGTTTGCTGCAGCCACTATGAAAGAAGGCTTTACGTTGATTGCTCGTGTGCCATTGGTATACGCAGGCACGCTTAAGGGCTTGATGTGTGTTGGAACACATGGCAAAGGTTCGTTGCTACCGGATAGTAACGAGGAAAACATGTTAAAAGCAGCAGCAGCCCAACTGGTAACACTAATCAACAAATTTGAGATTGAACGAGAGTTAAATTATAGCAACAAACAAATTAAGCGCATGCTTGGCAATGCGATGATCGGCATGTTTCGCGTAACACTTGACGGAAGACTGCTTGCGGTCAACAAGGCTCTGGCAAACATGTATGGCTATGCTGACGAGAATGATTTCATCCGGGGCGTTAAGGGCACCAGCTTAGGTACATATGCCGTTCCGGAAGAGCGGCAGGCATTTATAGATACATTGCTTGCAAATGGGGCAGTTGTCGGCTTCGAAAAAAGGGCGAAGCATAAAGACGGGCATGTAATGTGGATCAGGATTAGCGCAAGAGTTGTTGAAGAAGACGGGATGGAATATATAGAAGGTATGTCTGAGGACATTACGTCACAAAAGCTGGCCGAAGAAGAACTTGAACGTCAGGTGCAGATATTAAGCAGTGTGCTGGACAACGTGCCGGATATTATTGGCATCCAGAAGCCCGACCATACCATTATCCGCTACAATAAGGCTGGATATGATATGCTTGGTATATCCCACAACGACGTTGCTGACAAGAGATGCTATGAGCTTATCGGCAGAAATATGCCATGTGATGTATGCATGACTGCTAAAGCGGTTAAGAGCAAGAAGCTTGAGCAGACTGAAAAATATGTCCCAGAGCTTGGGCGATATTTGTTTTGCAGAAGTAACCCGGTGTTGAACAAAAATGGCGATGTGGTATTGCTCGTTGAGCAACTACAGGATATTACCGACAGAATACATGCGGATAAAGAATTATTAATGCTCTCGGAGGCTATAGAGGCTTCGATGGACGGCATCGCCGTACTTGATAGAAATGATAGATATGTATACGTCAACCGTGCTCACGCTGAAATTTACGGCTATGGCAGCGCAAGCGAACTTATCGGCAAAACATGGCGCATGCTATATTATTCCGATGAACTGAATCGGTTTGACACGAACATTTTGCCGAGCTTGCATGAAAAAGGCAGGTGGTGGGGGGAAGCAGTAGGGAAGAAAAAAGATGGCAGTACGTTTCCGCAGGAGCTATCGTTGTCTTTACTGTCAGACAGCAAGCTGATATGTGTGGTACGAAATATATCTGTGAGGAAACGCGCGGAGAGAGAGATATACGATAAGTCATTGTTTTTGCAGACGATTATAGATACATGCCCGTATCCTATTTTCTATAAAGGGCTATGTGCAAAATGTGGTTGGAAATGCGCAAGAACCTATATGGCTTGATCCGTTTTTTGCAAACGTATTATGGTTGGAATGACATGCCTAAACTTGATCGGCTGATGCGAACTTCTGGTTGAAACATACGATATTCTAACAGAGGTTTTGCTGTTGTCTCCTGAAGAAAGTACTTCCTGAAATTGAGTTTTTCACAAATAAGTGATTCATGCTGCATTTTAATCGGTAATGGTGAGTCATGCCCAAACAATGTTGGCATTTATTCAGTAAAAAACCTAAAGCATTTTTGTATTTGCTTGACATATAGAGCTATTTAAACAATAATTCATAATATACTGAATAATAGCCAAAAGAAGGGGGACAGTTTGAGAAGATTTTTTCAATGTTCGTTGGTTTTTTTGGGATTTTTTGTTATTGGATGTGCACAAGCACCTGTTCCATCTTCTTACAATTTGACGACACAACAAAAAATGCAGACCGCCTATCATTGGAATGTCCTTGCAGATGATACCGCTGAACAAATAAAGATTGGTCTTACAAATATTGGTGTTGCTCAAGAAGCTATTTATGTTAATAAGGCTGGAGATTCTCCATTTAACGAAGCTTTTCACAACATGCTGCTCACAAGGCTTTCAAATAAAGGGGTGAATACTGTAGTAGGCAGAAAAAACGCACTCTTATATGTACATTATGAAACACAGGTGATATATCACAAAGCTACCATTAAAACCCCAAAGTATGGACAACTTGCCCTTTTGACAGGCGGTATTATTGCAGTTCGAGAAGCTTTCGATCAGCCCTTGAGCGTAGCAGGTAGAATCGCCACAGTTGGTGGTGTTTTAGTAGCCTTGGATATAATGAACAGCGCAAGCCCCGACTCCTTTACACTTTTCCGTGAGAAAAAGCCAAATACCGAGATAATAGTAACAACCTCTGTACTGAGAGACGATTCCTACCTTATAAGAAAAACAGATTGCTATTATGTTAATTTCGATGATTCATGGCAGTACGAAGAGCCGAAGTCTCAGAAGATTCAAGTTACTGGAAAATAGTAATAGTCTTGTCGAAGAGAGGAAAACATAATGAAGTTTAATATATATAAATCATACAACAATAAAAAAAAATACACGGGCATTTTTGTTAAAATATTGTATTTGGTTCTTATAACTACATTTTTCACTGGTTGTACAATGTTCAGGGCATATATGAATCTTGATGCAGACCTTATTAATGAAAGTTATGCAGCCGCAGATGAACTCATATCCCGCTCAATGCCGCCAATAAGCCCGGCATCCCCGGTACTTATTGCAACCCTTACAGATGTTAAAAGCCTTGAAGACTCTTCATTATTTGGAAAAACTGTATCCGAGCAAATTTCTTCCAGGCTGGTCCAAAGAGGATACAAGGTAGTTGAGCTAAAATTAAGAAAGGATGTTCTTGTCAATAGCGAGAGAGGCGAACTCCTTTTATCAAGGATGGCGCAGGATATCGCCAAGGAACATAATGCGCAATGTGCTGCTGTAGGAACATACTCAATAGGTAACTATCTTATATACGTATCGGTAAAAATAGTCAGGCTGTCTGATAATGCTATTATTTCAACCTATAACTATAAATTACCTTTAGGAGCTAATAACCGACAATTATTGAACCTATCTTCTGGAGAATGGAAGATTGTCGGACAAAATTAGCAAGGTATTTGCTGGGCAGGATGCATAGAGTAAAGAGTTGAAGTTTTGCTAAAGCTGCTTTTGAGCTTTTTGATGCACGCATTTGTGGACGGAGGGGACGTCCTTCAACAATTCAATAACCCATAAAAACAAAATACATTTGCTTCTTCCTGAAATCAAGCATAGAGGGGTTTTCTTTACAGTACAACATTTGAAGTGGTAATAGATAAAAATATAATAATTTTAAAGACATAATTTGCATACAACATTAAAGAGTAAAACAATTAAGTTACATAAAAAGAAGAGAAAGAAGGGTGATCGGGACGACGATGATTGCATCGTCCCGATCGGGGGTTAAGCCAGGACATTAATGGCTAATCATTCCTGGCACTCTGAGAAGGGTCAGGTTCATTCATGCCAACTTCACGACAAACATCTTTCTCTGATGGCGTCTCAGTTGGATAATTTACGAACTTAACAGGCTGATGTTTTCGAGAAAATACATTAAGTTGGAACACATCCGGCCGTGCGTAATGTCCAACACAATCTATCATATGTTTCACACCAACAATATTATCAAGATTGATTTCTGTGTATACGATCTGCTCCTTGTCTTCAATAGGGCCTGCAATATAATTACTAATGGGATCTACAACTCCGGATATGCCTCCACCCTCATCAAGTATGCCCTGATTTCCGGGATCAAGTTCAAGATAAAAATTCAGTTCTTCCTGCCCAACGCAGGAGGAAGAATATACCGCATAAACCTGGCCCTCAAAGGTCATATTTCTCATGGCAACATCGATGATTTTTTTTCTGTCCCTTGGCTGACTTCTAAAGTTGGCACCCGGCCACATTGCAATATGAATCTCTTCCCCCATGCTATAAAGAGCATAGCGGGAAAGTGGCATAGAATGTTCATAGCAAATAAGCATGCCGATTTTTCCGATAGATGTATCGCATACTTGGAGGCTCGTTCCGTCACCCATGCCCCATATCGTTCTTTCCTCCCCTGTGGGCATCAGCTTTCTCCTCTGGATACATATATTGCCTTCCTCGTTAATAAGCACTTGGCTGTTATACAGGGTTCCACAGTCTTTTTCTACAAAACCAAGTGCAATTATAATTCCATTCTTTTTTGCAGTAGTTTTGATGTAATCCATTTCCGAAGATTTTACTTCAAGAGCATTTGCAAACTGTTTCTTGAATAGTTCCAGTTTCTTGTTGTTATTAATGCCCATCCATATCCACCAGGGGTATCCGGGCACGTATGTTTCAGGAAATACGACCAGTTTAGCGCCATTTGCAGCAGCCTCTTTTGTCATTGAAACCACTTTTTCGATTGTCCCCTCTTTGCTGAACAAAACTGGCGCCACGATAGTTGTTGCTATCTTGTTTATCTTACTTTTAGCCATAGCATACCTCCTAATTAATTATTATATTTAATTTCAATGATACGTAGCTTTTCCTGAAAGAATTCGTCATGCGTTAGTTTTAAACGTATTCCTCGTAACCATGAGTATTAACCAAAGCACAACTCCCACGGCAAGAGCCTGGGCTGCGCCGAATCTCCACAAGACAACGCCAACAATACCTGCTATACCGAGATCGAGTTTGTCCCTGGACATCATCATTGCAATATAACTGCAGGCAAAACCCTGGATAAGCATTGTAGTTGATGCAGCAAGAGCAAGAAAAGGTTTCATCAAAGTAATAAGAGGAACAATGAAAACAAGTATAGGCCACCACAACTGAAACGAAAGCAAGCCGCCCCATATTGTTGGCATTCCTTCTTTGCCGCCTTTGTAGCGCTCGTAAACCGAAACGGTTACGCCTGCCCATAGCGGGCCGCAAGTTGTTGCATATGGTGCAAATATTGCATTCCACGCATTACGGAAAGCAGTTATTACTGAAGAACGTGCTATGCTAAAATCAATGTGCTGCTCTGTCCTTTCTTGGTTGGCTTCACCCCTTAAGGCATCAATTATGAGCCAATCGCCAAAAAGAATAATGTATGCTACGATGGCAGTGGGAATGGCATTGATTAAGTGACTCACCGGTGGAAAACCATATCCGAATATAGACATTGTGGCGAACTGTTCAGCGATCCTGGGAACAAAAATTCCCCACTCTATCTTGGGAATGGGCACTTCTTTTACGATAAGTCCAACTATTGCGCCGACAATAAGCGCTGGCACATACCCGTATCTCCCCAGGTTTTTAATCAACTTGTTCGTACCCTGCCATTTTTTAAAGCTTAGCGACCAAAGCAGGTAAAAAGATATAAATGTCGCAATACCGATACACCAGGGAGACTTCAGAAACCTGCCGCCCACCCTTAACTCACCGGATATTGCGCTTATCCCGGCACCAAGAACTATTCCAGCCCTTAAACCGGCAGGAACACGCCTGTTGATCCAGTCGGCAAGTCCAGTCGGCCCCGTTATAAGACATAAAACCGCAAGCACAAGTTGCACAGAAGCCAATGCCCAAACCCTTTCGGCATGAGCAGCCTCCGGATACGATTTTACGTATGCAAGCACAACCGGTATCGATGCAGTAATCCATCCCGGCACCGAGGGGTCACCAAGAGTTGCCGTGAGCCAGAACGCAAGCGTAAACCAGAATACTGCTGTCCAGGCAACCTCAAATGAAATCCATGGAAATGCATCCATAATGAATGGAATGGCGGCCATGGCAACGGAAAATAGAAAAAAAGCCTGAATGGTTTCTGCCAATTCCAACCTGTAATGAACAAATGGGATACGCAGCTTGAAAAGACCAAGCGGGATGTAGGGTGTCTCCTTACCCTTTTCTTTAATCATTTTTTACCCCCTTTCTTTTTTTAATAAAGCTAAGGCAAACAATACTTAAACCTTATGTTCTACTGGCTAAAAATTCACCTCCTTATCGATTAATTGCAGCCTTTATTTTTAATATGATTATTATACTAAATAATATAATTGTCAAATACAATTATATTAAAATAATTTATTTAACAAAGTTAATAAAGCAAAAACAACTTCTATAATATTGTTATTATTTATATAAACAACAATTACAATGACATTATTATATTTCTTGACTAATATAATTCTATTAAGGGAAAATATATAAAATTATGTTAGATTATAAAAACTGGCATGAAAGGATAAATTTATGACTATAGCGGAGAAACTTAAAAAACTTAGAAGCCTGAGACAAGTAACTGCAGCAGAACTCTCGCAACTCTCCGGAGTCCACCAAACAACTATATCGGCTATAGAAAATAAAAGACATGTCTCTCCAGGTATCGAAACGATCGAAAGGCTCGCAAAGGCACTCAAGGTATCACCGCTTTATTTCTTTGAAGATCGTTCAAGGACACCATTTGATTTGGTTGATAACCTTCCTTCCGATATTTCTGATTTTCTCCTCCGCGAAGAATCGCTTCCTTACCTTCTGCTGAGCAAAGATGCTTACGCTAAGGGAATATCGAGTAAAACCATGGAACAGCTCATAAAAGTATTACATGACAATCAAGACAAAATACGCTCTGTAACGGGGTCAAAAAAAGTTACCAGCAAAAAAACCTTAAATCAAAAACAAAAAAAAATATCCAATGATGATGAGGGGGTAATTTTATGATAGATGTTAAACTCCACGATTTTTCAGGCGAAATAGAGTGGTTTAAACTTGGGACCTTTTTGATTATTGATAATAATTATCGAGCTGTCGACGATTTAATTCATTTGGCTTTACCAGAAATCGAGGTGCTGGCAAGTATTGTTCATAAAGGATATATCGACGAAAACGAACAAGTCCCAATACTGAAATCTCTTTTGCGGGAGATGCAGCATAAATACGAACAATTATATATTTCCGATATAAACGGCAATTATTTTAATGCCGACGGACAGAAAAACAATATAATTGACCGTTCTTATTTTCATCTTGTTATGAAGGGAAAGACAGTGATAAGCGAGCCTATCATTAATAAATCTACAAACAGGCCATGCATTGCAGTTGCGACACCTGTCTGGAACAAAAGAAAGGTGGTTGGTCTTTTTGGTGCTACCATAACTCTCGATTCTATGTATGGCGGATTGAGGTTTTTGTCTTTCAAGGGGAAAAGAAAACAGATATCTCAAAGAAAAAAAACAAAAAGTACTCACCGCCAAGCGAGCTTAAAAAACCTTGCAAAGAGGGAAGCTTCGGGCTGATTTGATCTACTTGTGTAATATTCATTACCTACTATTTTAGCGCAATGGCCTTTTCAGGACAGATTTCCTGGCAGCAAAAACAAGCGATGCACACATCGGCATCCACTTGCGGCAAACAGTCGCCCAAGGATAAGGCAGACACCGGGCAATGTTCGATGCAGGTACCACATTTTGTGCACAGTTCAGGATCGGCCTGCGGCCTCAGAAGCGTCCGGCCGTGAAGCATTGCCTGCATTGGTTCATTGTTGTAAATCGCTTCCCCTCCTAAGGGTGGGAGCTTGAAATCGTTTAATTGCTTGAATTCACCTATGATATCAATTGCACTCAGTTCATAATCTCCCAGACCCACTTCTTTTGCCTTTTGAAGAAATCTTAGTTTACCTGGGTCGCAACCTATCATTCTTGCAATAACAGCATCCAGCGCCACAGCATTGTCAGATGCCATGATCAGGCCAATATTTCTTAGATCCGGAGATGTAGGGCCATTGCCCTCCATCCCAACCACTGCGTCAACTATAAAAATATCTGGAACCCTGAGCCGGAATACATCCACTATCAATTCATGGAAACGAATCGGGCTACCCGCAGTCTTATGCAATCTGGCTTTTTGAGCTCCAGGCAAAAAACCATAGCTGTTTTTGATAGCGCCGGTCATAACTGTAAGGCCATGCGTTTTAAGTTTCGGCAAGCTGATGATAATGTCGGCATCCAGCACAATTTTTGATACGCTTATCTTGCTTACGAATTCAGGATTAAAATCAACCTGCTTTGAATCATCTCCAATGTTCCGATAATAACCTTTAGCTGCTGACATAAGACCTGTTTTTTTAAAAGCCTCTTCGTTTGCCCCGTAACTAAAAAGTCCAGGGTTGTCACCAACTGTAATTGAAGCAGGCTTCATTGATTCTACTTTGTTCACTACTGCACGTAGTAGCGCAGGATGAGTGACAATTCCTTCATATGTCTCCGAAGCCCGAAGCACGTTGGGCTTTATAAATACTTTCTTATTTTTCAAATCCGGGGCAAACAGTTCGAAAGCCCTTTCAACGGCTTCATTAGGGTTTTCGTATGTTGCAGGGTGAATCATCACCTTTGACATAATATAATGCCTCTATATAATATTAATGAGATGTTTATATATTTTCGATAAAAAAAGAAGCACCTGTCAAGGGAAACACGAGATTAATCAAAAAATATGTTATATGGCTTTTGCTAATGAGTTTTATATTGATAATTGGCAAAAATTATTGTTTTTAGTGCAATATGTCTCAGACATAATAAAATTTAATTCTTCCTGCTATACGTAAAGTCCTTCCTTATTTATTCCAGTCAAGTGTTTTTTATCTTTTAACGTGCATATCAGGTTTTTTGTTTTGTAGGCGGTTATCCCCCATCATTGTATGACATCCTGCCCGACCCTTATTATTTGAAAGTCGCCCGAAGCGCTTTTACCTTGCTTAATTGGGGTTAGGATGTCGACGGGGAGTCATGCATTCTGAAGTCAATGTTTTTGGATAAACAGGAAGGATACTCACTTTTAACCGGCATTCAATAATTCTCTCTGTGGTGAATCGCTATTGCTTGCCTTCTTGCCTTAGAAGCACTCCATACACGGTGATGATTTTTCACAGGACAAATAGATTCCAATCCCTGTAGTAAAAATGACGACAATATAATTGTTGTTTCTGCGATATACATGAGTGATTGTCTGTTGTATCATAATGAGGGTAATTATGGAGAATAATCCCAAATCGGACAAGTACTCACAGGCAGAACGTTTACGCAAAAGCGCCGAAAAAAAACTGCGAAAGTCAAAAGCCAAGCACGTAGAAGGTGAAGTTTACGGAGATATGCAGAAACTTATCCATGAACTTCAGGTGCATCAGGTTGAACTGGAGATGCAGAACGAGGAACTGTATCAAACACGGGCGGAACTGGAAACCTCCCGGGCGCGGTATTTCGAACTGTACGATCTGGCCCCGGTTGCCTATTTCATCCTTAGCGAAGATGGGTTGATCCTGGAGGCCAATCTCCAGGCTGCTACCATGTTGGGTGTGGCAAGAGGCGATCTGGTCAAACAGCCGTTATCCCGCTTCATCCTCCTGGAAGATCAGGACATCTTTTACCGGTACCGCAAGCTGATTTCTGAGGTGGGAGCACCGCCAGCATGCGAGTTGCGGCTGGTAAAGAAAGACAATACACAGCCCTGGGTGCAGGTTGAGGCCGTCTCTGCGGGGGATATAGATGGTGCGCCGGTGTTGCGTGTAGCAATGATCAACATCACTAAACGCAAGCAGGTGGAAGCAAAACTCCTTGAATCCGAATATCTCGTCCGGAAGTTGAACAAGCACATCTTGAACATGGTGATGGTCCTGTCTCATGACATTAGGAGCCCGCTGGTCTCAATTGCCTCCATCTTGAAGCTCATGCTTCGAGACTCATACGGGAAGCTGGATCAAAGCTTGGCCAATACCGTCCGGGACCTTTTGTACCGTTGCACCAACCTACTGGGGACTGCGGAGGATTACCTCGGGAAGGCTTCCATAGTTGAGGGTAAGATGGAAATAAAACGCGAGGCGTTGGACCTCCGACAGGACATCATAGATGTTATATTGGATGAACTTGCCGACGATATCACCAAAAATGAGATTGCCATCGACAATTGTCTGGGAACCATTCCAGCAGGGTCCATTTCCATCAGCGCAGACAAAACATGGCTGAAATCTGTCTACAGGAATCTTTTCACCAATTCTATCAAGTACGGAGGTAAGGGGTGTACCATATCTTTTGGTTTTGAGCAATGTGAATCATATTATCGTCTGAACGTTTTTAACAGCGGAAAACCCATTCCTGAGCAAGACCGCGAGAATCTGTTTGTCAGATTCGGGAGAACCAGGGCATCGGGAAACCCCACTAAAGGCAGTGTCGGCCTTGGTTTGAGCCTCAGCAGGGAAATCATCCATGATCACGGCGGTGAGATTTGGTATGAGGCCCAGCCGGATGGGTCAAACTTCGTATTTACCATATCCAGAGAAGATGTCGGGGGAGCGTGAAACGGAAGTTCGGGAGTCGTATTTTTTTTGCGCCCATCATGTTTGTTCATAGACCAACATTTCTTCCAATAATTTACGATCAAAGGAAAAAGGTCATATACTTGCTTCGTAGGCGCAAGCGAGAAAAATCCAATCAGATAATAAATGAGCAATAAGCATTTGTTATATACGCAGCCTCGTTAATGTCTCTGTCCACTTTTTGTTTGCTTAATTGGTCTTAGTTTTGTAAATATTAAAGGTCAATTCAAAAATCCTTCAATAATTTAGGAGGGGTACTGAATGAAATTAGCTTTTCGGATGTTCTTTGTTGTGCTGGTTGTCTGGTTAGTTTTTGGGTGCGGTTCAAAAACATCAGGTCTTGAGGGTAAAGTAGTTGACGGCAAAGGACAACCTATGTCTGGCATAAAGGTCATCGCCAAACAAGCTCAGCCTATGAAGGGATATGAAAAATTTGAGACCACCACGGGCGCGGACGGAGTCTTTAAGTTTAAAGGACTTTTCCCTGAATCGGAGTATTCAATTTTTCCATGGTCGGATAAATGGAAGACATCAGCCAAAGTGACGGTCCAGAGCGGCCCGGGAGGGCAGACAATCATGTTGCCCTCACCGATGACGGTTCGTTTTACCCTTTCAAGCGATGGCATCATAATGGACTCTCAACTCGGGCTCCAGTGGGCGCCTGCGACGGATCAGCCTATGAATTGGTTCAAGGCCAAAAAATATACACAAAACCTCTCTCTTGGCGGCGGAGGTTGGAGACTGCCTACAAGACCGGAACTGAAAAGCATATATAATAAATCGATGAAAGGTAACGCAGACCCTGCTTTCCATATTAATGACAACTGGGTATGGACTTCGGAAACCCGGGGTAAGTCGGCGTGGCTCTTCAATTTCGCCTTTGGCCTCGACATCACGTACAGCCGGTTCACCTCCTACCGCTTTCTTCGCGTGCTGGCGGTGCGTTCCGGGAAGTGATGTGGAACATTGGGTAATTTGAGTATTTCTTTGCCCCCACTTTTGTGGGGGCATTTTTGTTCAATCCCATAAATTCGACAAAATCAGCATGGATATGATCAGTGTCCATGAGGATAAAGCAATTGTTTTTTCCTCATAGTTTTCCAGTCCCATAACATGCGAATAATATAATATTTAATTTTGGCGCTTCTCATAGGGTTTTATCCGCACTCTAAACACCATATTGCGGATTTTATGTGGTAACAGTGGATGAAGGCAAAACCGTCGTGGTGTAGATTTGTAGGTGCTAACGGGTCTTCGACGTAATTCAGACCTTTGTCGAAGACGGTTGCACTTTCAGGGAATAATCTGTACTCACCCTTTTTGTCATTTCCAACCAGGTTTTGCACAAAAGAGAAGTCTCGCTAAAGATGGCCTTCCAACCAAGTTTTGCACAGAACGGACTATTCTCTATTTAGAAGACGAAAGGCATTTCCAACCTCAGAATGCAAAAAGCCCTATAAAGATAATAAATTGAGATATCTGGGTTGCAACGTAGAGTTTGAGCGTTTCTGGGGCATTAGCTTGGATAGCATACTCAACAAAACAGCAAAAGAGATATTTGATAGCAAAACAATAGTAAGTAAGGCTGACAGGACAGATAAGTTAGTGCTGAAAAACAAATCTGCAATTACATACGAGGACACCCTTGTTTTGAAATCCGGTATACAAAAAACTGTTTTTGTGAAAAAGGCGCTGTATTTGAAAGGCGATGGAACAGTTGGCGGTATTATGGGGATAATTACTGATATTACTGCTTTGCGCGAGGCCGAGGTACGCTACCGTTTGCTGGTTGACAGCTCAAATGATGGCATTGCTATTACAAATGACAGTTTGCATATATACGCAAATGATAAGTTTGCCAATATATTTGGATATAGCAGTGGAAAAGACATAATCGGCAAAGGATATGAATATGTAATTCATGCAAACGATGTACAACGGGTTAAGCGCTATACATTGCAACGCAGAGCAGGAAAGAATGTCGATAATCATTATATAGTCAGAGGCGTGAAAAAAAATGGGGACATTATTTACATCGATATTTCTGTTTCTTTAATAATTTACAAGGGATTGCCCGCGTCTCTTGCATTTGTCCGTGATGTCACAGACAGGATAGTGGCGCAGAAGGAACTTAAAATGGCGGAAGAACAGTATCGCGCCATATTTGAGAACACAGGCACAGGTACATGCATCATTAGAAATGATATGATTATAACCCTGGTTAACAATAAGTTTAGTCAGATTTCTGGATACACAAAAGAAGAAATCGAAGGCAGAATGACCTGGAAAGATTTTTTTGATGTGAGCGTGATCGAATTCATGGAAAAGTATCATTATGCACGGCGCAGAAAAGGCGGACCAATAATTGCGCCAAACCAGTATACAACTGTGTTTGTGGATAGGTGGGGAGATAAAAAATATGTTTTGTTAACTGCCGACATAATACCAAGTACCACGGATTCAATTGCTTCAATCACGATATTGCCTGACCACTATGTTCCATTGCCCTTTAAAGAACTATAGGCTGTGTATTATACCGATAAGAATTTTTATGTTAACTATTGTGCATTTACATTAATTATTTCAAGGATATTTTATGCATAAAATATACTTTCAAGGATATTTTGACCAAAGATAGCATTTGTATGTATAATGCACTTTAATGGCCGCAAAAACAGATTCCGTCAAAAAAACCAATTTTCTGCAGAAAACCATCAATGAAATCAAAAGCGTTACGCATGCTGAACGGGATTTGTATGCATACATACGCGATTTGCTTACCAACCCGGTTCTTGGGCTTAATTGGAAACGCGAAAATATTGTGATTGACTCATCTGTGGGTTCGGGCATTCCCGATGTTGTTGTTTATCCCAATGGCTTGAATGGAAAACCCAATAAGGCGCCCTACAATGCCGCAATTATTTTTGAAGGCAAGACAAGCGATCAGGTCAGGCAAAAAGCAAATTTAATTTTCAATGAAAAAAAGAAGTATATCCAGCTTGCTACAAGATGGATGGTTTTGTTTGATCAGACCATGATAAGGTTCGTTGGCATTGGAAGCGGCAGGTGGGATGAAACATACGATTATGACTGGACGGATCTTGTTGAACCCAATAAGTTCAAGGAGGCCTTCGACAGAATCTCTTCGGATGTATTTAATATTGCAAAAGAATTGGAGCTTTTCAGGAAAGGCGAGACGGAATTTGCCTGGATAGATGTTAATTTTATAGGCACGGACAAATTTCTCAATGTAATAAAGGAGATTTCAAAGCTTTTAAGGGAACAAATAGGTCGTCTTGTTACAAAAAAAGCAGTGGAAGATATAAAGTCGGTTTTAGCTGAACTGGCAAATGCATCTTCCTTGTATGGAGCATGCGAATTCGTCCCCGCAGGACGTGATATAAAGATGGTATTCCCGGATGTGTCGAAGCTTGCCGCAAAGATTGACGATCCTTCCGACAAAATTAGATTTGTCGATGAATACGACCGCATGCAGGAAAAAATCTCCATATTAACAGAGCCTTATAAATGGGCATTAAAAATTGAACATTTGCTTTTAAAGGAATATGCGGACAAGATAGGAATGGAAGCGCCAAGCCTATTGTCTTCATCGGAAGAAAACAAAAAAGTGCGTGAATCATTCATATATGAGACAGCAAGCTTTATTCTTGCACGCATGCTTTTGATTAGATTTTCCGAGGATAACAATTTTCTCGAACGTTATGTTTCAAACGGCGGTATTACCGATTTTGTGGTTTTTGCCAGGCGGTTCCGGCAGGGCTATCAATTTTTGTTGAAAGAAGCGTACAAACATGCTGCGGAGCTTTATCGTAATTTGTTCGATGAAAGCAGTCTTGATTGGATTTTGGATGTTAAAGACCCTGCCCTTAACAGCACAATAGAGTATTGCCTTTATCGACGGTGCCGTAAAACCCCGTCGTTCTGGGCGGGGATATAAGGCACGATTTTGGTTTTAAGACCGTTGCTGTTCGATATACTGTTTGATGATTTCCAATGGTGCGCCACCACAGG
>Ga0116142_10003656_pt1 | contig 15297 bp, 10 predicted proteins | sample AD_UKC033_MetaG_FD_89785 | JGI IMG/M metagenome (GOLD analysis project Ga0116142, IMG submission 89785) | Active sludge microbial communities of municipal wastewater-treating anaerobic digesters from USA - AD_UKC033_MetaG | ecosystem: Engineered > Bioreactor > Anaerobic > Digestate | place: USA... | reverse complement strand
TGACCAAAAAAAGGCCAGGGGTTTTGTCGTTTAAGGGCGTCGGCTGTGCCGCCACCACAACGAACACCCACCCAAACCCTCCCTAGCCGTAGGGAGGGCTTAGCCGGGGCAAGCCCCGGCGGAAAACGAACCCCTGACCAAAAGAGGCCAGGGGTTTTGTCGTTTAAGGGCGTCGTCTTTGCCGCCACCACAACGAACACCCACCCAAACCCTCCCTGGCCGTAGGGAGGGCTTAGCCGGGGCAAGCCCCGGCGGAAAACGAACCCCTGACCAAAAAAAGGCCAGGGGTTTTGTCGTTTAAGGGCGTCGGCTGTGCCGCCACCACAACGAACACCCACCCAAACCCTCCCTGGCCGTAGGGAGGGCTTAGCCGGGGCAAGCCCCGGCGCTCTGTGCTTTTACTGTGTCAGCGACCTCCCGCCAGGAGCGGTAGTACCGCGTACACTTGATGTATTACCCTATCTAACAGGTGATTAACAGAAGAGCTCCCTTGGGGAGCTCTTCTGTTATAATGCAGATATCCAGCACAATGAATCAAGTGTACGCGGTACTGCCAGGGATTAACTATTTTGATGGATAGAACACCCCATGTGTGGATGGCGCTGTGATTTTACCGGAAGAAAGACTGACGCCAAAAGAAACCGGAGGTTTTCACTGACCGGTTGGAGCAAAAACCGCTGCAAATCAGAGTGGTGCTGCGAAGCAACCTGTTATGAGCGCCAAAGGCCTTTGGCGCACCGCCTTTGAAGACCAACAGGCAGTTGTCGGGGCAACAATACGCATAACTGCAAGGTTGCTTCCACCATAAGGTAAGGGAAGCCTTGGCAAAAAGAAAAAAGCTTCCCGATCTTGTGGTGGAAGCGACCATTTGTTGTATTAAGGAAAAGGTTAATACCTCGGCTTAAAAGAAAAAGCACTCCGTTCTTGGCACTCAGACGACCGCCTGCAGGAAAGGTTGAAGTCTCGGCGTTCCAAAAAAGCACCCGGTTCTTAATGGGTCTGCGAACGTTTGTGGTAACAACGGAAGAGTTGGCGCCCCGGCTTGGTCAAAAATTTCTCCGGTTTCATAGATGCAAAGCCAGAGTCCGGTATGGTTTTAAACAGAAGGAAAATATGCAGTCGCTGCAAGCTTTTGAATGCATTGGACATGAGTGGATTCTAAGATAAGTCAGGCCGGGATCCAAAAAAATGAAAAAAAATTTGCATATATGAAAATATTTGTATCTTTACAATTGATATGATTAATCAGACAAATCGAAAATCCAGCTTATGGCAGAGTGCAAAAAAATAGAAGACATTGGTAAAGTCACCCTTGTTGATATCGTAGAAAGTTCTTTGATTAACTATATCAAGCAGAATCATCTTAAAGTAGACGATTACCTTCCAAGCGAAACGGAACTGGCCAAAAGTCTGGGTGTTGCAAGAAGTGTATTACGTGAAGCGCTAAGCCGCTTAAAGATGTACGGATTGATTGAGTCGCGTCCCCGTCACGGAATGGTTCTACGTGAACCGTCCATCTTCTCCCCCATGAAAAAAGTGATGCAGCTAAACCTGTGGGGAGAGAAAACAATGTACGATATTCTGGGGCTCCGGGTCACTTTAGAGCTTGGCATGGTGGATGAAATTTTTAGCCATATAAACGATAAGCATATAGAAGAGCTCACCAGGATAGTAAATGTAAGCACAGTGCTGGAGAACAATTTGTATGAAGGAATAAGCGAAATTAGTTTTCACTCCAAACTGTATGAAATTACCGGGAACTCGGCGTTTATTATGTTCCAGGATCTGATTCACCCGGTAATTGGTTTTATTAAAAGCCATTTTGAAGAGAATTTTAAACCCATAAACAAGCAATTGGAAGAAAAAGGTCTGATAGTGACCCACTCAGATCTGCTTACTTATCTTAAGTTCCGGGATAAGGCAGGATTCAGGAAGTCACTGGAAAATCACTTTATGCCGTATAAAATATTCCTGCAAGAAAGAAACGGTTAATTTTTTTCAAAACAATTGTCAGACAAATAAGACAAATATGACCAAACAAAACAGGATAATTGTAATAGTGAGCATTGTAAGCCTTTGGCTGCTGTTACCTGCCTGCTCTGGAAATAATACTGCTATGATCCGGAACTCACCCGGATATGACCGCCTGACAGAAAGCAAAGTGCTGAGCATGAATATTATTCATGAACAGCTTAATGACCTTACCCTTCTGGGAATCGTTGATAAGGCCCTGATTTTCCGCAACAATACAGACAATTCATTGCTTTATTATAGCGAACTGTCAGATAAACAAAATATTGAGGTGGATCTTGATCAGAAAACAATCAGGAGCTATCCTCTTCAAAATGGTCTGTTGCTGACCGACTCCTTAAGTAAGGGATCTTATCTGCTCACAATAGAGAATACATTTCTGAAAATTGAAAGACTGCCGGATTTTCCTATAGACATTAGCAATACCCAAATCTCCATCATCGAAAATAATGGAGTATTATTCCTTGGGGCATCGGTACAGGACACCCTGATGGTTTATAGTCTGAACAGGAATGGCGCGCCGGTTAACCAATGGGAAATCTTAACACATACAGGCCTCGGTTCAGATAACGGCTTCATTATGTCTGTTCAATCCAATGGTACAGACAATTGCCTCTATGTATTTATAAAGGGAAGCGGTATTTTGTGTTATAACTTAAGATCAGGTCATTGGACCAGAAAAGAGATTGATACACAGCCAATAGAGCAGACTTCCTCCGCTTTTGGAAAGGGAGCGGCTCATATTATTTTCCCACATAATGACGGGCAGGCCATAAATCTGTTCAATACAGTGACAGATACTTTTTATGAAATGCGGATCCAACCTGCAGAGGGTGTGTTCATGGGAGTTCAGATTTCAAACAACAAGGTATCGGCCGTTTATTATGATGAGTCAGGCCAGTCTTTAGAACTGAGGAATTTATTTGTGGAGAAGGTGAAAAATGGTTTTTCTGCCATTGACATCATTGTTCTTATACTCTATTTTGGAGTCCTGGTCTTTATTGGTTACTATTTTTCCAAAAGGCAGAAAAATTCAGATGATTATTTCCGGGGCGGACAAAGGATCCCATGGTGGGCTGCAGGTCTGAGTCTTTTTGGTACGGCTTTGAGTGCTATAACGTTCATGGCTATACCAGCCAAATCTTTTGCCACCAACTGGAGTTATATGCTCTTTAACGGGGGTATTCTGATGGTCGCTCCCATCATTATGTTTGTATTCATCCCTTTCTTCCGGAAATTAAATATTACCACTGCATACGAATATCTTGAGGTCCGGTTCAACAGCCTTATCAGAGTAATATGCAGTCTGGCTTTTATTGTGTTTCAGATAGGCAGAATGGGAATCATTCTTTTATTGCCTGCTATAGCCATTAATGTGGTTACTGGTTTTGACATATTTCTCTGTATCATCCTAATGGGGGTTTTTAGCATAATTTATACGCGCATGGGTGGTATCGAGGCTGTTGTCTGGACCGATGCACTGCAGGTGGTCATTCTTCTGGGAGGGGCACTTTTTGCGATTTTCCACATAGTCGCACAAATTCCGGGGGGATGGACTGAAACAATTTCTATTGCCTGTTCAAATGGCAAGATGAGCTTTGGAAGCACTGTCTTTGATCTTTCCGACTCTACTATGTGGACCGTACTCATAGCCACTTTCTTTACCAATCTCACCACATACGGCACAGATCAGAGTATGGTACAGCGATACCTGACGACGTCGTCACAAAAAGCCGCCAGGAAAAGCATCATGACAAATGCCCTTTTGGTCATACCGTCTACAATAATTTTCTTCTTTATTGGGACGGCGTTATTTGTGTATTACAAAAACAATCCCGCTCACGTCACCCCGATACTGGACAGTAACGATGCCATTTTCCCATTGTATATCTATACCAGGTTGCCGGCAGGGATCGTGGGACTGCTCATTGCAGGTATTTTTTCTGCCGCTATGTCCACATTGAGCGGGAGTATGAATTCTGCAGCTACTGCCTATGTGGTGGATATCCGCCCAAAACTCATGAGAAAAAAACCGACAGCCGATCTGAAAGTGGCCCGCAGGGCCACACTTATAGCAGGAGCGCTGAGTTTGTGCTTTGCGATTTTTATGGCTACCTGGAACATAAGCTCTTTGTGGGATGAGTTCAATAAAATTTTAGGGCTCATTTTGGGAAGCATGGGCGGACTGTTCTTATTGGGCATGGTAACCAGGAAAGCAAATGCCCCCGGGGCTTTGATTGGCATGGCAGTGAGCATTGCCGTACAGATTGTTGTTGCCAACTATACCCCGGTACACCTGCTTCTTTATACCACTGTAGGCTTCATTACATGCTTTGTGGTTGGCTATCTGGCAAGTTATTTCTTTAAAACAAATAAGACTATTGTATGATTAACACACCAAAACTTACCGGGTTGATCTCGGCTTCGTTTACCCCTATGCACCCCGACGGGAGCATTCACTATGAAAGAATTAAGGATTTCGCAGATTATGTTATTGCCTCTGAGTGCGTAAATGGCGTTTTTATATGCGGCACAACCGGTGAATCGGCTTCACTTACCACTGCAGAAAGGGAAAAGATCGCAGAAACCTGGATCAGTCATGCCGGAGGCAGGCTGAAAATTATTGTACATGTTGGAGGAACTTCCATATGCCAGTCGGAAGAACTGGCCAGACATGCACAGGATATTGGAGCCAGTGCCATAGCCTCCATTGCACCGTTCTTTTTTAAACCGGCCAGCATAGAAGATCTGGTTCAATATTTCCGGCCGATTGCAGCCGCAGCAAACCGTCTGCCATTTTATTATTACAATATGCCTTCCATTTCTGGCGTTTCCCTGCCTGTCCCGGAATTTCTCAAACGCGGGGCCCAGGTAATACCCACCCTGCGTGGTGTTAAGTTCACCCATAATAACCTTATGGAAATGCAGCAATGCGTACAGCTGAACAATGGCGAATTTGATATACTCCATGGATTTGATGAGATACTAATTACCGGTCTCTCTATAGGGGTAAAGGGTGCTGTAGGCAGCACTTATAATTACATTCCCCAGATCTATAAGGGAATCATGCAGGCCATGCAGAGAAATGACATTGCCGAAGCTCGCAGACTACAGTATGAATCGGTAAAGATACTGGATGTAGTTATCAGACATGGAGGTGGTGTACGGGGAGGGAAAGCACTTATGAAACTGGCCGGAATTGACTGTGGCCAATGCCGCCTGCCCATCTCACCTGTTTCCGACGAGGAAATGGAAGACATAAAAAAAGAATTGCAAAACACCACATTCTTTAACATAACAAACAACAGGATTTAACTAATAATAATCATTTGTATGAAACGAATTATCCACTATTTACTCTTTGCAGGTGCGTTGCTTTTTTCAGTCAGCGTCAGTGCGCAGACTCATGAAATAACAGGGAAAGTGACGGACGTTTCAGGGCAGCCTCTTCAAGGGGTTACTGTTTTTCTAAAAGGGACTTCAACCTATACTGTCAGCAACAACGACGGTACGTATTCCATTTCAGCCAATCCTTCACAGATCATTACTTTTACTGCTATTGGCTTCGTTACCAGGGAAGTTACTGTGGCCACGCAGAAGGTGATCGATATTATCCTGGAGGAGGAAGTGTTTAATGTAGAAGAGCTGCTGGTCATTGGTTATGGCTCTCAAACCAAGCGAACGGTTACTTCGTCTATAGCAAAGGTGTCGGGGGATGAAATCCGTAATTCAACGGTAACTTCAGCCACAGATGCTTTGAAGGGGAGAGTGGCCGGAGCCCGGATATTCTCCTCCAACAACACTCCTGGAGCTGAACCCACCATTCTCATCAGGGGGGGATCTTCCATCTCGGGAAATAATGACCCGCTCATTCTTGTTGACGGAATTGAACGTGATCTGTCGGGTATAAATCCCAATGACATTGAATCAATGGAAGTGCTGAAAGATGCTGCCTCGTCAGCAATTTACGGTTCCAGGGCTTCAAACGGTGTTCTCCTTGTCACCACAAAAAAGGGGAACAATAACAGCGCGCCCAGGATAACTTTTGAGGCAGATGTAGCTGTAGAATCCACTGAACGCAACATGGAATATCTGGGATCGGAAGAAGCCATTACCCTGATGAGAAAACGTTTGATCCAGGGCCCTCACCCAAATTATGCCTATGCCAACAACTACGCTTACAGCTCGGGAAACCTGACCTCGTCCAAATATTCTCTCAGGGCTTTAACGTCGGGAGAAAGTGTTCCCGATGGTTACCTGTCAATGGATGACCCCATCAATCCGGGGACTACGCTTATTTTTCAGGACAACAGCTGGATTAATGAATCATTCAGAACCGCTATCTGGCAGAACTATTATGTGGGGATAGATGGCGGGACCGAAACTATTAAATACCTTGCCAGCGTAGGTTATACAAATGACGGAGGCGTGGCTGTGGGAACGAATTTCGACCGGATCAGCGCAAGGGCAAACCTGGATGTAAAGATAAGCAAGAAGCTTACGTTCAAGGGTGGTTTCGATTTCAATAAGATGAATACCAATTACTATGCGAGCCAATACCAGGTAATCACAAGAGGTCTTATGACCCCTACTACACAGAAACTGTATTACGATGAAGGACAGTATGCCGGTACTCCTACCCCGGGATACAATGCATCTTCACCAACTCCTGTCTTTTATGCCTATTACAACGATAATGCCCAGAAAGAAAGCAAAGTGGGTGTTAACGGAATCCTTGAATACAATATTGTTGAAGGACTTAAGGCCGTTGCGCAGGTATCCCTCTTCAACCAATATCTGACCGGCGATACTTTTATGCGGGCCAACATCTTCAACGGGACCAGGCCGTCTTCTTCTACTCTGACTAATAATGAAAGACAAAAAGTAGAAGTCTATGCATCCTACAACAAATCAGTAAAAGAACATTCATTTTCAGCTTTGGCCGGCTATTCATACCAAAGGTACGATTATAAATATCTAAGGGCTGCCGCTTCAGACGCCGCATCGGACAAAATTCCGACGCTAAATGCCGGACCTACCAAGACAGATGCCACCACCATTAAAAACGCCGAAGTCATGATTGGTTACTTTGGACGTTTTACCTATGATTACAAGAAGAAATACCTTTTAATGCTTACCTTCCGTGAAGACGGTTCCTCAAAATTCGTACAGGGGCAACAATGGGGTTTTTTTCCGGGTGCTTCTGCCGGCTGGGTGATTTCGGAAGAAAATTTCTTCAAAAGCCTTAAGGCTGTGAACAATTTGAAAATCAGGGCGAGTTACGGACAGACCGGAAACAATTATGTGGGTTACTATGATGCGCTGGGCCGGTATGCCATCTCTACCATGTACCAGGGAGAAGCCTCGATTGTTCCTTCAACCATGCCTAATAAAGGGCTGACCTGGGAATCCTCTACCCAGCTGGACCTTGGCTTTGATCTGGGCATGTTCAACAACCGGGTCCAGGTAACAGCCGACTATTTCAATAAGGTGACCGACAACCTGATTACCAGCAAGGTGCTCCCCAATACGTCAGGATTCTCAAGTATTCTTACCAACCTGGGAAAAGTAAGATTCTATGGATTTGACCTGGAAATCAACACCAGAAATGTGGTCAGAAATGATTTCTCATGGTCATCCAAACTCGTGATGAGCTATGTGAAAAATATTGTGCTTGAGTTACCTGACAACGGACGGGACAAAAACCGCATTGGCGGTTATTCCGTAACAATGGCTGATGGATCTAAACTTGAATTCGGAGGGACAGCAGAAGGAGAACCGTTAGGACGTTTCTATGGGTATATGACAGATTACATTATTGCTACCCAGGAACAGGCAGACAATGCCTTATATGACTCACAGTCACGTGGATGGGACTGGACAAAGAAAAACTATGTTACCGGTAAGAGCGGTACCAGTATCGGCAAAAAGGCCATTGGCGACTATGAATGGAAAGACCTTAACGGCGACGGGATTATCAACGGATCCGACATGTACCTTCTGGGAAATACCATTCCCACTTTTACCGGAGGTTTCGGGAACACCTTAACCTATAAGAATTTTTCGTTGTATATCTTTATGGACTGGGCCGTAGGTCATTCCATAAGCAATAACCTGCTGCAACGCCAGATGTGTAATTTTTTTGCCAATAACACCAGCCTGCCCACAGAAATAAGAAAAGCCTGGGACCCTGAATCGGGACAAGACGTGTCTGAAGCCACATATGCCCGTTTTGGAGGAAACGATTCGGACGATCTGAACAAAAACTACAGACCGGCTTCCAATGTCTTTACGACCAGGGGCGATTACCTTTGCCTGCGCGATGTCACCCTGTCATACGTACTTTCAAATGCCGCACTGAAAAAGGCAATGATTGAAAACATAACCTTTACCTTGTCCGGGAATAACCTGCATTATTTCACCTCCGTTATAGGAATGTCTCCGGAAACAGGTACATCCGATGCTTACAGCACCGGATTTTACACCTATCCACCCATCCGCCGTATATCATTTGGACTGAAGGTAACTTTCTAGAACTATGGAGAACAAAAAATATACAAATCGTATGAAAAAGATATTATACATAACTACATTATTGTTGTTCGCTTTTCTGCCGGGTTGTCATGGTGATCTGAATGTCGAGCAGCCAAGTGAATTTACCTCTTTGTCCATGTGGACATCAGAAGCAGATGCCGCCAGTGCCGTAAATGGCGCTTTTCACCAACTGAGAACAACCCTGGCTACCAGCCTGCCCGTATATGGGGACTACAGGTCTGCATTGTACGGGGGAGGAATGATGAGTGTTACAGATTATGACAAAATGGCTGTCAATGTGCTTGCCCGTGATATGGAAGGAACAGACTGGACCAGTTTCTATACTACCATAAACACCTGCAACCTGATTCTTAAATATTCCCCCACGATTACTTTTTCACAGGAAAGCAAAAAGAATGAAATCATGGCGAATGCTTATTTCATCAGGGCTTACTGTTACTTTATGATTGCCCGGGTATGGGGTGATGCTCCCCTGTTGACCACAGGCTTTGAGTCGGACAGACAAGATGATATGTATCCGGTCCGCACCCCCGCATCTGAGATCTATGCACAAGTTGAAAGTGACCTGGCAGAAGCCGACAAGTTAATGCCTGCCACCGTGAAAGAGAAACATAAAGCTTCTCCTGCCGCAATCAGCATGCTCATGGCAGATTATTATCTGTGGAAAGCCAAGATGCTGGGGGGAGGAAATGCTGCACTTGAAAGCGCAAAAACTGCAGTCAACAAAGTGCTGAACAATGCCAGTTACGGCCTTGAAGATGATTTTGCCAAGGTTTTCGGAGTTGAGAACGAGGACAGCAAAGAGATAATTTTCTCTATCAACTATGAACGTAATGAATATGTGGGTGGATATCCTTCCTATTACCTGATTCCGGAACAGTATGTAGAAAATAAAGAATTCATTAACAATCCGCTTCCTGTAGGCAGTCACCAGCAATATGTATCCATCACAAATGAATATGAGGCTTTTCTGGGCTCCGATCCGGATGACAAAAGAATCCCGGTTACCTTCCAGATATTCCCTGACGGAACCATTCGCTGGCGTTGGATCAATAAATTTAAAGGAGAATGGATTAACGAAACGCGTTTTTTCTCGTCTGATATCATAATATATCGTTTTGCCGAAGCGATCCTAATGAAAGCCGAAATTGAGAATGCCCTTTCCAACACAGCCGGTGCAGTGGCCGAGCTGGTCAAGATAGAGAAACGCGCATACAAAACGACATCCCGGTATACTGCCAATATGAGCAGACAAGCCATTGATAATGCCATTGTGGACGAGATACTAAAAGAATTTGTCTCTGAAGCCAAGAGTTGGTGGACACTGGTGCGTATGGGACAGGCTTTCACCCGGATAGAATCCCTGAAGGGACGTGAAAATGAAGAGAATATTTTACTGTGGCCCATATCTTCCTCTTCCATTAACACTAATCCCAACATTAAGGAATAATTTATGAAAAGAGTTTTACTCTATATGGTTTTATGTTTGCTGACGGTCTGTTCCTGCAGGCCGTCGGCCAAACATTTTTCTGCAACGGTTGATGTTCCTGTGGTTCCGGTACTGGCATTCAAACGAACCAACAAGATAGCACAGCTGAATCTTGTGAATCACGGGACCATGCCCTATACAGTCAAGTCCATGAGGGTAATGCTTAAGGGCACCCATAATCTGAGCGATATCACCAAAGTCTCGGTTTATCAGAAAGACCGGGAACTTGGGTTTATTGTTCCGGAAACAGAAAAAAGCAGGCATTCTTTAACGGTAGACCTGAATCTGCCGGTTAATACCGATTCGCTGAGCCTAGACATCCATATAACCTTGAAAGACACCATTGATTTATCAAACAGGATTCAGCTGGAAAAGGTCACCATCAATACATCTGAAGGAATAGTTACCACAGCTCTCCGGTCACCGGCTGTATTACGCGTTGGTATTGCATTGCGTCAGAAAATGCAGGATGGGGTGCATACCTCCCGTATTCCGGGACTCACCACAACCACAAAGGGAACTCTGATTGCCCTTTATGATGCCCGTTGGGAAAGTGAAAGGGATCTTCAGGGAGATATTGATATCTGTATTAACCGAAGCACAGATGGCGGAAAAACCTGGAGTCCCATGCAGAAAGTACTGGATATGGGCAACTGGGGCAATCTGCCCGAACGTTATAACGGGGTAAGCGACGGTTGTATCCTAACAGATGAAAAAACAGGTCAACTTTATGTAGCTGGCCTGTGGATGCACGGTATTCTGGATCCGGAAAACGGGAAATGGGTGAAGAACCTTAATGAGGCTTCGACTGAATGGAACCACCAATGGCGCAATTTTGGTTCACAACCCGGGTATGATGTTAAGCAGACCTCGCAGTTCCTTATATCAAAAAGTGAGGATGACGGGCTTACCTGGAGCGAGCCGGTCAACATTACACAACAGGTAAAACCCGAAAGCTGGTGGCTTATGGCACCTGCTCCTGGCCATGGGATCACACTGGAAGACGGAACGCTTGTTTTTCCGGCAGAAGGTCGCACGGAAACCGGATTGCAGATATCTACCATCATTTATAGCAAGGATGAAGGTGCCAATTGGCACCCGGGGAATCCGGCCTATACCAATACGAATGAATGCATGGTGGTCCAGCTGTCCGATGGCAGTCTCATGCTCAATATGCGCGAGCGCAGCAACCGTGGCCGCCTGGAAGGCAACGGTCGTGCAGTTACCGTGACAAAAAACCTGGGCAATACATGGACAGAACATCCCACCTCTCGCAATGCCCTGATTGAACCTGCCTGCATGGCATCCCTCCACAAACACACCTATGTCAATCAAAACGGGGATAAACAGGATCTGTTGTTTTTTTTCAATCCGGATTCAAAAATTGCCAGAAACAATTTCACCCTGAAATGTAGTACCAATGACGGCCTGACATGGCCAGATGTATTGTGGACCCTGATAGATCAGAACAATGGGAACGGCTATTCCTGTATTACCAGTGTGGATAATGACACGATAGGCATATTGTACGAGGGAAGCGGTTCAGATTTGATATTCCTGACTATAGAAATTGAAGAAATCATAAAAAAGCTATGAAAAGAAGTGAAGTGAACCAATACATTGATTTTGCCATGAAATTCATGGCCGAAAACAAGTTCTGCCTTCCCCCCTGGGCTTATTGGACACCTTCCGACTGGGAGCAAATGAAGGATCGGTGTGAAGAAATATTTGAAAATGGACTGGGATGGGACATAACCGATTTTGGATCCGGGGACTTTATTAATACAGGTTTGACCCTGGTAACCTTGCGTAATGGGAATCTGGTCACGCCCTCCAAGCAGTACTGTGAGAAAATCATGCTGGTGCGCAATAGTCAGGTTACTCCCCCGCATTATCATGTCCTAAAGACGGAAGACATCATCAACCGCACAGGAGGTCTTCTTTGCATGAAGCTGTGGAATAGTGCACCGGATGGCAGCTTGTCGGAAGGATTACTGGAAGTGAAAATAGACAGTATTACTACCACAATCCGATCCGGAGAAAAAATATGCCTCAAACCGGGACAGAGTATTTGTTATATACCTTACTTATACCATACCTTCTGGGCAGAGGGAGGGAATTGTCTGGTAGGAGAAGTGTCTTCTGTGAATGATGATAAGACGGATAACCGCTTTCTGGAGGAAAGGGGCCGCTTTTCCGCCATTGATGAAGACGCGCCCATTCTGCATTATCTTTGTAATGAATACCCCCAGAAATAAATTGTTATGAAAAAACTGGTCTTATTGCTACTGTTGTTATTCGTTGTTCAATTAAGCAATGGACAACAAAAAGCGCACATCCTGTCCCTGAAGGACAGCTCCTCGTTTTCCTTTGTGCTTTTGCCCGATGTGCAGAATTATGTCAAATACGATTATAACCAGCCGGTACTTGAACTTTTAACCGCCTGGATTGCAGACAATGTAAACAACCTGAACATCAAAGCCGCGTTATGCACCGGAGATCTGGTAGATCAAAATGAATGCCTGGTTCCGCCGTTTCCCCGATTCGGCAACCAGACCAGTACACAGCAATGGGAATTTGTTTCACGTGCTTTCAATCGCCTAGATAACATCCTCCCTTACATTATCAGTACAGGCAACCACGACTACGGCTATACACGGGCCGAGACCCCTGAATCCCATTTTCCTGAGCATTTCACCGTAGAAAGAAATAACCAATTTTCAAATTGCCTGGTGGCGGTGTATAATAACCGGTTGGGAGTGCCCACGCTCGAAAACGCCGCCTATGCCTTTACAGAGAAACATTGGGGTAAAATACTGGTGATTGCCCTGGAATACGGAGCCCGCGACCAAGTGTTGCAATGGGCCAAAGAATTGTGCGGGAGCGAAAAATTCCGAGATCACAAGGTCATAGTGCTCTTACATTCCTATATGGGATCCGGAGACAATGCCCCGCTTCTGGGGAAAGACCATTATAAAATGACACCGCTTAACGGGGGAAAAGACATCTGGGAAAAGCTCCTTTCCCAAACGGACAATATTTGTCTGCTTATCTGTGGTCATTATGCCGAGGCAAACGAAAGCTTTGCCGACAATGTGGGATTCCGTACAGACAAGAACAAGGCAGGAAACGATGTTTTCCAGATGATGTTCAATACCCAGGCCTTGGGGAGAGGATTGAGCGGGAACGGGGGGGATGGATGGCTGCGTGTCCTGGAATTTATGCCCGATGGGAAAACAGTGCATGTAATCACGTATTCCCCCCTGTTCGCTTTTTCCCCAAGAACAAAGCATCTGGCAGTTGATACGGCGCCTTACAACAGTTTTTCATTTATCATTGAATGATTGTATGAACTACTCACTTGATTACATTGGCCATCCCCATCAGCTGTATGGGGCTGTCCCTTACCAGTACGCCCAGGGCAAGGCAAAGGGGGTGAAAGCAATTGCCGTAAAAAACGGGGCAGGACTGGAGGTGAATATTCTGGAAGACAGGTGTCTTGATATTTCCCATCTTTCCTACAAGGGAATCAATTTGTCCTATCTTTCAAAATGCGGAATAGTAGGCCCCGAATATTACGACAAGACAGGCTATGAGTTCCTGCAAAGTTTTTTTGTGGGCTTCCTTACCACTTGCGGTCTTCGCCATATCGGGGCTCCCTGTACGGCAGACGGGGAATCTTTTGGTCTGCACGGCAGCATATCCGGTATTCCCGCCGAGGAAACTACAGCCTGTGTGGACGAGACCGATGGAAATAAAGTGATACGGGTGTCAGGGATCATGCGGGAAGCCAGAATTTTCAGGGAAAACCTCATATTACGTCGCTCCTACGAGATTCCGGTAGGCCAGAACCATTTTATTATCAGGAACAAGATCATGAACATGGGTTTTGTGGCTGAACAATTCATGTTTATGCTTCACATGAATTTCGGATATCCCCTGCTTAGTCCAGATGCCATGCTTGTACTTCCTTCCGCGGAAATTGAACCTCGGGATAAGGACGCCCGTGCCGGTCTCACTTCGTATGAATCCATAAATGAACCTGTTTCCCGGTATCGGGAGCAAGTGTACTTCCACCGGCTTAAATCAAAGGCTAATGGTCAGACAAGCGTGGGTTTGGATAATAAAACCTTGAGAACGGGCGTTATATTAAGTTATAGCACCAAAGATTTCCCATACACTATACAATGGAAGCAGTTTGCCAAAGGGGATTATGTGCTTGGAATTGAGCCCGCCAGCTGCAAAATGACTGGTAGGGAAAAGGCACAGGAAGAAGGCACCATGGACTATCTTATGCCTCAAAAATCAGCAGATTTTGATGTCAGGGTAGATATACTGGACGGAGAAAGGGCCATTGATCAATTCATTAACGATGTGAACCAATTATGAAACGGATACTCTTTTTTGCCCTCCTGCTGGGCTCCTTCAACGACCTCTTTGCACAAAAAGCCGACAGAATCCTTTTACGAGAAGCAAGACAATGGTTCAGATCCGGGGCTTGGGCTCCCCAGGGCCTGGAAATGGACATACATCCCTCGGTGGATTTTGTGGAATTCAAAAAACAATATCAGGCAAACAAAGATTTGTGGGATGCGGCTTTCAGGGCAATAGCCGGAGCAGATAAAGACTTGTCTACGTTCACTGAAAGTGGTAAAAAAGAGATTGTTAAGGGCAGATGCCATATGATCGTGTCTGAATATACACCCAAAAGTGCAGATAATATCCGTTTGGAAGGCCATCAAAATTTCATTGATATACAAATCAGCACAGGCACAGTGCTCTGGGGAACAAGTACAGTGGAAGACTCCAAAGTTATTGTACCGTATGACCCTGCAACAGACAATGCTTTTTTCAGATCCAGCAAGGTGAAAGTGATAAGGCAAAAAGCATCAAAGCCATACATTTTTATTTTTTTTCCCAAAAACCTTCACATACCGGCTTATGCTAAAAGCCGTTTGCTTTATAAAAAACCGCTAAAAAAGGTCGTGGTAAAAATTGAAAATGTTATGAATCCTTAATTCATATTTTTTTGGTTAGCAGGGTAATTCCATGTACGTGAGGGCCATATGTTTTCACTTCCTTTTTTTTGCATTAATTGTCGTGATTTTTTCAATAAATTGTACAACTAATTAAGCAAGCTTGCTTCAGGAGCCAGATAATTAACAGAATAAATATCACAAAGGTCTTGTTTTTGTGAGATATTAATTATACATTTGTATAAT
>Ga0116142_10003653_pt1 | contig 15301 bp, 16 predicted proteins | sample AD_UKC033_MetaG_FD_89785 | JGI IMG/M metagenome (GOLD analysis project Ga0116142, IMG submission 89785) | Active sludge microbial communities of municipal wastewater-treating anaerobic digesters from USA - AD_UKC033_MetaG | ecosystem: Engineered > Bioreactor > Anaerobic > Digestate | place: USA... | reverse complement strand
GAAAATAGGAAATGTGACTAATGCTTCAATTGTGGGTATAAGCAATTCTAATGTGATATTATCAACTAACAATAGCGACAATCAGTTAAACTTGACATTTTCAACAAGTCAATCTACTAATCAGAACTTTGATTTTATATTTGTATATAATGAAAATTCATATACATTAGAAAAGTCTTACTCTGCTATTTTAGTTGCTGAAAATCCAGTAATTCAAAGTATCAGTTTTAGCAATTATCATAATAATCCATGCCCTACACATAACACAAGTACTGTAGCAAAAAATACAGTTTATTTTAAAGATGGAATAATCCCATCATCAGGAAGAATTGAGTTCAAAACAGAATGGGACAACGAAAATAACGGAAGTTTTGAAGGCTCTACGGAATGGCACTCAATTAATATTGCAGCTATAACAAATAATAATGTGTGCTCATTTGATTGCGATTTTTGCTGGGGAGGAGCAACAACGGTATTAAGACAAAATGTAAGATATGTTTCAGATGGAGGTTACACCAGTAACATAGTTAAAAAGATTGTACCAAGACCTTAAAAGCATCCATTATATTAACCATTAGCTAAATATTTAGCCATCTATGTCACCAAAAATACAACTTGAAGAATAAAAACTAAACTTTTAGTTTTTATTCATTTTAATAGCTAAATTATCCTTATATAGGCTATAACTCACTCCAATCATAATCAAAAAAACACCTTCTTAATCACCACTAAAATATTTTACAATTTCCAAATCTTACCACAAAAACCTCTATAATCATTTGTTATCATACCTCACAGCAATTTAGCTTGTTTTTATATCACAAGTAAAACATACCTCATTTAAAGTACTGACTCTCATTATTTTTTTTAATATTTTCTCCTATTTCCAAAAGCAACCAGCGATAACATAACAGGAACCTCACCCAGTATTCCTACAACAGTAACCAAAGCTGCAGGAGAATCATAACCAAAAAGTACAATTGCAACAGCCACCGCAAGCTCAAAGAAGTTACTAGCTCCAATCATTGATGAAGTAGCACAAACTGCATAAGGCAACTTTAATTTCTTGCCTGCAAACCAATTTAAAAAGAATATAAAATAGGCTTGGATAATTTAATGAAATGCTACAACAATTAAAATAATCAAAGGGTCTCTAAATGTAAGTAGAAAGAGAATAACTTGCTATCTGTGATAAAAAAACTCTAAATGTTTGTTATATCATTTTTCGAATTATTTAAATATATTTGCTGATATATCATTTAACTATCAATTTATGAAAAAACTAATTTGTCTTGGATTTAGTTTAATTGTCGTAGCTGCATTGTTTTCAAAACCTTTATCGGAAGAACAGTTAAAAGATTTTGTAAAATTCTTTTATAAAACTAAACTAAATATGGCCGATTTAGGAAGCTCAATAGATGAACACAGAATTTATTCGGGTGAATATCATGCAATTAGTATTTTTTATTTTGAGACCGGAGGATTTGTGGCATTAAGTACAGATGATTGCTTTCCTGCTGTTTTAGCGTACTCGTATAACAGTTTTTACGACCCGGAGTTTATGTCAGAGTCCGAAAAGTTGTGGTTCGAGCATATAGGTGAACAAATGTTAAAAACGAAAGAAAGCTTAAATTACAACAGTTTACCGAAGCATTCATCATGGGAAAGAACTCAAAGTTCAGAATTCATTTCAGGACAAACTAAATCGATACAATTACTAACTACCCGTTGGGGACAAGGTTGTTACTATAATACATTGTGTCCCGAAGATATAAACGGACCTTGTGGTCATTCAGTTACAGGATGTGTTGCAACTGCGATGGCTCAAATTATGAAATATTGGAACTATCCGCAATTTGGAATTGGTAATCATTCATATGACCACTTATTGTATGGGAGTCTTTCAGCAGATTTTGGTGCAACCGAATATCTTTGGGCTCAAATGTCGGACGAACTTACCGAAGAAAATAATGCTGTTGCAACCCTGATGTATCATAGTGGTGTGGCGGTTAATATGAATTATGCAGCAACAAGTTCAGGTGCTGGAGTTAGTAATAATACTTTTGTGGACTACTTTAATTATTCTGCAAATCTGAGTTATGTGCATAAGTCAGGCTTTTCGGACGAAGATTGGAAAAACTTGTTGAGAAATCAAATTGATAACGGATTCCCAATGCTTTATATTGGTTTTTCTGAAATTATACCCGAAGGACATGCATGGGTTTTAGATGGATATGATGTTGATGATTATTTTCATTTTAACTGGGGTTGGGATTCGGATGGTGCTTATTATTTGTTAGATGATAATTTTTTCCCTCTGTCACAGTGTGCTTTAATTAATATATTCCCTAAGCATGAATGTGATATTAAGATTACAGAGATTATTCATCCGATAAATATGACATATACAGAGCCGACACACATTAGTGTTATAATAGATAATTACGGAAATTCCTCGTGCTCAAATTTTCCAATTTCTTATGTAGTAGATGGCGGAGAACCGGTTACTGAAATAGTTAACACGACTGTAAATCCCGGAGAATCTATAGTTTATCAATTTGAACAAACTTACGACTTTTCCCAAACAGCAGGTGAAATATACAGTTTGCAAGTTTATTCTGAATTGGTTTGTGATACATATAGGGTAAATGATACACTTGCCATAAATGTTGTAAATGTACTGTGTGCCGATATTCCCTATCAAATTAGTGGTGGTGGCGATGATATGGGCTGGCTTATTGAGGATAGTAATGATGATGGGGTTACTTGGGGTTTATCTGGTTCGGGATTCTCGCCCGGATATAATTCATCAACAGATAATATGGCTGATGACTGGCTTATGTCGAAATGTATAATTCTGGAGCAAGGTAAGCTTTATAAATTAAGTTTTGATTATCATGGAATTGGTGTTTATTGGTTTCATGATATTGCCGTTTATTTGGGAAATTCTCCGTACTCTGAATTTATGACGGATCAATTGATTAATCTAAATGGTTTAAATAATGCTGAATTTCAAACGGCAGTACATTATTTCACTGTAAATGAGAATGCCTCTTACTATTTTGGATTTCATATTTATAGTCAACCGGAAATGCTTAGTTTCTTGATTGACAATTTCGAGATAATTGAGCTTTCTGAACCTGATGTTATGCTTAGCGAAGTTATAAATCCGGTGTCGTCCTGTATGATGGGTGAGGAGACTATTGCTGTTAAGATTGTTAATCTTAGTTCGCAAATCCTTAGTAATATTACTATGAAATACCAAATTGATGAAAACGAAGTTGTTGTGGAAAACTTTGGAGAAACATTACATCCTGGAGAATCTGAGATTTTTAATTTTTTAACTGTCGCAGATTTAAGTGCGTATGGAGAATATTCGATAAAAATATGGGCAGAATACTCCGGCGATGTTGATCAAGAGAATGATAGCCTTTTTGTAAGCGTTAAAAATAAAACAAATGCTGAATTACCATATTTAATTGGGTTTGAATTATTAGATGAGTATGAAGATTGGATTATCGAAAATGTAAATAATGATAATAGAACATGGCAGTATAAAACTAACGGAGGGCATTCGCAACCTGCTTGTGTGAAGTATGAGTACAATGATTTTGCAGCAGCTGATGATTGGTTGATTTCGAAATGCGTTTGGCTTGAGTCAGGTTTTATTTACAAAATTAGTTTCTGGTACAAAATAGAAGATGGAACTTGGCCTGAAAATTTGAAACTAATGATGGGTAACACCCAAACTCATTCAGAATTGAATGTTTTGTTAGGAGATTATCCCAATCTGACAAATAATACATATCAGCAGGCAGAAGTTTATTTTCCGATATGGTCCGATGATTTCTATTATTTTGGATTTTATTGTTATAGCATTGCTCAAATGTTTAATCTGTATCTTGATGACATCGAAATAGTATTAGATGGTATAAATAAAACTCAGTTGGAACTTGTTGATGATGTGTGCGTTTATCCCAATCCTGTAAGTGATGTTGTAAGCATTTTTGTGGCTGATGATAACAATCACAAGCATAGTTTTAAAATAATTGATGTAAACGGTCGTGTTGTTTTTGAAACTATTCAAATCAGGCAATCTTATGATATCGATTTCAGCAGATTTGAGAAAGGTGTTTATTTTGTGATAATTGATAATGGTAAAAAGACTTTTGCAAAACGAATCGTAAAAATCTAGCAGGGTTAATAGTTTTTCAATATTTTCTCCTATTTGCAAAAGCAACCAGCGATAACATAACAGGAACTTCTACTAGAACACCGACAACTGTTACCAAAGCTGCAGGAGAGTCGTAACCGAATAAAACAATTGCAACAGCAACAGCCAACTCGAAAAAGTTACTAGCACCAATCATTGCAGCAGGAGCACAAGTAGAGTAGGGCAGTTTTAGTTTTTTCCCTCCAATCCAAGTAATAAAAAAGATGAAATAGGTCTGGATAATTAAAGGTACAGCAACTAAAAGTATAATTAATGGATTGTCTGTGATAATTTCCCCCTGAAAAGCAAACAGAAGTACTAAAGTTACCAGCAATGCAACAATAGAAAATGGACGAAGTTTAGGTAATAGATTTTTTTTTAACCACTCTTCGCCTTTAGCCTTAACAACCGAACGATTTGTAATATAACCTGCTAACAGTGGGATTACTACAAAAACAACTACACTAGTCAATAAGGTTTCGTAAGGGATCTTTACATCTGTAATGCCTAGCAGTAACCCAACAATTGGTACAAATGCAATCAATATTATCAGGTCATTAACAGAAACCTGAACAAGTGTGTAATTTGGATCTCCGTCCGATAAATATGACCACACAAAAACCATTGCTGTACATGGAGCAGCTCCTAAAAGAATTGCACCGGCAATATATTCCCCTGCCAGCGATGGGTCAATGAATGCAGAATAAATCTTCGTGAAAAACAACCACGCGAAAAAAGACATAGTAAAAGGTTTTATCAGCCAGTTTATAACTACTGTTAAAATCAAACCTTTTGGCTCTTTGCCGACTCTTTTAAGGCTTGAAAAATCAATTTGCAACATCATAGGGTATATCATTAACCAAATTAGAATCGCAACCGGAATATTTACATTAAATAATTCCATTTCGGTTAGAATCGTGATTCCATTTCCTGCAAAATGCCCTATAATTACACCCAATCCTATACAGGCAGCTACCCACAAGGTTAGGTACTTCTCGAAAAATGCTATTTTCTTCATATTATATAAAATTCTAATAACTGCACTTGTAAGGATGGGTTTTAAACCCATCCTTACAAGGAGCAGTTTTACTTAATACTCTCATAAAGCCTCTCAAACTTCACCTTAATCTCATCTCTAACCCTGCGAAATTCTGACTTGATAAACTCCTCGCTGCCAACTGCATGAGACGGATCGTCGAAACCAATATGCAAACGGTTTTTTACTTTACCGATAAAAGCAGGACAAACCTCATTTGCTCCACCGCAAACAGTTATCACATAATCCCACTCTTCGCCAAGGTATAAATCAACCGAATCAGAAGTGTGATGCGAAATGTTTATTCCAACTTCTTTCATAGCCTCTACGGCTCCGAGATTAAGCTTGCCACTGGCCTCGGTTCCGGCAGAGCGAACAGTCAGACTTTTATCAAATGATTGTAAAAATCCATGCGCCATTTGCGATCGGCAAGAATTGCCGGTACATAAAATTAGTATCTTCATTTTTTATTTTCATTCATTTATGATAGCTGGATAGATTTGTTAACGAATGTTTAATCGCTCATTATCAGTTTATCAATTTCTTTTGCTAGTTCTTCCTTAAACTTTTCCGGTTTATTTACAACATACTGAAAAGCCATTTCGGTTAGATCTACATTTTTTTCTTCGTTTTCGGGATAAACTAATAAAAGAGTGCTGCCATATGCGAAATATTTATTTACGATAGATTTATTTACTGGGTCTTCATAATCGAATTCCTGAAATTTTACTACCCCACTAATAATTTCATCTCTAAAATTATCGGCCATTACCATTTTTGTTTTTTGTCCTATTTCTTTACATGTATGGCATCGCTCTGTTGCATGAAAGTAATACACGATTACCTTTGGTGTTTTTGTCTGAGAAAAACCAATTGATGATAAAACAAGACTAATGACTACAATACTTATTAAGTTCTTCATGAGATTTACGTTAAAATATTTTTCGTAACGGTTATTGAATATAGTTATATGTTATGAAGATTTATTTACAATTTCTTCTATTTTTTCTTTCAAAACTTCAGGATTGTTCACAGCGTTTTGAAAAGCCATGCCTGTAATATCTTCTGCTTTTCCATTAATAATTATAAGTAGCGCTGAACCTGCGATTTCATATTTTTCGGCAATTTTTTCATTTGCTTTATCATCTATGTTTATATCTTTAAACGCGATATCTTTGTTGTCTTTGTAGTTTTCCTCATAAGTTAGTTTTGCTACATCGCCAACAGCAATACAGGTTTTACAACGTCTTTCGCCATGAAAGTAGGTAATGGTAATTTTTTCTTTAAATTCTTCAGTTTCAACTGAGTTGTTGGTTTTGTTTTTACACGAATGTATTCCTAAAACCATTGCTAAAATGCTAATAAATAAAACGATTTTTTTCATAATTTGCTTTTTTAAAATTGATTATTTAAGTTAATACTAAATATCTTACTGTTGGGTATATTTTTCATCATTCCAGCCAAGCCATCCTCAACTACTATGATAGTGCCGGAATAATTCAAATTTGTTAAGATTTCTGTAAGTAACTCAACTCTATTAAATGTAGTGCAATACAACAGAATAGTATGTTTGTTAAGATAATTTAAGATTTCTTTTTGAGCTTCTTCAGAAAAAGCGTCAATGTTTATTGCGTCTATAATATGGTTTTCCGCAAACTTTTCGGCAGATCTACCATCAATAATTACAGAGTTTTGTTTATCAAGTTCTTCTATTGTTTTCTCAAGTTCGATAGAGTTGATGTTGATAATGTTTTGACTGACAATACAAGAAGCGGATATCACAAGTAATAGAGTTGAGATTAGTATTTTCATATTTTATTTATTTAGGTAATCACACAATTTTGACAGCATAAATCGACAGTTTATTTTTTAAAACAATCCTCCATATATCAAACCTGCACTCGTTGCCATTATAATTACAAGTGCTACATAAACTATAGTTTTTTGAGTTCCCATTACACCACGAATTACCAACATATTTGGCAAGGAGAGAGATGGACCTGCGAGTAATAAAGCCAAAGCAGGACCTTTTCCCATTCCGGCACTAATTAGCCCTTGTAAAATTGGAACTTCTGTTAATGTCGCAAAATACATAAATGCACCAATAACCGATGCAAAAAGATTTGCAAAAAAGCTATTCCCACCAACCAAATTCACAATCCATTCATTCGGAATTACACCAGCAATTGTTTTACCATCGTGAGTAGATCCAAGTAGAAAACCTGCAGTTATAACGCCTATGGCCAATAATGGCATTATCTGTTTTGCAAAACCCCATGCTGAAAGTGTCCATTCTTTATTATCTTCATCTTGTTTGTCGAATAATGTAATTATGCTTAAACCTGCTATTGCAACCATAACAGGTACAAGTGGAGCCAATTTGAGACTTTCGATGTAGCCAAAAGATAAAATTGATGCAATTGTTGTTGCTGCAGCTACCATCAAAACCCAATACCACCTAATTTTTAGATTAAAAATGAGAGAAAATCCTAACAGTACACTGAAAAATGCTGTTATTAACCACTTGTTTGCCCAAATGTAATACCAAGTGCTGGAAGTGTCGCCATCACTAGGAGATCCCCAGTTTGCAAAAACTAAAATAAGTACAAGCACAAAGAAATGGAATGCAGTTTGCCACATCGGTCTTTTTTCCGGTGGAGCAGTTATATGCATCTGTTCTTCTTTTTTGGCTTTTTCCTCTTTGCGATAAATCACTGACATTATCAATCCAATTATAACTGAGAATGAAACCGCTCCTATAATTCTCGCAACACCCATTTCAAATCCCAGGATGCGAGCAGTTAAAATAATAGCTAAAATATTAATTGCCGGACCTGAATACAAAAATGCCACAGCGGGACCTAATCCTGCACCGCGTTTGTGAATACTGGAGAATAAGGGTAATATCGTGCATGAACATACTGCCAATATGGTTCCCGAAACTGCTGCTACAGTATAGGAAACCCATTTCTTTGCACTTGCACCAAAGTATTTTAGAACTGAACCCTGACTTACGAAAATTGAAATCACCCCGGCAATAAAAAACGCAGGTAATAAGCATAAAATAACATGCTCACGTGCATACCATTTTACCAAATCAAGAGTCGCATCAACGGCTGTAGTAAATCTTGCACTTTCAACAGGTAGAAAAAATGCTGCCACAAAAACCACAGCTATCCAAAACAGGATTTTTATTTCTTTTTTTGTTTCCATAATTTTAAGTGCCTGGAGTACTTGAAGTGCACTAAAGTGCCTAAAGTACTTTGGGCTTTTTTAATTTTATATATTTATTAATAATCCATTTTAATATAATTCCTGTTAAACTCTAGGCTCTCTAGTGCACTTTAGGCACTTTATAGCACTTCTACAAGTAAAACACCCACATATAGTATAATCCCACAACAATAAAAATGACCGCAACTACTCGTCTGAACCAAATTTCAAAGCTTTTTAGTCGGTTGTAAAATTTACCAACGCTTGACAAACTGAAGGCTAAAATCCACGCAAAAACAATTACCGGTAATCCTGTAGCAAGTGCAAAAACTGCCGGTAAAAAATATCCCCCTGATGCTGTTACCGAAAGGGGTATCAATGCACCAAAATACAAAACCCCACTGTAGGGACAAAATGCTAAAGCGAATACTATTCCCATTAATAAAGCTCCCCATGAACTGCCTTTTTTACTGTTCTCTGCCATTTTATTTGTCAGACGCGAAAACATCGAGAACTTAAGTTTTATGAGGTCGAGCATAAATACTCCAATTAATATTAATAGGGGACCTAAAAAATATTCTCCGTAGCTGTTTATAGCTTTTTGAATTTTATAAACGCTTGACCCCTGTTTTAAAATCACGATAAGAATGATTCCTAAAACAGTGTATGATATAACCCTGCCGAGTGTATAGAGTAACCCGTTTATGAAAACACGTTTGCGATCTTCAAGGTCTTTGCTAATAAATCCTATTGCAGAAATATTTGTCGCAAGAGGACATGGACTAATAGCAGTCATCAATCCTAATAGTAATGCCGTAAATATAGGAAATTGGCTGTTGTCGGCTAGACTGTTTAAGAATTCCATATTATTTCTTTTTTCTAACTAAATCTTTTTGTATTTCTAGAATCAGATTATTCCCTGCAACAACTTTGTCATCAGGCTGTGCAACTAAATATTTTTTAACTAAATCAGACATGTCATAATAAATGTCACTCTTTTTCTTTTTAACTATCAATACGCAGGTTTGAGACTTTGCCTGATATCTATCTACCAGTTCTTTGTTAGCCGGATCTGAAATTTTTACAGTTTTGAAAACGACTTCTCCATTTGGATAGTTTTTTTCAATAAGTGCTTTAACATCTGTTTCCAGAGTATTGCAAGATTTTGCTTGACAACAAGCAAGGTCGGCTTTGAAGTATAAAAATTCTGCTTTTTGAGCCTTGGCATATACGAACATTGTCAGAATTACTGACATAATAATTAGTAGTTTTTTCATTTTTTAAAGGTTTTTATTTATTTCATCTTCAATAATTTGCTTTAATTTTTCAGGATTGGTTTTAGCATATGAAAAAGCATCGTTAGTTAAGTCACTTACTTTTTCTCCGCTTACAACTAGCAGACTACTTACTGCTATTTCGTATTTATCTGCGATGGCCTCCCCATCTTTAGTAGAAAAATTCACTTCAATAAAACTTACATCTTTGTTATCAGCATATTTTGTTTTAACAAGTTCTGATGATACGTCGCCAACTGCAATACAAGTAGGACATCTCTGCTCTCCATGAAAATAATAAACAGTAACTTCAGTTTCATTTAATTCAGAGTTTTGATTCTCAGTTTTAGCTTTACAACCGATTAATACCAGTGTTAAAACAAAAGGTATTAATAAAACTTTTAGATTTTTCATAATTCTAAATTTTTAAATAGCGTTTTTAAATAAATCATTAAATAATATTTTAGCTTTGGCCCAATTTTCTCTGTTAAGGCAATACTTAATAAATGGAGGTTCAGTTTCACCTTGAATCAATCCTGCATATTTCAACTCTTTCAGATGTTGAGATAGGGTTGATCTTCCTACCGGGACTTCATCTACCAGATCTCCACTATAACAACAAGAATTTCTTTCAGATAGCTTTTTTAAAATGTAGAGTCGGGTAGGATGACCCATAACTTTAGCCCATACGGCCATTTGTTTAATATCATCAGATAATTCAATTTTTTTACTCATACTATGCTTCTTTTATTTTCTTTAGTATTTCATCTTTTGACGGTACTGAACCTTTGAGAACCACCTTATCATTTATTAATAAAGCCGGAGTTACCATAATCCCATAATTCATTATTTCTACTATATCTTCAACTTTTATTACTGTTGCGTCAATAGAATTCTCTGATACAACATCTCGTACTAACCTATCTAGTTGCTTACATTTTGGACAGCCCGGCCCTAAAATTTTTATTTCCATAATCTTAAATTTAAAAAGTTAAACATTTCGTTATTTTAATATTTCGCAAAATTACGAAATGATTTTTGATTATGCAAATTTTTTGAAAAAATTTCGGGAATGAAAAAAATGATTAACTTTATCGCATATTTTGTAAAAGAGAAATGAAGTAATAGTATTTAAAGAATCAATTATTTTTTAGAAGTAAGTTTTAATAGTTTATTATATGAAGAAGAGATATTTAATGGTTTTCGTTCTGAATTTTGTACTGTGTGCAGGAGTATTAGCTCAAAACGTTGGAATTGGCACAACAACTCCACATGCTTCGGCACTATTAGATTTGCAATCTACTACTCAAGGTTTATTAATACCTCGTGTAACTTTATTAGCGACTACGAATGGAACTTCGCCTGTAAATACTCCTGCAACGGGTTTATTGGTTTATAATTCGGGAGGTTCAATTGAAAATGGTTTTTACTATTGGGATGGTGGCGAATGGGTTTTGGTTGGCTCCGGAGGTGGTTCTACAGGTTGTTCTACATTGGATGAAGCCTATGATTGTGGAGGTGCAGGTGCTGGTAGAGTAATTACAGCAGATGCAGGTTCTGTAGAAATTGTTTCAACTTCTGTTCTAAAACCTCTCCTAGTTAGAAACTCAGGGGCTAATGTTTTTTGTATTAGCGCTGAGCATAGTAATACAGGTGTTGCTCTTGCAGCAGGATCAACAAATGCTGCAAATACCTACTCGACTATTCAGGCAACGACAAATTCATCTTCCGGTGTTGTTTCTGCTATCTTGGGTAGTTCTACAGGACTGGCATATGGCGTTACAGGTCAAATCGAAGCAGGTGCTACAGGCTCTGCGGGAGTATATGGAAGTAATTTAAGAACAACTGGTGGACATGGTGTATTTGGAATGGGTGTTAATGGTGTTGTAGGTCAGACAAACTATTTGCAAGGATTTGGTGTTTATGGCATCAATACAGCTTCTTTAGGATCAGGTGACGGACCGGGAGTTTATGGCGTTGGGCAAACCGGGGTTTATGGACAAACAACAAATGGACAATACTATGGTATTTATGGCGAAAATATTAGTTCCAGTTTAGTCGATAATAATATTGGTGTTGCAGGTTGGGGTTGGGTTGGTGTGTTTGGACAGGATGATGGGACAGGATTTGGTGTTTATTCGGATGGTGATTTTGGTTGCTCCGGATTAAAATCATTTGTTATTGACCACCCTCTTGATCCTGAAAATAAAATACTTAAACACTTTTGTGCCGAATCCCCTGAAGTATTAAACATTTACAGAGGTAATGTTGTTTTGAATGAAAATGGTGAAGCTGAAGTTAATCTTCCTGAGTATTTTTCTGAAATCAATATAAATTTTTCATATTATTTAACTCCAATTGGAGGTGCCGCTCCTGAATTGCATGTTAAAGAAGAAGTAAATGGCAATTCCTTTGTTATTGGTGGAGGTGTAGAAAATTTGAAAGTATCATGGGTATTATATGCGGAAAGAAATGATAAATATGTTCAGGGAAATCCAAATTCAAAACAAGTTGAAGTTGAAAAAAGAAAAAAAGGAACATATATTCGTCCAGAACTTTTTGAACAAACCGAAAACAAAGGAATGTTTTATAAAGAGAAACACCAAAGTACTAATATTGAAGTAACGGAGCAAAAAACCATGCCTGTTTTGAAATAGGATAAACATTTGTCCAAATTTTAATTAAAATATAAATATCTTTTTTGAGCAATAAAATTATAATGATTATTTTGCGACAAAAATTTATATATGGAAAACGAAATATTAGGAATAGGCTCACGTGTTAATCACAAGGAATATGGATTTGGTGTTGTAATTCAGGTTAAAGCAGCTTCTTATGTCATAACATTTCAAAATCAGGGCATGAGGGAAATTCTTAAATCTTATGATGGACTTGATGTTATTGATATGATTGAACAACCCGATGATTTGGTTAGTTTCGAAACTATAGAACAAACTTTGATAAAAATTTTAAGACAATTTTCCGATTTACAGGAGGTCGTTCCTATTGCTGATAAATGGAGGGGCGGCACTTTAATTCTAAAGCCGTCAAATCCCGAAATGAAACCCTACGAGATGCCAATAGCTACTTTTTTTAATAAAATTATCATGGTCCGCGACCGTTTGAGAGTACTCGAACAAAAAGTTAATGCCAGCAAAATGACCGAAGAGGATAAAATTGCGTGTCAGCAATATATCACTCGTTCCTATGGTAGTTTAACTTCTTTCAATATCTTATTTAAGAATAAATCTGATAATTTTGTAGGTGAATCTTCGAGAGATTAAGCGTTCATGAAATACAAATCTTATATACCACATATAGTAATTTTTGTTTTCGCCTTTATTATTTATGCAAATACTTTAGGTCATAAATATGCTCTAGACGATAAAATGACTTATTGGAAGAATGAATTTGTGCAAAACGGTGTTTCGGGCATAAAAGATATTTTGACTTATGATTCGATGGCCGGAATGTTTGGAAAAGATTCGAAGGAGCTCGAAGGTGGAAGATACAGACCTCTTTCACTTATAACATTTGCTGTAGAAGTTGAATTGTTTGGTAAAGATACTACTGATATGTCTGCAAAAGCTCCATTCAAAGGTAATCCGGGGCTTAGTCATTTTATTAATATTATTTTGTACTGTTTTTCCCTATTAATTTTGTACAAAGTTTTACTTAAACTATTTAAGGATTACAAACCTAAATATTGGTATTTAAGCATTCCGTTTTTAGCGACAATGATTTTTGCTGCCCATCCTTTGCATACCGAAATAGTTGCAAATATCAAGGGACGTGATGAAATTCTGGCTTTTCTGTTTTCGGTGGCAGCTCTGAATTCAATAATCAATTTTGTTGATAAAAATGTTAAAACCGAACTAATAAATGCGTTTATTTTTATTTTTCTCGGCTCAATGTCCAAGGAAATTACAATAACTTTTGTAGCGGTGATTCCATTGTGTATTTATTTTTTTAGAAAGGAAAAGATTTCAAAATACATTGTCAGTGTAATCCCTTTATTTGCAGGGGCATTGCTATATCTGATAATTAGACAGCTGGTAATTGGCGATCAAACTGCAATAGAAGCTACTATGCTGATGAATAATCCATTTCTCGAAGCAACAATTGGACAACGATATGCAACTATTGTTCTTACATTATTAATTTATCTGAAATTATTGATATTCCCTCATCCTTTGACTTGGGATTATTATCCGTATCATATACCGATTGTTGACTGGACAGACTGGCGTGTGATACTTGGCCTGGTGCTATATCTTGGACTTGCAGTTGTTGCAATTAAAGGATTAAGGAAGAAGAGCATATATTCATTTGGTATCTTGATTTATGCTATAACTTTATCAATAACTTCAAATGTGTTTTTCAATATAGGTGCCTTTATGAGTGAAAGGTTTGTTTACGTGTCTTTGCTTGGCATTTGTATAATTATTGCCTATTTGGTATCTGAGAAACTTTATCAAAAACAAGCTAATCTTAAGAAATATCATAAATCTGCAATGGCAATAATGATTGTTTTGCTTCTTGCTTTTTCTGTTAAAACAATCTCGCGTAATCAGGTGTGGGAAAGCAATTTGAGTTTGTTTTCGCACGATATTAAAATTAGTTCCAATTCAGCCAAAGGAAATAGTACGTATGCAAGTGAATTATATAAACTTTCAGAAGATGCCGAAGCAGCAGGAGATACTGCTTTACGCAACAAATACCTGATAGAATCAATTCCATATTTTAATAAGGCTGTAGAAATATATCCTGATTACAGCGAAGCTTTGGTAAGACTTGGAAATATTCATTACAAACTGTATGGCGATTATAAGACGATGTTCGAATACTATATTGAGACATTAAAAGCCAGCCCTTTGAACAAAGATGTATGGACAAATGCACTTGGCGTATTATTATACAATGTAAATGATCCGGAGTATGAAAAATATGTCTGGACTCAATTTATTAAATATTCGCCCGGACAATATCAATCCTATTTACAGTTGGGCAATATTTATTATTTCGCTCAACCTGCCAATGCTGATTCTGCTATTTTCTGGTACGAGAAGGCAAAAACACTAACAACAACTAATTACGAAGTATATTTTTATCTCGGGGTTTCTTATGGAAACAAACAGGATTTTGTCAGGGCAAGAGAGAATTTACTCTTAGCAGCAGCTATTAATGAAGATCCCGAAGTATATCGTTATCTTGGTATATCTTATGGTATGGAAAATAATGATGAAATGGCTTTAAAATATTTTGAAAAAGCTTTAAGTCTGAAACCTGATGATGAACAGTTGAAACAATATGTATTAATTGCAAAGCAAAGGATAAATCTTAAATAGTAGGATAATTCTTTTATTTGCAACCATTTGTTTCTAAATGATGTTTTATTTATAGTTTTGGGAGAAAAGATTTTCACATGAAAGTAAGAATTACAGGTGTAATGGACAAAATTCAGGCTATTTTTTTGATGTTTGTTATTAATAGACAAAATTCAGGCTTTTTATTTTTAATGTTTTTGTGAATGAATTAAAAGTTTGTATAGATTTGCTTATCAAG
>Ga0116142_10003648_pt1 | contig 15306 bp, 13 predicted proteins | sample AD_UKC033_MetaG_FD_89785 | JGI IMG/M metagenome (GOLD analysis project Ga0116142, IMG submission 89785) | Active sludge microbial communities of municipal wastewater-treating anaerobic digesters from USA - AD_UKC033_MetaG | ecosystem: Engineered > Bioreactor > Anaerobic > Digestate | place: USA... | reverse complement strand
GGCATGAATCAATGCAGCGTCCCAATCCTTGAGCTTGATGAGAAGGAGGCCGAAGTTGTAGTGGAACATCGGTTCATCGTAGCCCTCCGAGAGCGCCACATTGAACTGCTTCCTCGCTTCGGCGTAACTTCCCTTCTTGTATAAATAGACTCCGTAGATCTCACGCGCCCTGGCATCCTTGGGGCGGAACTTGATCGCTCGATCGAGGAAGCATTCCGGGCTCCGGGTCATCCCCCCTCTCAGTCCCTGATCTCGACTCAGCGCAACGTTCATCATTGCAATCAAGGCGCGGGGGTGATTCGGGAAAGAATTCAACGTATAGCTCAGGTCCTGTCCGACCGAGCCGGTCGAGCCCCTCCTCAAGCTCTCTACCGAGGGCGTGAAGTGATGGGTTTCCACGACAGACAAATACTGCCGCTGCGCCTGCACATCGTAGTAATCATACGGCCCGACCCCCGGATCCTCAGGGCCGTTCTTGAACGGCGAACCCGGACAGTACAGTTCCGCTGCAGCGGGCGTCACGTACAGAAGGCAGACGCACAGTAGGGAAAAGAAAACGCTACGCCCTTGCATAATCAACTCTCCAAATCCGCCGCAAACGACCAGACCGCGATGCGGCGAGGTCAGGCCAATGACCGACGCGACTTCGCGGCCGCGATCAGTATCTTTGCCATCCTATCCGCCGCAACGTGCCAGGGGAAATCCACTGCCCTCATCCGAGCTGCGTCCCCGAGCTGGCGTCGAAACTCCCTGTCCCGAAGGACTCGGTCGATCGCAGCCCCGGCTGCTGTTGCATCCAGCGGATCCACGAGCAGTCCCGCATCCCCGACGACCTCCGGGATGGAGGAAGTGGACGAGGCCACGACCGGGACGCCGAAGCTCATGGCTTCAAGCAAAGGAAGACCGAAGACCTCGTAGAGCGACAGGTAGCACAAGCACGCCGCATGTTCGAACCAGGCAGGAAGCTCCGAATCGGAGACGAACCCTGGAACCACGAGCCGCCCAGCCAGCCCCATGGTCTCTGCCTGCGCGGTGAGTTCATGCGAGAGGTCGGCGCGGCCCATGCCGAGTACGACCAGCTTCAAATCAGGATAGCGCTCGGCGATGGTGGCGAAAGCGCGCAAAGTCCCGGACACATTTTTGCGCGGCGCCCCACCCCCAAGGGCTAGCACATATTCCGCGTCCAGCGGCCGAACGCTTCCCGGTGGAACGATATCGCACCCCCAGTGAATGACCTCCACCGGCGCGCCACCTCCGGGAAACGCAGCCTCGAGATCGGAGCGGGTATTCGCGGATACGGTTACTACCGCTGACGCCACCCGCATTCCGTTGGCCAGCCGTCGCCGGAAGAACGCTTTTTCGCCAAGGGACTGCCCATCATCGCCTCTTAGGGGGATGAGATCATGGACCGTCATCACGACAGGCACGGCCGAAAACATCGGCGCGCCGCTGCTAGCGCAATGCAGCACATCGCAGCCAGCGCGCCAGGCGTGCCACGGCAAGCCGAGATTTTCCCAAGTGTTCCAGCGGTATCCCGGCAGATCGAAAAAAGACACCGTGGCGCGCGGAATCCCTTGCCACAAATCACTTACAGCCGAGGCGCCCTGCCCAAAAAGCAGGAATGAAAAGTCGGGGCGTAGCCTTGCCATTTCGGCATACAACCGAAACAGCGAACGTCCCTCGCCACGCGGTTGCGCGCAAAGGAGGCTGGTCGCATCGACGCCGACAAGCATCAGACCTTCCCCGTCAAACGACCGCCGGCCTGCCCTGCATTCGCCGCCTGCATCAACAAGCCTTCAAAGCTGGCTGCACGGCCCGCCCACGAGTACTCCGCAGCGACGGTCTGCCGGCCCTCGTCCCCGAGCAGTTGCCGTTTCAACGGATTGGCGAGCAGGTCGAGCACGGCGTCTGCCATTTCCCGGGCAGCATTCGCTACGATCACGTTGCGACCTTGCAGTACCTTCAGGCCACCGACGCTGACGGTTGTCGCCACCACGGCCTTCCCCATCGCCCACGCCTGCAGCAGCTTGTTCTTGATTCCTGCACCCGACAGCAGCGGACACACGAAGACCTCCGCCTCCTGGACATACGGACGAACATCGGGCACCGACCCCGTCACCTGCACGCGATCGCTGCGCAGGGCCAGGATCTCGGCCGACGGATCACGGCCGACCAGGGTCACGGTGGCGTCGGGGCGCTGCGCCCACACAAGGGGCATGACCTCCGTGACCAGATGGATCGCGGCGAGCTGATTGGGCCCGAACGCCATGCTGCCTTCGAAAACCAGACGCCCGGGAATCTGCGGCCGATCGGATGGCGCAAAGTAATCGAGATCCACGCCGTTCTGCACCACGCTCACCGGCACGGTCGGCGAAACCCGCCGAAAGCTCTCCGCATCCTCCTCGGACACGACCACGCAAACTGCTGCACGGCGCATCACATAGCGCTCGAATCGGTAGTAGTGGCTCAGGTACTTGAGCTGCCGCAGGCGCGCGGAAAATCCCTTCGTCGCAAGCAAGGCCCGGCGGCTCGTGAGCACCATGTCGTCAACCAGGTCGGCGACGACCGGAACGTGGTTCCAGCCTGAAGGGAGCTGCTGGAAGATCGATGCGCCCGCGTCCCAGACGAGGTCGTACTCGTCCGCGCGCAACTCACGCTCGAGCAAGTCGCAGAGTTCAACGCTGGGCGGGTAAAAATCCCGCACGGCCCACCCGGTGAACGGTGCCAGCCATCCCGGTGCGGCCTTCGCCCGCGGACGGGGAACGGTCCACACCCGTCTGAAAAACTCCTCATGCTCGGGGGACCGCTCGCCATCGTGATAGGCGATCAGGTCCAGATCATGGCGCGCACCGATCCAGCGTGCCAGATGCAAGACGCGCAGCAGCAGGCCATCCTGATAGGAGTCGGGATAGCGATCGCACAACACAAGAACTCTCAACACAAGGTCTCCTCGAGATCCGCCAGCCAGGACAGAATCGCATCCTCAACAGCACGCTTTTGCTCACGGCTGGAAAAAGTATGGTCGGCCTGCGGAAAGTCGAGCATGGTTGTACGAGGATCCTCGGACCAGGCGCGAAGCAGCGAGGTCTGCCGGAGATAATCGCGAAACTCGGCGGCAACCAGGTCACGACCGCTCAGCATTACCAGGGAGCGCCCTTGGAATGCCGCAAGCGCAACGGACATCCGCTCACGAAAATCAGCAGGAGCAGCCGCGGAGAGGGCGGTTTGCTCCAGGGGTGACGTACGAGACTTCATCATCCGCCAGGCCTTGGCGGCGAAATCGGCTATCGCCGGGCCCACCGCCACACCTCCACGAACGAGCTTGCGCCAGAAGGCGGGGTCTCGAAACCGACGCGCGTAGTAGTGCGTGACCTCGGCCCGCTCCTGCGACGCAAGCGTGCGCACCCAAGGGTTCAGCAGCGCGACTCCAGCTATCCGGCTGTCCTGAGGCAGGTACATGGCAGCGGCGCTCGCGCCATCGCACAGTCCCCACAAGACAAGATGACGCACCGACGGCGCGGCGCGCATGAAGGCCTCGGTCGCCGCCTCGATGTCCGGCCCGGTGTGCTCGAAATCGATCGTTTCCCCGCCGGCGTCGCCCATCCCTCGATAGTCGAAACGCATCACAGGCACGCCAGCCGCGGCGAGCCTGCGAGATAGCTGGAGGAACTGCCGGTGGCTGCCTACGCGGTATTGCGGACCTCCGACGATCACCAGCACCCCGACCGAGCCGGTCGGTTCATGCGGTAGCGCCAGGACACCGACCAACTCGGTCTCGCCGCAGGGGAAAACGCAGGCAAGCTCGGCAAAGCTCATCGCCCCAGAACCTCGAGCACATGACAGGACCGCTCGATCAGCTCGGGCGCGAGCTCGATCTCCTGCGTCTGCCAGAACGCCGGCCCCGTGACCTTCTCGAGCGACACGGTCGCGCCCTGCGCTTCGAGCCGCGCCCGCAGCGCGGCAAGTGCCGGCGAGGGCGCAGTGCGTCCGCTTCCATCGACCTCCAGCATCGCTACCGCGTACCCACCGGATGCCGGGAGCTCGAAGCTGGACGCCTCCATGCCGTTGGCCAGTTCGGGCGACAGTTCGTAACCCGCAACCTCGACCACCTCGCCCGCATGCAGGGCAGCGCGTGCGCGCGCAAGCGCGGTCTTCGCATCGGCGTCCGAGAGCATCTCGCTCGCAGCCTTGAGGCGCAGGAACTGCGACAGGTGCTGGCGGCCATTGGTCACCGGCTGCCACAGCAGCAATGGGAGACGCGCGCCGGCAAGCTTCAGCCAATCGGCAGCAAGCAGGCTGCCGGCACGATGTGTCCACAACACCACCGGGCCGCTGCCGCGCGCACTCAGGAAAGCATGTCCCAGACCGACATCCTCGACCCATTGCGACCAGCTCGCATCGACCAACTCGCCAGCGCTGTCACCACAGCCCAGGAGGTCGAGCTGCAGGACGGTCCAGCCGCGGGCCGCAAACGCCTGCGCTGCCAGCGCGACCATGCGCCGAGACTTGTTCTGCTCCTCGGCGAAGGCAGGCACATGGAGGATGGTGCCCCGGACCGGCCCCTGCGCCCTTGTCAACAGACAGAAACGCCCGCCCAGGGGGGCTTCGAGAAAAAAGGCCTCCCGGGCAGGCAGCGCCATGTCAGCCCAGCTTGGCTTCCACGAACTCGACCACGGTGCCGACCGAGGCGAAGGCGGCACCATCGATCTCGTCGTCTTCGATGACGAAACCGAAACGCTCCTCGATCATGTTGATCAGGCCGACGACCGCCATCGAATCGAGTTCCGGCAGAGCACCGAGCAACGGGGTATCGAGCTCGAAGTCGTTCGCCCGCCCCCCGAGGCTGAGAACCTCGTCGATGATCGCGAGCACTTCCTTCCTGATGTCCAAATCCATCTCCTGCGGCATTTTGTTGGGTCGAAACGAGGAGGATTCTACGATGCCCCCACGGATTCGGCCGGTATTATATGGCGCGTTGCCCTTCGAACTGCTGCGCATGAGACTTGGCCTGCCGATACGGACAGGAAAGACGAAGCGCGACTGCCCCCGGATCGCCATGCCTCTACAACGCCTGAAGCGGACCTTCGCCGAGCTCGGAGCGTTCGAAGCCAGTCTCTACCTCTTCGCAAACCTGCTCGCCCGGATCAGCCGGGGGCGCTGTCGCCTCATCCGCTACTACATCGTCGCACAGCCCGTCGCCAGCGCTCCCGCGCACGCACTTCGCCCCTCCCCGAGCAATCCCGTCCGCATGATCGGCCGTGAGGACGCGGCCGTCGCGCAGTTCCCTCGGCCCAAGACCGTCTTGGCGAGACGTTTCGACGACGGTGGGCTTTGCTTCGTCGCCGAGAGCAAGGGCCGCTTTGCCGGCTTCCTATGGATCTCGCACCGCCAATACGAGGAGGACGAGGTGCGCTGCCGGTTCGATCTCCACCCCCCGGAGCGCTGCGTGTGGGACTACGACGTCTATGTCGAGCCGGATTTTCGTGTCGGCCGCACGTTCGCACGCCTGTGGGACGCCGCCAACGCCTACCTCACGGCCCAGGGCGTACGCTGGAGCCTGTCGCGGATCTCCGCATTCAACCCCGTGTCACTCGCCGCGCACCAGCGCCTGGGTATCCGCAAGCTCGCGAGCGCGACCTTCATCGTGACCGGAAAGGTCCAACTCTCGTTGTTCACCACGCCACCCTTCGTGCACCTGGGCTGGAACGACGATATGCGCCCGCAACTTCCGGTAAGAGCCCCCTCGGATGACTGACATCGTCGGCCCTGCCACCTTGCCTTCCACGCTACCAGACCTTCCCCGGCCATGATCCGATTTGCCGACAAGCGCATCCTGCTGGAATGCCTCCGCCCCGATCTCGCCGGACTGGGCAGCAAAGTCGCAATCGGCGCCGCGTGGACCTTCACCAACGTCGGCTTGCGCATCGTTCTTACGATCGCGTCGACGGCGATCCTCGCACGCCTGCTGACTCCGGAAGATTTCGGCCTCATCGCGATGTCGGCACTCGTCACCGAATTCGCCGCCCTACTCGGGAACATCGGCATCGGTGGCATCCTGATCCAGCGCAAAGCCTTGCGTCGGCTGGACATGGACACCGCATTCTGGATCACGATGGCGATCGACACGGCGCTGTGCCTGCTGGTGTTTGCGGCCTCCTTCATCGCCGGCGCGATCTTCCAGACCCCGCAGGTGCAAACCATCATTGCGGTGTCGAGCCTCTCGTTCATCATCTCCGGACTATCGACGGTGCACATGGCCCTGCTCAGTCGAACGCTGAGATTCCGGGAAGATTTCGTCATTCAAGCCGGCTCGCTCATCTGTCGTATCGTCGCTAGCGTCCTGCTCGCCATGGCGGGGTTCGGCGTCTGGAGCCTGGTGTTCGCGTCGCTGGTAGGCCAACTGACGACGTTGGTCCTTTCATACCTCATCGTCCCCTACTTGCCGCGACTGCGCTTCAACCGCTCGCTGCTATCTGAATACGCCCGCACCTCCGGAAGCTATCTTGGAGGGGGCATCGTCAACTACTTGATGTCGAATCTGGACTACATGATCGTCGGCCGTCGATTCGGCCCCGAGTCGCTGGGCTATTACCAGATTGCCTTTTCGCTACCCGAAGAACTGCGCAACCGCCTCTCAGCTCCGCTGCAGCGGGTCTTATTCCCGGCCTATTCACGGCTTCAGGACGACCTTTCAGCCATGCAGTACGGAGTACTGAAAAGTCTGCGACTGCTCGCCGCCATCACGATACCGCTAGGTGTCGGACTGGCCGCCGTTGCGGAGCCCGTAGTTCATGTGCTTTACGGTTCGCAGTGGCTACCTGTTGTTCCCTTGCTTGAAATTCTTGCGATCGGCGGCTCCATCAGGTCGATAGGAAGCCTTACCTCGAATATTTACTACGCCAAGAACAGGCCAGATTTGGCCTTCAAGATCTCTCTAACCTTTCTTCCCATTGCCGCAGTGGCACTGATAGTGGGCAGCCAATGGGGCTTAGAAGGCGTTGCTTGGGCAATGCTTGGGTTTCAATTACTATCCCTTATTTCATGCCATATCGCACTTCGCCTCATTAACCTGAATATCACTCACTTTTTTGTCGAACTGCACCCTTCAATCCTCGGGAGCATTGCCATGTTCCTCTTTCTCCGGGCAACCCAGGATCACATTCGTGAAATCCCAACAATAATAAATCTACCTTTACAAATTGTCGCAGGCGCTGCAATCTATTGCATCGCAGTGACAATTATCCGCCCTGCAGACGCAACTGAAATAAAACAAATCGCCAAAAAATTAATCAACAAATCAGCCACTCCGAATAGTTAGAAATGAGCACACCCACCGAAAGCGCTTCTCCACCAAAAATATCGATCATCATTCCCGCTTACAACGTACGAGAATACATTCGGGAGTCTCTTGACTCAGTCCTGCTGCAGACGGAACGTGCCTATGAAATTATTATCGTAAATGACGGCAGCACCGACGGCACCTTGGAAGAAATAGACGCACACCCCGATCGAGAAAATTTTCGAGTAATAACAACTAGAAACGAAGGCCTTGGATCAGCGAGAAATCGCGGACTTGAAGAATCAACAGGAGACTACGTTTATTTTTTTGATTCCGATGACATGCTGGAAAGAAATTTTTTAGAAAAAGCATCTCTAATATCCACAATACACAACAAGCCGGACTTGATTCTATTTTCCGGAGAAAGCTTTTTCGACCCCGGCTACATTGACTCATTTTTCCCAAATTACCAGCGAACCGTGGAAGGATTTTTCGCAGATCCAAACGACCTTCTTAAGACTCTAACCTTAAATCGATGCTTTTTTTCAAGCGCATGCCTATATCTGTCGCGGCGAGAACTCTGGACATCCAACGGCATTAAATTCAAAAGCATTCTTCATGAAGACGAAGAGATCATTTTTCCACTTACACTAAGAAGCAAGTCAGCATACGTAACGCGCGATATTTTTTTCCGGCGAAGAATAAGAAAAAACTCAATCATGACTGCAGCCATCTCCAAAAAAAACATAGCGTCTTACAAGATCATTCTGGAGTCCCTCCTGGATCTCCAAGACAGATCAATCCACGAAATCGACACCACAAGACAAATCTGGAAGGAAAGAATTTCAACATTTCTAGATCTATACGTCACAAGAGCCTCAAGCATTGGCGAAAAGATTGACCTCAAAACTGCTATTCGAGCGGCAACAAGCGTTAATCAACCATGGCTTTATCTGAATCTCGCAAAACGTTTTTTCAGGCGAAATAGCGAATAAAAAATCCATGCACTTCAACAGAGTCTTGATTCTTACATCCGACTTTCCCCCACTCGTGGGCACGAATACACAACGAACTCTATCCTTCGTTCGTCATCTGCCATTGAGCATGTGGTCCGCAACGGTCGTTACCCGCGCAATATGTGATCTGGACCGAATCGACACCCAGGACATAGAAACTATCCCCAAGGATTCCGTCGTGGAGCGTATCGAGGATCCCGACTATTTCGCGGCACGTCGTCGTCGATCAGCTCAGCTACCGGATGATATGGCGCTAGAGAAGCTACAAACTCAGGCGCGACGCGGACCGGCATCGATTCGGGCGCGGTACGCAGAAAATCCGATCAAACGCTCGTTTCGCGAGATCGCTTCCCGTGCCCTAAAAACCAGCATCCGTTACCTCGCTCATCACCCCGACGCCTTGCGACTTTGGGCCGATGCTGCGGCCGATACGGTGATCAATAACGGGCTCGCACAAACACATGCGGTACTGCTGACTAGCGCCCCCAGTTACTCGAGCCATGTGGCCGGCATTCGGATAAAGAAGCAAACAGGCTTGCCCTGGGTGGCCGACTTCCGCGACCTGTGGGTGGGGCGGCCGTTCCGGGAACCTGTCAGCCAGCTACACGCATGGATGGACCAACGGCTCGAGGCTGCCGTCGTGCGCGAATGTGACGTGTTGCTGCTCGCATCACCCGCGTGGGTAGCAACCTTCGTCCAACGATACGGCGCGGAGATCGAGTCCAAGATTGTCGTGCTGACCAATGGCTACGACGCAGAAGAAACGGACGCGGTACGCGCCTCGCTCGGCGAAACAGACCACTCGATCCGCCGCTTCGTGCTGACGGGTTCGATGCATGCGGCCGAATCGCCTCTCCAGTTCATCCACGCACTCGGCGCCTTGCGCCGACATTCGCCCGATCTGGCCGCGCAGGTGCGTGCCGACTTCATCGGCAATGGCGGGGAAAACACGGCACTGCTGAACGCGGCAATACGCGACGAAGGGGTGTCCGACCTGATCCGGTTACTCGGGCCGCGGTCGCACGCGGCTTGCATCCGTGCGCAACTCGAGGCGGACTTCCTGTTCATGGCGCTTGCGCCTGCCCATCGCGATACGATCAGCGGCAAGAGCTTCGAGTACATGGCCACCGGCAAGCCGGTGCTGGCCTGCCTGGGGGAAGACAGCATCCAGGCCAGGCTACTGGGCGAAGCCGGCACGATGCGGCGGGTGGATTTCGGGGACGTCCAGGCGACCGAGTCCGCGATCCGGCACTTGCTTGCCACCGACAATGCGGACCTCACGCCCAACTGGCAGGTGATTCGTGAGTACGAGCGCGGCGCGCTGACCAGACGGCTCGCAGCAGTCCTGGATCGACTCGCGGCGCAAGGCAGCCGTTCGACGCCTGCCTAGCCAGCCGAGCCTGTCTGCGTACTACGAAGATTGTTCAGGGTGCGCAAGCCGAAGCGAAGGCGCGTCCGATCCCAAGGCGTGAAGCGATTCAACTGGAAGGGGTCTGTAGCCTGTGCGTTCGCACCCCAATTGGTACTGACCGCGGCATCAAAGCCGAGTCGCCTGGCCATTTCCCGGTGTTCGAGTCGGTAATCGCGACCAAACTTTCCGTTCGGATAGGCGAAGAGCCCGACCCGCGTCCCCAGAATCGACTGGAGCTGATCACGGCTGTCGCCCATCTCGCGCAGGGCATCGGCGTCGCTGCAATTCGCCAGGATGGGATGCGAAACCGTATGCGCACCGATTTCCATATCCGCAGCATGCAATGCACGCAGCTGTGCCGTGGTCAGCATGAGATCCGAGGGCAATCGCGCCCTGCACCGACCCATGATGTGCTGCACCGCGTCCTCGCGCGCCGCCTGCTGCAGGTGCTTGACCGCGGGGATGATCCGCTCGAGGGCCGCGCGCTTTTCAGCCACGGTCTCGACGGCCAACTCGCCCAGCCCGAGCACCGCGCAATCGATCCGATCCACCGTCGCATTGCGCACGGATTCGATGACGGAGTCGTTCCACATCCTTCCACCATCGAGAAATCCGGTGCTGATGAAGAACGTCGCCTTCAGTCCATGGCGCTGGAGGATGGGGAGGGCGTGCAGATAGTTGTCGGCATAGCCGTCATCGAAGGTGATCGAGGCCGCACGCGCGGGCAGATTGCCCTGCGAGAGCCTGGTGACGGCTTCGCCAAGGGGCAGGACGGTGAACCACTCCGAGATCCAGCGCATGGACTGATCGAACCGCACGCGGTCGACCTCATCGGGAAAGAGCGGATCGGCGTTCTCGAGCACGCGGTGATAGATGAAGATGCTGAGCCGAGCCTTCGGCCCCGCAGGCGAGAGGATGGAGCAGGCGGCGCGGAGAATCATTTACGGCTCACGGCGAAGAGTGGCCGGGTGCGGCACGCCGGCCGAATTGCGGATCGGGTTTGGGCGCACGCCGCAAACCGATGTACTGAAGCCAAGGCATCTCGACATCGCGCTCCCATCCGCGGCGCTCCACCCACGCACGCGTCATGACCGCGAGCACCATCATGTTGTATGGCAAATCGAAATAGGAGAGGCTCAGGAACGCTCCCCCGGTCGCATAGCCGACGAGACTGACCTGGATCATCGAGCCAAGGTCGGCGGTCCACGCGCTCTGCTCCTGCGCGCGACCATTCTTGCGCAGCCATCCGGCGGTACGGTAAGTGGAGAACCAGATCCCCAGGAAAAGGAAAAGGCCGACGAATCCGTGATTGCCAAGAACCTGGAAATAGATGCTGTGTGCGGCCCGCACGGAAGTTTCGTACGTGCCATAGAGGAAAAAGAAGATCGGATGTTGGTAGCTCATGCCGCCACCGAAGACATTATGTACGGCGACATTCCAGGCGACCCCCCAGGCGTTGATCCGCCCCATGGCCGACGCATCTTCCTGATAGGTCGAGATGGTCTCCATCCGGGTCCACCAATGCTCGGGCATCATCGGTAGCGCGACCAGGACACCAAAAAGCAGGAAGCCCCCGATCAGCGCCTTCTTGCGACTGCGCAGCCAGAACATCGCAGACATCGCTCCGATGGCAAGAAAGCCGCCGCGCGAATGCGTACCGATCGCCGCGGCTGCACAGAGCATCATGAGCATGGTGAAGCCGTATTTGAGCCAGAGCGCCTTGACCTGCAACTGCAGGAAGTGCAGCAGCGGAATAGTCATGATCAGCGACAGCGCAAACTCGTTGTTGTCTTCGATGAACGATCCGGGTGGCCCCCAGACCCTGGAGTTACCACCGGAGAGCACCGTGAATAGCCCACCCTTTGCCCCGAGCAGTGCCATCGATCCGACTGTCACCCAGGCAAACGCAAGGATCTGCATCCGATTGATGACCAGCATCGCGGCAACGAAAGTCATGAAGTAGATCTTGATGACCTTGTTCCACTGAGCATAGTCGCCGACCGGATCCATCCCGAATAGCCACGAAACGGTCATCCAGCAGGCGAACAGCGCAAACCACGCCATCGGCGCGCCCTGGAACGGACTCTGCCGATCGCGCGTCATGAGCAGCCCGAGTACGGTCGCCCCCGCTGCGATGGCGGCCAGCGGCGCAGAGTAGGCGAACCCCCAGGCGAATCGGTGGGGGTTCATGATGCTGAGCCAGGTCCACAGCATCACGCCAACCCATGGCCGCTTTAAGGCCAGCACCGCTGCAACTGCAACAATCGACAAAATGATCAAGTCACGCATGGCGAAGCCCTTTCAACGTACGGCCACATGACTGACCACATAGCGAAACTTCCCGGATTTCTCGGCCGCAATGGTCTCGACGAACTCGACGGACACCTCCACCCCCTGTCCCAGGCGGCGCCGAAAGCCTTCGATCACGGTCGTGTCCAATCCCTCGGTGCTCGCCCCAGCTTCCGGCACGATCAGCGCCCGGGTGTGGCTGCGCGTCTCCTGCACGATCTTGAAGGCGCGCACCGCCGGGATGTCGCGCAGGATGTAGATCAGCGACAGCCCGTGCAGCACGGTGCCATCTTCCGCTACCACGAAGTCGGTGCTGCGCCCCTGGATGTCTTTGAGGATCGGTAGCCCTCGCCCGCAGGGGCAGGCCTCATCGCCCAGCATGCCGATGTCGCCGGTGCGGTATCGGATGAAAGGATAGTCGCGCGTGGCCAGGTGGGTGACGACGATCTCGCCCGACTGGCCCGGCGGCAGCACCCTGCCCGCCTCGTCGATGATCTCGACGACGATGTCCTCGGCGGTGACGTGCATGTTGCCGCTGGGACATTCGTGGGCGATGAAGCCGGCGTCGCGCCCGCCGTAGCCATTGGCCACCGGGCAGCCGAAGAGCCGGCTGATGGTTTCGCGCTGGTGGTCGTAGAGCCGCTCGGAGGTGCAGAACACCACCTTGATGCCCAGGTCGTCGAGCCGCACGCCGCGCTGTTCGGCGCGCAGGGCGATGTGGCTGATGGCCGAGGGGTAGCCGAAGAGCATTTTCGGCCGGCGCTCACGAATGCGGGCGATGAAGCCGTCGACCTTGGCGTCGGACATCTCGAAGGCGGGCAGCAGCTCGGTGCGCATCAGCGCATCGCGCACCAGGCGCACGCGGTCTTGCGTGCCGAGCTCGATCGGCGAGCCCCAGACCACGATCTCGCGGTCGCCGATGTCCACATCCCACCAGCGCGTGGCGCGCCACTTGGCGGCCACGTCGTGGGTGACGCGCTCGGTGCCGATGAAGAAGATCAGCGGCTCGCCGCTGCTGCCACCGGTGTTGAAGCGGGCCAGGCCCACGGCGTTGTCGGCGCGCAGGGCGTCGGAATGGGCGCGGATCTCGGCCTTGGTGAGGAAAGGCAGCGCCTGCAGGTCGGCCACGCTGCGCACGGCGGCGGGGTCGAAGCCGCTGCGGGCGAAGAGCTCGCGGTAGTACGGCACGTGCACGGCCACGTCCTGCAGCAGGGCCTGCAGGCGCTTGACCTGCAGGTCGAGGATGCGCTGGCGCGGCCACCACTGCGAGGCTTCCATGTCGCGGTGCACGCGCACGGTGTCGTGCTTCTTCAGCTTTTCCTGGAGCGGGAAGAGCGCGCCGGAGACGAAGCGGGTGTAGAGGTCGCTCATGATCTTTTTTCTCAGGCTACCGGCCGCATGGATTGGGCGGGGGCGTGCAGGGCGTCGTGGTAGGCGGCGAGCAAGGTGTCGCGCACGGCCTCCCAGCGGTAGCGCTGAACGGCTTGCAGGCCAGCGCCTCGCAGCGCGGTTGCGCAGGCCGGGTCGGTCAGGATCTGCAGGGCCGCGGCGCCCATGGCTTCGGCATCGTTCGCCGGCACCAGCAGGGCGGTGCGGCCGTGTTCGACGATGAAGGGCACACCGCCCACGTCGGTGCTGACCACCGGCACGCCACTGGCGAGCGACTCGAGCACCGAGTTGGGCATGTTGTCCACATGGCTGGGGTTGAGGCTGAGGTCCGCCTCGCGGTACAGCGCGGCCATCTGGTCGCGGTCGAGCCGGCCGGTAAAGCGGACTCGATCGGCCACGCCGAGCGTGGCGGCGAGTTGTTCGAGTTCTTCGCGCAGCGGCCCGCTGCCCGCAACCGACAGCCGCGCCGCCGGCAGCTTTGCAGCCACAACGGCAAAGGCACGCAGCGCAACGTCGATGCCGTAGATGGGCTCGAGGTTGCGCGCCACCATGATGTGCGGCGCTTGCGGGTTGGGCGGGTAGTGCTCCGCTGGGTGAAAGCGGACCAGGTCGATGATGTTCGGCACCACCCTGCCCTGCATGCCGTGGCGCGCAAACACTTCGAGCAAAAACCCCGAAGGCAAAAGCAGCCCTGCACTGTGGCGCAGCGTGGCGCGCACGGATGCTGCAGCCTTGTCCAGAAACGGCCCCGCCTCGCCGCCGCGGTAATTGACCACGACCGGCGCGCCACGCAGCGCCGCGATGCGGATGGCCGGCATGGCGAAGAGGTGCCACGACCAGCCGGAGTTGGCCATCACGTGCACGATGTTCGCCCGGCCGCAGGCTTGCCAGAGGTGCGCCAGATACGGCAACAGACGGAACACCGCGCGCACGCCCTTGATGCGGCCCGCCCAGGCGGGTTTGTAGGGCGCATTCACCTGCACCAGCTCGACGCTCGCGCCTTCGCCGCGCAGCAGCTCGGCGAGCTGGCGCGTCTGGTTGGCCATGCCGCCCGCGGGCGGGGGCAAGGGGCCGACGAGGGCGATGCGCAGGCCGTCGAGCTTCATGCGGCCTTCCGCTGCGTGAGCCGGCCGTACACCGGAATGTAATTCGCCACGCTGTTCTTCCAGTTGCGCACTTCCTCCACGAAGTGCCGCCCTGCCGCGCGCATCGCCGGCCACCGCTCGCGATGATCGAGCATGTCGTCGATGGCACCGGCGAGCGCCTCGGCGCTGCCGGCCTTGAACAGCTTGCCGGTCTCGCCGTCGCGGATCAGCTCCTTGTGCCCACCGACGTCCGAGGCCACGAACAACCGCCCCTGCGCCATGGCCTCGAGCGGCTTGAGCGGGGTGACGAGTTCGGTGAGGCGCATGGAGTGACGCGGGTAGGCGAGCAGGTCGATCTGGTCGTAGTAGCGGCTGACCTCGCTGTGCGGCACGCGGCCGGTAAAGACGACCTTGTCAGCCACGCCCAGGCGCTGGGCCTGCGCCATGAGGTTGGCGTCCTGCGGACCACCGCCTACCAGCAGCAGGCGCAGGTCGGGGCGGTTTTGAAGCAGCGCGGGGAAGGCGTCGAGCAGCAGGTCGAGACCTTCGTAGGCGTAGAACGAGCCGACGAAGCCGACGGTAGTGCAGTCTGCCAGGCCAAGCTGGCGGCGCAGTTCGGGGTCCGGATCGCCGGAGAGCTGGAAGCCTTCGATATCCACCGCATTGGGGATGACAGTGACCTTGGCCGCGGGGATGCCGCGCGCCACGATGTCGCCGCGTAGCCCCTCGCAGATGGTGAAGGCGTGATCGACGCGCTTGAGCGCCCAGGTTTCCATGGCGCGCGTGGCGCGGTAGCGGATGCTGCCTTCGGCGGTGGTGCCGTGGTCGACAGCGGCG
>Ga0116142_10003646_pt1 | contig 15311 bp, 12 predicted proteins | sample AD_UKC033_MetaG_FD_89785 | JGI IMG/M metagenome (GOLD analysis project Ga0116142, IMG submission 89785) | Active sludge microbial communities of municipal wastewater-treating anaerobic digesters from USA - AD_UKC033_MetaG | ecosystem: Engineered > Bioreactor > Anaerobic > Digestate | place: USA... | reverse complement strand
TGATCAAAGCCTTTACTCTGGTTCTTCTGGCCATGGCCTTAATTTTTACTGCCACTTTTTTGATTTTGCTGGTCGAACCGGAGCTAAGCTTGAAGGCCGTGTTGTTTGAAATTATCTCGGCTTTTGGCACGGTCGGTCTATCTCTGGGAATTACTCCTTCTCTCCTGCCATTGAGCAAACTGATTCTAATCATTGTCATGTACATAGGCAGGATTGGGCCACTGGTCATTCTGGCTGCCTTCAGCCGGGTCAAACCAGCCGGTCATTTTCAGTTTGTTGAAGAAAATATCATGGTGGGCTAAAATATATTAAGCTTTTGATCGATAGTCAGCGGAGAACAAAATGAAATTTGCTATCATCGGGCTGGGCAGTTTTGGTAGCTATCTGGCCCGCACCCTTTATGACAAAGGCCATGAGGTCATGGTCATTGATAAAGACAAAGATAAGATTGAAGGAGCCAAGGATTTTTCTACGCAGGCCGTCTGGATGGATTCGGCTGATAAAGAAAGCCTGAAAGCCCTGGGTGTTCCGGATATGGATGTGGTGGTGGTCAGCCTTGGCCCGGAGATGGAGCCTTCCATTTTAACTGTCCTTTACCTTCATGAACTCGGCGTTAGCCGCATCATGGCCAAGGCCCTGAGCTCTGATCATGGGAAGATTCTGGAAGCGATCGGGGCCACCGATGTCATCTATCCTGAGAGAGATATGGCCATCAGACTGGCTCAGAAACTCAGCTCGAGAAACGTCCTCGAGTATTTGCCTCTGGCCGAAAATATCAGCATCCAGGAAATTGTACCACCGGAGAGCTTCATCGGGAAAAGACTGAAAGACCTGAATCTAACCAACAGATATCATGTTCAGGTCATTGCCATCAGGCAGCTGGTACCGGAAAAGCTAATTTTCATACCGGGGGCAGATTTTTTGATTAAAGATAGTGATGTGCTGGTCGTTATGGGCGAAGAAGACAACATCGCTGAATTATGTGCCGGTAAGAAGTAAATTTCTTAAAAGTTCTTTAGCCACCTGTTTGGCTTTTTCGCCAGTCTCCCTGACGGGCCCGACGCAGGACGGACAGCCAGCTTCACAGGGACAGTTGTCGATCGTCTGGAGGCAGGCCGCCAGCAAATCCTGCCGCATCTCAAATAAAGCAGAAGACAACCCCAGGCCACCGGGAAAATTATCATAAAGGAAAATGTTGGGTGAGAAATCTGGCGATAGAACATTTTCCAGTCGTTCATTAAAGACTGCTTTCCGGCCAGGTAAATCTCTGGGTGGGATTGATTCGCCAGTGAAATTATCGCCGATAGCCACCCCCAGGTCGTGGCGGTCGCACATGACAAAAAAGGGAGCCACCTGATGAAGAACATAGGCCAGACCGAACAGCCCGTTTATCCTCTGTTCAGAGGTGAAGGGCAGCTTCTGATAAATTTCAGCCGGGACAGTCAGCCAGAAACCGGCGGTGCTCATCTCATTCTGAGGTAATTGCAGTTCACCCGAGCCAACATTTTCCATAGTGTGGAATTTAATTTTCTTAAAACCGACTACCTGGGTAGCCACATGGACTTCTCCCCGGGTGGCCGAACCCTGGGGCAGCTCTTCCTGGTCAAAAACATCCAGAATTTTCACATTGGTATAATCTATGGCATCAGTAAAATAATCGACATCGGTTTTTTTCACATAAGCTTTTCTTTCCTCAAAGTCGAATTTTTCCACAAAATATTGCTCACCCTCGCAGATATAAATAGCTTTCGGATGAAGGGTAGTCAGGGCTGAAGAAAAATCAACCTCGGCAATGACCCGCGGCTTATCGGTGGTATCAACGACCACAAAATTATCAGAACTGATACTGCGGAGAGAAACAGCATCAGCCGGATAGGCTTCTGATGTCCAGAACCATTTGTTCTGGCTGTGGAGGAGCATTTGCTCTTCTTCCAGCAGCTTGAGCAGGTCAGTCACTTCAGCCGTGCCGAATTTTTCTCCATCTTCAAATGGGAGCTCAAAAGAGGCACATTGAACGTGACTCAGTAATATGGAAGGATTGTCTGGATTGATCAGAGCCATCTCGGGTGAACTGGAGAAAAAATAATCGGGATGGGCAATGATAAATTGATCGAGTGGAGCAGAGGAAGCAACCAGGACAGCAGCTGATTTTCCTGTCTTACGGCCAGCTCGCCCCGCTCGCTGCCAGGTGCTGGCAATCGTCCCTGGATAGCCAGCCAGAACTGCTGCATCCAGGGTCCCGATATCTATGCCCAGCTCAAGGGCATTGGTAGAAACAACTCCCAGGATTTTGCCCTCGCGCAGTCCTTTTTCAATTTCTCTTCTCCTGGCCGGCAGATAGCCGCCACGATAACCACGGATAAGTCCTTCGTCCTTGAGGCTTTTTTCAATTTCTTCCTTTAGGTAGGTAACCAGGACTTCAGTCAGCAGCCGGCTCTGGGCAAAGACAATTGTTTGTAAGCCCTCCTTGAGAAAAATGGAAGCCAGCCGCCTGGCTTCATTGATATAGGAACGTCTGATACCAAGCAATGGATTGATGACCGGAGGATTGTAAAAGATAAAATATTTTTCACCGCGCGGAGCGCCATTGTCAGCGATCAGCTCAACTTCTTCCTCGATCATCTTGCTGGCCATGTCCACCGGGTTGGCAATAGTGGCGGTGGACAGAATGAACTGTGGTTTCGAGCCATAAAAATTAGCCACTCGTTTCAGCCGCCTGATGACATTGGCCACATGGCTGCCAAAGACGCCGCGATAATTATGAAGTTCATCAATGATGACATATTTAAGATTCTCAAAAAGCTTGATCCACTTGGTATGGTGGGGGAGAATGCCTGAGTGCAGCATGTCGGGATTGGTAATAATGATATGACCCTGGCCACGTATAGCTCTCCTGGCATCCTGAGGCGTATCTCCATCATAGGTAAATATTTTGACACCAGCCCCGGCCAGCTCAATTGTTTCATCCAGTTCAGCAAGCTGGTCCTGAGAAAGAGCCTTGGTCGGAAAAAGATAAATTGCTCGTGACGAAGGTTCTTTAATAATTCTGTCCAGAACGGGCAGGTTATAACAGAGAGTTTTGCCGGAAGCGGTCGGAGTTACGATTACCACGTTCTTACCAGCCTGGACTTTTTCCCAGGCTTTTTTCTGATGAGAATAGAGATAATGAAAATTCTTCTTCTTCAGACCTGCGACCAGTTCAGGTGCAACTTCAGAGGGGTAATCTTCCAGGACGGGACTTTGAGCCGGTAGATACTTGAGGGTAGTAATTGAATTAGAGGAGGCAGCCAGCCTCCTGATTTTATCAATGGCCACTAATAATTTCTGTTCCTTATCGATGTTATCCATGATATATGTTTGGCTCCATTATAGACCAGGAACGAACTATTATTAATTAGCACTGCCGACAGCCGCTCCTGACCTCCCTGGCCAGCTGCTCTTTCCTGGAGACAAAGGAAAAAATAAGCACCAATCAAAAAAATCCTATCATGTCCTGTTCCCCTTATCAATGGTTATCGAGAGGCCTGACGTTTGACCAATTTTAATGACGAGACAGATAAATTAATCCAGAGGAGATGGAAAAATTCCTTTCGGTGCTAAAATATACCTATGCTTCAGGAAATAAAAGTCAGAAAGGCAGCCCAGCACAATTTAAAGAACATTGATCTGGAGCTACCCAGAAACCGACTGGTTCTTATCACCGGGCCGAGCGGTTCTGGTAAGTCATCACTGGCTTTTGATACTCTTTTTGCCGAAGGTCAGAGGCGTTATCTTGAATGTCTTTCGGCCTATGCCCGGCAATTTATCGAGCAGCTGGAAAAGCCAGAGGTTGAATCGATTGAAGGACTATCGCCTGCTATTTCAGTTGATCAAAAAACCATAGCCTTTAACCCGAGATCAACGGTAGGAACAATTACTGAAATTTATGATTTCTTACGTCTGCTTTATGCCCGGTTGGGAACCATTTACTGCCCCGACTGCGAGGTTAAGGTTACTTCCAGCTCACAAGAGCAGATCATTAAACTCATTACCGACGAGCTTTCGGGCCAAAGAGTAAAGATCCTCGCTCCGGTGGTCAGAGGCCGCAAGGGGGAGTACCATCAGCTATTGGAACGTTTCAGACGCCGTGGTTATCTTCGGGCCAGGGTTGACGGCCGGCTGATTGATCTCGAAAAAAAAATCAACCTGAATAAAAATCAGAAGCATAATCTGGAAATTTTGATTGATGAGCTCAGTTTGAAGCCTGAAAATGAGCGTCGGCTCAGGGAAGCCTTGAGCCGCAGCCTGGAGCTGGCCGACGGGGGCGTGGCCGTGGTCAATGAGGGAGGACAGGAATTTTATTTTTCGAGCCGGCTGTCCTGTCCGAACTGCGGACGCAGCTTCCAGCCGCTTGAACCCCGGGATTTTTCCTTTAACAGCCCATATGGAGCCTGCAGTCATTGTCATGGTCTGGGCTTTATGACTACCAACAACGAGTGTGGGGAAGTTGAGCTGACCGATAAGATTTGCCCTGTCTGTCAGGGACAGAGACTGAAAAGAGATAGCCTGTCGGTAAGAATAGGTCAGTTCAATATCCATGAGCTTTCCTCCGTGGCGGTTAACCGGCTGCTTGGGATTCTGGACAGGCTGGAATTTGGGCCGCAGGAGAGGCCGGTGGCTGACAAGATTTTAAAGGAGATAAAAGCCAGGCTAAAGACTATGGAAGAACTGGGTCTATCTTATCTCGATCTCAGCCGGGCGGGGGCGACGCTGTCGGGAGGTGAAGCTCAGAGAATCCGATTGGCTGCTCAGGTGGGTTCAAGGCTGAGGGGTGTGATGTATGTCCTGGATGAACCGACTATTGGACTGCACCAGCGAGATAATGGGCGGCTGATAAAACTTCTCCGCCTGCTGCGCGATGCTGGCAATTCGATCATCGTTGTTGAACATGACGAACAGACCATCCGCTCAGCTGATTATCTGGTGGATCTGGGGCCAGGAGCAGGAGAAAGAGGTGGCTATGTGGTGGCCTGTGGTCCGTTAAGTGAAGTTCTCAAATCAAGTGATTCCCTGACAGCTCAGTATCTAAGAGGGGAAAAATCTATCAAAATTCCAGAAAAAAGGCGGGAGCCCGGAGGGTGGCTGACGGTGGTCGGGGCAAGAGAGCACAATTTGAAAAACCTCGAGGTCAGATTTCCTCTGGGAGTGATGACAGCGGTCACTGGTGTTTCAGGTTCAGGAAAAAGCAGTCTGGTTTATGACATTCTTTATAAAGCATTGATCAAAAAATTTTATCGGGCCAGGGTTCAACCAGGTCAACATGATTGTTTGGATGGCCTGGAAAATATTGACAAGGTTGTCCTGGTTGACCAGAAGCCAATCGGCAGGACACCGCGCTCCAATCCAGCCACCTACACCCAGATTTTCGGTCATTTGAGAGAGCTTCTGGCTATGACACCGGAGGCCAGACGCAGAGGCTACACTCCTGGCCGCTTTAGCTTTAATGTCCATGGAGGGCGCTGTGAGGAGTGCCAGGGAGCTGGAGTGAAAAAAATTGAGATGCATTTTCTGCCTGATGTTTATGTTACCTGTGACCGCTGCGGCGGACGGCGTTATAACCGCGAGACTCTAGCTGTTACCTACAAGGGGAAAAATATTTCTGACTATCTGGAAATGACTGTAGATGAGGCTTTTGAGCTCCTCAAAGCTCATCCAGCCCTGCGGCGAAAGCTTGGTCTTCTGCAAAAAGTGGGTCTGGGTTATTTGCGGCTGGGCCAACCGGCTACCCGGCTCTCGGGTGGAGAAGCCCAGCGAATTAAGTTGACCAGGGAACTAGGCCGCCGCCAGACTGGCAGAACTCTCTATCTTCTCGATGAGCCAACGACTGGCCTTCACTTTGATGATGTTTCCAAACTTCTGGCTGTACTGTCGGAGCTCGTTTCACTGGGCAATACGGTAATTGTTATCGAGCATAATCTTGAAGTCATCAAGTTTTGCGATTATATCATTGATCTCGGACCGGAAGGTGGGGAGGAAGGGGGTTATCTGGTTGCTCAAGGTACTCCGGAGGAGGTAGCGACAGTTGAAAATTCCCATACCGGCCGCTATCTTAAACAGGTCTTGTCAGCGAACTTTCAAGCAGGTATAAAGGGATAGAGGCCAATGAGTTTTAAAGATATTGTCGGTAATGAGCAAATAAAAAAGATCTTAAAGCTGTCGTTGCAAGAAAATCGCCTGCCTGGTTCGCTCCTTTTCGCCGGGCCGGCCGGAGTGGGTAAAACCGCCACGGCTCTAACTGTGGCCAAAGCTCTCAACTGCCAGAATCTCAAGGAAGATAGTTGCGATCGCTGCCATTCTTGCCGGCTGGTAGATCGCGGCCAGCATCCTAATGTCAGATTCATTACCAGAGAGAAAAACAGGGAACAAATTGTCAAGGATCAGGTAGATGAAATTAATTATCTGGCCCATTTGCGACCCTGGCAAGGAGGTCGTCTGGTCTTCATTATTGACCAGGCCGAACGAATGAATGAAACAGCAGCTAATTCCTTATTAAAAATCCTGGAAGAACCGGGTCCATCAGTCTATTTTATTCTTATTACTGAGGATCTTTCGGCCATTCTACCCACCATCAGGTCTCGCTGCCAGGTGTTGAAGTTCAAAAGAATAAGTCAGGAAGATCTGGAGCGGGCTCTGGAAACCAGAGGATTGCCACCTGACCGGGCAGGGCTGATAGCCAGCACGACTGATGGTAATCTGGAGCTGGCTTTGAATCTTTCCTGGGAGGATTTCATAACCAGCCGGAACCGGGCCTGGCTGCTCTTTACCAGGCTCCTGGAGAAAGGAGAGGCTGAAGATTTTATGAATCTAGTCTCAGGCGGTGCCAGAAAGGATTCTCTGGATAATTTTAAGGAAATCCTGTCATTTTTTTCGGTTTTTTTCCGTGATCTGCTGGCTGTCAAAAAAGGCCAGGCAGCGTCCGTTCTGAACTCGGATCTTAAGTCAGAGCTGGAAGGTCTGGCCAGAAAAGTTTCCGAAGATCGAGCAGCAGAAGGGATTAAGCAGATGGAAGGTTATCTGGGGAGCTTAAAGAAGAACCCCAATTTAGGTATAATAAGCAATGAAATAGTCATTTTTTTCAGGAATATAAACTATGTCTGATGTGGTTTTATTATTGTCGGAATCTACAGGGAAAATTATTAGAGGGAGGCTGACCCAGGAACCGGTGGAGGTCGGCGACTATTGCCTGGTTGAATCCGAATATGGTGGTGATCTGGCTATGGTGATAGATACCAGTAGTGAACTGGTTCAATGCCCGAAAACAGCTAAAGAAGCGATCAAAATAATAAGGCGGGCTACACCGGAAGATATTGATAAATTTAAGTGGCTGCGGGAAAAGGAAAAACAGGCTTTTGAATTCTGCTTGCAGAGAATTAAATATCACAACCTGCCGATGAAACTGGTAGCTGTTCGTTATTTTTTCAATGAAAAGAAGGGGATTTTCTACTACACAGCCGATGGCCGAATTGACTTCCGACAGCTGGTCAAAGATCTGGCTAAAGAACTCAAGATGAGAATTGAAATGCGCCAGATTGGGGTCAGAGATGAAGCCCGTCTAATTGGTGGACTGGGTGTCTGCGGTCGTGCTTTGTGTTGTTTTTCTTTTATAAAGAATTTCGAACCAATCACCATTCAGAAGGCGAGACGCCAGCAAATAGTCATTAATCCAATGAAGATCTCGGGCTTATGCGGGCGCTTGATGTGTTGTCTGGCTTTTGAAGAAGAATCTAAAGGGAGACTTTATATAGACGATTTTGATAACGGGCTGATTGAAGACTGAGCTGAAACCTGTTCCCTTATTCCCTTATTTTGGTGATACCAAAAACTGGACGCGGCTGGAGACGGCAATCAAACTGCCGTCGGGACCAAAAGCTTTAACTTGCCAGGAATATCTTTCGCCAGGTACCATTTTGGCTTTGACCTCATCAGGTAAGACAACACGGTTTTCTTTAGTTGTTGTCTTCCATAAGAGCTCATGGTTGGAAATTGATAACTGATATTCCACATTCTCGCCAAGTTTTTTCCATTCAAAGAAAGAAGGAACTTGATTCATGTCAATAACCGGGGAGATCAAGGTGATAGAAGAACCGCGCACTGTTTCAGTATCGGTCAGGGTAAAGTCGGGAAAGAAGGTCTGGCGTTTGGGGACAACAGCTATAATGACAGCCACAAAGATCAAGGAAATAATTCCGGCCATGGCCAGTTGACGCACATTGAAAAAGGCGGCGAGTTCCCGCCTTAATCTGGCGGCAAGTGGAACTTTTACTCTGACTTCTTCGCTAACCAGAACTTCAGAATGGTTTTTTATTGTGTTGATGATAAGCGAGCGAGCCTCGAGTTCCTCAAAGCAAGCAGGGCAGTTGAAATAATGTTCTTCAAAAAGCTCTTTATCCCTTTCGCTCAGCTTATTAAGCAGGTACCCATCAATCATGCCTTCAAACTTACATTTCCTCATAATTTTCCACCTTCCCTTATTTTCCAATGGTTTAGTCGGGGCACACTGCTAAAAATGGAAAAAATTTTCATATTTTTATCTCTTTTCGAAGAAGCTTAAGTGCATAGTTAACCAGCTCACTGACTTTCCGGGGAGAAATCCCGAGTCTGGCTGCCACTTCATCTCTGCTAAGCTCTTGATAATAATAGAGATAAAGAGCATTGCGGTATTTCGGCTTCAACTTGCCCAGGGCCACCTGGACTTTTTCAGACAATTCCTTTAGCTCCAGCGTTTCCTGGGGGTCAGGAAATGGCTCTGGTTCGGGGGCAAATTTCATTATCCTGGTTTTTTCTCTTATATAATCAATTATGCGCCTGGAGGTTATGGTATAAACAAATGTGCCTAAAGAGGATTCTCCCCTGAACTCACCAGAGCTAATTTTTTCCACAACCTGGGAAAGAATCTCTGAAACGAGGTCATCGCAATCAGTGTTCTGAGATCCTATTGCCTTTCTTACCCGAAAAGTAATAATAGGTCGATAGCGGACCATCAATTCATTGATATTCTCTTCGACCCGTATTTTATCCGGCGATTTTTCCCGCACGTCTGACCTCAGCTTTTATTAGCTGAAAATATCACAGGTTAACGGTATTTTCAATTTTTTATATACCAAAGCGACTAACACATTGCCGAATAGGAAGCGGAGGCGAAAGTGATACCGGCTGAAGAAAAGACGGCTAATATTAAGATTTTCAAGAAAGAGGTCGCTTTTTATCAATATCTGGACCGTTTTCTGAGCAGAAGCGGTTATGTTTTACTGATCACCAGTCCGCTGAAGAAAGGCGATCAGGACGTCGTAACGGTCTCCTCCAGCCCCGTTAAAAGGAAAGATTGAAAATGAAAGACGACAGGCTGAAAAAGTTTTCAGTGAGCGAAAGCAAAAAGAATCTGAATGACTCTTATCAGGCTGTTAGCCGCCTTTCCAAAATTAAAATATTCGATTTTGATTGGCTCAAAGCCAACTGGGATATTCAGGGTTCGGGTCAAGTGGCAGCAGCTGCTATGTCTAACGTTAGCATTGGTTCGTTAATTATGCCTAAAGTCGAATCTTTCCTTCAGGCTAGCCGGATTCTGGAGAAACTGGACGAAGAAGTTCGGGAAGAAAAAGCACTCAAGGTCTCAACCTGGAAGAAGTTTTTTCAGGAAAACCGCTTCTTCAATTCCGAACTAATTTATTTCCTGGCCTCAGCTGACCCCAGCGAGGATAGCCTCGGCCATTCGAGCTATGTAGCTGCTTATACCCTGCTGCTGGCCCGCCGATATGGTCTTCAGGACAGGAAAACATTGATTGATATTGAACGCGGAGCATTACTCCACGATATAGGGAAAATTGGTATTCCCGAGACGATACTGAAGAAAAAAGAAGCCCTGACTGAAGAAGAAATGGAAATAATTCGTTATCATCCCCTGATTGGCTTCGCTATGGTCGAAGAGTTTAGCTTTCTGCAAGGGGCGGCTGAAATCATCCTTTTCCATCATGAAAGATATGATGGTGCTGGTTATCCATTTGGATTGGCAGGAGAAGAGATACCCCTGAGTGCGAGATTGTTTTCGCTGGCTGATACCCTTGATGCTATTACTTCTGATCGCCCCTATCGGCGGGGACGCAGTCTGGAAGAAGCCCTGGAGGAAATAGTAAAATGTCGGGATTCTCAGTTCGACCCGCAACTGGTAGATATCATGCTGAATATCCCGGTTAATCAGTGGGGAAAAGCCAGAGAACGGGCCAGAAGATCTCTCAGAAGGCCATCAGTTAACTGATTTTTTTAGCTGTCTTCTTTTTGTTTAGCCTTTTGCTTATCTCTAAAATAGCTTCTGGCATCCACCAGGATTTCCCTTGGTTTGGCTCCCTCAGGGGGACCGATTAACCCTTCCTGTTCCATCTGGTCAATTATCCGGGAGGCCCGAGCATAGCCGAGCTTTAATTTTCTCTGGAGATAAGAGGCAGAAGCCTGCCCGGTGGCCAGAACAAGCTCAACCGCTTTATCAAAAAGTTCATCTTTTTCGCCAGCCTCTTCCTCGGCGGGCAGGTCTCCGGTTCTCTTCAAGATTTGCAGGATACGCTCATCATATTCAGGAGAGCCCTGTTCCTTGACATATTTAACGAGGCGCTGGACCTCGGGAATGGAGACGTAGGCACAATGCAGTCGAATCAAGCGGGGAAAATTGGGTGGCATGAAGAGCATATCTCCCAGACCGAGCAACTTCTCGGCTCCAACTGTATCAATAATAACTCTGGAGTCAATCTTGGAAGGCACCCTGAAAGCAATCCGGCTGTTAAAATTATTCTTAATCGTACCGGTGATGACATCTATCGAAGGACGTTGTGTCGCCATGACCAGGTGAATGCCAACAGCTCTGGCCAATTGGGCCAGGCGGCCAAGGCAGTATTCGACATCCTGGGGACTGGTCATCATCAATTCGGCCAGTTCATCAATAATAATGACGATGTAGGGAAGTGGTTTCAGCTTCTGTTTTTCTTCTTCAGTCAGTTTGCCTTTTCTCTCAGCCAGCAGTGTTTTAACCTGCTGGTTATATTGTTCGATATTTCTAACTTTCATCTGGCTGAGCAGCCTCAGCCTTTCTTCCATTTTCCTCACCGCATCCATCAGGATAACTCCAGCTTTTTTTGGATCATTAACAACTGGAGCGAAAAGATGAGGGATCCCCTCATAAAGGGTAAACTCGAGCCGCTTGGGATCGATCAGAATCAGCTTGACTTCATCCGGGGTTGCTTTGTAGAGTATGCTGGCAATCAAAGCATTAAGTGCCACGCTTTTTCCAGTCCCTGTTGCCCCGGCTATTAACAGGTGAGGCATAATAGCCAGGTCGGTGACATAGACCTCCCCGTGAACAGTCTTACCGAGAGCAAAAGTCAATTTAGAAGGCGAATTCTGAAATTTTTCGGATTGGATAATATCTCGCAGTTTTATTATTTCGCGCTTATTGTTCGGGATTTCTATTCCCAGAGAAGACTTACCCGGTATGCGCTGAATTCGGACTGATTCGGCCTCCAGGGCGAGCGATAATTCCTCGCTCAGGCCGGCTACCTGGCTGACCTTGATACCGGCATCCGGGAAAAATTCATAGGTGGTGATAATGGGGCCTGGGTGATATTCACGGACTTCGCCTGAAACTTTGAATTCCCTGAGTTTTTCTTCGATCCGACGTTTTTTTTCAAACAGCTCATTGCGGTCTATTTTTTCGCTCGGTTTTCCCGGATCAAGCAAACTGAAGGGAGGGAAGTGATAATCTCCAGCTTTTCTTAGATCAGGCAGGAGGAGCCCTTGTTCCTCAGATCTGGCAGGTGGCTCTGACTGGTCAACCGGCAGCAGCTTTTCTCCCTTTTTATAGGCACCCTTTTCAGGCCTGGTCACTGTCCTTTCTTCAACCGCTTGAGGCTGAATTTCTCCCGGTCTGATGGCCGCTTTCGATTTTTCAGCTGCGCTCAGCTCAACTTCATTTTCCCTCGCTTTTCTGTATTTTTCCTCAATTTTCTTTTTCATTTTTTCTTTTTTTCTGGCTTGCCCGTACTGCGTTATTCTTATTTTCACTGTTCGGGCGGTTGAATGAAAAAGCCTGGAGAATAAACTGACTGTACCGGAAAGTGTCCAGCGGGTGGTAAAGAGGAGAATAAGAGCCAGAAGGCAGAGAAGCACAAAGAATGAGCCAGTGTGATTAAGATAGTCGATGAGAAAACCAGCTAACAGGTCACCAACTAATCCACCAGCCAGAAATTCTTTACCGCGCCAGGGAATTTTTTCAAAAATCAAAATCAACAATGGCGAGAGAATTAACAGGTATAAAAGGCCAGCGACCAGCTTTCTAACCAGTTTCTGGCTCTGGCCAGGGAAAAGTGATTTTATGCCGATGTAGCCCAATCCGACCGGCAAAAAAAGAGCCAGCAAGCCAAAGGTCTGAAGCAGGCTTTCTGCCAGGTAAGCTCCCAGACTGCCACCGAAATTATGGGTCTTATGTCCCGGCGAAGGTGTATTGATCCAGGAGGGATCAGCCGGGTCATAGCTGATCAGGCTGATTAAAGAAAAGATGGCCAGGAAAATAAAAACAAGTGAAATAATCTCTACGACTGGACTGCTCTTCTGCCCGTTCTTCTTGTTTTTAGCCATTTTCCCTGATTATATCATAGAGGCTGACGACTTTTCAGCCATCCCTTCTCTCTTTATCAGCCCCTTTTAGCTCCCGGAAAATCTGATATAGAATTTGGGGTTCGAGTTCTTCGGCTCTGGTTGGTGATTTAAGCTGAGCTTCCTCGAGTGCCTGCGAGATTTTTTTTGGACTATATCCAGCTTTCTCCAGGTTCTTTTTCAGGGTCTGCCGACGGCGGGCAAAAGAGGCCTTGAGAAATTCAGAAAAGTCCTGGTCTTCCTCTTCCGGGAAAAAAGCTGGCTTCTGGCGCCTGGTAAATTTGAGGCAGGCCGAATCAACCGCTGGTGGTGGGCTAAAAGCGCCAGGCTTGATGAAGAAGAGTAGTTCAGCCTCAAAATAGTTTTGAAGTAAGATTGATAGAGGCGAATATTTTTTGGTTCCTGCCCTGGCCGCCAGACGTTGAGCAACCTCTTTCTGGAAAAGGAAAACGGCCTGGGTGAGGCTATTTTTTATCTCAAGCAGGACGAAAAGTATTTGCGTAGAGATATGATAGGGCAAGTTACCAGCCATTTTAACTGAAGATAATCCCGGCCGCTTTCTTTCTATGAGCGGAGCCAGATCAAGTCTGAGAATATCGCCGGCTATAACCTCAACATTGGCTGGTGCTTTAGTTTCGAGAGCGGGTATCAGAGTCTGGTCTTTCTCAATGGCCAGAACGAGACCGGCCCTCTCAGCCAGGAGAAAAGTCAAAGCCCCTGTGCCCGGGCCAATTTCTATGAACAGATCAGATTTTTCTGGCTGATTGGCTTCTATTATTTTTTTAATGATATTCTTATCGTGTAAAAAATGCTGTCCGAGAAGCTGTCTTCTGGTCTTTCTGGCCATAGCGGAATATCACCTGATTGACTTTAACTTCACCCGCTTTCATTTTAAAGCAGAGACACGGAGATGGGAAGCTACGATTATTTTATAAAATTAATTTTTTCCTCTGAGTTGTGGATAAAGACAGAAGCAACCATATTACCAATCATATTAACTGTTGTCCGGCACATATCTATGATCCGGTCAACTCCAAGAATCAGGGCGATTCCTTCCAGAGGAATATTGATCTGCTTTAAAACCATGGCCAGCATAATCATGCCAGCTCCAGGCACGCCAGCTGTCCCGATAGAAGCCAGCAGAGCCGTCAGAACGATGGTGAGTTGGGCACCAAGGGAGAGGTTTATTCCGTAAATTTGAGCGATAAAGATGGCAGATATAGCTTGATATAGAGAGGTTCCATCCATATTGACCGTAGCCCCGAGAGGAATGACGAAGCTCGAATATTCTCTTTTGATTTTGAGCTTATCCATGCACTCCAGGGCAACAGGAATAGTGGCGTTAGAACTTGAGGTTGAAAAAGCAATCAGCATAGCATCGGTCGTATGTTTAAAAAATTTGGCTGGTTTCATCTTGCCGAGATACCTGACCAGCAGGCCATCCACCACAAGGGCATGGACAGACAGGCCGAGAATTACCACCAGTATATATTTGAGCAGAGTGAGAAGAATGCCCGCACCGAACTGGCCGATGATGGAAGCCAGCAGGGCGAGAACTCCATAAGGAGCAAATTTCATGATGAGATTGATGGCCTGAAGTATGGCTTCATTAGCTGCATCGAAAAGTTGCAACAGGGGACGTGATTTTTCTGAATTAATAAAGGTCAGGCAGATGCCAAAAAGCAAGGCTATAAATATCACCTGAAGCATTTCCCCCTCGGCCATAGCTTTAATCGGGTTAGTCGGCACAATGTTGACCAGGACTGAAATCAATGATGGCTTCTGGTCGACAATTGATGTTTGATTCTCGGCTGATTGCTGATAATTTTTGAGCAGGTCCTGTTTGACCTGCTCATTAAGTCCGGCGCCAGGCTTCAATAGATTGGCAGCTACGAGGCCAATGACAATGGCGATGGCAGTCGTCACGGTAAAATAAATAATTGTTTTCAGCCCGATCCGGCCAAGCTTCTTGATGTCGCCCAGGCTGGCTGTTCCCAGAGACAACGAGAAAAAAATCAGAGGGACAACGAGCATGGTAATTAATCTGATAAAAATTGTTCCGATGAATTCAATGCTCTTGGCTTCAGGACCAAGAATTAATCCAACCACTACCCCCAGAAAAAGTCCGATAAAGATTTTTGTATGAAGTGGAACTTTTTTCATAGGTCAATATCTCCGCAGTATCAATGCAATAGTAATGTTTATATGATAAAAGCTGGTAGTTTGTAAACCAGTATCTTGTTGACAATCCATAGGAGGTTAAACTACAATTTTTTCAGCTATGCCAGAAAAAAAGATTCTAGTAGTCGATTACGATCAGGCTTCCCTCGAAGGCCTCATCCGCATTTTGAAGGACCTGAAAGTTCAGATCATCCAGGCGACAGATGGCGCCCAGGCCTACGATCTTTTCAAAGAAGAAAAGCCAGATCTGGTTATCCTGGAGGCCATTTTGCCTAAGCTTCACGGTTTTGACCTGACCAAAAAGATTTCGCAGGAATCAAAGGGCACAGTACCTGTTATAATTATTACGGGATTATATAAAGGTCCACAGTACAAGCACGAGGCCATGACCAACCTGGGAGCCTCCGAATACCTGGAAAAACCGGTCAATCCTGAAGTTTTACTCGAAGCTGTCA
>Ga0116142_10003644_pt1 | contig 15314 bp, 9 predicted proteins | sample AD_UKC033_MetaG_FD_89785 | JGI IMG/M metagenome (GOLD analysis project Ga0116142, IMG submission 89785) | Active sludge microbial communities of municipal wastewater-treating anaerobic digesters from USA - AD_UKC033_MetaG | ecosystem: Engineered > Bioreactor > Anaerobic > Digestate | place: USA... | reverse complement strand
GCCATAAAGACATAAACAGCCGCAACTTCGGCCAGAGGCGAAAAAACCGTTTCGAGATACTCGATAAAAGCTGCCGGAAGCTCGGGGTCGGGCGTCGAAAAAATCATCTGTTCGCCGGCGGCAATCTCAATTTCTTCACTGTGGCAGAAAGAATTTTCGGCAAGAAAATTACGCGCCTGAATCAGCATCTTAGCCGCCTCCGGTGCAGAAAGCACGACCGAAATACCGCCTTCGGCATTGAATCTGACCGCATTATCTTTTATGAACATCTCTGCCAGCCAGGCAAGCTTGCCGTGGCAGTGCCCGACGGCTTCGGGATTCGCCGCATGAAAAGCGGTCATGGTGGCAAAAAAGTTGATTACCCCATCATCATCCGGCAGCATGGGGGCAATGACAAACTCTTCAAGCAGCTCAGCAAAACAGCAATGTGGAATCGCGCCCAACCGGGCATATTCACAGATTTTCCGGTCGAGACTGCGATTTTCGCCACGGCAGTCTGCCTGACCGGAACATTGTGCGATGCCTGACATTTCGCCTTTGTTCTTCGTTTTCATGCGGCAATCTCCTCGCGCAGTTCTGTGGTAACCCGATCAGCAAGAGCAGCCAGTTCTGATTCGTCGCCATCATTGTTGACAAGAATCACTTTGCGGCCTTCCGGCAGTTTATCCTGAGCGAACAGACGTTCGCGCGCGCTTTCTTCCGTCCAGTTACGGTAATTCACAAGGCGTTTCAGCCTGACTTCGGGGTCGGCCTGTACATAAATCAGTCTGTTGCACAGGGTGTCTAGACCCATCGAAAAAAGCAGGGCAGCGTTGACAATAATTGCCCGGCGACCGCTTTTGCGGGCAGTATCGATGCGGGCGGCCACCATTTTTTTCATCGCCGGGTGCATGATGCTATTGAGAGTATTGATCGTGTCACTGCTGACAAAAGCGCGGCGGCCAAGTGAGCGGCGACAGACGTTACCTTCAGCATCGAGAATGTCTTCACCAAAAGCCGTTACCAGAGACTGCATCACCTGAGGTACAGTCAGCAGTTCATGTCCGACCGCATCGACTTCGAGGTTTTCGCCAAGGCCACGCTGTGACAGCATATTGGCAAAGGTAGACTTGCCGGCGCCGGTCTGGCCCGAAATTCCAATTATCAGCATTTTATGCGCTCTTTCTCGGCAGAAAAACCGTAAAGGTCGAGCCTTCGCCAGAAACGCTCTGCACCTCGATACGGCCGCCATGTTCTTCGACAATTCTTTGAGCCATCGACAACCCCAGACCGGTACCGTCTTCTTTGGTGGTCATGAACGGGTTAAAAATATCGGGCAGCCTTTCGGCCGGAATCCCGATGCCGGTATCTTCGAACGCGACCACAACGTGGTCGTCGCGGTTATCGATATTAACCGTAAGCCTGCCATTGCGACCGATTGCATGAATAGCATTCGTCAGAATATTGATAAAAACCTGTTTAAGCTGATCAGGGTCACCGACAATTACCGGGCAATCACCATTAATATGGGTTTCGAATTGAATGCTCTGTTTGCCAAGCTGGTTCTTGATCAGCTGATAGCAGTCTTCGACTACTTTGGCCGGAATCACATCGATCGCTTTCGGCTTGCTGGGCTTGGCAAAGTCGAGAAGGTTGCCAACGATGCTTTCGAGACGGTCAATCTCGCGCTGAATTATACCGAGAGGTTCGCGGCGGTTATCGTCAGCGGCGAATTCAGCCTCGAGCAGCTGCACGATCATTTTCATGCCGGTGAGCGGATTGCGTATTTCGTGGGCAACCCCGGCCGCGAGCACACCGATGGCCGAAAGCTTGTCGGCACGTTTCAACTGCTCTTCAAGAGCACTTATCTGGGTGACATCCTTGATGAAGAATGCCGTGCCGAGCATGCTGCCACCCTCATTTCTGAACGGAAAGGCGTTAACTTCGACGATACGAGTCGTTCCGGCCGTTCTCAGCCTCACTTTTTCATTTTCGAGAGTGATATTGGTTTCGAGGACATCTATCATCAGCTCGTTAAGGCGACCAGGCAGTTTTTCTGTCGCGTTGAACGGGCTCCAGCCCTCAGAAAACTGCCGCCCCATGATCAGCCTGATTTCGGGATTGGCATAAGTTACCCGCCCGGCCGGGTCAAAGATGAGAACCCCAGAGGTCATACTTTCAAGAATGCGCTCAGTAAAGCCCTTGAGGTTGATCAGATCTTTGAACATGTGGTCGATAGAAGCGATCTGCGTAGCGATAATCTGCAGACCGATAATGTCTTCATCGCGATAGGCATACGGCTTGCGGCTGCCGATCGCGAGAACTCCGATCAGACGGCCGGAAACTTCGATCGGCAGAATCAGCACCGAGTTGTATTCCTGCGAGTAGGTCAAATACGGCTTCATTTCTTTTGCAGCCAGACCAACCGGCCCCTCGCCAATTTTGATAACTCTGGGGAAAGGCCCCTTAACTGTATCGTCAGCCTTTACCTCAAGGGTTTTTCCGTCTGGCGACAGGAAATAAAGCAGGTAAGAATCGAAGTTGATGAAACTGCGCGCGACTTTGCCAAGCGCATCGTAGATATTACGAAAGTCGATCAGCGATTCGGCCTGTTGCGAAATCTCATACAGAGCAGACAGGCGCGAATTCTTGTGAATCATCTCGTTGTTTAGCCTGAAGTTTTCGAACAATGAACCCATGAACGGCGTAAGAATTTCGAGAAAGCTGCGCTGTTCCTGTGAAAAATCAGGGCGGTCTTCGGGCTTAAAGATTATAAGCAGGGCAACCGGCTTGCCGGCAAGCATCACCGGCCAGGCAGACATTTTCCTTACGGGGTGACGCGGCGAAATTTCATACTCAGTAGTACCGGGAACCTGCAGCGAATCGCGCACCCTGATAAATGTTCTGAAGCATTCCTTGAGAAAATCATCGTTGATCTGCGGCTCAGGCAGGCTTTCAAGAAAGCTTTTGACGAACGGCACCATGATATTGATTTTTTCGTGCGGCGTGAGCAGCAGAGCCCCGGCAGACTCAGTGACCGAAACGGCGCTTTCGGTCAGAAACAGCAGGGCGCGGTCAGGGTTAAGGTGCGAAATTGCCTGAGCAATCTCGCTCAGCAGTGAAATTGCAATAACCGGTTTCTGTTCTATGGGCATCGATAACTCCGATATGTCAGCAAAATACCACGAATGGCAAACCGGCGCACGAAATTTCCCTGATTCTTGAAAAGTTACCGGTTGTGGAGTATTTTTAACAGAATCAGAAATAAAGGAGAACCATCATGGGAAAGGATTCTACAACCTCAAAGAAAAAGGCCGACACAGGCGCAAAAGCCTTCAAGGCTGACGCCATTACCCAGGCCGTCCTCGATCATTTTGCCGAGATCAGCGCTATTCCGCGCAAATCAGGCAATGAAGCGCAGATTCGTGATTTTCTTGTAAAATGGGCGGAAAAGCATAAATTTGCCGCCGAGGTCGACCAGGTCGGCAATCTGATCGTCAGGATTCCCGCCAGCAAAGGCATGGAAAAGCGCAAGGGTATCGTGCTGCAGGGTCATCTTGACATGGTTTGCGAAAAGACCCCCGATTCCAACCATGATTTTTTCCATGATCCGATCAGACTGGTCTATGATGGCGAATGGCTCAAAGCAGACCACACCACACTTGGCGCCGATAACGGCATTGCCATTGCCATCGCTCAGTGCCTGATGACCGACAGCAGCATTAAACACCCGGCTGTAGAACTGCTCTTCACCGTCGAGGAAGAAACAGGCCTGACCGGTGCCAACGGCCTTAAACCAGGCACTCTCAACGGAAAATATCTGATAAACATCGATTCAGAAAATGACAACGTGTTTACCGTCGGCTGTGCTGGCGGCAAAGACACACATATTGAGCTCGACCTCGACTACGAAGAAGTTCCGAATGATTATGTCGCCATGCAGCTGATGGTTGGTGGCTGTACCGGTGGCCATTCAGGCGAAAACATCGTCAACGAAAGAGCTAATGCCATCAGAGTTCTGGCCCGGGTTCTACATCGCATTCGCGAACATACCGACGTGCGTCTGATCGGTGTTCTCGGAGGCACAGCCCACAACGCCATTCCGCGTGATGCTGAAGCCACCTTTTACGTTCCGGTAAGCGAATCAGACAAAGTCGCCGAAATCGTCGCCGGCAACCATGAAACTATCAGATCCGAATTTACGGTTACCGACCCGGGTCTGCGCATCAGTCTGAAAACCCTGCATCAGACGCCTGACCGTCGCGCCATGCTCAGTTATATCAGCCTGAGAGTTCTCGATCTGATAATCGCCATTCCGCATGGCGTCGCCGCAAGGTCTACTGAAATGCCGCACCTTGTCGAAACTTCGTCAAATCTTGCCAAAGTCTGGGTCAACGAAGGACGTCTGTTTGTTCTCACAAGCCAGCGCAGTTCGGTAATGAGTCGGCGCGATGCTATCACCGCCCGCATTGAAGCGGTTGCCCGCCTTGGTGGCGCCCGCTATCACAGCGGCAACGGTTACCCGTCATGGCGCCCCGATTTCAATTCAGCACTGCTGAAGAAATGCTGCGAAATCTATGAATCGCTGTTCAAGGAAAAACCGCGGGTCGAAGCTATTCACGCCGGTCTTGAATGTGGTCTGATCGGCAACCTGCACCCTGGCATGCAGATGATATCGCTTGGCCCGACTATCAGAAACCCGCATTCTCCTGAAGAAAAGATGTTTCTGCCATCTTTACCGAAGGTTTATTCGCTGCTGAAAAACATTCTCGCAGAACTCTGAGGCAGCCATGAAAAACAATTTTAAAGCAGCAGCCATGCTGCTGGCCTTTGTCACCCTGTTTTTCTTACCGGTCGATGCAGCCACGCGCCTGACCATTCTGCACACCAACGATACGCATTCGCGTATGCTGCCATTTGACAGCAAGCAACACGGCCCGGATTGCGGCGGGATAGTGCGCCGTTCAGGCCTGATCGAGCATATCCGCAGCCAGGAAGGTGAAATCCTGTTGCTCGATGCCGGCGACATTCTTCAGGGAACGCCTTTTTACAGTACCTTCAAAGGCGAAGCCTGCTACCGGACGGCGAAAGCCTGTGGTTATGACGCAACCACGCTCGGCAATCACGAACTTGACAACGATCTTGGCAATCTGCAGGCCCGACTGGCCGAAACCGGTATGCGCCTGCTCTGCTGCAACGTCTTTTTTGCCGGCACCAGACGACCGGTTTTTGCCCCGTATCATGTTTTCGTCAGAAATGGTCTGAAGATTGGCGTAATCGGCAGCATCGGCAATGAAGCCTGGGAAGACATCGACCGCAAAATCAGGGCACCGATGGCCCTTCAGGATCAAACCGAAGCTGTCAGAATCACTGCCAGACGCATAAGACCCTATGTCGACCTGGTAATTCTCCTTTCACATGCCGGCATCGAATTCGACGAGCAGATTGCTGCCGCTGTGGCCGAAATCGACCTGCTGATCGGCGGGCACACGCATGTTGAACTGAATCAGCCAAAACTGGTGGCCAACAAAGCTGAAGCCGGAACCTGCAATAATGGCCTGAACGGCACTCTGGTCGCTCAGGCCGGAGAATGGGGCCACTTTGTCGGTCGTATCGACCTGCTGATTGAAGATGACCGCCGTATCGCCAGCTGGTCTGGCAGTCTGATCAAAGTCAGCCCGCAATTTGAGCATCTGGCGCCGGCCGGGCTCGTAAAGATGGTTTCTGACTATGACCAGACACTGCAGAAAATCATGAACGAGGTGCTCGGTCAGGCACCGGCCGATCTGAATTTTCCGAAAGATGAACGCAAAAAGGCACTGTTGCCGATGGGCTCGTTTATTGCCGCAGGTATGCGCGATGCTGCCGGTTCAGACATCTGTATTGTCAATTCCGGGGCCATACGCACCGATTTGAAGGCCGGCGAGCTTACCCGGGGCGAGATCTATGAAGCCGTACCCTATGACAATACCGTCGTTACTTTCGCCATGAGCGGTGCTGCCGTTCAGAAGATGCTCGACTTCGTCGCTGCCAACTTTGGCGATCCTGATGGTTATCAGTTTGCCGGTGTTACCGGTGTTCTCGACCGCAAAAATGGCCGGGCAGAAAACATCATGATTGGCGGCGAACCACTTTCGCCGGCCAGAACCTACCGGGTTTCGACCTCATCATTCATGGCAAACGGAAACATTGCCGGCGACAAACTGTTCGCTGATCCACAGAAAATAGAAGATTCTGGTGTTTTCATGCGTGACGCTGTCGAAGGGCTGCTGAAGAAGCTTGGCACCCTGCCCGACTATCGCGAACTGCCCTTCAAACTTCAGGGCTGACGGGTCAGCGGTAAAACCACAGGTTGGCCGCAAAAACCAGACTCGACGACAGAAAAACCGCAACCATACCAAGTCGCAGAAACGCTATCCGGCTCCACTGGCCGTGATAGCGTTTTCCTATACCCCAGTAAATGGCGTCTGAAACAATAATACCGACCAGGCAGGTTGCTGCTGAAAAAGCCGGGTTGAGCAATTCAAGCCCGAGAAAATGATTTATCGGCAGAAAAGCCAGCGACAGAAAAACTGAGCGCACAAGAAAGTTGCCCTCGGCAATAGAGCGCGGAATTACGCGCCGGCGACTGGCAGAGGCGAGATTGCCCGCTCGCTGTGACCATTTCCAGCGAATGCTCAAAATTGCGGCAAAACTGACAACATACGGAACAAAAAACATTGAAGTGTCAATGAGGCGGTTGATCAGACTCAGGTTGGCACCGATGATCCAGCAGGCCGAAACGGCAAACATGTAAAAAATCGGTCTGACGCGCAGCAATTCATCCTGGTTGCCTGGCATTTCGAGAAAAAGGTCGACAAGCGAAATCAGAATCGTGCAGACAAAAACCGGAATGTACCATTCGGCTCCGATCAGGCTCCAGGCAGCATAGCCCATCAGACCGACGCCGATTATTCCGGAGGTGCCAAGTCGCCCTGACAGATTACCGAACAGGTAGGTTGTCAAAAAGATAATGCCGACCGAGCAGAGCTGGCCAATAATTTCGGGTATCGGCTTCGTGGTGATCTTCATAATAATGAACAGCGTACCAAACGGAATAATTATATTGTCGGCGCCCCCCAGCGAAATCGCCTCGAAACAGGTCACCAGAACTGCGATAAGCAGAGCTGACAAAACACATTCCATGCGCCCGACCGAGGTCAGCAGCAGCAAGCCAAGGTGAACGATCAGAAAAGTCGACAACAGAAAAATCACCGAGCCTTCGAGGCTTTTGCGCTCTTCTTCGACGCTGTAGACCTTAAAACCGTATGAAACACCGATTATCGCTGCCAGAGCATCTGAAACCGAAAGCACCATAACCGATATCAGGTAAAAATCGGGCTTTTCGAAATAGCTGGTGGCGGCAAAAGTGAGATAAATGGCAACCGGGTGTAGAATATCGCCACTCGACTTGCGCTTAATCCCGTGAACCGACTTCAGCAACCCCATTTTTCGTGTGGTGGCCATCAGTGTGACAAAGGCTACGCAGAGAGCCAGGATTGTCCAGTGTGATTTGAAAACGTAGGCAAAACACAGCGATACGATACCGCCGGTCAGATGCACAAATTTTCGGGTAGCTTCCTGAGAACAGGCATTCAGACCGCGAAGAATTTCACCACAGCCGACAAGAACCAGAAACAGAGCCGCTACAATCAATGCCGAGCCGACTTCTGCATCCCAGGAAACCATCTGTTACCGCCTTCAAAAGATATGCTATGCCCATGATTTTAATTTCCGACCGCCATAAAAGCAAGCATTAGCTTTTATTTCATCATCGCCGCCCGACTCATATTGGCTCGCAGAGAACTTAATGTAACTTTTTAGCTGCAGACAGGTCAATGTGCTATAATGCAGCCATGAGATTTTTTGCGTACATTTTCAATCTGTTGCTTTTTCTGGCGTTGCTGCCCGTTTCAGCTGGTGCCCAGACTGTCCCCGGCGCCGGGCAGATGAACGTTATCGTCATCACTTTTTCGCCGCCGTTTTCTGGCCAGTTGAACCGTTCTGAAAGCCTGTTTCAGGCTCTGCTGCAGACAATGCAGGACAAGCCGGCAAACCTGGCCGACCGCATAAATTCTGTCGGCGCCATCTGGTCCGCCAGCTACAATCTCAATGGAGTGCAATTTTCACTGCTGTATCCGGGTGGTGACGACTCAGCAGCGAGCATCTGCCGCACCATGCTGACAGGTCTTGCCGGCAAAATTCCAGGGGTTCAGAGCGACAACAGCAGGCAGTCTCTTGCAAACTACCTGCACAGCATTCTCTGGCGGCATCGGGCCAGCAGTTATAACCAGGCTTCAGCAACTGTTCCCGTCTCTCTCTTCACTTCAAACGACAGTACCCGGGTTAAAGAGATGCTTGGCCCCGACACTGAGCTTTTTGCATCGCTTTACGACAGCTCATTTCCGAGACCCGATAACGGCCCTCTGGTTATTCCGGCTGTTCCGGTTACGCTCTATGCAGTTCTAACCTGGAACGAATTTTCCACCGCCCCATTCATTTCTGCAAAATTTATCGGCGAAAAATTTATCAGTGAAACCAGTGTCGGTTCTGCCAGCTATGAGATTCTCAACTGCGGCAACTCCCTTTGCCTGACTCTGACAATAAGTGGCGACGAAGAAACACTTGCTGGCAGCCAGGAAAAACTGCGACAATTTGCACGCCAGAATTATGATGGCGAGAGCTCGCCTCTCTGGAAAAGCTTTGCCGCAAGAATTGTCCGCATTTTTTCCGATGACCGGCGCGATCTGACCAAACGCAGCCTATTTCATGCCTGGGTTCAGCACTGGGGTGGCAATTTTTCAGATTTTGAACAGTCGGACATCGCGTTCGTCAAACCTGACAAAATTTTTGACGGAGTGTCAGTCCCCGAGAGTCGGCAACACGAACTGAGCTATTCCGGCAACACTTTTCCGAGATTTGCGGCATGCAGTCTTAGTTCTGGCAGCGATACGGCTGACGTATCACTCACATTTATCGGCAGCAGAGGCACTCTGAATATTATCAAAGAGGGCATCGGCACTGAGTCGGCAACGTCATTTCCTATCAGCATCGACGATTCAGAGCTCGACAGGTTGACAATTAGCTTCCACAGCCACGTCAGCCAGGTCAGCGGCTGCGTCGCACGTCTGCGTTCACGCATTACCGGCATTCTCTTTGAAAGAGGTCTGAGAAGCGACATCTCCAGCAGCATGCGCATCGGAATCGCTGCCAGCTGCAATATCACCCCATTTGAGTTGCGCGGTCTTCTGCAGCAGGGCTGGCCACCGAATACCCAGACCCATGAATGGCATACGGGCAATGACAGCAGTATTGCCAGTGCCATTCGTTTCCCGGCGGGCAATTCACAGGCTTTTAGCAGACGCTGGGCAATTGCCACTGCCACCGGCAGGGGCTGCGCTGAAATACTTTCTCTTCTGGCAGCGCGCGACATCGCACTTAAAACCCTGAGAAGATAGCTGGCAGGGTCGCCGTTTCAACTTTTCATTAAATAATTCTCCGATACTGCCGATATCTGGCCTGAACTATGTTTATCCGTCGTTAGTTCAGGAGATATTATGACTGCCAACCGCTCCGGTATAAGAGAATTACAGATTGCCCGCGGCCTGATCACTTTGCGCTGGGCAAGCATTCCGTTAATCTTCGGTTTCAGCCTTTTGAGCCTGCATGGGCTCGGAATGAGCTTCAAAATCGAGCCAATCTACATTCTCTGCTGCATTCTTGCGGTATTGAACGTCTACTTCACCCTGCATTTTTCACTGCTTTCGAGGCAGATGACGGTAACTCACGGCATCGGCACTCTCAAAAGGCTTTTGCTGCGAGTCGTTTCACAGCTGTTTTCCGGAATCAGAACACGTGGCCTGAGTGGTATTACCAGTCTGCCACTGGCGATCTCGAAGGTTGCAGCCATAATCTATCTGATGCTGCTCGAAACCCTCAAAGACCTTTTGTTCAACCCGTTTTCATTGAGCAATGTCATGCATACTCAGGTGATCAGCGATCTTACAGTAATCATGCTGTTGACAAGATACACCGGTTCGATCGAAAGTCCGGTGTTTCTGCTCAATGTCATTCCGATCACTGTGGCCGGCGCCGTCATGGGTCTTGGCTCAGGCGCAATGTATTCTGTGGTTGCCGCTTCAGCCTGGTTCATTACCGGCATGCTGGTCAAGTTTCAGTTTCTGCCGCACATCAAGTTTTATCCCCCGGTCTATGGCGATCTGAGCCAGTGCAGCGGATGGCTGTATTCTAACTCGACAGTTATGGCAACCGGTCTTTTTGCAACCGCTTTTCTCGCCCACAAGCTTACTACCGTATTTAAAGAACGGATTTTCTTTCTCAACGACCTGCTTTATAAAAGCAATTCTCGCGCCATTGCCTCGACCTTCGCCGCTGAGCAGGGCGCACATGCCTGGCTGATTGCCGATGCGGCCGGAAATGTCGAAAAAATCAAGGTAGACCGCAACGGCTTTTTCCCTTCCGATCTGGGTGGCAAAAATCTATTCGCCGCTTTCCCGGAGCTTGAGCAGTATGGCATGGGCTATGTCATCCAGGCCGTTCTTACCAGCGGCAGCAGAAGAGTACTGGAAAAAATTAAAATAGCCTCGAGCGAAGGTACCGAGCATCTTTTCAATGCAAGAATCTCGTGTTTTCGCGATTGCGACGACAAGCAGAAAATTCTCGCCATTTTTGAGGAACGCACCGAAGAAATTTTCCTGAAAAACAGGGTTGAAAACCTTACGCGGGAACTTGGTGAAATCAACTCGACTCTTGAGAAAGTATCGCTTGAAAACCGCGAAAATTTCAGATCCTTCGAAGAAATGCAGAAGTCAGCTCTCGAAAAGAGCATAGAAATCGAACTTCTCAACCAGAAGCTGAAAGATTACAAATCTGAGAACTCAAACCAGAATAATCAGATCACCGGCCTGATGACCGAACTGGCCACCGTTAAATCATCGAATGATCAGCTTTCTGCCGAGCTCGACTATAAACAGCTGCTTCTTGACGAAGTCTCTGAGCTTATGAACGCCTGTGGTGAGATTGAAGAACTGGTAGCATTGATTGAAAAACGCACCCGGGATCTTTTCAACCTCGATCACACCTGTCTGCACATTTTCAAGGCAGAAGACAGCGACCACCAGCGCGGTGAGATTCTCGATGTTCGCAAGGCTTCGCCCCGGCTGCTCGATATTCCACGCAACAATCCTGAAATTCTCAACCCTGCTCTGAATGAAGGCCGACCGGTAATCATCAACGCCCAGATCACCCCGGAAAAATCAGCCTCGCTGGCCATCAGCAACGGACAGATGCAGAGACTTGTGGCTTATATTCCGGTCAGGCATCAGAATAAGATTCTTGGCATGATGATGCTGGAAAAATATGGTCACGAAGATAGCCCCGAACTGGTTGTCAATATGCTCAGCTACTATCTGAAACATTCTGCTGCAGCTATTCGAAACGCCATCATCAACCGTGATGCCCGTAGCAAGAACGAAAAGCTGCACCAGTCTATAACCCGTCTTTACACACAGCTTGACAGCATCAAGTCAATGGTTTACAGCAAGCCTGAAGACGAAGAAAGACCATTCGCCGGTCTGCTGAACGAATTCGGGCGCCTGGCGCCGGTCAAAGATGCAATGCTGGTAAGGATCGGCAATGATGAAAGCATAGAAGTCTGCAGTCGTATCGATCGTTCGCGCCAGCTGGTAATCAATGCCGCCGAAACCGAAGTTCTGGGGGTTCTCAAGGCTAACCCCCGCAACAAGATAACTATCGACCTCGGCGAAGATGAAGGCGGCTGCATCACCTTCCCGTTATTGCACAATTCAAGACTGCTCGGAGCCATCTTTATTTATTACAGCCACGAAACCGGAATTCCGGAAGAAACCGTACTTGATTTCTGTGTCAAACTGCTGCGCGACCACTTCGCTCTTTATGTAATGAATGAAGAACGCGAAATATGGGAAAGTTTCTACCGCGAAACCCTTTCGGCCTGATTTAAAGCAAACCGGAACTGGCCTGCCTGGTGTCAGGTGGGTCAGTTTTATTTCTGCCTGCTGCTACCCTGTGTTCACGAGCATGAAGAGGTATTCGGAGAAGTATTTCGGGCAAAGCCGACAAAAGGTACGCGGTACCGCCAAATTGACACCATTTTAGACCCCCAAAAAGCACATTTTTTGTAACACCAAAACCCGCATAAATAAAGAACCAAAATGATTTTGTGAAATTATGAACTTTTTACTTGATAATATTGTCACAATCTTATAAACTTGCGTCAGCGATAAAATGGTTTTCAGTTTAGCTGCTGAAAGCCTAAAAACTGCCAGAAAAACTGGCGGAACCAAGGAGATTCAAGATGTCCTGTCCAATCAACTCGAAAGCCGAAATGGCTAAGCTTTCTCCCGAAAAGGCAGAAGAGCTGGATGTGTATCTGACCAGCCTCCCCCTGACCGATGACCGGGAAAGAAACCGCGGTTTCCTGATTCAGTCACTGCACAAAGCACAGGAAATTTTCACCTACCTGCCCAGCGTCGTTCAGATTCACGTCGCCAATCGCCTGGGCCTGCACCTTGCCGAAGTCTATGGTGTTATCAGTTTTTATTCGTATTTTACTGATAAACCGGTGGGCAGATACAAAATCAATATCTGCACCGGCACTGCCTGCTTCGTAAAAGGCGCCGACAAGCTCGTAGAAGAATTTCAGCGCTATCTTGGCATCAAACTTGGTGAAACCGGCACTGACGGCAAGTTTTCTCTGACCGGCCTCAGATGTGTCGGCGCCTGCTCAATGGCTCCGGTAGTAATGGTTAACGACAGAGTATACGGAAACGTTACCACCAAGATGGTTCCCGAAATCATCAGCGATTGCAAGTAAAGGAAATTGAGATGATTGACTCACCAGCAAAACTGAAATCCCACGCAGAAAATTTAAGCAAAAACAGCAAACCCGCCACCACCATTCTGGTATCTCTCGGCACCTGCGGTATCGCCGCCGGCACCCGCCCGATCAACGACATGCTGAAGGCCGAAATCGCCAGCCGCAAAGCTGACATCGAAATTGTCGAAGTCGGCTGCATGGGTCTCTGCCACAGTGAACCCACCATCGAAGTCATCAGCAACGCCAGTGGCAAATCGGTAATTTACGGCAAAGTCAAAACCGACCAGGTTGCGGCCATTGTCGAAACCGCCAGCAAAGGCATCGAAGCCGCCAGCTGTACCGTGGTCAACCGCTCATGGTTCTACCCCGAAGAAAACGAAACTGCCACCCCTGAAAGAATTCAGGCCCGCATCGTTCTCAAAAATACCGGTAAAATCAACCCCGAAATTCTCGATCATTATCTTGCACAAAAGGGCTATCAGGCTCTCAGCAAAGTGCTTTTCGACATGACCCCGCAGCAGGTTATCGATACCGTTATCGAGTCTGGTCTGCGCGGCCGCGGCGGCGGCGGTTTCCCCACCGGCAAAAAATGGGCCTTCGCGGCAGCTCAGAAGGCTGACCAGAAATACGTTCTCTGCAACGCTGACGAAGGCGATCCGGGTGCATTTATGGACCGCGCCGTGCTCGAAGGCGACCCGCACTCAGTTCTCGAAGCCATGGCCATCACCGGCTATGCTATCGGCTCTGACACTGGCGTAATCTACATCCGCGCTGAATATCCGCTCGCAGTCAAACGTCTGGAAATCGCTATCGACCAGGCCAAAAAACAGGGTCTGCTCGGCAAAAACATTCTTGGCAGCAAATTCAGCTTCGACATCATGATAAAATACGGCGCCGGCGCTTTCGTCTGCGGCGAAGAAACCGCTCTGATTCACTCAGTAGAAGGCAAACGCGGCGAACCGACCGTAAAACCTCCGTTCCCGGCCATCGAAGGTCTCTGGAAAAAACCAACTGTCGTTAACAACGTCGAAACCTTCGCCAACGTCTGCGCTATCATCAGAAACGGCGCCCCCTGGTTCAAGAAGATCGGCACCCCCGGCTCACCCGGCACCAAAGTTTTCGCTCTCGCCGGCAAAGTTAAAAAGGTCGGTCTCGTTGAAGTTCCGATGGGCACCACCCTGCGCCAGATCATTTTCAACGTCGGCGGCGGCATCATGAACGACCGCAAATTCAAAGCCGTCCAGACCGGCGGCCCCTCAGGCGGCTGCATCAAATTCGACCAGCTCGACACCGAAATCGACTATGAATCGCTCAAGCGCCTCGGCTCGATGATGGGTTCGGGCGGCATGATCGTCATGGACGAAGACGACTGCATGGTCAATGTTGCCAAATTCTTCCTCGAATTCACCCTCGACGAATCATGCGGCAAATGCACCCCCTGCCGCATTGGCAACAAACGCCTCTTTGAAATGCTGCACAGAATCTGCGACGGCCGCGGCACCCGCGAAACCATCCAGAATCTCAAAGACCTGAGCAATTCTATCAAAGATACCGCTCTCTGCGGTCTTGGTCAGACCTCTCCCAATCCTGTTCTCTCAACTCTTGCACAGTTCGAACACGAGTACATCGCCCACATCGATGAAAAGCGCTGTGAAGCCGGAGTCTGCAAAAAGCTGCTGAAGTATGAAATCAACAACAGCTGCGTCGGCTGCACTCTTTGCGCCAGAAACTGCCCGGCCAACTGTATCACCGGTTCAGTTAAACAGAAACACAGCATCGATCAGAGCAGATGTATCAAGTGCGGCGTCTGCATGGACGTATGCAAATTCCACGCTGTAGACCGCAAGTAAGCCAACAGGAGAACCACATAACATGATCAATCTCACCATCAATAATCTTCCCGTTCAGGTAAACGAAGGCCAGACCGTTCTCGATGCAGCTCACAAGCTCGGCATCGACATTCCGACCCTCTGCCACCTCAAAAGCACCGGTGGCTGCCATGTTGAATCAAAGACCGGCTCATGCCGCGTCTGCGTCGTAGAAATCGACGGTCGCCCCAACCTCGCCCCCTCCTGCTGCACTCCGGTTACCGAAGGCATGAAGGTCATCACTTCAAGCCTGCGCGTCATCAATGCCCGCCGCACCATGCTCGACCTGCTGCTGTCAGACCACCCGAAAGACTGTCTGACCTGCGAAAAGAGCGGCGACTGCCAGCTGCAGGATCTCGCAGCCAAACTGGGCCTGCATCGCATCAAATACAAAGGTGAAATGTCGAAACATGATATCGACGTTTCGAGCGAATCGATCGTTCGTGACCCGAACAAATGCATCATGTGCCGCCGCTGCGAAACCGCCTGCAACGTCATACAGACCGTCGGCGTTCTCTCTGGCGTCGGCCGCGGTTTTGATGCCGTAGTCG
>Ga0116142_10003642_pt1 | contig 15316 bp, 11 predicted proteins | sample AD_UKC033_MetaG_FD_89785 | JGI IMG/M metagenome (GOLD analysis project Ga0116142, IMG submission 89785) | Active sludge microbial communities of municipal wastewater-treating anaerobic digesters from USA - AD_UKC033_MetaG | ecosystem: Engineered > Bioreactor > Anaerobic > Digestate | place: USA... | reverse complement strand
TTCCTGGAGCATGCCAAGATGCTGCATAACTTTCTGCTGATCAGCTTTGGTAGCGCCACTAACAGCCTTTGCCGAAGTTGAGGCAGTTGCCTTTTTGGTGGCGGTCTTTTTAGCAGTAGTCTTTTTAGCAGCGGTTTTTTTGGTCGTGGCGGGTTTAACCGCAGTCTTAGAAGACTTTTTGGCAGTAGCCGGTTTTGCCGCTGTCGAAGATGTTTTTTTCTTTGCAGCGGTCGTTTTTTTCTGGGTGGTGGAAGGCGAGGCTGTTGAACCAGCGCTCCACACGGGGCCGAGCGTCAACAGGTGTATAACAACCATCAACGCTGCCAGAATACGCTTACTCATGATCGATTCTCCTTACAGTAAGTGCTGAAGAGCGTACAATATTCATCCATTATACAAAAAAAATATCCAAAGGGTAACTGCTAAATTTTAAGTTTTGTTGTGTCAACATACTTCCTGAGCTGGCAAATTTGGTGTATAAATTACATTAAATCATTATGACCTGGAGATAATTAATGAATCTCGTTTACCTTTCACCCCATTATCCCGCCCATTACTCACAGTTTGTAGAAGCACTCGCCCGCCACGGCGTAAGAGTCTTCGGAATCTCGGATCTTCCTGATGAAGCTCTTGACCCACGAGTAAGGCAGTCTTTGAGCGGTCACTACCGAGTTGATCAACTCGAAAATCAGCAACAGGTCATAAATGCCGTTGGTTTCTTCAAGCAGCACCTCGGAGAAATCAATCGGGTCGAATCGCACCTTGAACCATGGATAGAGCTTGAAGCGATGGTTAGAGACACATATAACGTTGTTGGCCCCAAATCAGACCAGCTTCAGTTCATCAAGCGCAAATCAAAAATGAAGGATATTTTTCTAAAAGCCGGAGTTCCAGCAGCTCGAGGCATTGTCGTCAAAGATCTTAAACAGTGCCAGAAATTCATCGACGGGCATTACCCTGTTTTCGTAAAACCAGACATCGGGGTGGGCGCGGCAGACACTTACACAATCCGCAACGCAGCAGATCTCGAGCATTTTTTCTCAATCAAACAGAATTACGACTATTTCATGGAAGAATTCGTAGATGGGGACCTGCAGTCATTCGACGGGCTTACCGATCGCGACGGCAACATAGTCTTCTGCACTTCGCATGTTTTCAGTAACGATATTCACAAAGTGGTCAAAAACAATGAAAACGTTCATTATTACTCTGTAATGGACATTCCAGCCGAACTCGAAAAATATGGCCGGGCCATAGTAAAGGCGGCGGAAGTGCGCGAAAAATTCTTCCACATAGAATTTTTCAAACGGAGTAACGGCAAATATCAGGCTCTCGAAATCAACATGCGCCCACCAGGAGGTCTGACCACCCACATGTTCAACTTTGCCTGTGATATAGACGTTTATGACTGGTGGGCTTCGATCATGGCCGGGCACAACCCGAAACGAGCGTTTACCCGTCGTTACCACTGCGCTTTTGTAGGCCGCAAACACGATAGACCCTACAAATATTCACATGACCAGCTGTATGCCAGATGGGGTGAGCGCATTGTTCACAGTCAGCCGATGAACCCGATCGAATATCAGGTCATGGGCCACTGGGGCTACCTGGCACGATCGACCAACCTGGACGAATTGAAAAACATCATTCGCGACATTATCCTGGAGGCCTGATGAACAGGGAATACAGAACTATACACAGCAAGACTCTCGGCCGACAGTTTGAAATGCTCGTCTACGGGAACGAGGGCAAGCCGATGGTCGTCTTTCCGTCTCAGGAAGGCAGATTTTTTGACTACGAAAACTTTGGAATGATCGACATTCTGGCTCCTTTCATTCAAAAGGGGCTGATACAGGTTTATTGTATCGACAGCATCGATCATGAAAGCTGGTTTTCGCGTTCAAACCCTGTCGAAAGAGTGAATAAAGCCAACGAATACGATCGCGCCGTCGTTGAAGATGTCGTCCCGCACATTCTCTCCGATGGGCACAAAGATGCGGGCATAATTGCTCATGGCTGCAGTTTTGGGGCTTTTCACACCGCAAATTTTGCGCTGCGCCACTCTGAATACTTCGATTCGGGCATAGCGCTCAGCGGCTGCTACAACATCGAGTTTGCAATGCAGGGGTTCTACAGCAACGAAATGCACGCCCACAACCCGTTGCGTTACAGCGCTGACCTCAAAGGCAAAGATATCGTCAAACAACTGCAGAACAATCTGTTAATAGTCTGCAGCGGCCAGGGCGCCTGGGAAGAATGGACCGGCGAGGCGATCCAGATGTGTAAAAATCTTAATGACGCCAGCATACCGGTATTACTCGATCTGTGGGGCTATGATGTCAACCACGACTGGCCATGGTGGAAAAAAATGGTGGTTTATTTTCTGGGCAAATTCGAGCGAGCCGGCTTTTTAACCTCGCAGCACCGCATGAATGCGAAACAAAGTCGAAACTTCATCGAAAACTTTCACTCGTTTTGACGCAAAGACCCGATTACAGAGCCGTATTATGAACAAAAACCTGAAAATGCGACCCGCAAGCAGGGTACTCGATCTGCCCCCGTATATCTTCTCTGAAATCGACAAACGCAAAAATGACCTGAAAAAACGGGGAGTTGAGCTGTTGAATTTCGGAGTCGGAGACCCGGATCTGCCAACCCCTGACTTTGTCGTGGAAGAACTCTGCCACCAGGCCAGAATTCCAGATAACCAAAAATATCCTTCTTACAACGGCTCACACGATTTCAGAGAAGCTGTGTGTCTCTACATGCGCGAAAGATTTGCCGTCGATCTCGACCCCGAAACTCAGGCTACTGCCCTGATCGGCACTAAAGAAGGGCTGGCACATTTTTCCTGGGCTTTTCTCGAACCCGGCGATATCGCCTTGATTCCTGACCCCGGCTTCCCTGTTTACGCAAACTCGGCACGATTTGCCGGCGCAGAAGTCTACACGATGCCGCTCCTCGAAAAAAACGACTTCGTTCCCAACCTGAGCGATATTCCTGAAGATGTCGCCGCCAAAGCCAAAGTGATGTTTGTAAATTACCCGAACAACCCGACCGGAGCGGTAGCCACTCCCACACAGATGCAGCAGATAATCGACTGGGCAGCAGCCCGCCAGATCGCAATTGTCGCTGATGCAGCCTATGCAGAACTGGTATACGATCCAAAACTACGTTACAGCGTCCTGTCGCTTCCGGGGGCAGAAAAGACAGTAATCGAATTTCATTCATTCAGCAAAACTTTCAACATGACCGGCTGGAGACTTGGCTTCGCGGTCGGCAACCCCGACCTGATCGGGGGTTTGGTAAAATTAAAAACAAACATCGACTCCGGAGTTTTCGATGCAATTCAAATAGCAGGGATAAAAGCACTGCGAGAACTTTCTTCATGCGCTGACAACATAATGCGCATCTACCAGGAAAGACGCGACGCCCTGAGTGAAATTCTTGAAAGCAGCGGCTTTCGCTGTTGCAAGCCGGAAGGGGCATTTTACCTTATGGTTAGATGCCCGCCCGGTCTGAGCTCGATGCAGTTCACCATCGATCTCATGGAAAAATGCGGCGTGATAACAACTCCTGGTTCTGGCTTCGGTAAGCACGGTGAGGGCTACATAAGATTCGCACTGACGCAACCCGTAGAAATAATCCGCCAGTTGGCCGGGCGTCTTTCAGCACTGCAATACTGACAATCACTCTTACCGCTCCGCAGCATGGAGGCAAAAATGGCAAAGACAAAATTCGCTGACTCGTATTTCAAGGCTGGCGCCATATTTCTTGTCAGGTGGCGTCGGCTTCTGTTCTGCCTTCTCATACTGGTATCTGTCGGCAGCCTTTTCTTTGCCCGTAATATCAACGTAGATAACAGTCTCGAGCTATGGTTTCTGGAAGGCGACCCAGCACTGGAAGCCTACAATGAGTTCAAAAAACGCTATGGCAACGATGAAATCATTCTGGCAATGGTTGACTGTACCCATGACGGCATGTTCTCACCCGCAGTTCTTTCTGCCATATATAAAGCGTCCAGAGAAATCGAAGAGGATAATTTCAATTTCAAGAGAGTGCTGAGTGTAGGCTTGGCACCGTATATAGGCCTCAACGGCGACGAAATAACCATTGAAGACCTGATGAGCGGCCCGGTTAACTCGATCGAAGAAGCCGAAGAAATTCGCCGGCGTTTCATGGACGACCCCTTTAAACAAAAAATTCTGCAAAATGCCAGCAGTTCGTGGGCAATCATCATCGCCGAACCGGTGGCGACGCCAGACATGGATTCCCGGCGCCCGGCAATCATCAACTCGATGCGCGACAAACTCACCGGCTTCAACTATCGACTGGCCGGCATGGGCGTCATGTATGACGAACTCAACAGACTGAGTTTTCAGGACGGTGCCGTCTTCAACGCTGTGGCCTACGCAGCAATAGCGATTCTGGTCTTCGTCCTTTATCGTTCCTGGATATTTCTTTTCATGGCCCTTGGCGCCATGTTCTTCAGCGGCATAAGCTTTCTGGGGTTTTATGGCCTTCTGGGGCAGAACTTCAACATGGTTACCATAGTTTTGCCCACCCTGATGATGATTCTTTCAGTTTCTGACGTTGCCTACGCATACAACAACTACTGTTTCAATTCGGCACATATAAAGGAAAACCGCGAAAAAGGCTTAGAGCACGTTTTTTACGAAGTACTGTCACCCTGCCTCTTCACTTCGTTGACCAACACAGCCGGTTTTTTCGCGCTGATTACCAGCCCTCTGCATGTATTACGTGTCTTCGGGGCTTTTGCCGGGTTTGCCTGTATGGCCGAATACGTCGTTTCAATGATTGTCGCTGCCTTCATTCTCGGTCAGGTCGAACTGAAGCAGGAAATTCAGATCAGACGCCCTTTCGAGAGCCCGGTCAACTGGTGGATGCAGCGTATGCCCGGCTATTACCGCCATATAATAGTATTCTTCACTATCGCCACGATCGCTTCTGTCTACGGCATCAGCCAGCTTCAGGTCGATACTTATTCAATGGGCTTTTTGCATGAAAGCAACCTCGTCAGGCAGGACAGCGATGCAGTAGAAAAAATTTACGGCAACTATCTGCCTCTGGAAGTGAGGCTTCTCACCGGCGAAAAAGAAGGCATCAAAAAAGTCGCTTTTCTAAACCGCCTGGAACAGACGATTATCGATCTCGAAAAGATTCCCGGCGTAGAAAAATCAGCTTCCATTCTCGACGTTCTCAAAAAAATGAATCAGGTCATGAGTGACGGTCCGATAGAACAGACATATGTCGTTCCTGCAAGTGATGAAGCGGTCAGCCAGCTTCTGATGCTATACGAGTCAGACCCTGACAACGACCTTGAATACATGACCGACAACCCTGATTATTCTGAAGCACGTCTGACAGTGAGGGTTCCCATGGTGAGCGCTGCCGGTCTCTTCGAATATGAACAGACCGCCCGCCGAATTCTGGAAAAAAACTTTGCCAAAACCAACATAACCTGGAAATTTGGCGGTTATGTGCCATTGTATGCACGCATTATCGACTATGTCACCTGGAGTCAGATCAGCAGTTTTGCGACAGCTTTCATCTTCGTCTTTGGAGCTATAGCTCTCCTCTTCAGACGCCTGAAGGCCATGATTCTCGTGGTGCTGCCGAATATATTTCCGATTATATTCACACTCGGGGTAATGGGCCTGACAGGGATAAAACTCGACATTGCCACAGTGACTATTGCCGCGATAGCCATGGGTATCGTCGTCGAAGACACTATTCATGCCCTTTACCTGTTTTACGATCCATCCAGATCTAAATTTGCCCCGGTTGGAGCTGTAATCGACGGCATAAAAGAATCGGGACCGGCCATCGTCGCGACATCACTGATTTATTCAATCGGCTTCCTGTTTATGGTATTTGCCAGTATAAAATCGGTAATTTTCTTCGGGCTGCTTCTGTCCCTGACCATAATTGTAGCCCTTGTCTGCGAACTTACAATTTTACCGGCGCAGGTTTGCCTGCTGCAGAAATTTCTTTCATCAGATTTTAGCCCTGAAGAAGCTTGTAAAAATGCCGAAACAGGTGACGAAATAAAATGAAAGCGGTAATTTCCTGGTCTGGCCTTTACTGTTCGCGGCCATAGATTGAATTAAAGAGTTGCCGTATTGCCAAAACCTGTTTGTTGCATTTTTGAAAAGAAAGAAATATCGTGTACATTCTAGAACCTGCTGGAGGATAATATGAGAAACTGGGAAAACTATATATACGCTTTCACCGGCGCGGCCCTTGCGGCTCTGGGTCTGCTGTTTGTTATTCTCGGGGCTGGCTGTCTTCTTGGCTCATTCGCCGCATTCGTAATTACCATTAAAAAACAACGACGACCTCAACTGCCCTGAAAATGATTGTATTAGCCGATATTTTTCTATTACTTCCGGGGTATCTCATTTTCCTGAGCGGAATATTGATGATCACTCTTGCTGTGATACTGGTTGCGCCAGATTTCCAGACACATGAGAAAACAAGCGGCAGCTGGCTGGCAACCGGCATTTTTTTCTATGGTCTCAGCCGCATTTTAATCGCCTTCAATGCCCTGCTTCCCGAAAGCATTTTTTTTATCTTCGAAACTCTTGGCAGAATACTGACAATTTTTTCTTTGGGCGAATTTTTTCGCAGAACCCGCTGCAGTAAGCCCGCCATACCCATCGCACCCTTTCACGCATTTCTTGCAACCCTGCTTTTGTCGGCTTTCATATTCTCTGAATCGCGATTTTCGTTACCCGTAATATTGATTTTTCTGGCAGTCAAAGCTGCGGCACTGTATGCAGGTGTTTCATCTTCCACCTCTCTCGAACCAGGAATCAGGCAGGCAACTCGAATATCTTCGGTGCTGGCAATCATAGCCATTTTTTGTCAGACCTTCATGAGCCTTATGGCCGGAGGCTGGTTCCAGCTCCCGACTCAAACCATCGACAGCCTTGCAAAAATACTGCTCGGCTCCGACTGTCTCGTCACACTGGGCATATGCCTGACTATTCTGACCGCCAGATATTATAAAAACAAGTCTGACGCGGCGATTGCTCAGACTCCATTCAGCCTTTTTTCGCCGTTTATGATCACCCTGGCAATAGTGCTGTTCACTTTTTTCGGCATGCATTTGAGTCATTCAGTCGCCAGACAGCAATACAAACAGTCGATAACAGCCCTGGAAAAATCTCTTCAGGGTCTGACCAAAATGGTCGAACAACGCTTTTCATTCGCTTCCACCTCGGCAGCAATCATCAGTTCCGTCCCTGCTATATCCGATATTCTGACCGCCCCCAGCCCCGAAGTCATTACCCGCCTCGACAGATTTTTCAAATCCTTCACAGAAAACAGTCCGGGAGCCATATGCTATCTTCTCGATAAAAACGGTATTGTCAAGGCGTCTTCCACCCTTCACCACCTCTTTATAGGGAAAAACCTGGCATTCCGCCAATACTTCATCGATTCTCTCCAGGGCAAGCGGGGCATGCAGATTGACAACGGCGCTCTTACAGGCACCCCAGGGTTCTTTGCCAGTTATCCGATCAGAGATGCAGCCAACGAAATTGTCGGAGTCTGTGCTGTAAAAAGGAATCTCGACGATCTGGGCAACGCCTTGCGACTCAATCATCCGGCCATGCTTCTCGAAAGTTCTGGCACCATAATTCTTGGCAGCAGCCAAAACATTATCGGTAAATCTTTTTCTTCCCTGTCGGGCATAGCAACCGGCACGGCATCACTGCGAACTCTCCAGCATCCGGACTTCCCTGATCTCACAGACAAACATTATCTCTATGCTTTCGAAAATCTTCAGGCAGTCGATGCAGGCCTGATCATACTCAGAGAAACCGAAGCCGGCATACAACAGCTGTGGGTATTGATCGTCGTCTTGCTGATCGTCATTGTCTTCGTCGCCATAATGAACGGAATAGACCGCAATAACGAGTCAATGAAGCTGATCGCCAAAGCACAAAAGCACTTCAAAACACTTTTCGAAAATGCCCCGGAAAGCATTTTCGTTGTTTCGCTCGTCACTTTAAAGGTCATTGAGGCAAATCAGAGCATGCTGCGCCAGTTTCAGTTCGCCACTACAGCAGATGGAGTCAACTATTTCGATTTGATGCCCCCCGGCGACCGAAACATTACCAACGCCTGGCACAGTGCCTCAAAAAAAATGTTCAAACACGAACGCAATTTTAGAAAACAGAACGGCGAGATTTTTGCAGCCGAAGTAACCGGCGCCATCATGGAATTCAACAATGACCCGACACTGTTGATAATTCTTCACGATATCAGCATGCACCGTAAAATAGAGTCAAAATTGATCGAAGCACGAAATGCCGCTGAAGAAGCCAATGCCATGAAAATACGTTTTTTTGCCAACGCCAGCCATGAAGTGAGAACGCCAATGACAGCAATCATCGGGCTTTCTGAAATGGCTGCGGACAAATGCAATGACGCAAATGTCAAACATTTCATAGAGCTGGTGCGCATTTCCAGCAAATCGATGCTGTCACTGCTGAACGACATCTTCGACCTGGCACAACTGGAAACTGGCAAGTTGAACATCAACCCGGTGCAGTTCAATCTACATCTACTACTGGAAGACCTGATAGAGATTGTCAAATTTCAAAGTGGCAGTTCTTCCAGAAAAGTTACTCTGCATCTGGACAGCAACCTGCCGGAAATGATTATTGCCGATCCCGACCGTTTGAGACAGATTTTGCTGAATATCCTCGGTATCGCGGCTCAGATTGCCAGACACAGCGAAATTATATTGCGGGCAGCGATGCAAAACCCCGGCACTCGGGAAAGCTGTGTTGAATTCACGGTATCGAGTTCAGACAATGATGACCTGAGCCGAATTCTAAACAATCTGTTCGACAGCTTCGTTTTTAATCAACCATACCTCCGAAATGAGATTCGCAAGGAAAATCACCTTGGATTATCGATAAGCAAGCAGCTCATAGACCTGATGGACGGTAAAATAGTGACAATAAAGGATAATCATATAACCACGGCAATCAAAATCGTCATACCTGCGAGCACCAGGGCGGTCGCAGCGGCAATTCTGCCCGAAAGCAAACCGGCCATTTTCGATATCGAGCTGTGCAAAAACGGCAAACCTCTGCATTTTCTCATCGCCGACGATAATGAAATAAATCTTTTTCTTGCTCAGTCTATAATCCAAAAGTTCAAGGGCATGTCGACCTGTGTCACAGACGGCATCGAAACAGTCGACGCCATGCGCAGCAGCATTTTCGACGCCATTCTGCTCGACATCCAGATGCCGCGCCTTGACGGCCTGGCAGCTCTCAAAGAAATCCGAAAGATGCCAGAGCCGGCGGCGAGTATTCCAGTCATAGCAGTAAGCGCCTTTGCATCTGAACAGGAAAGAACGCTGGCCCGGGAAGCAGGGGCAAACTCATACCTGAGCAAACCGTATTTTCCTGAAGAATTGCTTACCGCCATCAAAGAGCTTCTTGAGCTTGATAGCCCGGCAACTGCCTCCAACAACGAAAAAATGCTTTCTAAGACCACACAGGCAGAAAAAAAAGACTCTCGAAAGTCGCTGAAGCAGATAAACCGTCACGAACTTGAAATGCGAATTCTGCAAAAACCCGAAAACATCCTGCAGATAAATAGTATTTATCAGCGCCGCTCTCAGATTCTTGCCGCTGATCTCGACAAATATGCCGCTGATAATGACTGCCCACACCTAAGAGAAACAGCACATTCAATAAAAGGCCTGGCCGGGATGCTTGCCGCCAATGCAGCTTTTGAGCTGGCACGCGACCTGGAAAATCTCAGCCGCGACGGCAAGCTCAACGAAGCGTGCTCGCATATCCCCGACCTGAAAAGAATTCTCCAGGAAATATCAGAAGATCTGGCTGTTCTAACCTCTGAAATTAATAAAAATTAGCAGTAAGATATTTTTTTCACATCTGGCATTTTTTTTGCTAACGTTATCTTCGATGTTTTACCTGCCTAATTTTTGCACTGGAGCTGTCAATGCTTGATAAAACAACCAGGAAACAATTCAAACTCATTTCAAAATGGCTTTTGCTGGCCGCTTTTCTAACTACCATGGCGGCCCTGTATTTTTATCACGGCAAAAAAGCCTGCGAAAGTTTTGCTGTTTTTTCAGGGGCTCTGGGCATGTTCATTTATGGCATGAATTTGATGAGCAGCAGTCTACAGATGATTGCCGGCAACCGCCTGAAAGGAATCATTTCAACGCTGACCAGAAACCCGATCACCGCTATGTTGACCGGGCTTGCCGTTACCGCAACCATTCAAAGCAGCTCTGCCACTACAGTCATGATCGTCGGCTTCGTCAACGCAGGCCTGATGAGTCTGCATCAGGCAATCGGGGTAATTCTCGGAGCGAACATAGGTACGACGGTGACCGCACAGTTGATCGCCTTCAAGCTCGATGACCTGGCCTGGCCGATACTCGCAATTGGCAGCACCATGATCATGATCTGCAAAAGGCGCCAGAACAGATCGTGGGGCGAAGTGATGCTCGGGTTTGCTCTTCTGTTCATTGGCATGAAGTTTATGGGCGATACTCTCAAAATATATCGCGAACACGAAACCTTCAAACAAATCTTCATCACCCTCTCGCAAAACCGTATTCTTGGTGTATTCGCCGGCATATTTGTCACCCTGATTGTACAGAGCAGTTCCGCGACAGTGGGCCTGACCATGAGCCTGATTGGAACGGGCGCCTTCGGCGAAGATCCGCTGCTTGCCCTTATAGCCGCCGTCCCCATAATTCTTGGCGACAATATAGGCACCTGTATAACTGCCATTCTGGCTTCACTCGGTGCGTCTAGAAATGCACGAAGGGCGGCTCTGGCGCACACATTCTTCAACCTTTTCGGAACTCTGCTGATTTTGCCACTGCTGCATCATTATTGCCTTCTGATAATGATGACTTCAGATGAACCCATGCGCCAGGTGGCCAACGCCCACAGTCTGTTCAACATTGCCAATGGGTTGCTGTTTCTGCCTCTGGTTTGGCTGCTGCAGGCAGTGGTAATGGCAGTATTGCCTAAAGTCGAAGACGAGAGCGAAGCCGTTACCAACCTCGATAAAAGATTTCTGGCAACTCCACCGATCGCCATCGCTCAGGCTGAAGCTCATCTCAAACAGGCTATCGATATCATGAAGAAAAAATTTATCAAGATCAACGCCCTGTTGCGCAATCCAGAAAGCGATATAGATGAAGTCACATCGACTTCGAACAGCATAGATTCCCTGCGTCGACAACGCGACCAGATCACCCGTGAACTGAACCGTTTTCTGATCGCACTCGCCCAGAAAAGCCTGCCGGAATCAATGAGCAGACAGGTAACCCGCGCGATTTACATGAGCAAAGATCTCGAAATAATTTCTTCGCAGCTCGAAAAATTTATGAATCTGCTGTCAGAACAGACTGAAAACAATTCCCAGCTTTCACTGGAGGCGAGAGAAGAGCTGCAAATCTGCCTGGAACGAATAACTGAAATATATTCAGCCCTGATGAGCAATCTAAGCCTCGGCGAAAAAGAGGCCGAAGACTTCAGTCAGCAGATTTACGGCCAGGCAATGCTGAACCATGCCGCCCGCAACAACCTTCTGCACCGAATCAAAAGCGGGCAGCACGACGCCTTCGAGAGCATCATCCTGCTCGATTCACTGCGCAGCATCGACAGTCTGCTCAGTTCATTGAATCACGCCTGCGACCACCTCATGTATAAATTCTGATCATGAGTTTGTTTAAAACCGCCAGCGAATTCAGTCGCGAAAAATTTGCCGGCAGAGTTCAAAAAATACCCGTCGATGCGGGCTTTACCTGCCCCAACCGCGACGGCAGACTCTCGCATGACGGCTGCATTTACTGCAGTAACCAGAGTTTTTCGCCCTTTTATTCGTCAGCTAAAGCGTCGATCAGCGAGCAGCTCAAAACAGGCAGTGCTTTTTACGCGCAAAAATATAACTGCCAGCGCTTTTTCGCCTACTTTCAGTCTTTCACCGGAACCTATGCACCAATAGACACCTTAAGAGAAAAATACCTCGAAGCCTTGAGGTTTCCGGGGGTTGAAGGGCTGGTAATTGCAACCAGACCCGACTGTATCGACAAAAGCGTCATCGAACTGCTCGACGACATATCGCAGAACTGCTATATCAGAGTTGAACTCGGCATCGAATCTTTTGAAAACCAGGTGCTGGCAGCCATCAACCGCCACCATGACGACAAGGCCATTTTCACAGCACTTAACCTGCTGAAAATGGCAAAAATAGACACCTGCGCTCATCTGATCTTCGGTCTGCCCGGAGAATCGGTAAATGTCGCGGAATTGGCAGCTCAAAAGCTTTCTGGCTCAGGGGCAATACTGGTAAAGATGCACCATCTCCAGGTGATTGCGGGAACAGAACTCGCCTCTAAAACAGCCACGGGAAGCTCTGAAATTAAACTGCACAGCCTTGAAAGTTATCTCGAGACGGTGGTCAGATTTATCGCCCATCTTTCACCGCAGGTGTATCTCGAACGCTTCATCAATCGTGTGCCAGCCCGATTTCTCATTGCACCCAAATGGGGAAACGTCAGCGAAGCTGACTTTCACAAACTGCTGCAACAGAAACTTCTCGAAATGAACCTCAGGCAGGGCGTAAAATTTGGCACATGGTGCTGAAAATTTGTCACCACAGATAGCCCTTTTTGCATATTTATAAATGCCGCAAACAAAAATATGTTCTGTGACAGAGCCGAGCTCAACTTAATCAGAACTTTTGCCGACAATGTGGTACATCTCTTGCTTATTAATTAAATATACAGAATATAGAGATTGGTGAATAAAGTATGCAGAAAGCAACCTTGATAATTCTGTTTTTGATGGCCTCTCTTTGCTCCGGCCTGGCGTTCTCTCCCGAAGGGCTCAGCGCCGGCAGTGTTCTGCACTACCTGGCCTCCATGTATGCTCCCGCCGACCCTCTGAAAAACGACAGGGTCATGACTTTTGGTCGCGAGCTTCTCGTCGAAGACAAATCGACCACCCATATACCGCAACAAACCTACCTCAAATAACCTCAGCCGTCTTCTGTATCGTTCTTTTCTCAGCAAAAAAGCCGCATCTGCGGCTTTTTTCAATTTACGACAATACAAAACAATCAGGGCTAATAATAAACACACCTGGTGACGTGCGATGGCCGGCTGCAGTATTCAAGGGCAAGTCCCCTGTTCCAGAGCAGGTAGTCAAGCCCCTGCGAAGTTATTTTGACACCATTGGCGGCGTATTCCCCGCGCAACAGCTCGACGGCGTGCACGCTACAGGCACGCAGCTCGATTTCTTCGGCAGAACCAGATTCAAGATGAATACCCGCAGAAATTCTTTCTGCGAGGCTTTTTTCGTATGTCAGTAACCCATCGACCTGCAGAACGTGGGGCACAAGGTTGTCTGCAAAGATAGTCAGTTCTCCAATGTCGTCAAATCTGCCGTAACTCTGCCCTGAAAATGCGATATGCAGATCAGAAGCGGTAATCTGTGCTCGCTTGAGAAGAAAAACCTCAATGTCTTCATACAAAAAGCAATCCCGATAAAATGGCATTTTCAGCAAAATTTCGGCCAGGGCAGCGGCAGAACAGCCGGCTGCCGCAACAAGCCTGCTGCAGCTTCCCGCAAATTCTGCAGTCAGAAAATCACCAAAAGCGTTCAGGGCAGCAGCAAAATAGGCCATCAGCGCCCCGGCTTCCGCAGAATTTTTATCCTGTTTGAATATCAGACTGCAATCCTCGGCCGTTATTTTCTGTAAAAATCTGGCTTGATAACAACCCCGCGCAATAAAATCATTTTTCAGGCGTGAAGCTATTGTAAAATAGCCGTTATTCATGCCAGATTCGAGATTGAGAGAGCTGAACCAGCCTGAACCGAAGTTGATACAATCGAGCACCAGAAAGTAAACCAGCATGGTTTCAGGATCTTCACAAAAATGATTCTCGGTGTCCATGACTGGGTTCAGGGCTTCAGAGACTGGTAAGCTCCTGGCATAGTCACTGAGGAACTGACGATCGATCTTTACATAGCGAGCTCGCTCAGCGACTTTTGCGCAGCTTTCCCTGACAGTGGAAAAAAGACGGTTTTGCATGAGGTTCTCCGTAACTCTTGAAAATATTCTTTGCCTCCTGCTTAAAGCAAAAGGCCACGCAGCCATTGTACACCTTAAGTTCATTCGACTCAATGTTTTTGTCTTTTTGTTTTCATCGCATGTCTACCGACAAAGATGCACGAACCATAAATTCTGCTGTGGATCGAGGGCAATTATCTGTATTAGTGGCGTGTTTGTGCTATAATGCACTGCAAATTCAAGTGGGGCCCGTTTTATGTCAGAAAATTCAAAAGACCGTATTTTTGCAGAAATTATTCAGAAACCAGCCGACTTCGTTTTCGATGAGCGTGTAGCCGGAGTTTTCCCTGACATGCTCAAACGTTCAATCCCCGGGTATCCGGCGATCATTGACATGATTGAAACTCTTACCGCCAGATATGCCCAACCGGGTTCGAACCTGTATGATCTTGGCTGCTCACTCGGAGCCAGTTCCATCGCCATGTTCAACGGCCTGAAAACCGACAACTGTCATATTTTCGGGATAGATAATTCTGAAGCCATGATCAATCGTTGTCAACAGATAGCGTTAGCGACAGACAAAAATACCAGACTGGAATTTTTCTGTGAAGATATCGCCGTCAGCAACATCGAAAATGCCTCTGTCGTCGTCATGAATTTCACTCTGCAGTTCATCGAACCGGCAAAACGGGTTTCACTGCTGCGAAAAATCGCTGACGGCATGCTTCCGGGAGGCATTCTCATCCTGTCTGAAAAAGTCGTTTTTTCGAACAGGCATGTCAATGAACTTCTGATAGATGTTTATCACGCCTTTAAAAAAGCCAACGGTTACAGCGACCTGGAGATAAGCCAGAAACGCAGCGCCCTCGAAAATGTACTCATACCCGAAACAATCGAGGCGCACACCCAGCGTCTTCTGCATGCCGGCTTTTCAAGCGCAGATGTCTGGTTTCAGTGCTTCAATTTCATGTCGATGCTGGCAATCAAATGATGCAGGCCTTCGATTTTTCTGTTTTTTACGGCAGCCTGAATGATTTAGGTCTTGAAAGCTGGCGGACACATTTTCGCGACGTCATTGAAAAAGCGCTGAACAAGCCAGATGGCAATCTTCAGGGCTGGCTGGCAGCACTGAACCGCTTACCAGAGCTGCCGCAAAACGTTTCTACGACTTTTGACAGTGCCGTCAGCGCAATATTTGCCGAAGAGC
>Ga0116142_10003641_pt1 | contig 15320 bp, 11 predicted proteins | sample AD_UKC033_MetaG_FD_89785 | JGI IMG/M metagenome (GOLD analysis project Ga0116142, IMG submission 89785) | Active sludge microbial communities of municipal wastewater-treating anaerobic digesters from USA - AD_UKC033_MetaG | ecosystem: Engineered > Bioreactor > Anaerobic > Digestate | place: USA... | reverse complement strand
TCCAGCTCGGCCTGGGCTTCGGCGGCCGCCGCGCGCGCGGCCTTCAGTTCCGCGTCCGCGCCCAACTGCTTTTCCAGCTCGGTCAGCCGTTGCCGGGCCGCTTCCACGGCCAAGTCGGTGGTCTGCAAGGCCCACAGCTCTGCAACTGTGCTCATCCAACGCCTCCTGAGGAAAAATGCCTGCTCGGGCCGATCTCCTGCATCCAAACTGCTTCAGGATGGCCATCGCGCGGCGTCTCGGCATGGGGTTTCAGCACTTCACGATTGTGGTCTCACGCAAAGGCGCAAAGATCGCAAAGCACAGAGAATCTTGGCGTTCTTGGCGGCTTTGCGTGAGAATCGTGAACTACTGGGTTTGCCGAAGCGCAACGACCGGGGGCAGCCAAACCCGTGGGATTATACCCCTCTTGCCAACAAAGCCGCAACTGCGGCTATTCGATTGCAGCGATTCCAAGGTTGACGGCGGCCAAACGGGAGGCGAGGCTTCAGGCCGGTTGGCACGCTCAACTGGTTTGGTCCAGACCCGGCGAAAGCCTCGCCTCCGCGCCGGTTTGGAATCGCTGATTCGATGGACCGAGAAAACGGGCTCTTTCATGGGCAAAACTGGCTCATGGCCGGGCGCGCCCCGGGCGCGCGGCGATTTGTGCTCCTTCTGTGATGCGATTACAATGCAGCCGCGCGTTTGCGCCGCCCGTCCATGCCCGCCGCGAGCCGGCCGCTGCCCAGGCCAACCCTGCTATGACCGCCCAGCCGATCCGCATTCTGATCGCCGAAGACCACCCTCTCTTTGGGCAAGGGCTGCGCCGCGTGCTGATGCTGGAGCCTGACCTGGAGGTGGTGGCCGAGGTGCAGGATGGCGAGGCGGCCATCGCCGGCGTGCGGACGTTGCAGCCTGACGTGGTGTTGATGGACATCCACATGCCCAAGGTCAACGGCCTGCAGGCCACGCAGGAGATCAAGGCCATCGATGACCAGGTCGCGGTGATCATCCTGACCGCCTACGACGACGAGGAGCAGATGGTCTTCGCGCTGCGCACCGGCGCATCAGCCTATTTCGTCAAGGATGTGCTGCCCAGCGAGCTGATCGCAGCGATCCGCGCCGTCCATGCCGGCCAGTACGTGGTGGATGGGCAGACGCTGGCCGGCCCCGCCGAGCTGATGGCCTGGCTGCTGGCCTGGTCGGGTGAACGGGCGCGCTTCGATGGCGACATCCAGGGCGCGCTGACCCCCCTCTCGGCGCGCGAGATGGATGTGCTGGAGCTGATCGTGCGCGGCGCCAGCAACAAGATCATCGGCTCGTCGCTGGGCATCAGCCATCAGACTGTTAAGAACCACATGAGCAGCATCTTCCGCAAGCTGAGCGTCAGCGACCGCACCGAGGCTGCCATGATCGCCGTGCGTCGCGGCTGGGTACGTCTGCAAGACGCCGGCGCGCTGAGCGGTGAAATCCACCAGGAATAGACCATGCAAAACAAGCCTTCGCAGGAAAACGGCCAGAGCTTCATTGAATATGCGCTGATTCTGCTTCTCATCGCCATCGTCGTGCTGGCGATCTTTCTGATCCTGGGCGACGAGATTCGCAACTTCGTCAACGACCTGTTGCAGACCTGGTTCCCCTCCTGAGCCAGCTCTGAAGCGGAGGGAGCATGTCGCCGCTGCCCCGCGCGCTGGCAGCCCTGGCGCCGATCCCCCAGGTCGCCAAGGCCGCCGCAACGATCCCCAATCAACTGCTGAACCTGCTCTTTCCGACCCGCTGCGCCGGCTGCGGCCAGATGGGCGAGCTCTTCTGCCCGGCCTGCCTGGCCCAGGTGCAGCCGGTGCCGCCGCCGGTCTGTCTGCGCTGCGGCCGGCCGGTGGCGAGCGCGGGGCGCTGCGAGGGGTGCGCAGCCGGCCAGTTCTACGTCAGCGCGATCCGCGGCGCGGCCCTCTACGCCGATCCGCTGGCGCAGGCCATTCATCGCTTCAAATATGAGGGGCGGCCAGAGCTGCACGCGCCGCTGGGGGAGCTGCTGGCCGGCTACTGGCGCGGCCGCTCGGTGACGGTGGATCTGGTGGCCGCGGTGCCGCTGCACGCCAAGCGCCTGGCCGAGCGCGGCTTCAATCAGTCGGATCTGCTGGCAACGGTGCTCTGCAGCCAGGTTCAACTGCCCTGCGTGCAGCCCGGCGTCTTCTGCCGCACGCGGGATACCCAGCAACAGATGCTGCTGGGGCCGGTGGAGCGCCGCGCCAACGTGCAGGATGCCTTCGACTGGCGCGGCCCTCCTTTGGGCGGCTGCAAGGTTCTGCTGATCGACGATGTCGCCACCACAGGATCGACGCTGGAGGCCTGCGCGCAGGCGCTGCTGGCGGCCGGCGCGGGCAAGGTCTGGGCCTTGACCGTGGCGCGCGCCCTGGGCGGGTCGGGGACGGCCCCGTGAACAACGGGCCAGACGCCGAAGTTGACGACAACAGCCGCGCGGGCTATGATCACCCCATGACCACCCATGACCTTTCCCGCTATGCCCGCCAGATCATCTTCCCCGGCCTGGGCGAGGCTGGCCAGCGGCGGCTGCTGGGCGCCAGCGTGACGCTCATCGGCTGCGGCGCAACCGGCGCGGTGATCGCCAATCACCTGGTGCGCAGCGGCGTCGGCCGGCTGCGCATCGTCGATCGTGACTTCATCGAGCTGAACAACTTGCAGCGCCAACTGCTCTTCGACGAGCAGGACATGGCCGCCGGGCTGCCCAAGGCCGAGGCCGCCCGGCGCAAGCTGAGCCGCATCAACTCCCAGGTCACGGTCGAAGGGATCGTGGCCGACGTCACCGCCGACAACATCCTCGAGCTGCTGGCCGGCGCGGACCTGGCCATGGATGGCGCGGACAACTTCGAGACCCGCTTCCTGCTCAACGATGCCTGCATCCACCTGGGGCTGCCCTGGATCTACTGCGGCGTCATCGCCAGCTACGGCGTGACCATGACCATCCGGCCGGGGGAGACGGCCTGTCTGCGCTGCCTGCTGGGCCAGATGCCCGCGCCGGGCGTGGCCCCCACCTGCGACACGGCCGGCGTGCTGGCGCCCTCGGTGGCGGTGGTGGCCTCCATCGCGGCCGGCGAGGCGCTCAAGCTGCTGGCCGGCTTTGGCGAGCTGAACAGCGGCGGCCTGCTCAACTTCGACCTGCTGGACAACAGCCTGGAGCGCTTCGAGGTGCTGCGCCGGCCTGACTGTCCCGCCTGCGGCCGGCGGGAGCTGGAATTTCTGCGCGCCGAGACCGGCACGCGCAGCGCGACGCTGTGCGGCCGCAACGCGGTGCAGATCAGCGTCCATGGCCGGCCGGCCGTGAACCTGGCCGAGCTGGCCGAACGTCTGCGCCAGTCGGGCATCCCCCAGGTGACGGTCAACCCCTACCTGCTGCGCGCGGCCATCGACGGCCTGGAGCTGACCCTCTTCCCCGACGCGCGCGCCATCATCAAAGGGACGGAGGATGAGACTGTGGCGCGGACCTTCTACGCCAGGTATGTCGGGATGTAGCCGCCGATGATTCGCCTGGCAAGCTACCAGCACAGCCATGAAGACGCGCTGCTCGCCTTCTGGAACGCCGCCTTTGCCGGCCAGCGCAACTTCCGGCCGCTGACGGCGCAGGAGTGGCAGCAGCGCATGGTCGCCGCGCCGGCCTGCGATCCCGCCGGCCTGATCCTGGCCGTGACTGGGGATGGCCAGATCGTGGGCGGCGTTCATGCCCTGCGCCCCGCGCCGGCCGCGGGGGTCTATCAGCTTTACGACCCGCGCCATCACATCGCCTGGCTGATGGTGGCTGCGGGCTGGCGCGGCCAGGGGCTCGGCCGGCGGCTGTTGCAGGCGGCGGAGAGCTACCTTTATTATTGCCCCATCTTCTTCGCCACGGAAACCACCCCGCTCTACGGCTCGGTCGAAGGGCCGCGGCCGCCGCTGTTCGGCTCCAGCCAGCGCATGGGGCTCTCGCTGCGCACAGACCGGCCGTTGATCGACTGGCTGGCCGGCCGCGGCTACAACGTGGTCGAGCCGGGCGCTGTCAGCCTGGCGCGTGACCTGGATTCTGCCATCGGGCCGCCGGCCGCGCTGGACTGGAACACGCTGGGCCTGCGCTTCGTGCCCATCAGCCATGAAGCGCCCTGGAGCGGCCCCGGCTACGACGAGCTGAGGCTGTGGGGCGACGGCGGCGGCTGGCCCTATGCCGGCGCGGTGTTGGCGGATGCGGCCGGCGCGGCCGCGGCGCGCGTCGTGTGGCGGCCAGACCCGAAGGGCGTTGCCCCGCGCCCGCCCGACGGCGCGGCCATCGTGCGCCTGGAGGTGCAGCCTGCCTGGCAGGGCCGCGGCCTGGGCGGCTATCTGCTGGATCGGGCCATGGCGGAGATGGCCGCGGCTGGCCATGGACGCGTCGAGGTGCAGACCCACGTGGTCAAGCACGCCCGCGCCTACGAGCTTTACACCCGGCGCGGCTTCGGGCTGGAGGACGCATGGGCCAGCCTGGTCAAGACCTGAACGGTGCGCGGCGCGCAGGCGCTGTAGCCCGGTGGGCTACTACTGGCCATTTGACAGGCAGCATCTGTGGCAGCGCTGGCAGGGGAACAGACAGGCTTGGCCGATCAGGCTGGGCGCGCTATAATGCGGCCATCGACTCCCCCGCGAGGAAACCCGTTGAAGCGCGAACAAAGCACCCTCTTCTTCATCCTCCTGCTGGCCTTTGCCCTGCGCGTCTGGGGGCTGGACGATCGCAACATCTGGTGGGACGAAGGGCTGGTGGCCTGGGCCGCACGCCTGCCGGCCGCGGCCATCGCCGACTGGACCGCGCACGATGTACACCCGCCGCTCTATTTTCTGCTCCAGCGCCTCTGGTGGGCTGCGGTGGGCGACGGCGAGTTCGTCATGCGCTACACCTCGGTGCTGGTGGGGGTGCTGGGCGTGGTCTTCATCTACCGGCTGGGGCGAACGCTGGGCGGGCCGCGGGCCGGGCTGCTGGCCGCGCTCTTCCTGGCCATCTCCCCCTTTGCCGTGAGCTGGTCGCAAGAGATGCGCATGTACATCGGCGCGTCGACCGCGGCCACGACGGCGCTCTGGGCGGCGCTGCGCACCTGGCAGAGCGGCCGCTGGCGCTACTGGGTTCTGTACGTGCTGGCCGCGGCGGCCGGGCTCTGGCTGCTCTACCTCTCGGTTTCGGTTCTGATCATCGCCAACCTGGCCTTTTTGGGGGTCTGGATCGGCCGGCGGCTATCCTGGCGGGCGGCGCTGCGCTGGGCTGCGGCCCAGGGGCTAGTGTTGCTGCTTTACCTGCCCTGGCTGGCCTATGCCCTGCCGCGCATCCCCTCCTGGTCCACGGCCGAGCCCTTCACCCTCCTGCACTTCATGCAGCTCTACGCCACCACGCTGGCGCTGGGCGCGTCGGTACACCTGGAGCGCTACCTGCTGCCGGTGCTGCTGGTGCTGGCGACGCTGCTGATCGGCCTGCCGCTGGCCTGGCGTCGGGCCAACAGCGTGGAGCGGCGCGCCGGGCTGGCCATGCTGCTGCTGGGGCTGCTGTTGCCCGCCCTGCTGGTCTACATCGTCTCGCTGCCCATCCACATCTACTACGCGCCGCGGCTGGCCCCGCGCTACCTGATCCCGCTGGCGGCCTGTTTCTACACGCTGCTGGCGCTGGGGCTGGCGGCCTGGGCGGAGAAAAGCCGCTGGCTGGGCGGCGCGCTGACCGCGCTGGCGGTGGGAACGGCGCTGCTGGGGCTGGCCGGCTTCTATCCCGACCGCATCCGCCGCGACGATCTGCTCTCCCTGGCCGCGACCCTGGACGCCCAGCGCCAGCCCGGCGATGCAGTGTTGCTCTACAGCGACCGCGACTGGCCGATGTTCGCCGCCCAGTACGCCGGCGACTGGAAGGGCGCGCCCAACGGCGCAACCATGGAGGAGCAGGCCGCGGGCTGGCTGCTGGAGCCGCTGTGGCAGGGGGGCGAGGGCCTCTGGCTGGCCACGACCCCCGACGCCCTGCGCATGGACCCGCAAGGCCACGTGCGCCGCTGGCTGGAGGAGCGGGCTGTGGCGGCGAGCACGTGGGACTACGGCGAGAATTCGCTGACTTTCTACGCGCGCACGCCGCAGCGGGCGGCAAGCGTGGCCAGTCTGCGCGCCGGCTTTGCGCCGCCCCATCAGGCGACAAGCTTCGCCGCCGGCCCGCTGGCCGCGGCCTGGCTGCCGCTGCGCCGCTATCCGGTGGGCGACAAGGTGCATCTGGCGCTCTTCTGGCGTGAGCCGCCGGCCGGCGCGGTGCAGGTGACGCTGACGGGGCCGGTTGGGCGCGTGTTCGATCTTCCCGCCGCGCCCCAGCCGGCCGGCCCCAGCCGCCGGCAGGTCGATCTGCCCCTGACCCCCGATCTGCCGGCCGGCCGCTATGCCCTTCAGGTGCAGGTGGAGGGGGGCGAGCCGCTGGCGGTGGGCGATTTCCGGCTGGTGCAGCCCGGCGTGGCCGGCCAGGCCGGGCTGGATCCGAGCGCCACGCCGCTGGACCTGCACCTGGGCCCGTCGATCCACCTGCTGGGCTATGAACTGGCGCAGAAGCGGGTGCAGCCGGGGGACGCGCTGGAGCTGACCCTCTACTGGCAGACGGACGAGGCGGTCACGGCGCGCTACAAGGTCTTCACTCACCTGCTGGGCGAGGTGTGGAACGCGCAGGGCGGCAATTTCATCTGGGGCCAGGTGGACAGCGAGCCGGTGGAGGGGCAGGCGCCCACCACCACCTGGGCGCCGGGCGCGGTGATCGCCGACCGCTATCGCATTCCCGTGGCCGCCGACGCGCCGCCAGGCGAGTATCGGCTGGAGGTGGGGCTGTACGGCCTGGTAGACGGTGCGCGGCTGCCAGTGGCCGCGGGGAATGGCCAGCCAGCCGGGGACGCGGTGCTGTTGGGAACGATTCAGGTAGGGGAGTAAACCCGCGCCGGTCGAGTAGGCGTCTGCGCCGTATCGAGACCTCGCGCGCGTGGGTTACGCCGGCGGCGGCGTGGTTCGCGCGGCAACGCGGGCGCGCAGTTGACCGCAGCCGGCGTCGATGTCGATGCCGCGACGCACGCGCAGAGTGGTGGGGATGCCGGCCGCCTCCAGGATGGCCACGAACGCGTCCACATCCGCGCGGCGCGAGGGCTGGAAAGGTGAACCCACCACCGGGTTGAGGGGAATCAGGTTGACGTGGCAGAGCAGCCCGTGCAGCCGCGCGGCCAGCTCCTCGGCCAGGGCAGGGCTGTCGTTGATGCCGGCCATCATGGCGTACTCGAAGCTGATGCGGCGGTGGGTGCGCGCGACGTAGCGCCGGCAGGCCGCGATCAACTCGGCGATGGGGTAGCGCTGATTGATGGGGACCAGCGTGGCCCGCAGCGCGTCGTTGGGCGCGTGCAGGCTGACCGCCAGGTTGATCTGCAGCTCCTCCTCGGCGAAGCGGTCGATGGCGGGGACCAGCCCCACGGTGCTGACGGTGATCTTGCGCGCGCCCAGGCCAAAGCCGGCCGGGTCCACCAGCGTGCGCAGCGACTGCCACAGGTTGGCATAGTTGGCCAGCGGCTCCCCCATGCCCATGACGACGATGTTGGAGACGCGGGGTGCGCGGCCCGTGACCCCCTGCTGCCGCAGCCCGCGCTCGAAGTAGAGCACCTGGGCGACGATCTCGCCCGGCGTCAGGTTGCGCTGCAGGCCCATCTGGGCGGTGGCGCAGAAGGTGCAGCCCATGGCGCAGCCGGCCTGGCTGCTGATGCAGAGGGTGTTGCGCCGGTCGTAGCGCATCAGCACCGTCTCGATCAACTGGCCATCGTGAAGGCGAAAGAGGGTCTTGGTGGTATGGCCGTCGCGCGAGATGCTTTCGGCGGCCGGCGTCAGCAGCTCGATCTGCGCTTCCTGCGCCAGCCGGTCGCGCAGGCCGGCCGGCAGATTGCTCATCTCGGCCGGATCCACAGCCAGGCGCTGGTAGAGCCACTGGTAGAGCTGATCGGCGCGATAGGCCGGCTGGTCCCAGGCGACCACCTGCGCACGCAAGGCGTCGGGGCTCAGGTCCAGGAGACGAATGGAACGGTTCGCTTGGTTCATAATCGCTGCGCGCTGGCCTTGGCGTGGCGGCGGCGTCCGGCCGCGCGGCCCGGCCCCACGCGTCCTCAGCCAGGCCGGCGCGGCGTCGGGTCGCCCCGCAGCACCCAGGCGCGCGGGTTGTGCTCGAAGCCGATGCGTGGATAGTAGTCGTTGGCCAGCGGCGCGGCCAGCAGGACGATCATGCACTCCGGCCAGAGGCGCGCCCGCGTCTCCTCCACCAGCCGCTTGCCGATGCCCAGGCGCTGGTAGCCGGCGTCCACGGCGAGATCGGCCAGGTAGGCGGCATAGCTGAAGTCGGTCAGCGTGCGGGAGATGCCCACCAGCCGGTCGCCGTCCCAGGCCGTGATGAGAATGTCGGCATGGCGCAGCATCTCAGCGAAGACATCTGGGCGATCAACGGGCCGGCGCTCGCCCAGAGTCGAGCGGTTGTAGAGATCGATGGCAGCCTCGACGCTGATCACAGCGTCAGCGCGATAGTCGATGGTCATGGATTTGGTCGGGGTCCTTTCCTTTCTGACGAGCCGTGCAATCCAACCACTGGCCGAGGAAGGATCCTGCAGTTCCAGGATCTCGGTCAATTGTCGTATCGTGAGCGCGATCCCTGCGTGGCGGGCATTGTAACGCAACTTGCGCGCGGCAACAAACAAGGCCCGGCGCTGGAGTTGCGTGTGAAGACGAAGGGAAAATGGTACTAATTTCCTATTGACGCTGGGGTGCAATCGTCGCTACAATTCAGTGACGGAGTTACGACGAGGATTGCAGACAAGTTCAATTCCCGCGCTTGGTTTTCTGTGATTTGACCTTGTGACCCGTCAGCTCTATCGCCTTCTTGGGGTTCACGACACTGTCGTTCGAGTCGACTTGCCAGAAAGGAAGCGCACCATGGACGCTCTCAAATCCAGGTTGTTCCGTACCTGTCCCAAGACAGGTCGCATCGTCGGCGTGCGCCAGCCCGAGGGCTGGACGCGCGTTTTCTTTCCGCTGATCGGCCTGGCCGCGCTGATCTGGTTTGTGGTGCGCGTGGCGCCCAAGCCCAGCCGGGCCGTTTATCCCTGCCAACGGGTGGCCATGCCGCTGGCCTCAGGCTTCGTGCTCTGGCTGGCGGGGATCGTCGGGGCGTCGTTGGCCTTCGGCAAGGCGCGCGGCAAATTCCACCAGGCGCGCTACGTCACCGGCGGACTGGCTGTGGTCGTTGCCCTGCTGGGCATTGGCTGGGGCGTGTTGACGCTGCAGACGCCGGCGGTGGCGCAGACGGAAGCCTACACGCCGCACCCGGTCAACCAGCCCATCGGCGTGGCCAAGGGCGCAGCGCCCGGCCGCGTCGTCTGGACGCACGATGCGCTGGTGACTACCTGGAACGGGAGCACCACGGCTTCCGGCCAGCGCTGGTACAATCTGGTCGACCAGACGCGGGCCAGCCGGCTGATGTCCACGGCGCTGACCAGCTACGCCGACTCAGGCACTCCCGCCCAGGCCTGGAACGCGATCTTCCAGCACTTCAACGGCGGCGCGGGCTACCAGGCGGGCGAGAAGGTCTTCATCAAGGTCAACCTGACCACCTCTCACTCCAACAGTTGCGCCGACGGCAACTACAACTGGAACATCACCTGCCTGGGCGCTGGCTCGACCACCGGCTGGACCTACATCGGCCAGTCGCCGCAGTTGATGATTGCCCTGCTGGATCAACTGGTCAACGAGGCGGGGGTCGCCCAGTCCGACATCACCATCGGCGACTCCACCGGCCTGTGGGTCAACGAGCTCTATAACCCGGTACACAGCGCCTTCCCCAACGTGGTCTACATGGACGCACGCGGCGGCATGGGACGCACGGCCGCGGCCCGCAGCAATGTGCCGCTCTACTGGAGCACCAGCGAGGCGGACGGCAAGAGCCAGGACTACATCCTGCAGGCGGTGGCCAACGCGAAGTATGTCATCGACTTCGCCATCCTCAAGGTCCACGAGCGCAACGGCATCACCGTCACCGCCAAAAACCACTATGGCTCGCTGAGCGGCGGCAACTCCAACGAGCGCAAGCCCCCCACCTCGGGCTACTATCACCTCCACCTGCGCCTGCCGCTGGAGACCGACCCCAACGCCTACGTCAACCGGGCGTTGATGGGACAGTACCGGCCGCTGGTGGACCTAAACGGCCATGCCCAGATGGGCGGCAAGACGCTGCTCTACCTGGTGGACGGCATCTACGGCGGCTGGGGCTGGGCTGGCGTGCCCGCCAAGTGGAACATGGCCCCCTTCAACGGCCAGTGGCCGGGCAGCCTCTTCCTCTCCATGGACCAGGTGGCCATCGACTCGGTGAGCTTCGACTTCCTGAGCCAGCAGTGGCCCGATCTGGCGCTGGCCAACGAGGGGGTGCAGGACTATCTCCACGAGATGGCGCTGGCCAACAATCCGCCCTCGGGAACCTTCTACGACCCGGAGCGGGACGGCACGCGGCTGGCCAGCCAGGGCGTCCACGAGCACTGGAACAACCCCACCGACAAGCAGTACAGCCGCAACCTGGGCACGGGCAACGGCATCGAGCTGATGTACGTCAACACGCAGTCGACGCCCACGCCCACCGCCACGCCAGTGCCGCCGACAGCCACGCCCGTTCCGCCGACAGCCACGCCTGTGCCGCCGACAGCCACGCCGGTTCCGCCGACAGCCACGCCTGTGCCGCCCACCGCGACGCCGGTTCCGCCCACCGCGACGCCAGTGCCGCCCACGGCCACACCGGTTCCCCCGACGGCCACGCCTGTGCCGCCCACGGCCACACCGGTTCCCCCGACCGCGACGCCGGTTCCGCCCACCGCGACGCCGGTTCCGCCCACGGCCACACCCGTGCCGCCGACGGCCACGCCGACGGTGATCGCCGGCGCAGCCACGATTCTGCGCACCGATTCCGCGCCGCAGTTGGATGGCGTGGTGGATGCGCTCTGGGCCGGCGCCAGCAGCTACCCCATCGCCAACGTCACCGTGGGCTCAGCCGTGCCCAGCAGCGACCTGTCGGCCAGCTTCCGGGCGCTCTACGACGCCAACAATCTCTATCTGCTGGTCCAGGTGACTGACCAGACCCTCTACAACGACAGCGGCAGCAGCTGGTACCACGATGACACGGTGGAGGTCTTCATCGACGGCGACTACAGCCACAGCGCAACGGGCTACGACGGCGTCAACGACTACCAGTTGGCCGTGCGCTACGCCGATGGCAATGTGGTGATCCGCGGCGCCAACTCGGCCGTCGTTCCGGCCGGCGCGCAGGCCAGCCTGGCCACGGCCAGCGGCGGCTACGTGCTGGAGATGACCCTGCCCCTGGCGCAGATCGGCGTCTCGCCGGTCGATGGCTACCTGCTGGGCCTGGAGGTGCAGGTCAACGACGACGACGACGGCGGCGACCGCGACACCAAGATGGCCTGGTGGTCCACCAACGACAACACCTGGCAGTATCCCAGCCTGTTCGGCGCGGGCATCCTGAACCAGACGCTGGTTCCGACCCCCGTTCCGCCCACCGCGACCCCCGTGCCGCCCACTGCGACGCCTGTGCCGCCCACCGCCACCCCGGTTCCGCCCACCGCGACGCCGGTTCCGCCCACTGCGACGCCGGTGCCGCCGACGCCGACCCCAACGGCGACGCCGTCGGGTGGGCTGCCGTCGCCCTGGCAAACGCAGGACATCGGCTCGCCCAGCCTTGCCGGCAGCGCCAGCTACAACAACGGAACCTGGACCGTCGCCGGCTCCGGCGCAGACATCTGGGGCACGTCCGACCAGTTCCGCTTCGTCTACCGCACCCTGAGCGGCAACGGCGTCATCACGGCACGCGTCGTGACGCAGACCAACAGCAATAGCTGGGCCAAGGCAGGCGTGATGATTCGTGAGAGCCTGGCGGCCAACTCCCGCCACGCCATGACCATCGTCACGCCCAGCAACGGCCGGCGCCTGCAATACCGCAGCAGCACCGGCGGCAGCTCGGTCGACGTCAGCGGCGGCAGCGGCGGCGCGCCGGTCTGGGTGCGCCTGGTGCGTTCCGGCAACACCTTCACCAGCTATCGCTCGACCAACGGCACGACCTGGACCAAGATCGCCAGCCGCACCATCAGCATGGGCACGAACGTCTATGTGGGTCTCGCAGTGACCTCCCACAACAACTCGGCCCTGTCGACCGTCACCTTTACCAACGTCACTGCCCCGTAGAATCTCTTCGCCCCGCAGCGGCGGCTTGCGTCGCGCGCTCAGCCGCGCGCCAAGCCGCCGCTGTGGGCTGGCAACATCGGTGTGCTGACCGGCAATGGAGCGTATGACCATGAACTCGTTGAAAACCCGTCTGTTCCGCACCTGTCCCAAGACAGGTCGCATCGTCGGCGTGCGCCAGCCTGAGGGCTGGACGCGCGTTTTCTTTCCACTGATCGGCCTGGCCGCGCTGGTCTGGTTTGTGGTGCGCGTGGCGCCCAAGCCCAGCCGCGCCGCCTATCCCTGCCAACGGGTGGCCATGCCGCTGGCGTCGAGCTTCGTGCTCTGGCTAACCGGCATGGTCGGCGCGTCGCTGGCCTTCCGCCAGGCGCGTGGCAAGTTCCGCCAGGCGCGCTACGTCACCGGCGCGCTGGCGCTGGTGGTCGCGCTGCTGGGCGTCGGCTGGGCGTTGGCAACCGTGCCGCAGGGCGCGCAGGCCGGCCAGATCCCGGAGCGGGTCGAGTACACGCCGCACTCGGTCAACCAGCCCATCGGCGTGGCCAAAGGGCTGGCCCCCGGCCGCGTGGCCTGGGCCTACGAGCCGGCGGTGACCGTCTGGAATGGGAGCACCACAACCTCCGGCCAGCGCTGGTACAACCTGGTCAGCCAGCCCAAGGCCGACAACCTGATGGAGTGGGCGCTGACCGGCTATGCCGGCGCCGACAGCAGCAGTGCAGCCTGGGACGCGATCTTCCAGAGCTTCAACGGCGGCGCGGGCTACCAGGCGGGCGAGAAGGTCTTCATCAAGGTCAACCTGACCACCTCCTACTCCAACGGCTGCGCCAACGCCAGCTACAACTGGAACATCACCTGCCTGGGCGGCGGACCGACCACCGGCTGGACCTACATCGGCCAGTCGCCGCAGTTGATGATCGCCCTGCTGGATCAACTGGTCAACGTGGCGGGGGTCGCCCAATCCAACATCACCATCGGCGACTCCACCGGCCTGTGGGTCAACGAGCTCTACAACCCGGTACACAGCGCCTTCCCCAACGTGGTCTACATGGACGCACGCGGCGGATCGGGACGCACGGCCGCGGCCCGCAGCAATGTGCCGCTCTACTGGAGCACCAGCGAGGCCAACGGCAAGAGCCAGGACTACATCCTGCAGGCGGTGGCCAACGCGAAGTACGTCATCGACTTCGCCATCCTCAAGGTCCACGAGCGCAACGGCATCACCGTCACCGCCAAGAACCATTTCGGCTCGCTCAGCGGCGGCAACTCCAACGAGCGCAAGCCCCCCACCTCGGGCTACTATCACCTTCACCTGCGCCTGCCGCTGGAGACCGACCCCAACGCCTACGTCAACCGGGCGTTGATGGGGCAGTACCGGCCGCTGGTGGACCTGAACGGCCATGCCCAGATGGGCGGCAAGACGCTGCTCTACCTGGTGGACGGCATCTACGGCGGCTGGGGTGCTCAACGGCTACTGGCACTCGACGGGCACACCTGGCGCGGACGACAACAGCCAGGCCGACCCGCACGCGGTGACCCTGGCCGCCGGCCAGAACTACGTCGCCGCCGACTTCGGCTACTACGTCGAACCGGCCGCAGTGGGCAACCGGGTCTGGAACGACGCCAACCAGAACGGCATCCAGGATGGTGGAGAGGCAGGCATCCCGAATGTGGTGGTCAAGTTGACCATCGCCTGGCCCAACGGCCAAACCACGGTCCTGACCACCGTCACCGACAGCACCGGCTACTACAGCTTCGGCAACCTGCTGCTGGACGAGGACTACAACGGCCTTGGCAGTGGTGAGCCGACGCACACCATCTCCATCGACACTAGCCAACCGGCGTTGACTGGCTGGTATGTGACCCACATCGGTGCTTCCGGCAGCACGGTCTACAACGACTCCAACAATCCCAGCAACACGCAGGCCTCCCCGGTGCAGGGGCAGACCAACACGTCGTTCGCCAACGACAATGCCGGCAACGCCTCCTACGACTTCGGCTTCACCAACTCGCCGCTGGCGATTACGCTGGCCGGCTTCGGCGCGGCCGCCCAGACTGACCACGTGTTGGTGAGCTGGGAGACGGTGAGCGAGGCCAACAACGCCGGCTTCAACCTCTATCGCAGCCTGTCGGCTGACGGCGAGTACGCGCTGCTGGGCTTCACCCCCTCGGCCTCGCCCGGCAGCACGGCCGGCGCGGCCTACAGCCACCAGGACTTCGACGTCCAGGCTGGCCAGACCTACTGGTACAAGCTGGAGGACATCGACCTGAACGGCGCGGCCACCATGCACGGGCCGGTCAGCGTCTCCTTCCAGGCGCCGACAGCCGTGACCCTGAGCGGCATGGAGGCTGACGGCAGCCAGGGCGGCGCAGCGGCCCTCTGGCTGGCGGCTGGCCTGCTGGTCGTGGGCGGCGCATTCGCGCTCTACCGACGACGCGGCATGGCTGTCTAGCCCTCCCGCCTCTCTCTGAAAAGAAGGGCCTCAGCGCAAGCTGAGGCCCTTTTTGCTGGGCTCACTGCCCCCCTTCGCATCAGAAAGCGGGTTTTTCTCTCGCAGACCAAGACATGGCCCCATGAAAGGCGCCTTCGCCGAGATAGGCCAGGCCCGCACGAGAAAAACCCGCTTTCTGGGTCAATCGTTTTCCACAACGTGTCAGGGGAGTTCGATCCAGTTGTCAGCAAACTGCAAGGATCATCGCGTCAAAATTGTGTTATGATTGATGTACGTTGAACCCGTCCTCCCGCTGCGCCAACCATGGAGGGGTGACGGGGGTGTTTCCCCAGATACAAGAGCTGAAGCCGCCGTCGCCGCCCCCTTCATCGTTCCAACCCCGGCGGCTTCAGTATCTGTATATTCCGGCGTCACGGCTGGCAATGCTCTCTTCGTTGCTCACTCCCCCAGCCGCGACGCCGGTTTTTTTTGTCGAATGCAACCTGTTGAGCTAACGCCCGGCCGGCTGCAACACCAGCGTCTCCTGCGCGGTCTGCTGGATGTCGGCCTGGTCGAAGCGCAGGGGGATGAACTGCACCCCCTGCCACGGCTGCACCATGTCGTCGTAGTGGGGGCTGA
>Ga0116142_10003636_pt1 | contig 15327 bp, 17 predicted proteins | sample AD_UKC033_MetaG_FD_89785 | JGI IMG/M metagenome (GOLD analysis project Ga0116142, IMG submission 89785) | Active sludge microbial communities of municipal wastewater-treating anaerobic digesters from USA - AD_UKC033_MetaG | ecosystem: Engineered > Bioreactor > Anaerobic > Digestate | place: USA... | reverse complement strand
TATTTCCTCCTTTAGTTCTTTCTTCTCCATATTACTTATTGTCTTTTAATAAATTAAGTTGCTCTAATTGTTTACTTTCCTTGACTCCATCTATCCTAGCTTTGGCTATCTCCATATACTCTGGCATCATTTCTATTCCTATAAACTCCCTGCCTAATCTCTTACAAGCCATACCAGTTGTACCACTTCCCATAAATGGGTCTAGTACTACCTGTCCCTCTCTGCTTACTAACTTTACAAGGTACTCCATTAATGCAATAGGCTTAACAGTTGGGTGATTGTTCTGCATTTTACCAAATCTTGCTCTTGGACTTCCATTTTCTCCTGTTTCCTCAAATCTTTCTAAATAGCTTGGTCTGAACTCCGTTCCTGCTTTTAATCTTTCTTCCAACCCCTCACACCCTATATTCCTTTCTCTCTTACTTGCTTTAGCACAATAAAAAAAGCGAGACGCTGAACCAGAATCACCTAAACCACCAAGATTGGCACTTTTATACCCCTCTTTGTAACTTCCATATATATCATTAGGTGCTGTCTTCATACTCGCTTTACCACTTCCCCCTGTTGATTTACTATTTGGAAACAACCCTACTACCTCATCAGAACCATCGTGGATTAAATTGGCTGGGAAGCGACCAGTATGACTTACTACTTGTGGTATATCCCCAGCATTTTGATTCATTCCCCAACCGTTTTTTTCTTCTTTGGCAGAACGATTCATTGTCCTTAATTGTGAAGCATCTGCTATCGGGTCTATTTCTACCCTACACCCATCAATGTTTATTCCACCTACTCCCCACTTCAAACAGTTTTGAGCTATGTTTAATCCTTTCTCTAATGGTTTACGACAAACACTAATAGGTTCTAAAGCAGGTTTAAGAGCAGTACCCCATCCTTCCCACTCAGAAGTTCCTTGAGTAATACTAATCTCAGGAGTATATGTTCCCCCCTCTCCCTGGTCATACCAATCTTTCCTATTTGCCTTCCCTTTTAATGTTGCAGCAGTTCCCCCAAGTTTTTGTGTTCCCACAATTTTCCTCTCATTCCCCTGTAATTTATCAACTGCTTTTCCAATATTCAAACTCTTAGGAAATCCTGAACCATACACCCAAGCAATCATATCTCGTATCTCAAAACCTGCATCTTCAATATTAACAGCCATTCTATGCTGAGTTCTTGTACCTGCAAAGGATAGTAAATACCCACCAGGCTTTAGAACTCTTAAACACTCTTTCCATATATCAACACTAGGTACATCATAATCCCACTTCTTACCCATAAAAGATAAACCATAGGGAGGGTCTGTAACAATAGCATCTATACTGTTGTCTTCTAATTCTTTTAACTTCTCTTTACAATCTCCTAGTAGTAATTTCATATCTCTTATTGTCTTTTAATTCTGATAGAATGTCTTCCCAGTATCCTTCAACGACTGCCTTAGCGTCCTCTTCTGCTTCTGTGTCCCCATCTTCAAAAAGATAATCAAACCAAAGTTCTCCAGACTTATAGAAGACTTTACTGAATGCTCTCTTCAATTCATTCATAGCACTCATCCTTCCCTCTTCCCTTGCTTTGTCTAGTTCTTCAATCATATGTTTTGCTAATTCATCTAGGTTTATTCCACATAAAGGACAAGTTATATATTCCTGTCCGTCAGAGTGATATATTCCAAACATCTTAATCAACCTATCTCTCCACTCTTGTATTTCTTTCTTCTCCATATTACTTATTGTCTTAACATCTTAGATATATACTGAGCCTTGTTAGACTCCAGAACTTTCTTCATTGCCATTTCAACATCCTCTTGTGTTATCTTTACAGGGGGTCTTGTTCTTTTAGCTATAGAAAGAAGTCCTACAATTACATCATCAGTCTTATAGAAAGTATACATACCCCTTTGTGATGTTACAGGCTTAGGAAATATTTTCGCATCATCTCTCCAAAACGACAGAGATCCATTGCTGAAATCCTTCCTCTGTATATGTAAGAAGTTAGCCATCTCAATCACTTCTCTTTGTGTCCATAGTTTTCTCATATATTTTTGCCCTTTGTATAATGTAATTTAAAACCATTTTCAAATATCTTTCTAGCTACCTTGTCCCTAGACACCTTCCTTTGTTGTTCATATCTCTCCATACCATATAAAAACTCCAACCTTTCCTCAATCTTTTCCAGCTTAGAAAGAATCTTGTAGAGTAATTCTGTTTGTACTGTCATGCTACCTTCTTCTTAAATTATATATTAGACACTTTTTTAATATACATCTCCCCAGTAACCTCATCAACAACAATCACCTTATACTTCTTTAACTCTTGCTTTATATTCTTCTTCATTACTTTACCTCCATTTGAGCATAAGCCCATCTATAGTTATACAACCAATCATTACTTACATATCCTACATACTTTTTAGCCTTTGCATTGTTACTTCCTATCCCTATATAGCTCTTCTGCACACCTCTACAAATCTCCTTCGCCATTACTTCCTGACTTGGGTCGTAATTTCTATTTCCACCCTTAAACCATCCATAGAAGTTACTCTGTCTTTTAACATCTCTACCCATTCCTGTTTCTGCTACTGATATTGCTACTACAACTCGCAGAGCTTCATCAGAACAATACTTATCTAATAGAGCAAAATACTTATCATCAATCCTAGATCCTTTGTAACTTTGAGTAAATCTCTTTACTGCTTGAGTAGAGCTTTCCATAAATACCTCAGCTGGAACAACCTCTACAGTACCATCAGCTTTAGTAGTTACTTTATCTCCATCAACCCACTCTTCCTTATCTTCTACTACAATCTCCTTAGCTTGTACTTTCTCAGGAGTTGCATCTACAGATATAGTAGCTTCATCTTTTCTACCTACAAAGGTTAAGAGCAATAGATAGATGAGCATACCCATTGCAACTAGAAAGAAGAATCTTCTAAACATTACTTCTCCTCTCCTTTGACCATCCAAGAGATTGATACTCTTTAGAAAAGTCTTAAACTTATTAGATTTTATATTTAAAATCTTCATATCTTACATTCCATTAAGTTAGATATGATTATATTCTATACTATCTTGACTACCCTGTCAAGTGTATTCTCTTAATTAAACAAAGTGCTTTGTACAATAGGTTTCCATTCAAAATAACAAAGAGTGTACTTGCCTTCCCTTCCCCACTTATCTTCAAATTCTGCAAAGGCTAAAGGTATCTCATATGCATCTAAGATCATATATGGGGCAAGTACATCAGTTTTCTTTTTACTCTTAGGAGCATACTTATCAGGCTTCTGGAAAATACAAATATCTTTCCCCTCTTTCTTAGCTTCTTCAATTCTCTTCTTAGCAACAGCTACCATTTTCTTACCAGAGAATCCAGTTCCAAGCTTATACCCATCAAAAGGAATTGTTTTAAATATTACATATGCATTACTACCCATACTATTTATCTTTAGAATTTAGATCTAGGTAATCATTGATAACATCAATAGCTTCTTGAGAGCTATAACAAACTTCTACTCTATATCCCATCTCTTCCAATTGTTCAATCCACCAATTCTGTTCATCACTTGGCTTATTCTTACCAGCCTTCATCTCTATCCATAGACCAGCCTTCATATCTGTAACCTGCCCTTCGTTTGTATATGTCATAGGTACAGGAAGGAATACATCAGGAACACCTTTTTTGACACCTTCATCCTTCATTCTCTTTGCAATATTCCATCTACCACCACCACCACCATAGGATGCACCATTAGGAATTGCCATGAGAAGTTCTAGTGCAGGTACTTTACTCTTATTAAGTTCAGCCCAGAAGAATAGTGCTACTTGTTCATCATGCTCAGGAGTAGCTTTCTTATTTCCTTTCTTACCTTGCAAAGCATTAAACTCTGCTACTGTCATTGTATCCATTAAAGTATTCCTCATAAAATTTATTTATTTTATCCCAGAACTTTTTGTTTCTCTCATCTATCTGCCATCTATACTTAGTCATCTCCCAATCCATAATACTTTCATCCCTTAAATATCTCTTATCCTTCTCTACATACCATACCTGTATGTATCTTTTAGGTCTTACAACAAACCCCTCAAAGAATACAATCTCATGATCACCTTCAGAATAAACAAATCTGTCATCCTCATCTGCTACAAAATCTCTGAGCAGTAGAGTTCTTTTAGAACTTTGTAATTTTGTATCCATCATTAGTATCTATTACATAACTTATCTTATTATCTTTATGACTCTGCTCCATATGGATCTTTAAAGCATCCAACATTGCTTGTAACATTCTGATAAAGAAATCAGACTGATAATCACTTCCAAAATTAACATCAAAACTAACTGTTATCTTCTTCATTTTACATATCCCCCTTTCAAAACATCCAAAAGAATTTTAAAATATTTCTCTGCACCTAGATCTTCTATCATAACTATCTGACTTTTTATCCACATCTCTTCAGTAATAGTAGGTTCATGCCTTATTGAAAATGTTTTATCTATTGTTATGGCATAAAAAGGATTTGCTAATAATTTCCTAATCTCGTTCTTAGTAAGTAAACTCATCTTAATATCCTCCTTGCTCAATTAAAGTATCAATTTCTCTAATCAAGTCCTGATTGATAAAATACAGGACTACCCCAGCAACCACTACAAGAGTGATTGCTAGGAGATATATTGTATTTAATGTAGTCCTTTTCATTGTTAGAATGGTAAATCCTCTTCTTCAATGCTATCAGGATCATCTGTCTTGATACTCTTCTTAACATCCTTAACATCCTGCTCTTCTACATCCATTCCTTCAAAAGGATCTGATGTATCTACTGGAGTAAGAAATGATGTAAGATCAATATCACTTTCCTCTGATGCATCCTTTATTTCAGGAGCAAGTATTGTTGGAGGTGAAGGCATTACAAAATACTTTGTATCAATTCCACTTCCTTCTCTCTTAATGTTAATATCGTACTCTCTTAAATCACCCCACTTCTCATCCTTAACAAACTCATAAAGAGATCTTAAAATAGAAGCCTGAGTTATTTCCAATATCTTTACAGCTCTCTCCTTGTAGTCCCATACCTTCATCATCCAGAACTCTCTTGTCTGTAACTCTAATACATCCTGAGGTAACTTTGATTTGTAATCCAACCTGTAAGGTTTATCCCCCTTCTCTCCTTTTCCCTTCTCTCTTACAACTCCATCTGGACTTACCCAGTAAAGCTTACCTATAAGAGGTTTACTTAAAATCCTAATGTTATTTGCACCTTCACCAAGCTTCATAAACTCACCCTTTGTACTTGGACTGTATCCATCTGGTAAAAATCCATCTTCTTTATTTGCCATGTTTATTAAAAAACTAATTTAAAATTTGTAGTGGATTGCACACCTGAAGCAGTAAATGTAAATAACAATTTAAGTAAGGAATAGAAAATCAATCCTATTTCCAACATTCCTATCTTAAATATATACTTAGTTGATTACCTTGTCAAGATATATTACTATAAGACAACTGCTCCTAATTTTATTAAACTATTTATGAATCTTTTTATGACAATCCTTGCAGACAGAAAGTAGATCTGACATCTTTTCTCTGTAAAGAATTGTTTTACCATTATCATCATTATATCTAAGATGATGAACTTGTGTAGCTTTAACTTTCTTGCAGAACTCACAAACAGGATTTAAAGCTAACTTCTGTTTTCTAATACCCTTCCAATGTTCTGTTTCTAAGTAAAGCTTATATGTATTAGTAGAAAAACCAGCCCTTGTTACTTTATATTTAGGAGCTTTAGCATTACTTATCAGCCTACTAGCTAATTCTCCAAAAGATTTGTACTCATATGGATTACCACAATTAAGACAAACATGAAATGAAATTTTCCTGATTTTTATTTTCTTTATTTCAGAAGATTCTGTTAGCTTCTTACATGTATTACAATATCTTCTCATCTATACATAGGTATCATATTATCTTCATCCCTGTTGTTGTAATGCCCCCCTTACCCCCCACACCATAGGGATAAGATTTCTTGCCATGTTTTACCTGTTTTCTCTCAGCATGACTCAACACACTCTGTTAAACTAATCCATAGGTTATGTGTTTCCCTATTGTACCTATTGTGCTATTACATACCTTTAACTCTCATCATCCCTTATTGGCTACCTTTTAGAGCTGTAGCAACCCAATTCCCTGTATTTCTCCATAACTAGGATGGTCTTTATGTTCTTTTAAGTGGTCAAATACTACCTTGCCACTATTACACCTAGTATTTTAAATGCAAAAAGCACCCATTTCTGAGTGCTTTAAGCAATGGATTACTTGATTAAAAGTAACAGCAGACCTACTGGCATTTCTCTGTAGATAAGTTGTACCTTTTAATCTCATGTCCATAGGTATATATAACTAAAATATCCAGAGGATGTCAAGAGGGGATATTTATACTTGTTAAAAAGATATATGTAATACCCCCTCTTTAGTCCTACCTTCTCCTTCTGTTTTTTTTCTTATGTATCTTATTAGCACTTCTAAACTCTCCAACTGGATTGCCATAATCATCTGATGTAGTTAAACCCCATCTGGATAATAAAGTCCATCTTGTTCTATATTCTGGCTCATAGTATAATGTATAGCTCTCTAAAGGAAGTGCATTTCCTTGTGAGGTACTAAGTAACAACTTATATAAGTTACAAACAAATGAGGGGAAGCTACAACTTCCCCTTTTTTTACTAACTAAATCTTTCTTCCAAAGCTGGAATACTTTTAATGATCAATTCATATATGGTCTGAATCATACCCTTAATAGCTACAAAGTTGATAAAGAAGAACTGTAGGAGATTCCCAAGATTCTCTTCAAAACTTTCTACCCATTGATATTTAACAAGAACCAAAGCAAGTGCAACTGCTCCTGATAGCAATGTAATTACCAATCTCTTCTCTGCTGTTGTAAGGTCTTTCTGGAATATCTTTCCAATAAACTTGAAAAGAGAAGGTAAAACAAAGGGAGCTAATGAACCAATTGCTCCTGAAACACCAGCACTTAAAATGAATAATTCGCTGTCCATTATATTTTAGATAAAATAAATTTAACTAACATAGTACCAAACAAAATAATACTTGCTGAATATATTATTATGTTTAGTATGTCATTCACTTTCTTTCTTTCCTTGTTTAATCTATCTTTAATTGTACTAACAGGCTTCAATTGTTCCAAAAAACAATCTCTAATAATTTAAGGATACTCCTACTTCTTCTTAGGAAATAGTTTCTCCAACATATCTACCACCCATATAAACCTTCCCATCTTATATGCATTTAATTCTGATACTGCCTTTGTTCTATCATTCTCTGCTGTCTTTCTCTTAATAACTTCTGTACCATACTTATCTTCCAGCTCATTATAGTCTATCTTATTTTGCTCAATTGTTTCATTCTTCTCTATGATAACCCCATCCATTACTTTAATCTTATCATTAAGCTTTACTATGTCTGCTTCTAACTCTATTATCTTTGCACTATTATCAACAGGTATAACTACTTTACTTCCATCTACATTGGTAACAGATGCTGTACTTTTTGTTACCCAGTATTCACCACCATCCTTTTTAACAGCACACATGCCACAATCATCACCAAAGCCCATGAGATACCAGAAGTAGCCACCATTAGCAATTTCAATGCTCCTGACAAGCCCTACAGCCCCAGATTGAACAGTTAAACCCCTCTTGAAGTATTTATCATCAATGATAAAAGCTTCTCTAAGTTTAGTGTTCTCATTAAATTTTATTTTATCTCCAATGTTAAACATAGTTGTATTTCCCTGAGAAATTATATCACCATCCAGAACTAACTTCCTTATTCTTAGCCCTCTATTACTCCATTCATCCAGATGAAGATGAGGAGGAAACCCTGTTACACTCTGAGGAGCTATCTTACATATAGGACTACCAGCCTTTACAAGACCCTTAGCCCATTGATAAGTATGCACCAGAGCTATTACATAGTTACTTCCTACTGGAGTAATCTTACACCAGCTACCATCACTTGGATTTGTTGCCAATACATTTACATCAACATTCATTGATAGAACTGCACCAGCTACAATTGAAAAGTCTATTGGATTCCTATTGGGATTACTTACATTCTTTGCATGAGAACCACCTATATATGTCTTATATCCTGTTGGAAGAGTTGCTGTATCAAACTCTGCTAAGATAGGCTTAAAATATGTACCAGCACTATTCTTGTAATACTTACCACTCTCATTCTGAGTTACTGGTACAGTAGCTAAGTCCTTCCCACTTGCATATATTATATATTTTTTTGCCATATCAGTTTAATGACAAGTTAAGAAAACTCTTTACACATGGTCAATTAAAGACATAAACCATTCAATAATACCTTGAATAATTGGAATACTATTTACTATTGTTGTAATACCTATAAGACCTAGCAACCATCTTACATTGGTATAGAAGGTAATCATTTTACCAAGAGATTCAAGCTTTGATTCTTTCTGTCCTTTTTCACAAAGATTCATATCTTCAAACCAATCAAGTGCAGGTTCAGCTCTTTCTATAATTTGCAAGTCTGTGTTTTTTTTAGCATAGAGATATGCAAAATTAGCTCTGGCTTTTAAGGTATCTTCTTCATTAGTACCTATTTCACCAAGCAATAATCTTTCCAATCTGGATAATGTTGATTTAACTTCAGTAAGTTCTTTTAAAATATCCTTCTGTATCTTCAATGCTTCTTCTCTGGCAATTGATCTTACTTCCCTCTCTGTTAATTCTGCCATAAGTGTTCTTTGTTTATGTTAGTTCTAGCTCTAACATTCCTACAATATAGTGTATATCATCACAAACTTTAGGTCAATTAAAATAACTTTGTTTTATTGTCATCATCCTCTTTTTCACCATACCTCTTATCATAACTTGCTTGTGTTATTGCAATGTATTTCTGGAATCCAGCCTGTGTAATCAGCCTATCCTTGAACAACTTTCTCAAAGTATCATTATCCATAGCATCTCTTTTTCTTAACTCATTAAGCAAATCATTATTACTGTCCTGACTTAAAACTGGGATAGATTCTTTAACAACCTTATATATTAAATCCTGACTTAGATTCTTATCCTTTGCATACTCTGCAAACATCTCTCCTTTAACTACTTCATATCTTACAGCCTGAGCCATGAAGTCTTTAAACTCTTCATCACTCATCTTCTTCTTCTGACTATTGATTATCTCAAGCTTTTCATCATTATCAAGTCCAGCCTTTGCAATACTCTTATATACAGCATTACCACTATTTGCAAGAATCTCTCTCTTAAACTCACTCTTTAACCTTGTTTCTTCTGCCTTCTCTGTACCACTCCAACCCCCTTCTGGTCTTTCACCTTTGACTTCTATTACATATTTCTCCTGAAGCTCCAATAATTTCTTATTGGAAGGCTCTGCATAATAACTCTCTATGTATCCATCTAATACTTTGTTTCTCTCTTGTTTACCTACTGCCTTCTCCCATTCTTCTCTCTCCTGAAGTCCATAATTTGTAAGCTCAAACATTCTCTCAAGCAATGGAAGATTCATGACTTTTTCAAGTGTTGTGTCTGATGATTTATCATATGTAGAAAAGTTTGTAAGTCCAAGCTCATTTGTTGTCCACTTAAGCATTTCTGTAAACCTTGTCATACCACCTTCATTCCACTTACTTGTGTTAATTGCCAACCTTCCCCTAAAGTCATCATAAGGATTTCTACCCTGTAGGTATTGTTTCCAATCTCTCATTATAGAAAGAAGAGGATTATCTCCAGTAGTAAATGGTACAAGTCCAGCAATTGCACTTCCAAGTTGTTCTACTTTCATACCTTCACCTTGTAGATATGTAGCCATCTTCCATACAAGATTACCTATTACTGCACCTACTTCATCAGAAGGAGCTTTAACAAACATAAAACTTTCACTCTCTTCATCATATCCAATTGGAAATGCCATATACATACTCTTGTAATACTCTGATAGATAATCATATGGATTTACCCACTTCTTCTTTTCTGGATCATCTGGGTCTGGAATTGGAACTCTCAATATACTTGCACCAAGTAGCATGAGTAACTTAGGGAATACTATCTTAAACATTGTACTTACCCAATACCCACTTGCTGTTTTAGGTCTTGTTGCCAAGTCCATATCAGCTGTAATTGCTTGAATACCTACATTACTAAAGACTACCAGCTCATTTGTAAGAGGAGTAAACTTACCTTTCTGCATATAATCTGGAGTACCTACATACCTTCTTGTATAAAAGGAAGCCTTCTCATCTCCTACCTTATCTGATAAATACTGGAATCCAGCTATCTTACTATTTACCTCAAAAGTAGAACCAGCTCTCATATAGAAATCATATACTGGTACTAGAGTATGCTTTATTACTGGGATTGTTGAACCCCAATCTCTGAGAGTTTCCAACCAGTTTACACCACCCTTATATACTATTCTGTTTTTAACTGGGTCAAACTTAAACTTCTCATTACCAATATCAATATCTTCATACTTAACATTGCTAGATAGTACATACATATCCAACATCTTCTGAGTAACTGCATCAATCTCTCCACCAGCATAATTCCATGACCTCTTTAGATTCTTTACCCATTCTTTAGTAAATGCTGTAAATACTTTACCTGTTCTACTTGCTACATTACTCTTATCAAATAGACCTGATAATGCAGTAAGATTTGTAAGACTTCTCTGATAGTCCTTTAATGGATTGCTATAGAATTGAAAGGATGCCTTCATTACTGTTACAGCAGGTTTAAAGATTCTGTTTACCATTCTAAAAGGAACTGTAACAAACCTAGCAACATCCCATAATGCACCATTCATACTACTCTCAAACATTGCAACAATATATTTATCCATGTAATATGCACTCCTCTTCCCATCTTCCAGAAGTTCCAATTGTGTATAACCACTTCTTTCAAGTTTAGGATTCTTCTTAAACCCTACTGTTCTACCTTCACCATCTTTGATAGCTTCTGCTTTAACAATCTCATCTGGGAATATTTCTGCAAGACTATTCACTACATCTTGCTTTGCACCATTTGTAGCTGTTAATTTCATAAGACTTAAACTCTTTAACATCTGAGTTGTAAGAGGATTCTCAACACCCTTTGTTGTACCAACAGCTTGTATTACACCAGCTGTTACATAGTTATCTTCAATATAATCTACTACTGCAAATGGAGTATATGTATTCTTATTTACTGTAGCTATCTCATTAAAGAATTGCTCACTATATACACCAGCTTCATAACCCTTCTTCACAAGATCAAAGTTGTAATCTCTCCACCAGCTCAGCTTCTCTGTAAGAAGATTCCATTGTGCTGGAGTAAGCTGTCCTTTAACATAATCATATGTTTCCTTTGCATAGTCATATACAAGTCCATGTGGATTAGCAAGGTCTTTTCTATCTCCAAGATTTCTTTCCAATACAAGTATCTGACCTACTGTATCTAAATCTATACCAGCTTCACTTACTGGAATAAAGAACTCATTTTGTACATCTTGTGCATATTTAACTGCATCATTACCTTTAAGAGCTAAATCACCCATCAACTGTTCTGCTTCTTCCAGCTTTGAAAGTGTAATCTTTTTATCCTTCCAAGCCTTTCTCATCTTATCAAGATATGGAGCATACTGATTCACAAAGCCCATCTTAATTCCAGTAATAGCTTCTTGCCATTTACTCTGCTTCTTATAGGCTTCCTTCTCTTCATCAATTGTCATTCTCTTTCCTCTTGCAATTTCCTGAGCCTTCTTCATATTCTCTACTCTACTTTGTACTTCATTGCCTTGCTTTATCATATCTCTTATAGCAAAGTATTCACTTTGGACTTCCTTCTTCCTTGCCATGTACTCAATGAATCCCTGATAGAAGTTAGGAGCTACTTCTTTAACCAGAGATGGCTTGTTAAGAAATACTGATAGAGCTTCTGCATATAATTCTTTAGCTGAGTATCTGTAGGTCTTATACTTCTTAGGTACACTTGCTTCATCAAATGGATTCCATATCTGAGTAAGAGCTTTAAGCTCCTTTCTAATATCCTTATTACTCATATCCATAAACTGTCCTTCTGTGTAGTTTCTTAGATTTGCTATTCTTCCAAGTATATTCCCTCTCTTTAATGTCATGTTCTCAGTACCACCAAACCAGTCAAACAAGTGTCCTATCTCATGTGCCAACACCTTTTCTATACCATGTATTCTCTCCATCTGTTGCTCTGGCGTTTCTGGTAACTTCTCTACATTACCCTCTCCATCCATAACCTCTTCACCTTGTGGCTCAAACAACTCTCTGAGGATTCTGATTCTTGAATCAGTATTTGCACTTGGAGTAAAATCTCCAAGCTTTGCTCTACCTCTAAACTTCTTCTGGAGCTTTATATTAGCTCCAAGCTCTGTTGCCATTGTAATAAGCTCTGGAAGTTTAATACTTACTGTAGATTCTTGCTCTAATGCTATTGCTTCTGGAGTTGGATTATCACCAGTTCTATACTTAACATCTTCAAACTCTTCATTGATAATTCTGGATTTATCACTCATAGTATCATCAGAAACATAGAAGATTCTATCTATACCATTATCATTCAATATTTTTAGTATCTTCTCATGTATAACCTGATTAGTTTCCTTCTGATAGTAAGATGGCATTATTGCACCAGTAAATTCATTAAGAGCAACTGCTCTTCTAGGCTTTGCTTCAAGATATGGTACTGGGTCTGAGAGAAGTCTATCAGCCCACTTCTTTGCTTTTTCTATAATGTATTCATCAGTTACTGCATCAAACTCATATCCATTATTTCTAAATGCAGACAAAAAACTTGTCATTGTTCTGCTACCCTTTGCATAATCTGCCATAGCATACTCAAGATGATTCCCTTCCATATAAGAATACTCCAAGTCTTTATTCTTATACTTGTTGTATTTTTCCAGCCTATTAGCCATTTTAGAGAAACTATCATATTGCCTTCTAGTTACCTCATCATATTGTGCTTCACTTACAAGCCTTCCATAGCTATCCCTCTTAGCTTGTGCTATTGATCTGTACCTCTTAGCACCCCTTGCCTTTATTAGATTTATTCCACCAAACATAGTACCCTCCTGTCCTTTTATACCTTTACCAAACATAGCTCTCACCTTGTTTTCTGTGGTATATGGCTCTTTCTTACCACCTATCTTTATGTATGGCTCACTAAATACTGGAGCAAAGTAATCTTTGATCCATGCTTCAAACTTCTTCTCTGTGCCATCAATATCAACAAGCTTCTTTGAAATAGCATCTCTTGTGGCATATGTATCAACTACAGTTCCCTTGTTTTGCTCCCTCTTTTTAATCCCATCTCTTACAGAATACATATCCCAAAAGTGGTTCTTACTAGATGTATAGTTTTCAATCACATCATTAGCATATACTTCTTTCATATAATCTGTTTCAAGTCTTGAGTAGTCCTTTACATACTCCTTAACCATCTCTGCAAATATCTTCTTCTTCCTTTCTATACCAATCTCATCACTTGGCTCTAAGTCTTGCAAGAAGAACTCTTTATTGTCCTTAAAGGCTTTTGTATCTAAATATTCAGAGAACTTAAATGTAAATGGCTGATATATAATTGGTACTTCTACTCCTTTTTCTCTTAGATATAATGCCTTCATTCCCCAACTTCTTCTAGCATCCTCTTCTAATTCTAACTTAGGATTAGAATGTTGAATTGCATCTTGAAGATTATAGAGATAATCATCTACCTCTTTGAATGTCCTTTCCACCTCTTCACTATTGTAGAACTTCTGCCACTCTTTATTGTTAATATCATATTCTGGAGCTGGTACTCTAGGAGAATATATATCATGAGAATAAAGCCTATTATCATAATTCACTTCTGGATCTACAATCTCCCTTCCACCTACAAGAGTAATTTCTCCAAACCCTCTTATTGGATTCTCTGGCTTTGTTACTGCAAGTGATGGAGCTGGAAGCTTACCATCAAATTGTGCTAGTAAAAGATTCTCTGCTGAGATATTATGCAATGTAACCAATGGCTGTAATACACCACCAACCTGAGTCCTGAATAACCTTCTCTTCTCTTGTCTATACTCTGGATTTACTCTTCCATCTGGAAGTAATTGGTCTGTCTTAGTTCCAGCACCCTGAATAGATGCAAGATACTTATTCCAGTTCTTCTGTTGCTTTGCTTCTAATCTTTGCTCTCTTTCAAGTAATCTACCTGATAATAAACTCTCATAGAAGTCCTCAATGTCCCTGATGTGGTCAACACCTCTAAATAGTCTGTCTACAAACACATCTACCATTCTCTTTAACTTACCCCAGAATGTTGTACTGTTTCTATTGTTTACATAGTCAATAATATTCTCTGCTAACCACTCTTCTGCCATTGCATCAACACTTGCTACTTGAGCATCTACACCTCTATACATACCTTTCGCATTTTTAGTAATACCAAATTGATTCCTATACTCTCTTTGTCTACTTCTTTGAGATGCATTTTTAGAATATGGCAAGGCTCTCATATCAAATTTACCTTTGATATTTGCATATGGATCTTTCAAAGTATAGGGCTTAATCACAGTTAGATGGTAAGTCTTTCCTTCTATTGCCTCCCCTGCAATTCCCCACTCTGCGTTGTCCACTAAAGCTTCTGCATGTACTGCATCCATCTCTCCCTCTATAAAGTAATATGAAACTTCTTGTGTTGTTTTATCTTTGACCTGTAAGAACGAACTGTACATTTGATTCTGATCAATGTTGTATTTCTCTGCGTAATTCCTCAACAAATCTCCCTCGTTTTTCAACTCTTGTTTTTTACTTACAATGTTGTCAATACCTATAGCACCTAGCTTTTTGACATTGGTTTCCAAAAAACGATTGTATGTACCCAACGCATTTGACCAATAACTTGCTAACCTCATTTTCTCTCCTGATGTTTTACCATTCCATTCATTCATAAGCTTCTCTTTACCTACTCTCTTTACAACTTCTTTTATCATTGCACTCTTCTCATCTGGAGTAAGGAATATATCAAATGCTTTGTGTACAGCTTCATGATAAAGTGTACTACCCATATGTGCTTGACCACTCTTAATCTCTATCAACCTGTTAAGATACACACCAAGAGCTTTCTTGTTTCTCAGTATGTTCTTAACTAGCTCTACATTCTCATCCCCAAACCATACCTTACTTATCTCCTTCATAGCACCTATTGTCATTTGATCTTTCATCCTATCCTCTAAGACTTTTAATTCATCCTGTCTGAATGGAAGATCGTCATC
>Ga0116142_10003634_pt1 | contig 15337 bp, 11 predicted proteins | sample AD_UKC033_MetaG_FD_89785 | JGI IMG/M metagenome (GOLD analysis project Ga0116142, IMG submission 89785) | Active sludge microbial communities of municipal wastewater-treating anaerobic digesters from USA - AD_UKC033_MetaG | ecosystem: Engineered > Bioreactor > Anaerobic > Digestate | place: USA... | reverse complement strand
CTGTGGCCGAGCAGCATCTGCAGGGCACGCAGGTCGGCGCCGTGGTTGAGCAGGTGCGTGGCGAAAGCGTGGCGCAGGCCATGCGGCGAGATGCGCGCGGCGCCGATGCCGGCCGTGGTCGCGTGCTTCTTGACCAGGGTCCAGAACATCTGCCGGGTCATGCCTTCGGCGCGCGCAGTGGCGAACAAGGCATCGCAGCGGCGCCCCTTGAGCAGCAGCGGGCGCGCTGATTCGACATAGCGCACCAGCCAGTGCTGCGCTTCGGCACCGACCGGCACGAGGCGCTCCTTGCCGCCCTTGCCGGTCACGCGCACCACGCCCTGGCGCAGGTTGACCTGTTCGGCGCGCAGGCCAACCAGTTCGCTGACGCGCAGGCCGGTCGCATACATGAGTTCGAGCATTGCGCGGTCGCGCAGGCCGAGCGGACTGTCATCGGGCGCATGCAGCAGGCGTTCGATGTCGCCCTCGCCGAGTGCCTTCGGCAGGTTGCGCGGCAGTTTCGGTGCGTCGACCAGCAGGGTCGGATCGCAGGTCAGCACGCCGTGGCGCTGCAGGTCGCGATAGAACTGGCGAAGACACGACAGCAGGCGCGCATTCGATCGTGCGGTGTAGGGCCTGCCGTCGCGCGCACCACCCAGCGAGCGCCGGGCAAGGTAGTCGAACACGTGCTCGCGCGCGGCGTCGGCGAGACCGCGCCCCGCTCCGGCGAGCCAGCGCGCGAAACCCTCGAGGTCGCGTCGGTAGCCAGCCAGCGTATTGTCGGCGAGACCGAGCTCCGACCAGGCGCGCTCGAGGAATGCGTCGATCAGCGCGTGGTCGGCAGGAGCGATCGGCGCGGCAGCGCGGCTCGGGGTCTTCGACACGGTGTAGGCTTGGAGCCGGGAACGGGGAATGGAGAATAGGGAATGGCAAATCGCCAGAGCAACCAGCTCGAACCGCCCCACATCCATCCTTTCCCATTCCCGGCTGCCCCATGAACGAACCCACTCCCGCCCCCCTGTGGTTGCGCCTGGCCGCGCTCGGCTACGACTTGCTCGTACTCGTCGCCGTGTGGATGCTGGTGGCCGCGCTGGTGCTGTTGGCCTTCCGTGGCGAGGTCGATGTCGCTGACCAACCACCGCTCTACCACTTCGTGTTGCAGGCTTCGCTGCTGGCGGCAACGGCTGGCTACTTCGTGATCTCGTGGACGCGCGTCGGCCAGACCATCGGCATGCGCGCCTGGCGGCTGCGCGTGGTCGATGCGGGCAATGGCCGGCCACCGCCGGTACGGCACGCGCTGCTGCGCTTCGCCGTCGGTCTGGTCTCGCTGCTTGCCGCCGGCCTCGGCTTCGTCTGGTGCGTGCTCCAACCAGACCGTCGCGCCTGGCATGACCTTGCGGCGGGTACGCGGGTGGAGCGATTGAAGAAACCGGGATTGGAGATTCGGGATTAGGGACTCGGAAAAACCTGCGCAGTCGCCACACCGCACAATTTCGTGCAGACCACCGCTTTTGATCGTCCTGATCCCGAATCCCGAATCTCCAATCCCGGCTTCTACGCCTTTCGCCGGAAGTACAGCCCCGCAGCGGCAATCAGCAGCAGTGGCGGCAACAGGTTCGCCAGTGCCGGCGACAGGCCGTAGACCGTACCCATGTTGACCACGGCACGCTGCAGAAAATAGAAGCCGATGGCCAGCACGATGCCGACGAACAGGCGCTTGGACAAGCCGCCGCTGCGCAGCGCGCCAAACGCGAACGGCAGCGCGCAGAACGCCAGCACGAGCACGTTGATTGGATAGAAAACGCGGCCCCACCAGGCCGCGCGGAAGTTGCGCGCGTCCTGACCGTTGCGTTCGAGGTAGGCGATGTTGCGCGCGAGGTCACGCAGGCCGAGATAGTCGAGCTTGACGATGCTGAGCGAGAGCAGGTCGGGATCGATCGCCGAGGTCCAGTGTGCCTGTGCCTGCACGGTGCTGGTGGCGGAGGTCGCGCCGAACTCGGTGCGGCGCACATCGAACAAGGTCCACGCCCCGCCCGCATGGGTCGCGCGCGACGCCACCGACAGCACGCGCAGGCGCCCGCCAGCCTCGAACTCGAACACGCGCACGCGGTTCAGGTCGATTACCGGACCTTCGACGGTCTGCAGCGTACGTCCGCTGCCGGCATTGATCACGGTGTCGCCGTCGCGCGCCCAAACGCTGCCGCCCTTGGCGAGGGCGACGTCCTTCGATTTCGCCGCCAGGGCGAGCGCCTTGGCCTGCTGGTCACCATAGGGTGCCAACGTCTCGCCAAGCACGACGACACCGGCAGTCAGCGCAACCAGGGCGAGCACGACCGAAGCGCAGATGCGCATCTTCGACAGGCCGGCGGCGCGCAGGGCAGTCAGTTCGCCGGTGCCGGCGAGCCCGCCCAGTCCGAGCAGCGAACCTATCAGCGCGGCATGACCGAACATCTCGTAGAGACGGCGCGGCATGGTCAGCAAGGTGTAGCTGACCGCCTTGGCCAGGGTATATCCCCCCTTGCCGATGTCGTTCAGCTCGCCGACGAGGATGGTCATGGCATCGAAGCCGGCGAGCACGAGCCAGACCAGCAGCACGGCGCCGAGCACCGAACGCGCGATCAGGCTGTCGACGATCCGCCACGGCCGCGTCATGCCGGCACCCGTCGCGACTTGCGCGCGCGCTTGAGCGGCTGGCCTCGCAGGATCAGCCAGAGCGCGATTGCCATGGTCGGCAAGTACACCCACCACAGGCCAAAGGCGAGGGAAAGCTTCTCCTGGACCAGCCAGGAACGGCCGAGCGCCAGCAGATTGGCGTAGACGATGTAGGCGAGGATGGCGACGATCAGGCCGCCATAGCGCGGTTGGCGCGGATTCGAACGCGACAGCGGCAGCGCGAGCAGTGTGAGCACCAGCACCGACAGCGGCGGCGCCAGACGCCAGTGCAGCTCGGCCTGCTGCAGTGGCTCGTCACTGCGCCAAAGCTCGCGCGTCGGCGCGGCGCGCTTGATCGAGTCGCTGGATTCCGTGTTCTCGTTGTCGGGCAGACGTAGTTCGTTGCGGGCGAAACGCAACAGGCGGAAATCGTCCTGACCCGGCACACCTTCGACGCGGAACCCGTCCTCGAGGGCGAGGTAACGGTTTCCCCCATCGGTGTCGCGGTAGAGCTCGCCCTTTTCGGCGGTGATGATGCTGATCTGCGAACGGCCATCGGCTTCGAGCTTCTCGTTCTCGACGAACATGCGCGCGAACTGCGTGCCATCAGCCGACATGTCGCCCACATAGATGACGCCTTCTTGGCCCGGCAGGGTGACGAAGCGACCCGCTTCCAGTCCGGCGATCAACAGCGAACGGTTCGCTTCGGCGACCAGCTGCTGCGACAACCGCACGGCGGACGGCGCCAGCCACAACGACACCAGGCCGAGGCCGAGCATCAGCGGCAGCACGAGCAGGGCCAGTGGGCGCAGCAGTCCGGTGATGTCGAGCCCGGATGCGCCCAGCACAGCCATTTCGCTGTCGCGGTAGAGGCGTCCGTAGGCGAGCATGACCCCGAGGAAGACGGCCAGCGGCAGAAGGATGTTGAGGCCGTCGACCGCGCGCAGCGCGATCAGGGTGAACATCAACTCGGCCGGCACCTTGCCGCGCGTGACCTGGTTGAGCACGGCGACCACGGTATCCCCTAGGCTGATCAGCAGCAGCACGGCGCCGACGGCAGCGAAGCTCAGGACGAGCTCGCGCAGCAGGTAGCGGTCGAGAATGCGCAGCACCGGTGTTCCATGCCTTAGAATCGCGGGTTTCGTACCGCGGCGGGCCGCAGTCTAGCGGCCCGCGTCCGCTTTCGCCCGTTTCCTGGAACACCCGATGACCCTGAAGTTCAGCCAGACCACCGCGACGCCGGACGCCGCCGACGTCGATTGCGCCATCGTCGGCGTGTTCGAGGACCGCAGCCTGAGCGCCGCCGCCGCGCGCGTCGATGAGGCCTCTGGCGGCGCAATCAGGCGCCTCATCGACAGCGGCGACATCACCGGCAAGATCGGCAGCCACGCCCTGCTGCACGCCCTGCCCGGCATCAAGGCGGCGCGCGTGCTGGTGGCCGGCCTCGGTGACCCACGCAAGTTCGATGGCGCCGCCTTGCGCCGTGCGACGCGTGACGCGCTCGCCGCACTGCGCAACTCGCCGGTCACGTCGCTGGCATCGTGGCTGACCGAACTCGAGGTGCCGGGCCGTGACGAAGCCTGGAAACTGCGCATCGCGGCGCTTGCCGCCGACCACCAGAATTACCGCTATACGGCCACCTTCAAGTCCAAGGACGGAACCCGTGCGGCGACGCTGAAGTCGCTCGCCCTCGCCGGCCGCGACGGCGCACACGCGCTGGCCGAGGCCGAGGCGATCGCGCTCGGCGTGCGCTTCGCGCGCGAACTCGGCAACCTGCCGCCGAACATCTGCAACCCCGCACACATCGCCGCGCAGGCGCAAGCTTTCGCCGACAGCCATGATGGCGTCACCTGCGAAGTGCTCGAACGTGAGGCCATGCAGGCACTGGGCATGGGCGCCCTGCTCGGCGTCGCCCAGGGCTCGGCGAACGCGCCGAAGCTGATCGTGCTGCGCTGGAACGGCGCCGGCAACGGCATCAAGCCATACGCACTGGTCGGCAAGGGCATCACCTTCGACACCGGCGGCATCTCGATCAAACCCGGCGCCGGCATGGAAGAGATGAAATTCGACATGTGCGGCGCGGCCGGCGTGCTCGGCGCCTTCGTCGCCGCGGTCGAGCTGAAGCTGCCGCTCAACCTGGTCTGCATCGTCGCCGCGGTCGAGAACATGCCTGATGGCAATGCCTACCGCCCGGGCGACGTCTTGACCAGCATGTCCGGCACGACCATCGAGGTGCTCAACACCGATGCCGAGGGCCGCCTGATCCTGTGCGACGCGCTGACCTATGCGCAACGCTTCGACCCGCAGGTCATCATCGATGCGGCAACCCTGACCGGGGCCTGCGTGGTCGCGCTCGGCAAGCATGCGAGCGGGCTGATGAGCGCGGACGACGAACTGGCTGCGCAGTTGGTTGCCGCCGGCGAGGCCTCGCTCGACCGTGCCTGGCGTCTGCCGTTGTGGGACGACTACCAGTCGCAGCTCGAGTCGGGCTTCGCCGACGTCGCCAACATCGGCGGCAAGTATGCCGGTGCGATCACCGCCGGCTGCTTCCTTTCGCGCTTCACCAACGGCCAGCGCTGGGCCCACCTCGACGTCGCCGGCACGGCCTGGGACGAGGGCCGCAAGGGTCTCGCCACCGGTCGCCCGGTGCCACTGCTCGTGCAATACCTGGTCGACCGCTGCACATGAACGCCCCCACGCCCGCACCGAACCAGGCGCAGCAACGCAAGGCCTCGACGATCGCCGCGATGTTCGGTGTCGCCCTCGTGCTCGGCGTACTCAATGTCGCACTCAATCCTGACGTCGTGCAGAACGCTCGCGTGACCGGCACGCAGATCGCCGGCAACCTCGTCCTGCTGTACCTCGGCTTCCGCTGGCTCGCCATCGACAGTGCCCAACTCGACATCCGCCGGCCGCTGTGGCTCAACGTCTGCATCATCCTGCTCGCCATCGTCTTCGTGCCGTACTACTTCTACAAGACGCGCCGACCCGGCCAGCGCGCGCAGCCGATCCTGCTTTTCCTCGCGTTGGTGGTCGGCATCGGCATCGTCTCTGCGATCGGCAGCACGCTGATGCTGACCCTGCAGTCCGGCGCCGCGCCGGGCACCCCGGGCATCTGAGCGATGCCCCGCGCCGATTTCTACCTCATCGACAAGCCGCGCTTCCGCGAGGATCCGCTGCTGCTGGTCTGCGAACTGGCCAAGCGCGCCTTCGCCGCCGCGCTGCCGACGCTCATCCTCGCTCGGTCGCAGGATCAGGCCGAAGCCATCGACGCCAAACTCTGGGAGTTCGATGAGGACGCCTTCATCCCGCACCAGATCGCCGGCGACGACGACGATGCGATGACCGCCGTGCTGATCGTGCCGCCCGGCGTCGACAGCAGCGACCGCCCGCTGGCGATCAACCTGCGCGACACCCCTGCGCTAGGTCGCCATGAGCGCGTGCTCGAAGTGGTTGCCGCCAACCCGGACGACCGCAGCGGCTCGCGCGAACGTTGGCGCATCTACCAGCAGCGCGGCTACGACCTGGCCAAGCACGACATGTAGGTGTGGAGCAGGGATTGGCGAATCGGGAACAGGAAGAGAAGAATCCTCAGAACAACAAGATCGAGCCGACCCGCTTCAACCATTCCCCATTCCCCATTCCCTGCTTCCCACCATTCCCCATCCCCCATTCCCGATTCCCACCCATGGAAAAGAGTTTCGAACCCGGCCAGATTGAACCGAAGTGGTATGCCCGCTGGGAAGCCGCCGGCTGCTTCAAGCCGCACGGCGAGGGTGCTCCGTACTGCATCCTGCTGCCGCCGCCGAACGTCACCGGCACCCTGCACATGGGCCATGCCTTCCAGCAGACGATCATGGACGCACTCGCGCGCTACCACCGCATGCTTGGCTGCCGCACGCTGTGGCAGGGCGGCACCGATCACGCCGGCATCGCCACGCAGAAGATCGTCGAGAACCAGCTCGCCGCGCAGGGACGCTCACGCCACGACCTCGGCCGCGATGCCTTCGTCGAGCGTGTCTGGGAATGGAAGGAGCAGTCCGGCTCGACGATCACCAACCAGATGCGCCGCCTCGGTGCCTCGGTCGACTGGTCGCGCGAACGCTTCACGATGGACGAGGGCCTCTCGGCCGCGGTACGCAAGGTATTCGTCGAGTGGTACCGCGCCGGCCTGCTCTACCGCGGCCGGCGCCTGGTCAATTGGGACCCGGTGCTGATGACGGCCGTCTCCGACCTCGAGGTGGACAGCCAGGAGAAGGATGGTTCGCTATGGTCGATCCGCTATCCAGCGACCGACGGGGGCGAAGGCGTCGTCGTCGCGACCACGCGCCCGGAAACGATGCTCGGCGACGTCGCCGTGGCCGTGCATCCGGAAGACGAACGCTATGCACACCTGGTAGGCCAAAAGCTCGTGCTGCCGCTGACCGGACGCGAGATCCCGGTGATCGCCGACGACTACGTCGAACGTGAGTTCGGCACCGGCTGCGTGAAGATCACGCCGGCGCACGACTTCAACGACTGGCAGGTCGGCGCGCGTCACCGCCTCGAACCGATCGTCATCCTGACCCTCGACGCGAAAATCACCGACGACGCGCCCACGGCCTACCGCGGCCTCGACCGCTACGCGGCACGCAAGCAGATCCTCGCCGACCTGGAGGCTCAGGGCCTGCTCGTCGAAACGAAGAAGCACAAGCTGCAGGTACCGGTCAGCCAGCGCAGCGACGCGGTCATCGAGCCGATGCTGACCGACCAGTGGTTCCTCGACCTTACCCGCGAGACGCGCATCGACGGCAAGCCCGGTCCGGGCGGCCGTCGTGCGATCACTGAGCCCGCGCTCGCCGCCGTGCGCGACGGCGCGATCCGCTTCGTACCGGAGAACTGGTCGACCACCTACAACCAGTGGCTCGAGAACATCCAGGACTGGTGCGTGAGCCGCCAGCTCTGGTGGGGCCACCAGATCCCGGCCTGGTACGACGAAGCCGGCAACATCTTCGTCGGCGAGAACGAAACCGATGCCGTCGCACATTCCAACGTGGTACCGGTCGGTGCGCTGAAGCAGGACGAGGACGTGCTCGACACCTGGTTCTCGTCGGCGCTGTGGCCGTTCTCGACAATGGGTTGGCCAAACTCCGGCCCGACCAGCGAGGGTGGCCGAGTCGTCGCTCAATGGGGAGAGGACCAGGCCTTCCTGCCCAGTGCAGTGCTCGTGACCGGCTTCGACATCATCTTCTTCTGGGTCGCGCGCATGGTCATGGCGACGGTTTATTTCACCGGCAAGGTGCCATTTCGCGATGTCTACATCAACGCCATCGTGCGCGACGCAGAAGGCCAGAAGATGTCGAAATCCAAGGGCAACACGATCGACCCGCTCGACCTCATCGACGGCATCGAGCGCGAAGCCCTGGTTGCCAAGTCCACTGCCTCGCTGCTGATTCCGCAGGTACGCGAAAAGGTCGAGAAGCGCATCCGCAAGGACTATCCCGACGGTATCGCCGCAGTCGGCGCCGACGCCGTGCGCTTCACTTTCGCCGCGCTGGCCACGTATGGCCGCACGATCAACTTCGACCTCAAGCGCGCCGAGGGTTACAAGAACTTCTGCAACAAGCTGTGGAACGCGGCGCGCTTCGTGCTTTTGAATACGGAAACGGGCGGGACAGCGCCTGCCTTCCCTCCCCCGCCGGGAGACGGTGGCACGGCGACGCCGGGTGAGGGTTTGGGTTGCGCGCAGCGCTTGCCCGCCACCGCCGCCGAGCACTGGATACTGTCGCGCCTCGCGTCGACACTCGACGAAGTGCGGGCGCAGTTCGCCAGCTACCGCTTCGATCTGGTCGCCCAGGCGCTCTACGAGTTCGTCTGGAACGACTACTGCGACTGGTTCCTCGAACTGGCCAAACCCGCCCTCAACGGCGATGACGCCGGCGCAGCGGCCTCGACGCGCATGACTCTGCTGCGCGTGCTCGAAGCGATCCTGCGCGCGCTGCACCCGATCACGCCGTTCATTACCGAGGAGATCTGGCACTCGGTGGCACCACGGCTGGGCATCGAAGGCGACAGCGTGTCGGTACGTGCCTATCCGCAAGCCGGCGATTTCGGCGCGGGCCTCGACATGCAGGCCATCGCCGACGTCGAATGGCTGCGCGCCGTGCTCTCGGCCGTGCGCCGCATCCGCAGCGAGATGAACATTGCACCGGGCAAGCAGATTCCCCTGCTGTACGCAAAGGGTGACGCCGGCGACCGCGAGCGCACGGCACGCTTCGCAGCGCAGATCGGCTTCCTCGCACGCACGCAATCGCAGCAGTGGCTCGATGCCGGCAGCGAGGAACCCGCCTCGGCCACCGCCATCATCGGCGACCTGCGCGTGCTCATCCCGCTGGCCGGCCTGATCGATCTCGGTGCCGAGAAAGCGCGCCTCGACAAGGAGATCAAGCGCATCGATGGTGAAATCGGCAAATCGCAGGCCAAGCTCGCCAACTTCGCCGCGAGCACACCGGCGGCCGTGGTCGACAAGGAACGTCAGCGCCTGGCCGAGTTCAACACGACGCTGGCCGCGCTCAAGGAACAGGCCGCACGCCTCGGCGCAGGCTGAACAGACCGGTGCGTCGCGACTGAAGTCGCTCCCACAGGGGGCGTCGTCTTTTCGTGGGAGCGCCTCGAGCCACGACCGCCGCGCGGAAACGTGCGACAGATCCGCTACGCGGCGCGCACGAGCCGGCCGCGATCATCCAGTTGATGCCAGTGCGGCGGACTCGGCCAATCAGGCTCGGCCGCACGCTGGACGACACGCACGAGGTCGCGGCGGTCCAGGTGCGGAGCCAGCGTGGCAATGACATCAAGCGCGTAGTCGCGCAGCACGCGATCGCGACGCAGTACGACCCAGGCTGTGCAGGTCGGCAACAGGCCGTCGGCCGGCAGTACACGCAGATCGACCAGATCCTCGTCCGCGAATGCCATCTCGGCGAGTATCCCGACGCCGAGGCCGGCGCGAACATAGGTCTTGATGAGATCGGCATCACGCGCGGTGACGGCGAACTTCGGCACATGACCGGCGGCGGCGAAGGCGCGCCGCAGCGAGGATTCCGCTGCCAGCGAGGATTCGTAGCTGACCAGCGGCTGCGCGGCGATGTCGTCGATGCGCAGCGGGCGTCCGAGCGCAGCCAGCGGGTGTGCACGCGGCGCCACGATCACGCGTTCCCAGCGGAACAGCGGTATTGCCAGTTCAGCCGCAGGTGCCGCGCCGGCCGTGCTGACGATGGCGAGATCAGCCGCACCCTTGCCGAGCAGCTCGACGAGTTCGGCATCGCCATGCGGTTCGATGCGGATGCCCACTTCGGGAAAACGCCGCTTGAGCGCAGCCAGGACCGGCGGCAGCACGAAGCGTGCCTGCGTATGCGTGGTGACGATGACGAGCTGGCCATTCACATCGCTGCGCAGGTTCGCCGCCAGTGCACGGATGTTGGCCGCCTCGGCGAGGATCGTGCGCGCGCGCTCGATGACCTGACGCCCGCCAGCGGTGATCGCGTCGAGGCTCTTGCCCTTGCGCAGGAAGATCTGGAATCCGAGTTCGCCTTCGAGCTGCTTGAGTTGTTTCGACAGGCCCGGCTGGGTGGCGTGCACGCGTTCGGCGGCGAGGGTGATGTTGAGGCCGGCATCGGCGATGGCGACGATGCAGCGCAGCTGGGTCAGGGTCATGTCTGTCGTTCCGTTGCGGGGATGGGCACGAGCGGCACATCACGACGGCAACAACAGCATGTCGGCTCGAACGGTTTCATCGGAAACTCCCGGAGCGACCCAAGGATGCGGTGTTGCGACGCAGCATATAGCGCGCCAACCGGCTCGTCCAGTCTGGACGTCCAGACGTCCATCCGTCCGCATATGACCGGACGACATGAACTGCGTACGCTGTGGCATTTGCGCTGCTGCGGCTGCACGATCGATCCTGTGCGCGGCTCCACCGTCTCGCCGCGATACCTGCCTTTCCATGCGGAGCGCCACGACCATGCCCTTCGACAGCATCCTCGACACGATCGGCCGCACCCCGACCGTCAGACTGCAACGGCTCGCACCCAAGCACGTCGATCTCCACGTCAAGGTGGAGTCGTTCAACCCGGGCGGCTCGGTCAAGGACCGCCTCGCCCTCGCCATCGTGCTCGATGCCGAACAGTCCGGCGCACTCAAGCCCGGACAGACCATCGTCGAGGCGACCTCGGGCAACACCGGCATCGCCCTCGCCATGGTCGCCGCTGCCCGTGGCTATCCGTTCGTCGCGGTGATGAGCGAGACCTTCTCGATCGAACGGCGCAAGCTGATCCGCGCCTACGGCGGCAAGGTGATCCTCACGCCGGCTGCCGAGCGCGGCAGCGGCATGGTGCGCAAGGCTAGCGAGCTCGCACACAGGCACGGCTGGTTCCTTGCCCGCCAGTTCGACAATCCGGCCAATCCGGCCTATCACCGCAATACCACGGCGGCCGAGATCCTGCGCGAGTTCGCCGGACGCCGGCTCGATCACTTCGTCACCGGCTGGGGCACGGGGGGAACCCTGACCGGCGTCGGCGAGGTCCTGCGCGTGGCCCGCCCCGAAGTCGAGATCATCGCCAGTGAACCAGCCGGCGCTGCCTTGCTGTCCGGACAGGAGTGGAAGCCGCACAAGATCCAGGGCTGGACGCCCGACTTCATCCCTGCCGTACTGAACCGCGAAGCGGCGCATCGCATCATCCCGGTCGACGACATCGTCGCCCGCGACACCGCGCGCGCACTCGCCGCGCAGGAAGGCATCCTCGCCGGCCTCTCCTCGGGCGCGACACTCGCCGCCGCACTCGAAGTCGCCAGAGGCGCGCAGGAAGGCTCGGTGATCCTTGCCATGCTGCCGGACACCGGCGAACGCTACTTCTCGACGATCCTGTTCGAGGGTGTCAGCGACGCCTCCGACGACGATTGGCTCGCTACGCTCACCTGAGGACTGGTGCGATTCCCTGTGCCGACATTGGTTTCCGCTGAAAGCGACTCGATCGATCCGCGACGCGTACTGTGCGCGTGATCATGGTTTATGTACGACTGTGCGGATATTCTCCCCACGCCGTGCAAGTGGGGATGGCCATGATTCGACGCACCCTGATCAACGCAGCCGGTTTCGTGCTTCTGATGGTGGCGACGGTCGCGGTGGCGCAAAGCCATCGTCCCGACGCGATGTTGCGCCATGGTTTCGAGAGTGCGGCCGACGGGCCCTACAGCGATGCCGAGGCGGCGCGCTTCCTTGCCCAGGCGACATTCGGGCCGACCCTGGCCGACATCGCCCACCTGCGCGCGATCGGCTATCGCGCCTGGATCGACGAGCAGTTCGCCCAGCCGGTGGCGACGCAGATCCCGTATCTCGACTGGGTCAACGGCATTCCCGGCAACGACGTCACCGACGGTACGCGCGTCGAGGCCTGGACGATCAATGCGCTGGGTACCCCCGATCCGAGCCGCGGCATGGCGCGACCGACCGATCAGTTGCGTCAGCGCATGGCTTTCGCACTCAGCGAGATCTTCGTCGTCTCCAACAAGAACGGCACCCTGGTGTACCAGCCGTGGGCCCTGGCCAGTTGGTACGACATGCTCGCCAACAACGCCTTCGGCAACTACCGCGAGTTGCTCGAGGACGTGACCCTGCATCCGGCGATGGGCATCTACCTCACCCATCTCGGCAATCAGAAGTACAACGAGGCGCTGAACATCCGTCCGGATGAGAACTATGCGCGCGAAGTCATGCAACTGTTCTCGATCGGTCTCGTCCAGCTCAACCAGGACGGCACGCCGGTCCTGGTCGGTGGCCAGCCACAACCGACCTATGACCAGGCGACCGTGCGCGGTCTCGCCGCCGTGCTGACCGGTTGGATCTGGAGCAACGAGGGCTGCGGACCGGGCTCGTATGTCTGCTGCACGGCTGCCACGTTCAATTACTGCGGACCGTACAACGATTACGACCGGCCGGTCTGGCGGCATCCCATGCAGCCGATCGAGGCCTTCCACGACAACACCAGCGCGAAACAGCTGCTGATCTATCCGGGCGTGGCCCTGCCCGGTGGCGTGCTCGCTCCGGGCGGCAATGCGCAGACCGAACTCACCGTCGCACTCGACAACCTGTTCGGACATCCAAACATCGGCCCGTTCATTGCCAGGCGCCTGATCCAGCGTTTCGTCACCAGCAACCCGACCCCTGCCTACGTGCAGCGTGTCGCTGCAGCATTCGCCAACAACGGCAGCGGTGTGCGCGGCGACCTCAAGGCGATGCTGCGCGCGATCCTGCTCGACCCCGAGGCGCGCTTCGGCCAATGGTTCAATGCAGAACGCTTCGGCAAGCTGCGCGAGCCACTGATCCGCAACACCCATCTTTGGCGTTCAATGGACGCGATCGCGCCGAGCGGGCGCATCGTCACCCTCACACCATACCCGGCGATCGAGGACTGGTACGGACAGGGCCCACTGAGTTCGCCGTCGGTGTTCAATTTCTTCCGACCCGACTTCCGCGCGCACGGCGAGATCAGCGCACGCGGCCTGGATTCGCCGGAGTTCCAGATCGTCAGCGATTCCTACATGGTCAGCACCGCCAACCGCCTGTTCAGTGTGTCACTGTGCTGGTACCGCACGGGCACGAACTATGACGGCAGTTGCTGGGCCGACAATTTCAACGGCAGCCGCACGCTGTACCTCGATATCGGTCGCGATTCGACGCTGGCGACGAACGATCCTGCCGGCCTGATCGAGCGCTACAACCTGCTGTTCATGTCCGGACAGATGTCGCCGTTCATGCGCGAGACGCTGCTGACGCGGCTCAACGCGATCAGCGGCAACAACCGCGCCCGCCTGCGCATCCAGCATGCGCTGTACCTGATCCTCAATTCGCCCGAATACGTGGTGCAGAAATGAGCACGTCAATGACAAGCCGCCGCCGATTCCTCAAGCACAGCGTTGCCTCGCTCGCCGGCGCGGGCCTGTTTGGCGCCTTCGGCAACCTGCGTGTGCTGGCCGCCGCGGCCAACCAGTACGTGTTCCCCGCCGGCGACTTCAAGGCGCTGGTCTGCGTCTACCTCAATGGCGGCAACGACAGCTTCAACAGCATCGTGCCGTACTCGACCCAGGCCTACGCCGACTACCGCAGCTCGCGCACCGTGCTGATCGCCAACGGCGGACTCGCCTTCGACCAGGCCACGCTGGCGGCAAATGCGTTGAATCCGCTCGCGGCGAGCGGCGGTCTGCCCGGCGGCCTGCCGTCCGATGGCGCGAGCTACGGCGCGCATCCGGCCCTGGCCGAGCTGCGCGGACTGTTCAACAGCGGCCAGGCAGCAATCATCGCCAATGTCGGCACGCTGTTGCATCCGACCAGCCAGGCCGCCTACCAGAACGGCAGCGTGGCCGTGCCCCCGCAACTGTTCTCGCATTCGGACCAGACCACCTACTGGCAGACCTCGCGCCCGGACGATGCCAACGCGAACGGCTGGGGCGGGCGCATCGCCGACCGCATGCAGGCGGCGAACACCGGCGCTATCCCGGTGTGCATCTCGCTGTCGAACAACAACCTGTTCCAGCGCGGCGATGTCGTCGACAACTATTCGGTGTCGCCGAGCGGCGTCGAGAAGATGAGCTATCTCGGCGGAGGACCCGAGTCCTGGGTGATCGGCGCACCCGGGCAGAACCAGGCGGGCATCGCCGCATGGGATGCCCTGCTCACCGAAGGCTCGCAGCAGCACGTGTTCGAACGCACCTATGCCGACCGTGCACGCAGTGCGGTCGCCAGCTACGGCATCGTCGATGCCGCGTTGTCCGCTGCGCCGCCACTGGCCACGCCGTTCCCGGATTCGTCCCTAGGCGCACAGCTGAGGATGGCCGCCCGCCTGATCCAGGTACGCGGCGCACTTGGCATGGCCCGCCAGATATTCTACGTCTCGGTCGGCAACTACGACACGCACAACTACCAGGTCGACCACCAGCACGACAACCTCGCCCAGCTCTCGCAGGCACTTGCCGCCTTCCACGCGGCCACGGTCGAACTCGGCGTGGCCGGTTCGGTGACTGCCTTCACCGCCTCGGATTTCGGTCGCTCGCTGGCATCCAATGGCGATGGCACCGACCATGGCTGGGGCGGCCATCACTTCGTCGTCGGCGGTGCCGTGCGTGGACAGCGCTTTTACGGACGCATGCCTTCGCTGCGCGCGAACAACAATCCGGATGAAACCGGCTTCGGCCAGATCATCCCGACCACCGCGCTGGACCAGTACGCGGCAACCCTCGCCGCCTGGTTCGGCGTCAGTGCCGGTGACATCGCCGACATCTTCCCGGCGTTGTCACGCTTCGACACGCCGAATCTCGGGTTCATGGGCTGAGCGCCCGCGGGGGGACGCCTTCAGGCGCGAGACCTGTCAGGGATGTTCTTTATTCAGGACCACAACGCGCGGATCGCGGCAATGCCCTGGGCACCGCCGGCGCGGGCCGTGGCGATGTCGGCCGAACCTAGGCCACCCAGTGCATAGACCGGCAGGCGAGCCTGGGTGATGAGGGCGCGCGCGGCGTCCCAGCCGAGTACCGGTGCGCCCGGATGGCTGGCCGTTGGCAGCACCGGCGCCAGCGTGGCGAAGTCGGCACCAATGCGCGCGGCATGTTCGAGTTCGTCCTCGTCATGGCAGGAAACACCGACCAGGCGTGATGCCGGCAAGGGGCGTGTGTCGAGCCG
>Ga0116142_10003633_pt1 | contig 15339 bp, 6 predicted proteins | sample AD_UKC033_MetaG_FD_89785 | JGI IMG/M metagenome (GOLD analysis project Ga0116142, IMG submission 89785) | Active sludge microbial communities of municipal wastewater-treating anaerobic digesters from USA - AD_UKC033_MetaG | ecosystem: Engineered > Bioreactor > Anaerobic > Digestate | place: USA... | reverse complement strand
TTCTCCTTCTGGATTCGCACCAACTGCGCGGTCAGCTCGTCCACTCTGCGCCCCCACTGCTGGGCTGTTTCAGCATCCATCTCGGCCTGCGTCTCCTGGTGCAAAAAACGCAGCTCGTCCATCTCGCGGCGCAGCCGCAGCTCGCGCAGCATCAGCGCGCGGTGCGCCGCGTCGATCTCGACCCACTCATCCGACAGCGCCGTCACCTTTTCCAGTGAGGCCAGCGCGTTCTCCAGCGCCGGCAAGAGCGACGGCTCCAGCGCCTGGTGGAATGCCGTTATGTCCAGTGCACCCGTCTGGCCGACCTGGGCCAGAACGGCAGCGAACAGGGCCCGCTTCTCGCTATCGCCCATATCTTCCGGGCCAAGGGGCTCTAGCTTGAGCCCCTGCAGCACGGCGTTCATCACCGCCAGAATGTCGGGCCTCTTGAGCAGCAGCAGCAGCACGTACTGCTCCAGACCAAAGTTGATCCCCGGCTGACCCGACAGCCGGCCCGAGCGCCCGCGGCTGGTCGTGGTCGGCGCACCGTCCGGCGGCTCTTCGGCGCTCGGTTTGCCCCTGGGACGCAGCCTGGTCGACTTGCGTTCCAGCTCCATCACCAGCGTTTTCTCGTCGACGCGCAGCAGGTAGGCGAGCTGCTGCAAGTAGTGCGCTCGCTCCACCGAGCTGGTCACTTCCTGGATGAGCGGCAGCACCTCGCGCGCGGCGGCGCCCTTGCCCTTGGGTGAGGAGAGGTCAAAGCGGCTCACGGCGTTGCGCAGGTAGTACTCCACGACCGGCAGCGCTCCGGCGACGAGGGTATCCCACTGGCCCACGTCCTCTTTGAGCACCTCATCCGGGTCGAGGCCCGTCGGCAGCTCGGCCACGCGAATCTCGGCATCGAGCTGGTCCTCGTAGCGCACCAGGCCGCGCGCGGTCAGCACCGGCATAGGCTTGCGGTCAAAGGCTTCCCTGGCCACGTCGAGCCCGCGCACCGTGGCCTGGCTGCCGGCAGTGTCGGCATCCATCGCCAGCACGAGCTTTTTGGCCAGCTTTTTGATGATGCGCACCTGTTTGTCGGTGAGTGCAGTGCCCATCGAGGCCACCACGTTCTTGCGGCCGCACTGGTGCGCCATCAGGGCGTCCATATACCCCTCGACGATGACCACCAGGCCGGCATCGCGGATGGCGTCTTTGGCCTGGTCGATACCGTAGAGCGCGCCGCTCTTGTCAAACACCACGCTCTGCGGCGAGTTCATATACTTGGGAATCGAGTCGTCCAGGGCGCGCGCGCCAAAGCCAATGGTGTTGCCGCGCACGTCGCGGATGGGGAACATCAGCCGCCCGCGGAAGCGGTCATAGTTCCCGCCTTCCTTGCGCTCAATCACCAGGCCGGCGTCCAGCAGGTCGCTCACCGTATAGCCCTTGGCCGTCAGGTGCTGGCCCAGGGCGTGCCAGTCGTCGCGCGAAAAGCCGAGCAGGTGGCTGCGCCGCGTCTCTTCGTTGATGCCGCGCCGGGTCAGGTAGTCGCGCGCCGCCGCTGCCTCGGGAGCGTTCATCAGCAGGTAGTGAAAGTACTCTGCCGCGAGCTGGTTGACCTTGAGCACGCGCTCGCGCTGGCGCGACTCGGCCGCCTCGCCGTCGCGCCGCGGTTCGAGTTCCACGCCGGCCTTTTGGGCCAGCAGGCGCAGCGCTTCGCCAAACTCCATATTCTCGCGGCGCATCACAAAGGTGAACAGGTCGCCGCCGGTGCCGCAGGCGCCAAAACAGTGCCAGGTGCCCGTGTCGGGGTAGACGACGAAAGAAGGGGTCTTTTCGTTGTGGAACGGGCACAGCCCCTTGTAGATGCGGCCGGCCTTTTTCAGCGGCACGTACGCGCCGATGACATCGACGATGTCCAGCCGTTCTTTGATCTCGTCGATCACGCCCATTGCTGCGTTTCACTCCCCCGAAGCACGGTCAACCGCCGGTACTGTGCCCCAGGCCCACACGCGGCCTGGTAACGTGCCGCCGGTCAGGTACAGCGCGCCGCTTTGCGCCTCGACGGCCATGCCGAACGGCCCCGCCGAGACGGTTCCGTCTCCGAGCGGCAGCCGGTTCAGGATGGTCAGGTGACTGGCCGACAGAGTCAGCAGCTCACCGCCGCTGGTGACATAGACCCGTCCTCTCTCCGGGTCGGAGGCAATGCCGTAGGCACCGGAGAGGGGTTGGTCGTCGGTTCCCGCAAGCCGCCCCAGGAGGCGGCCGGTGGAGGCATCGAGCATGGCGATGGCCCGTTTCCTGGGCGATAGGGCGTAGGTCACATAGACCCGCCCGAGCCGGTCGTCCAGTGCCAGAGACTGCGGATGGCCCAGGCCGCCGAGCTCCACCGTGTCGATCACACGGCCAGAACTGGCATCGACCAGCGTGACCGTGTCCTCGCCGGCATTGCCGACATAAACCCTGCCGCCAGCGGCATCGCACAACAGCGCATAAGGTGCATCGCCCACCCGCAGCCGCTTGATTATAGCATACGACTCGGGGTCGAGAGCAAGCAGTTCGTTGGCGCGCGTCGCACTGACCCAGACCACGCCGCCGGCGAGACAGACGCCGCTTGGCCCGGCGATCCCGCCGACCAGAGCTTGCATTCGGCCCGACGACGGGTCAAACACCGCCACCTGGTTGCTCTCCCACAGGGCGGCGTAGGCCCGCCCTGTGGCCTCGTCCACGGCCAGCCCTCGCAAACGAGCCGGCAGCTCGATGGTGTTGAGCTCCCGGCCAGAGCCGGTGTCGATCACCTCCACCGCTCGGCCGGAGGTAACCAGCATACGCCCTCGCCTGGCGTCCAGCGCCAGGCCGCTGCTGTCTGCTGGTTCACGAGCCGGCAGGTCCGCTGCCCAGAGCTGCCTGAGGGTGTCGACCGCGGCGGCAGCGGCGGCCCGGCTCAGCGAAGCACCCTCCGACCAGAGCACAGGCAGGTAGAGCGCCGTTGACTCGCAGCGCTGCACCGACACGTCGTCGATGTAGAGCCGGCTGGTCAGCCCGTCGCCATCGTTGTAGGCGCCAAAGACCACTCGCAGGCGCTGCCCCTTGTACTCGTCCAGCGAAAAGCCGCTCACCGTCAGCCACTCGTTCTCATTGCGCAGGCGGTTGAACAGCGTGTAGAGCGTCGTGCCGGCCTCGCTCTGCAGCAGGGCATAGTGCCGGTCACCCGACGTGTCATCGGACGTGGCAAAAAAGGAAAAGCCCAGGCTGACCGTGCCCGGCCCGGCGGGCACATCCACCAGTTGGTAGACCGTTGAATAGCAGGTTTTCGGGCTTCCCGGGTCGATGCCGGCGCGCAGCGAACGCTGCCCGCTGTGGGCTTGCTCGGTGGAGTACCGCGGCTGGCACGCACTCGGTGAGGTCCAGGCCGGGTCGTCCAGCTCAAAGTCGCCCCCGCTGATCAACTCCACGCAGCCGACCAGAGTCGGAGTGCCGGATGCGGTTGGTGTGGCCGTCGGTGTGGCCACGGGCTCGCGCGTTGGCGTGTAGGTAGGCACAGCAGTACTGGTGCGGCTCGGCGTAACAGTCGCCGTAGGTGTCCGCGTGCGCGAAGGTGTGGGGCCTGGCGTTGAGGTCGGCCGGCTGATGCAGGCCGTCAGCGAAACGTCGTCCACCCACATTGCCGTGGTGCCACCGACCCCGTCGTTGTGCACGCCAAACACCAGGCGCACCGTCTGGCCCTTGAGCGCGGTCAGACTCACGTCGTACTCCAGCAGCCTCCAGGCAGGGCTGTCCTCACGAAAAGTGGCGATGCGGCGCAGCTCGCTGAAACTCGTAGCATGGTACAGCGAGATGTAGGCCACGTCGCCGACCGTGTCCGCCGACTGCAGGTAAATCCAGCAGGACAGGTGCAGGCTGGTCGCCGTCAGCGGGATGGTGATGACCTGGCCCACGCTCGACCAGCTATAGACCGGCTTGCCGGCCGGGATGCCTATCTGCATCGAGCGCTCGCCGCTCTGCCGCAGCGAAGTGGTGTAGGTAGCCGGGTAGGTTGAACTCAGAATCTGCCAGTCCGCGTCGAGCTCAAAGCCGCCGTTGGTGATCAGGTCCGAGCATTCGGGTGAGGGCGACGCCGTCGCCGTTGGTGTGGTGCCGGGCGTCTCCGTCTCGGTCGCGGTGGCCGTGGGCGTGGCTGTGTCGGTCGGCGTGCGGCTGGCAGTGGCCGTCGGTGACTCTTGCGCGGTGCCGGTAGGCTTGGGGGTGGGGGTGACCGTGCGCGTCTGGGTTGGCGTGGGCGTGCGGGTGACCGTAGCCGTGCGCGTTGGCGTCGGCTGGACGACGGTCAGCGGTGCGGCCTGCAGCAGAGTGACGCTGCCAGCGTTTGCAGTGTTCACCGTTACGTCGTTGCGGTAGGTACCGGGTGTTTCCGGCGCCCAGGCCTGAAAGGTGAGCCGCAGGGTGCTGGTGGCAGGGCTCGTGGCCTTGCTCATCACCCGCACCAGGTCGAACTGAGCATGGCTCCGCCCGTCCGGGTAGAGCCAGTCCCAGGCGCCCCATGCGCCGGTCGGGTCCACCAGCTCGAACGGGCTGACTCCGATGACCTCTGGCCATTTGCTCCAGTAGTCGCGAAAGGCGCGCAGGATATAGTCAGCACGGTTCTCTTCGCCGATCGGCGGATAGCCCTCAAAACCGAAATCGGCGTGGCCCAGTGCATAGCCGGTCTCGGTCAGCAGCACCGAGAGGCCGCTGCGGCCGTGGCGCGCCAGGATGGCCAGCTCCTGCTGGTACAAGTCGATGGTGGCGTCGGCATAGCGGGCCGTGCCGTTGTGCAGGTTGTACTCGGGCGGGTGGTTGTTGGGGTAGGGATGGCTGGCCCACACGTCAAAGGCCCACAGCGAAGCTGGCACGGCGTTGAGCATATCCTCCAGGTAATCCAGATAGTAGTACTCGCCGCCGGGAGAAAGAGGGGCATTCAGGATAACGATGCGTGGGTTGCCGATGGAGCGCAACGCCGCCGCCATCTCGACCAGAAAGCGTCCGTATTCCACTGGCGAAGCAGCTCCCTCCCATTCTTCGTTCAGGTTGGGCTCATTCCACACCTGCACGTAGAGCAAGCGTCCCTCCGGGACCGGCAGCCCCTGCACCACGCGCCTAAAGGCCTGGGTCCAGGTCTGGTAGCTGCCATTGGGGTCGGTCTTGGGCTTGAACCAGGTCGACCCGCGCCCGCCGGCCAGGCGAATCACCGGCGTCAGTCCCCGCTCATAGCTCTCGTTGACAAAGTCGACCATCCACGCAGGTGGGCCGGCCCAGCCAGTGTCGATCCAATCAAAGAGCTGCGTCACGTAGGCGCCGCTGCGCATCAGCTCCGCCGCCATGCCGAGCTGGTACTCGATATAGTCCATATCGCGGCGGCTCTGCACCATGGTGTGTATGCCAAAGGGGCTGCCCGAGCGCCCGGGAGGCAAGCGGAACGACGACCAGATGAGAGACTGGCCGCTCACGACCGGGTTGGCGGTGGAGATAGTAACCCCGTTGAGGCTGATACGGCTCGTGCCGGAGCGATAGCTGAAGCCTGGCGGCAGGGAATCGCTAAAGACGATCCCTTCGACGGACCCCGGGCCGCTGTTGCTGAGCGTTACGGTGTAAGTGACTGGCGCGCCGGAGGCTACGGTTCCCGGCGTCACCTGCTTGGTCAGTGAGATCACCGGCCCGGCGCTGGCCTGCGCGGCAGGCCAGCACAGCCACAGCGCCAGCAGGCACAGGCCGGCTAGGGCGGGCAGGCGGCCGGCGGAAGGCGAACGCCGCTCGCGGCTGGAGGGTATTGAGGTCACGACCACAACTCTGCAGTCACAACGACTCCGTGGTGCGGGCGTAGCACCCGCCAAAGGCGAGCGCTTCCGAGTAGCACCGAGCAGGCGGTGCTATCATAGCGGACGGCCTACCGCCGGTCAAGCATACGTAGCGGGGTTCGCCGCAATAGAACAGAGGCGCCCGCTCGGGCGCCTCTGCCTGGTTGATGATTCTACGGGCGAGCCGGACCTAGCGGTCCTTTTCCTTCTTCTCACCGAGAGCAGCCTGAGCCGCAGCCAGTCGCGCCACAGGCACGCGATAGGGCGAGCAGGACACATAGTCCAACCCGATGTGGTGGCAGAACTCGATGGACGAGGGGTCGCCGCCGTGTTCGCCGCAGATGCCGATGCTCATACCGGGCCTGGTCTTGCGACCCAGCTCCACGGCCATCTCCATCAGCTTGCCCACTCCCACGCGATCCAGGACCTGGAAGGGGTTGGCTGGCAGGATGCCTCGTTCGACGTAGGACAGCAAGAATCCCTTTTCCGCATCGTCGCGCGAGATGCCATAGGTGGTCTGCGTCAGGTCGTTGGTGCCAAAGGAGAAGAACTGTGCCAGCTCGGCGATTTCGTCGGCGGTCAGAGCGCCGCGGGCCACCTCGATCATCGTGCCGAACTTGAAGTCGACCTCGATGCCTTCCTCTTTCATCACCTGCTGCGCCACTCGCTCCAGGGTGACCTGCTGGTTGCGCAGCTCGTTGACGTGGCTGACCAGCGGGATCATCACCCGCGGCATCACCTTGACGCCCTTCTTGGCCTTGCGGCAGGCGGCCTGGAAGATGGCGCGCACCTGCATTTCGGTCACACCGGGGAACATGATGCCCAACCGGCAGCCGCGCAGACCGAGCATCGGGTTCGCCTCGTGCAGGCTCTGCGCCGTGGAGAGCATCCTTTCCTTCTCCGCGAGCTCGTCGTTCAGGCAGGTCCTGAGCTCTTCCGGCAGAACCGGGTTGCCCACGAGCTGCTTCAGCGCGTCGATGGCGGCGGTCAGGTGCTCGTGCTTGGGCAGGAACTCGTGCATGGGCGGATCGATCAGCCGGATGATCACCGGCAGGCCGTTCATCACCTCAAAGAGACCTTCAAAGTCACCCCGCTGCAGCGGCAGCAGCTTGTTGAGCGCGGCATAGTACTCTTTGCGCTCCGGGTCCTTTTCCAGCCTGGCGATGGCCGCTTTCTTCTGCTTGGCCACATCAGGCGAGGCGTTCTCCAGCTCGCCGCGCAGGGTCTCGAGCTGGAGCTCCAGGTTCGCCGTCCGGCGCGAGAGCAGGATCATGCGCTGCACGATGGGCAGACGAGTTTCTTCAAAGAACATGTGCTCGGTGCGGCAGAGGCCGATACCCTGAGCCCCACGGTCGCGCGCTGCTTTCGAGTCGCGCGGGTAGTCGGCGTTAGCCCAGACTCCCAGCCGGCGGAACTTGTCGGCATAGGTAAGCAGCTCGAGCAGCTCCTTCTGATCGGCCCACTTGGGTTCGCTGGCCGTGATGCGTCCGGCAAAGATCTGGCCGCTGGTGCCGTCGATGGAGATATAGTCGCCTTCTTTGATCACTCTCTCGTCGACCTTGAACTGGCCCTGTTCGACGTCAATATCCAGCGCCTCAGCGCCAGACACGCAGGGTTTGTTCAATCCGCGGGCCACCACTGCGGCATGAGAGGTGGCGCCGCCGCGTCCAGTGAGGATGCCACGCGCGCCAAGCATGCCGTGAACGTCCTCGGGGCTGGTTTCCGGACGAACCAGGATCACATCCTGCCCGGCCTTGGCCATCGCCTCGGCGCGGTCGGCGTCAAACACGGCTATGCCTGACGCGGCGCCAGGGCTGGCGTTCAAGCCCTTGGCCAGCAGGTCGCCGGCCTTTTCCGCCCGCCTGCGCTCTTCGTCGGCAAAGACCGGGTGCAGCAGTTGATCCACTTCCTCGGTCGAAACGCGCATTACCGCTTCCTGCTCGCTGATCAGACCTTCGCGCACCATGTCCACGGCGATCTTGACCGCAGCGCGCGCGGTGCGCTTGCCAGTGCGCGTCTGAAGCATCCACAGCTTGCCGCGCTCGATGGTGAACTCCATATCCTGCACGTCGCGGTAGTGCTTTTCCATCATATCAAAGATGCCCATCAACTGGTCATAGCTCTCGGGCATCTCTTCCTTGAGCTCGGCCAGCTTGCGCGGCGTGCGCACACCGGCCACCACGTCCTCACCCTGAGCGTCGAGGAGGAACTCGCCATAGGGCTCCTTCACACCAGTTGCCGGGTTGCGGGTAAAGGCCACACCGGTGCCGGAGGTAAAGCCCATGTTGCCAAAGACCATGGTCTGCACGTTGACGGCGGTGCCCAGATCGTGCGGGATGTGGTAGTAGTTGCGATAGTCCACGGCGCGTTTGCCGAACCACGAGCCAAAGACGGCCTCCATGGCCTGACGAAGCTGCTCCAGCGGATCGGTCGGAAAGTCCTCGCCGAGCTCCTTCTTGTACAGCGCCTGGTACTCGCGCGAGACCTTCTTGAGCATATCGACCGTCAGGTCGGTATCCTTCTTGCCTTCGGTCTTGGCCTTGTAGGAATCCAGAATGCGGTCGAACTTGAGCCCGTCGATGCCCTTGACGATGCGGCCGAACATCTGAATGAGGCGCCGGTAGGCATCGTAGGCAAATCGCTCGTCACCGGTCAGCGCGGCGATGCCGGCCAGTGTCTTTTCGTTGAGGCCGACGTTGAGCACCGTGTCCATCATGCCCGGCATGCTCATCCGCGCCCCGGAGCGCACCGACACCAGGAGGGGATTCTTGGCGTCGCCGAACTTTTTACCCGTCTGCTTCTCCACGGTCTGCAGCGCGGCCACTACCTGCTCCCACAGTCCCTCGGGGAGCTTTTTGCCAAGGCGGTAATACTCGTTGCACGCCTCGGTAGTGACGGTAAAGCCGGGAGGCACTGGCAGGCCGGCGTTGGTCATTTCGGCAACGCCCGCGCCCTTGCCGCCCAGCAGGTTGCGCATGTCCTTGTTGCCCTCGGCAAAGAGGTACACCCATTTCTTGACGTCTTTGGCCATGATTGTCAACTCCTTTGTAGAGATCGAAACTAAAACCCTCTTATTATCTAGTATCCGAGCGCTACTGTCAAGTCGACAATGCCTCGGGGCAGAGCGGCAATGCGCTGCAGCAGGGCCAGGCGATTCTCCCGCACCGCCGCGTCGTCAACCATGACAAAGATATCCGTGAAGAAGCGCTCTACCGGCTTGCTCAGGCCAAGCAGCAGGGTCACCAGTCCGGCCACAGTCGACACGGTGGCGCGCTGCTTCTGGGCCGACAGGAGCGCCTGATATAGCTCTCGCTCCGCCGGCTCGGTCAAGGCCTCGGGTTTGAATGGCAGCTCTGTCATCAGGTCGCGCGTGATGCGCGACGGCCTGCTGAAGGTGGTCAGCGCCGCAGCGAACTCTGGCCTGGCCGCCCACTCGCTGAGGTCACGCAGTGTGTCCAGAGCAGCGCTGGGGTTGTCGGCCTGCTCGGCCAGAACGGCATCGACCAGGTCGTAGCGGTAGCCGCGCTCCAGCAGTGACCCGCGCATGCGCTGAGTGACGAACTCCCTGAGCGACTGGAGCGACTCGTCGGTGACGGTCACCGGCATCAGGCTCGCCGCGGCGCGATAGGCCCGGTTCAGCGACAGGCCAATGCCCTTGTCGGTCAGTATCTGCACCAGGCTCAGTGCCGCACGGCGCAGACCGTAGGGATCGGCAGATCCCGTAGGCGTGAGACCAACGGCAAAGAGGCCAACCAGGCTGTCCACTCTGTCGGCGAGGCCCACCAGGGTGCCGGCAACCGTGGTCGGGAGTTCGTCTCCCGCTCCGCGTGGGAGGTATTGCTCGGCAATGGCCTGAACCACACCCGGCGGCTCGCCGTCCAGGGCGGCATACTTGCTGCCCATAACACCCTGCAGCGAGGTCAGCTCCACCACCATCTGCGTGGCCAGGTCGGCCTTGCACAGGTACGCCGCCCGCACAGCGGCGTTCTTGTCTTGTTCGCTGGCTCCGCTCAGCTCCGCGAGCTGAGGTACAAGCGCTTCCAGTCGGCGGGACTTGTCGAGCACCGAACCCAGCCTTTCCTGGAAAGTGAGGGTGCTCAGTCGAGGCAGGAACTCGTCCAGTTTTTTGGCGGTGTCCGCCCGGTAGAAAAAGGCAGCATCGGAATAGCGCGCCAGCAGGACCTGCTCGTTCCCATGCACCAGCGCCTCTGTTTGCTCATAGGTGCCATTGGCCACGGTGACAAAGTACGGCAGCAGCTTGCCCGACTGGACGACGGGGAAGTAACGCTGATGCTTTCTCATCACCGCCATGAGCACTTCTTGCGGCAGCTCCAGGAAGCGCTCGTCAAAGCGGCCCAGTACCGGCGAGGGGCACTCGACCAGATGCGTCACCTCGTGGAGGAGCGCCGGGTCGTCGGGAATCACCCCGCCGACGCTGGCCGCCAGTTCTCGCACCTGGCGAGCGATGCTGGATTCTCTCTGTTCGCTATCGACCATGATGTGGTTCGCGGCCATGGTGCCCAGGTAGCTGTCGGCGCTGACGAGCTCAATCTCGGGCGAGTTGAGCTGGCGCAGACCGCGGCTGATCCGTCCGCTCTCGACGCCGGCATGCCGCAGGGGCACCACCTGATCACCCAGCAGGGCCACGATCCAGCGAATGGCCCGGGAGAAGGTTGCGCCGCTGTCGTTCCAGTGCATCACCTTGCCGAACTTGAGCGCGGCGATGAGCCGCGGAACCGCCTCGGCCAACACTGCGGAAGCCGGACGTCCCTGCACCAGCTTGAGCGCCACCACGTAGGTCTTGCCATCCAGCTCGCGCTTCTCGAGCTGTTCAACCGCTACACCCTGCCCCCTGGCAAAGCCAAGCGCGGCCTTGGTCGGCTGCCCGGCCTGATCAAGAGCGAGCTCTGCCGGGGGGCCCTTGATGACCTTCTCCTCGTCCGGCTGGTGGGGCGAAACGCCCGCGACGTGCACTGCCAGGCGGCGCGGCGTGCCAAACACCCGCACTTTGCCGTGAGTCAGACGCAAGTCGTCCAGCATCTGCGGCACGGCTGCCCGTAACTGCTCCAGCGCGCCATCCAGGTCCGCCACCGGCAGCTCCTCTGCGCCGACTTCCAACAGGAACGAAGCAGGTTCGGTAGGGAAGAGGGCCGGGCTGGTAGCAGGCTGCACGGTGGCTGGTCCCACAGCCTTCTTCAGAGGGAAGCCGAGCTCCTCGCGCTGGGCGAGAAATGCTTTCGCCACACCGCGGGAAACTTCGCGCATGCGCGCAAAGTAGCGGGCTCGCTCCGTCACGCCGATGGCGCCGCGCGCATCCAACACGTTGAACACGTGCGAGCACTTTAGTACATAGTCATGAGCCGGCATCACCAGACCAGCCGCCAGGGCAGCCCTGGCTTCGGCATCGAAGAGGTCGTACATCTGGCGCAGGCGGTCGACGTTGGCCTGCTGAAAGTTGTAGGTGCAGTGCTCGACCTCAGAGCGTAGCAGGATGTCGCCGTAGGTCACACCCTGGCCCCACTTCATGTCCACAAAGGCGCGCACCCCCTGCAAGACCATCACGATGCGTTCGAGGCCGTAAGTGATTTCGACCGAGACCGGGTCGAGGTTGTACCCGCCGGCCTGCTGGAAGTAGGTGAACTGAGTGATCTCCTGCCCGTCCATCCAGATCTCCCAGCCCTGTCCCCAGGCGCCGAGGGCAGGCGCTTCCCAGTTGTCTTCGACCAGGCGAATGTCATGCTGGCGAAAGTCGATGCCCAGCGCCTGCAGGCTGGCCAGGTAGAGCTCGACCGGGTTGCCGGGATCCGGTTTAAGGATGACCTGATACTGATAGAATTGCTGCCAGCGGTTCGGGTTCTCGCCATAGCGCCCGTCGGCCGGGCGGATGCTGGGTTCGACATAGGCCACGTTCCACGGCTCGGGGCCGAGAACGCGCAGCACGGTAGCCGGGTTCATCGTGCCGGCGCCCACCTGCACGTTGTAGGGCTGCCAGATCAGACAGCCGTGTCCTGCCCAGAACCGCTCCAGTCGCAGAATGACTTCCTGAAAGTCCACGAGTGCTCTCCCTTCGAATGACTAGCGACGGACAAGTGTACTCTCAACTCCAGGCCGCGTCAAAGCGAGCGTGTTCTTGCCGAAGAAATTGAGGGGAAGGATCAGGCGCTGCTGGGACCAGAACCGTTTCGCACCAATCCCATAAACTCGACGCTCTTGAGCTTGCGCTCGAGCAGATACACCAGGTAGCTCTGCAGCACTTGTTCGACCTCTGACCGTGTCACCGCCTGCAGCTTGAGCGCGGCACACTCGGCATAAGGCCTGGTCTGCAGGTAGCGCAGCACCTTCAGCGAGCCCAGGGAGAGCACCCTCACCCCGGAACGATGCTCAATGCATCTGGGGCAGAGCATACCCCCGTCTTCGGCCGAGAAGTAGTTGACCTCTGGCTCCAGCGCGGTAGCACAATGTACGCACTGGAAAAGCTGTGGGCGATAGCCAACGAGTCCGAGCAGGGACAATTCGAAGAACCGCAGCGTCAGTGGCAGGTCATCAGAGGTGCAGATCCATCCCAGCGCGTTGCTCAGCAGCAGATACAGGGGGGCGTTCTCGGCCTGCTCTTCGCCAAAGGCGTCCACCAGCTCGACCACGTAGCAGGCATTGCTCATGCGCCACAGGTCACAGCGCAAAGCGCGGTAGGGTTCGATGGCCTGAGCCTGGGTGATGATGTCCAAGTTACGGCCACGGGCCACCAGGAGCTCGGTCCGGGTGAATAGCTCCAGGTGGCCCGCTTTGCGGCTGCGTGGTTTGCGAACACCCTTGGCCAGGAGGCGCAGTTTGCCCAACTCGGGCGTGTACACGGTCAACAAGCGGTCGGCCTCGCCAAACTCGCTGTGGCGGAGCACGATGGCCTCGCTGTGATAAACTCGTGACCGGTCTGGCACTGGTGTGCCTCAGTGCATCAACAACGCGCTATTTGGGCCGGGCGAGGATTCGCTTCAGCCCCGGTATCTTTTTGCTGTCTTTGACCAGACCAGCATCGCGCAACTCGTTGCGATAGTCCTTGCTCTGGAAGGTATAGGCGAACTCGGTGTGCACGTGATAACGCCGTTCCAACAGCGCTACCGTATCCTCCACCATCACCCGCTCTTCATCGGTCGGGATCACAAATACCCTGGTGCGCGAGCCTTTGCCAGTGATATCGCACTCGGCGTTGCGCGTCTTGGCCAGAACATTCTTGGCCGGATCGTAGCGGATACCCAGGATCTCCAGGCCATCCATCGCCTTACCGCGGATGAGAGCCGACATCTCGCCGACCCCTGCCGTAAAGACGAGGGCGTCCACCCGGCCGAGCGCTGCCGCGTACGCTCCGATGTACTTTTTGATGCGGTAGCATTCGACCTCGATGGCCAGGGCTGACAGCTTGTCGCCCTCGTTAGCTGCCTTTTCCACGTCGCGCCGGTCACTGAAGCGGCCGGTAATGCCCAGCAGGCCGGACTTTTTGTTCAGAATCGCATTCATGTCCTTGGGAGTCAGATTCTCTTTGCCCATAAGATGAAGAGGGATCGCCGGATCGTGGTCTCCGGCGCGGGTGCCCATCACCAGGCCTTCCAACGGGGTAAAGCCCATGCTGGTGTCGTAGGACAGGCCGTCCTTGACCGCATTCAACGAGACGCCGTTGCCAATGTGGCAGACGATCAGGTTGCACTGAAGAGGGTCCTTGCCCAGCAGCACCGCCGCGCGCTTTGAGCAGTACAGCAGAGACGTACCGTGAAAGCCATAGCGGCGCACCGAATACTGGTCATACCACTCGTGTGGCAGGGCATAGGTGTAGGTGTGAGGAGGCATGGTCTGATGCCAGGCGGTGTCCATGATCGCCACGTGAGTGGCCTTTGGCAGCAACGCCTGCGCTGCCTCGATGCCCTCGATGTTGGGCGGATTGTGCAGCGGAGCGAGGTCGGCCAGCTCGCGAAAAGTGGCCAGCACCGCGGGAGTGATCACCACGGACTGGGCGAACTTTTCTCCGCCGTGAACAACCCTGTGGCCCACCGCGGCAATCTGGGACATGTCCTTGATTGCCCCATGCTCCTTGCTGGTCAGGGTGTCCATCACCAGCTTGATCGCCACGCTGTAGTTCGGGCAGTCGTGAGGAATTGTCATCTTGTCGCGCCCGGGCAGCTCGTGAGTGCACGAGGAACCGGCACTGCCCACGCGCTCTACGATGCCGGCGGCCAGGGTTTCGTCGCGGTCCCAGTTCTCCAGACGGTACTTGACCGAAGAGCTGCCGCAGTTCAGGATGAGAATAATGCGCTCCATCGTTTTCCTTTCCGGTTCCTGGATAACACAAGCCCCAGTGAGCTCTGTCACTGGGGCATTGTAGGCCAAACTTACTCGGTCAGCCAATGCCACCCGGCCGCCGTTGATCCCCCTGCCTCAATACTACCTGGCCGGTCCGGACGGAACGTGGAAGGGGTGGATCAGCGCCACCCTGTCGCCCGAGCGCAGGCCGCTGGCATTGGCTTCGTCCGTGTCCACGTGGAACTCGAGGCTAAACTGCGGGTTCACCCGAACCACGACCTGCTCAAAGACCACGCTGCGTCCGTCCAACGCCCGGACCTTGACCACATCGCCATCCATCACGTCAAAGTCCGACGCGTCCTGCGGGGTCATATGGATGTGTCGCATCGCGGCGATGGCGCCCTGCGCCAACTCCACCTGGCCCTTGGGACCGATGAGCGTCACCCCGCCTGCGCCACCGGAGGCAGACAACCGTACCGGAACCAGCACCCCGAGACGCCGTGCGTCGGTAAGCGAGATCTCAAGCTGCGTTTGCGGCCGCACCGGGCCGAGAATTCGGACTCCGGGTATCTCCCCCTGGCTGGTCTTGACCGTCACCGTTTCCGTGGCCGCATACTGGCCGGGTTGGCTCAGCGGATAGAGCACGTTGAGCTTGTATCCTTCGCCGAACAGGGTAGTGAGATCCTTCTGCGACAAGTGCGCGTGTCGCGCCGACACGCCCACGGGAATTGCTTTCTTGAACTCTGCCATCTCTTGTCGGCCTCCTCGATAGAGTTGCGTTGTCTGAGTATTACCTGGAAATCGTGATGGTTTTGTCAGTGACTTCGCTCACACGTCCGTCGATTGAGGCATGAACGTTCGCGCCCAGCTTGCCTTCCGGGATGGCCGCAATCAGGTCGCCCTTCTCCACCTTTTGGCCAACCGTTACCACCGGAGCCGACGGGACGCCAGTATGCTGCTTGAGCGGAATCACTACCCGGGCCGGAGCCCTCACCTCGTCATCAAAGGCCGGGCGCAGGTGATGGTACTTGTGCAGGCCCAGTCGCTCGACCAGGCGGTCGATGGGCACCAGCCTCCCCTCGCGGAAGGGATGAGGTGTCAGATCAGCGCGCTTGTGGCGGTCGTTCTTCCATCCGACCGCCGCGAGTTGTTTCTTCACGCTCTTGTAGAACGCGCAAGGCGAGAGCTCAAGCGGGCAGGCAAAGGCCTCGCACAGGCGGCACTCGCTGCACATCACCGCGCCCGTGATCACATCGCT
>Ga0116142_10003631_pt1 | contig 15346 bp, 12 predicted proteins | sample AD_UKC033_MetaG_FD_89785 | JGI IMG/M metagenome (GOLD analysis project Ga0116142, IMG submission 89785) | Active sludge microbial communities of municipal wastewater-treating anaerobic digesters from USA - AD_UKC033_MetaG | ecosystem: Engineered > Bioreactor > Anaerobic > Digestate | place: USA... | reverse complement strand
GGTTGCCTCCGCCGCCTGCTGATGTATGCGACCATGTTTTTGATGTGATCCAGGCCATTACCCATCTGGACACTACCACACCGTCGGGGTTGCTTGCCCTGGGCTTGCGGAGCGATTCAGTCGAACTTGCTATTTTACTGGAATGCAGAGAAGACAAGAAATCGCTGAAAATTAGATTTCCCTTGCTTTGACAGATCGCAGTGTGGAACTGAGTACGAAGAAGGATCGTCAGTATAGTGTAGTATTTAAACCTACTGCTGTGGCTGAAGATTTCCATTTACCGCCGGAAGGTAGATGCGAACGATTGTGCCCTTGCCGAGTTGGGAATCTACGAGAATAAACCCGCCGTGGTTTCTTACGACGCCGTACACCGCTGCCATGGCAAGGCCGCGTCCATGAAATTTCGTTGAAAAAAAAGGCTCGAAGATCTTGGATCGAGTTTCTTCATCCATCCCTACTCCGTCATCTTCGACAGTCAGACAGACAAAAGAACCCTGCCGGGCGTCAGGATGAATGGCGACAAAATGTTCGTCAATGTGAACGTTGCTGGTACTGACTCGGATATGGCCCTCGCCGCCAATACCCTCTGCAGCATTGTTCAACAATGTTGTAAGAACCATCTGCATCTGGGTAAGATCAACTTTGACCGGACGGAGGTTTTTTGCTAGGTCAGTCTCGACAAGGGCATCGTTCTCAAGATTGTGTCTCACTATGGAGAGAGTGTCTTCAGCGAAGTCACTGAGTGAGATTACCCGAGGATAGTATTTTCCCCCTTGGCCGTATGCCAGCAGCTGACTGGTCAGGTGAGCGATTCGTTCAGTGGCGATCCGGATTGCATCAGCATAGCGCACAATCTTTTCGTCCTGCGGCAGATCCATCTGCATGAGTTCTACGTTTCCGGTGATTCCGCAAAGAGCATTGTTGAACTCGTGGGCGATGCCTCCAGCTAGGGTAGCAATGGCCTTCATTTTTTGTGCCTGCTGCAGATGGGCTTCCATCCTCTTGCGCTCACTTATATCATGCATAATCACAATCAGACACTGCTGCTCATGCTCTACAACTGCAACACAGCTCAGTGTGATCTGTCGTTCATTAAGGATAATCGGAGCATCATCGGTGATCTTTTGCGGACGATCCCAGGCATTTTCCAGCAGGTTTTCTATTCGTTCTCGATGGGAACCAGTGAAACAATCGACAAAACGTGATGCCAACAGTTTCTCTTCGGGTTTGTGGAGCAACATCATGGCGGCAGGATTTGCATACAGGATCTGGGCATCGGGTGTCAGCTCGATAATGCCTTCCGAAAGGTTGTCAAGAATTGCTTCGAAATGTTTTTTTGAGGAAAGCAGCTCTTTGGAGATTTCCCGCTGATAAACGTCTTCGGAGCCAATGATTGTTTCGGAAAGGAGTTGCTCCGATCCGTGTTCGAGTTGATCCAGTACTGAGAGAACATTCTCCCCCATTTTGTTAAACAGTCCCTTGGCAATGCAGGCATTCGCCCCGCAAGAGACGAAATCGACTTTTTCTTCAGCAGCTACAGCAGAGAGAATAATGATGGGAGTGCGATTAAACTGAGGAATTGTACGGATGATGCGGCTCAGCTTATCACCGCTGATATACGGCATCACAAGATCGATAAAGATGATATCAGGCGTATAGGTCTCAAGAATAGCCAGTGCAGCCAAAGCTCCGTCGGCAGTTACAACGTGGTGTCCTTTCCGCATCAGCAGGTTATTCATAAACCTCAGTATAACAGGATGATTATCGACGACCAGGATGTTCTTCATTGTTTTGCGTTTGCCTCACCGTGTGCTGCAGTTTTCCCGCCGTGGTTCAATGGCTCAGCTGCTTTACAAGGCAGGAAAAGGCATCAGCAACGCTGATGACAGCGTTGGGGAGAATTTTTTCTCCAGGACCAAGCCCGATAAGTCCGAAGCGTGTGGTGATCCTCCGTTTCTTTTCCTGAAAGCCGATTTTTCGATTACGTCCCTCGAACTGTTTTCGGCCAGGAGATAAACTTCCCAGATAGCGGCTTCCGGAGCTGCAATCAGGAATTCGTTCCTCCAGTATCGGAAAACCCTGTCACGGTTTCTTAGATACACCGCACGAATGTCGTAAGGGTTTCATCTCCCGCACAAGATTGATATATGTCTTTCAGCATGATCGAGGTCGGCCAAAGGTGTTGACAGAACCTTGACCGATACATTTTTCTGGGGATATCCTCCCCGTAGGCAGCCACGATTAAGAAGTCAGTCACGGAGTCGGTACCGACAGGGCTTACCTGTTCGCCGTCTCAGGCCCAACCATCATAGCCGACAAACCATTTTTTCGGATTTTCGTGTCCTCCTGCCAATTATCCTTTGTTATGAGCGGCTTTCGATCTTTTATGTATATCGACCTTTGAAAGGAATATCTTTAATAGGGAAACTATGTCGCATCCGTACTGAGAGCATTTCCCGTTGGCCTAAAGCACTGTGAAATCTTTTCGAGCAGACAAGAAGGAAGCGCAAGGAGATTGGTGCAGGTGGCGGGCATCGGGTTTCACAGACTCAGAGGCAGATATAGGGTATGGAAAAGGACTTAAATCTACCGTGCTTTTTGTTCCGTATACCTCCTAATGACTCCACGGCCACAGCGAACGCAGTCTATTCCTCAGGGCATAGGCTTTGTGCTCTTTCCGCGTGAGCTGGTCCGGAAACAGCTTTTTCCTCCATTTGAGAACCGTGAGTTCGTCGATGGCAATGAATAATCGCTGAATCCATGAAGGCCAGTTTCTGATAAAAACGGCTGACTGGAAGTCGATGAGCACCGGTTTTCCATCATCTGTGATCATGATATTTCCGCGGTGAGCTATGTCAAGATGGACGATTCCTGCCGCATGCATTTCCTTGATGAGTTCAGTCAGCTCCTGAAAAACGGTGCTTGGAAGATCACCTTGCGGAAATCGATGCAAAGGCTTCCCCCGAATCCATTCGAGAAAGATACCGGTGCGGCTGGGTGGATAAGCGACCCGGCAAACACCCCGAATTTCCGTCAGGCAGCTGAGAAATCTATTTTCCCGCCTGGTAACGAACCAGCCAGCGGTGGACCGGACAAAAAAGCTTTTGAGCGCATACGTCTTGAAAGCCACGGGCGGTCTTCCATCGCTGAAATCAAGCCGAAACATGTCCGGCTTTGTCCGTTTGCCCTGGAAAACCAGAGAGGCTGATCGACATCCGAGCGATACTATTTCGGGAAGAGAGAGGATCTGTTCTTCCAAAGAAGCATGCATGGCTATGCATCCAAAAAAGGATTGATTGTCAAAACACAACCCGGATATATATATGCAAAAGATTCTTCCAAGGCAAGAGAATGTTCTTCACAGTCACTGTGGTACCAGAAAAGACGGTCCCTTCATGCTCTCTGGAGAATACTCCGGAGTAATCAATCCGATCATGGATGCCGGTGATCTTCGAACAGCTGAGTTTCCACTGATGCGAATTTCCCTCCGTTTCCCAAATAAATGCCTCAGGTAACCAGCCGTGGTTCTATTTCAGCCGTGTCTGTATTCTTCGTAGCAGAATACTCTGAGACAATTCCTGCGTGTAGTTCGATTCTGTAAGACCCGATAAAATTCCTCGGTTTTTCTTTCCTTCAGGAAGGATCCGGTGTAAGGCCATATGTCGCAAAATAGTGCTTGACAACGGATGCCTGAATATTTCAATATAGCGGTTCGCTGGGAAGAAGATAATTGCTTTTCCCGCTGGTAGAGTTGAATTATTTTTGGGCTCTTAACGATGGCGAGAGAGACGATCTGGTGCCGAGCATTGTGCATGAAGGCGGGGACGTCATCAACTCGGGCTCAAGCAATGCTGATAATGATCCTGATTTTGTCACCCTCACCGCTGGCCTGCGATATAAAGTGATCCCACCAATGGAGCTTGGATTTACCTACGAGTCTCCGCTCACGAAGAAAGAAGATGGGCTTGTGAGTAGCCGATTCAGCCTCGACATGGTGTGGCGCTTCTAAGCTTTCGTATTACGGCACGTCTGGTTGTTGCTCTCTGCCCAGTTTGACTATGGCAGCAAAAGAGCAGTCTGCAGAAAAAAAAAGAAAGGAAAAGGGACGCTCTAGTTGGTAAACTGCGTTGAAAGTGGTACGAAGCGGATGTGGTTATTCTGATGTTGAACACGGTGCTCTCATCCCTTTTCCTTTCCTTCTCCCACACTTTTTTCCCTCTCAATCAAGTCCTTCCCTCGCCACTACCGTGATCCTCATATGCTTTTTCGGATATATAAGGCGTAAAGAGTAAGCGAAGGCGCCCAGAGGCTTTCGCTTACTTCTGACTTTTTACTTCCAACGAAGTGGGCATCACTTCGTTGCTCATAGGTTGCCGCCACGCGGCTTACTGGCGCTTTTTACTTCTCACCGTCGAACGAGCGAATAAAACAAGCCTCTGTTTCAGGGATTGCGCGAAGCCGTCCAATCCCGGAAAAAGGCTGGCCTGATGAATATTCATCCGATACAACTCGGCCAAAACGTGATTGCGTTCATCCCGGGTTACGGAGAACCGGATTCTCAGGAGGTGCTCGGTGTCTCGCAGGCGCCTACGGATAGTCAGGAACTCCTCCCAGCTTTGTATGGTGACAGTGGCAAAGTCTTTCATCGGCATTGTGATCAGCACGGTACTGAAATACCGTGCTGTGTTCTTCAGACGATCGCCTATATCTTCCGCGGCCGGACGCAGTCGAAAGTAATGCCGCTCGGTGCAGCATTTCTGCTCAGCGTTTTTCTGCCGCCGATCTGTTTATGCTGCTTGGCGTCGTTTGGCTCGATGATGCTGGCTGCTGGTGATGGCGGCCTGAGCTGCGGCCAAGCGACTAACCGGTACGCGGAATGGGGAGCAGCTCACGTAATCGATACCAATCTCGTGCCAGAATTCCACTGAAAGCGGTTCACATCCGTGTTCTCCGCAGACACTAAAGGAGAGATCCTTTCGTGCGGCGCGTCCTTTTTTTACAGCCGTGTTAATCAGCTGCCCGACGCCTTCCCGATCGATGATCTGGAAAGGATCATGCTCAAGAATGCCTTTCTTCAGGTAGCCAGGCAGAAATGAACCGAAGTCATCGCGGGAATAGCCGAATGTAGTCTGAGTGAGATCATTGGTACCGAAAGAAAAGAAGTCTGCGTATTCAGCGATTCTATCGGCCACGACACAAGCCCGCGGAATCTCAATCATGGTGCCGATACGGTATGGAAATGTGACTCTCGTCTCGTTGTGCACCTCCTGAGCAACCCGCTCGACGATTGCCCGCTGATCGGCAAGTTCAGTTTCAACACCAACCAATGGAATCATTACTTCAGGGAATACCTTGACCCGCCTCTTAGTTAGTTCTGCCGCTGCCTCAAAGATGGCCCGGGCCTGCATCTCAGATATTTCCGGATAGGTGATGCCCAGACGGCAGCCGCGATGGCCGAGCATCGGGTTGAGTTCGTGCAACTGGGAAACGCGTGCCTCCAGCCTATCCTGGGACACGCCGAGCTCCTTAGCCAAGTCGGCAATCTGGCTCTGATCGAGGTTCACGAATTCATGGAGCGGAGGATCGAGGAGCCGGATCGTGACCGGCAGGCCTCTCATAGCTTCAAGGATTCCGATGAAGTCCTGCTTCTGATACGGCAGCAGTTTCATGACGGCCTGACGGCGTTCTTCGGTCGTTTCTGCGACAATCATCTCTCGCATCGCCCTGATTCGCTCCGGATCAAAGAACATGTGTTCGGTGCGGCACAATCCGATACCCTCGGCACCGAAGCTCCTCGCCAGCGCTGCATCAGCGGGAGTATCGGCGTTGGAACGTACTCCCAGCCGGCGCGTAGCATCAGCCCATTGCATAAGCTGCTTGTAGGCTTTGTTTCGCTCGGGTTTGGCTGGCAGAAGCGGGATCTTGCCCTCGTATACACGGCCTTTGGTCCCATTGAGGGTGATCCAGTCGCCTTCATGAAGCTTTTTCCCTTTCACTGAGACGACCTTGGCCCGGGAGTCGATGTCAAGGCTGCCGCAACCGACGATACAGCATTTTCCCCAGCCCCGGGCTACCAGCGCGGCATGGCTGGTCATACCACCTTTTGCGGTGAGGATGGCCTCTGCACCACGAATGCCGTGTACATCTTCGGGAGATGTTTCATTGCGAACCAACACTACCGTTTCGCCGCGGTTGACCCATGCTTCAGCATCATCGGCCGTAAATACAATTCTTCCGGTCGCTGCGCCCGGTCCAGCAGGCAGACCAGTCGCCAGAATCGTGGCGTGAGCTTCCAATGTGGGGTCGATCATGGGATGCAGCAGCTCGTCAATATGGGAAGGTTTGACCCGCATCAAGGCTTCGCTGCGAGAGATGAGCCGCTCGCTTGCCATATCCACTGCCATCTGAATTGCCGCCATGCCGGTTCGTTTCCCGGTGCGGGTCTGCAGGAGCCAGAGCTTTCCATCCTGAATCGTGAATTCGATGTCCTGCATGTCCCGGTAATGCCGTTCTAGCTTCTTGCGGATATTGTCAAGTTCCCGGTAGATCTTGGGCATCGCTTCTTCGAGCGACATGAGTTTCCTGGTAGCATCGGTTTTGCCGAAGTGGTTAATGGGCAAGGGCGTCCGAATTCCTGCTACCACGTCTTCTCCCTGCGCATTGGGGAGCCATTCACCGTAAAACCGGTTTTCACCGGTGGCCGGATTGCGCGTGAAGCCCACACCAGTGCCAGAGTGCTCGCCGGTATTGCCGAACACCATTGCCTGCACGTTTACTGCCGTTCCCCAGTCGTCGGGAATCCCTTCAATCCGACGGTAATGAACCGCCCGTTTCCCGGTCCAGGATCTAAATACGGCTCCAATCCCGCCCCAGAGCTGATCTTGCGCGTGGTCAGGAAATGATGTTCCGAGGATGTCTTGCACTTTGTTCTTGAAGATCTCACAGAGCTGGTGAAGGTCGTCAGCAGTCAAATCAGCATCTGAAGCAACCTTCCGCTGGCGCTTCATCGTTTCCATCTCGTGCTCGAGCTGGACGCGGATTCCCTGACCTTCGGCAGGCTCCAGACCAGCCGCTTTCTCCATTACGACGTCAGCGTACATCATGATGAGCCTGCGGTAGGAGTCGTACACGAAGCGCTTGTTTCCAGTTTTTGCAATAAGTCCGGGAACGGTTTTGCTGGTGAGTCCAATATTGAGGATGGTTTCCATCATGCCCGGCATCGAGCTGCGGGCTCCGGAACGGATAGAGACAAGCAGGGGATTGTGTTCGTCTCCAAATGTAGCCTTCATTATTCTTTCAACATTCCGCAGCGCTCTTTCAACTTCGGCCTGAAGCCCGGCTGGATAGCTCTTGTTGCTTTTGTAATAGGCGGTGCACACGGCGGTACTGATAGTGAATCCAGCAGGAACCGGGATGCCGAGGCGGGTCATTTCAGCGAGGTTGGCGCCTTTCCCTCCCAAGAGGTCTTTCATGTCGGCGCGACCTTCAGCCTTGCCTTCTCCAAAAAAGTAAACGTACTTGTCTTTCCTGGTCATAACTCCTCTCCTTTATGCATGCGGATAATCACAACGTCAGTTGGAAGTGAATAGTAAGGAGTTAGGAGTATATGCCCTTGCTGCACACCCGTATACTCGACCGGGACCGCTCGAGGCAACACTTCTTTTTCGATCAACCTGGGCCGGAGCCCAGAGGTGTTCGCTCACTCCTCACTTTTCACTGTTTCTTCATTTCTCCGTCACCACCTTAGAGAAATCTGCAATCTGGCGAAAGAGGGAAGCGATGGTGGCCAGGAGCGCCAGGCGGTTCTGCTTAATTCTCTCATCATCGCACATGACCAGGACTCCGTCGAAGAAACCGTCCACTGCTGGTTTCAGGCTAGCCAGCTCGTTCAGGCTGGCAGCATAATCACCGGAAGCAATGAGCCGTCGGACCGTACCCTCCCTGGATTGGAAGGCTTGGTGGAGCTCTTTTTCTGCGCTTTCAGTGAGCAGCTCCGGGTGAACCGCTCCCGCTGGATGAGCGGCAATAATGTTGGCGATCCGTTTGAACGCCACTGCCAGCGGTTCGAAGTCGGGTCTGCCTTTCATTGCTTGTAAAGCTTCGATGCGAGCAACGACATCAACAAGATCGGCAAAATTGACTGCCGATACTGCTTCCACAACGTCGTAAGCATAGGTTTGAGCAGTGAGGCGATGGTAAAAACGACCGCGGATAAAATCGAGTACGTCCCGGCAAATGTCTTCTTCTCTGGTCGTAATCTTGGCTGCCAGAAGCCGACAGCTGGTCTCGATCAGTTCGGGAAGGCTGAGACGAAGCCCTTGTTCAAGAATGATTCTGATAATGCCGAGGGCCTGGCGTCTCAGTGCATATGGATCCGCAGTACCGGTGGGAATGAGCCCGACGCCGAAGCATCCGACAATGGAATCCATTTTATCGGCAATGCTGAGCAGTGCGCCAACCTTTGATGTTGGCAGGCCTCCTTGGGCAGATACAGGGAGGTAATGCTCCGAGAGCGCTTGAGCAACCTCGGGATCTTCACCTTCCCGCAATGCGTATTCACGACCCATAGTTCCCTGGAGTGCCGGAAACTCACCGACCATGGTGGTCAACAGATCGGTCTTGCAAAGCAACGCAGCACGATCTGCCTTTTCAGCAAGCTCTGGTGCAGTCTTGGAGGCGAGATAGGTCATCAGCATCTGCAACCGGGCTGTCTTCTCATACAGAGTGCCGAGCTTGACCTGGTAGACTACCTGTTTCAATCCCTCAACGCGAGCGGCTAATGTGGTTTTGCGATCCTCCTCGAAAAAGAACCGTGCATCAGTCAACCGGGCGGTAAGGACGCGCTCATTGCCTTTCACAACTACCGCCTGATCATGGGCACGGTTGTTGGCGACGACAATAAAGTAGGGCAGCAGCGCGTTTTGGCTGTCGACGATGGCGAAATAGCGCTGGTGCTCCCGCATGGAGGTAATCAGCACATCACGAGGCACATCGAGAAAAGCAGGTGCAAATGATCCACGCAGGGTAACCGGAAATTCGACGAGATTGGCCACCTCGTCAAGAAGCTCTTCATCCTCAAGCACCGTACCACCTACGTCAGCGGCGAGTTGTTCGGCCTGGCTGCGGATGAGCGCTTTTCGCTTTTCCGGATCAAGGATGACTGAATGAGCTTCAGCAGCCTGGAGCAAAGAGTCGAGATTCTGGACCGCGAACGGCTGATTATTCAGGAAGCGGTGGCCCCAGGAGAGATTGGAGCTTTTCACGTTTTCCAGAGCAAAGGGAACGATCGCCCCATCGAACAGAGCAACCAGCCATTGTATGGGCCGGGCAAACCTCAGATCATAGTTCGCCCAGCGCATGGACTTGGGGAAAGGAATAGACTCCACTACCTTGGTGAGAAGCTGCGGGAGCAGCACCATCGTCTCCTTGCCTTCGATGTGTTTCTGAACGCGCAGATAGCGGCCTTTCGGGGTATCCACTGCGGTTAGGTCTGCTACTGACACCCCCTGTCGCTGCGCAAAGCTTTCTGCTGCCTTTGTGGGTTTTCCGTCAGCAGTGAAGGCCACCTTCTCCGGAGGGCCCATAGCTTCAACGAGTGTGTCGTCCTGGCGTGTGCTCATTTCTTTAACGCAGATTACCAAGCGCCGGGGAGTTCCCAGAGTGACAATGGTGCCACACTGAATATGGTGAGCCTTGAGCTCAAGCTCCATAGTACCTTTCATTCCCTCTAGCGCGGGTGCAATAAACCCTGCCGGTATTTCTTCGGTTCCGATTTCCAGTAGCAGTTCTGCAGTCATTACGATCCTCAGGCTTGACGGCACCGTCAATCCTGCCTGTCGGCGGGATTGCTTGCTGTCTCATTTCAATTCCATTAATTCTTTTCCGGTAGGAAAGACGAACGTTACAACAAGAACAAACGTAAGTACAACTCAATAACGCTCACGATAAGCGCAGCAGCGGAAATTCCATTGCTTCGCGTTGAACTACATAGCCTTCGGCGCACAGCCGTGCCAGGTTTCGTACCCGGCCGATATAGCCTACGCGTTCGGTAACACTGATGGCCTTACGGGCATCAAGCATGTTAAACGTATGCGAACACTTCAAACAATAGTCGTACGCGGGAAGAACAAGCCCCCTTTCACTGAGACGGCGAGACTCCCGCTCATACGTGTCGAAAAGGGTGAAAAGCATCTCGATGTCAGCTTCTTCAAAATTGTAGCGAGAAAACTCCACTTCGCTTTTATGGTGAATATCGCGATAACGAACGCCGTTGCCCCACTCAATATCATAGACACTGTCACACTGTTGCAGGTACATGGCAATCCGCTCGATGCCGTAGGTGATCTCTACGGAAACCGGCTTGAGGTCGATACCCCCAACCTGTTGAAAGTAAGTAAACTGGGTAATCTCCATGCCATCCAGCCAAACTTCCCAACCGAGCCCCCAGGCACCCAAAGTGGGCGATTCCCAGTCATCCTCGACAAATCGAATGTCATGATCCATGGGATCGATGCCAAGACTTTCCAGGCTTTTCAGGTATCGTGCCTGAATATCGAGGGGCGAGGGTTTCATGATAACCTGGTATTGATAGTAGTGTTGAAGACGATTAGGATTCTCCCCATAACGTCCGTCGGTGGGCCGTCGGGAGGGTTCCACGTATGCGACGTTCCACGGTTCCGGACCGAGGACCCGCAGAAACGTAGCGGGATTGAAGGTGCCTGCACCTACTTCAATGTCATAGGGTTGCTGAATGACGCAGTGCTGTCGGGCCCAGTACTGTTGCAGGGCCATAATCAACTCCTGAAAGTTCATTGTCGGGTTCCCTCATTTGCAGATTGCTCGATTTTCTGGAGAAATTTATAGGAGTTTAGTTCCTTGCCAAGGTGGTAGCGAATAAAGCGAGGAATGATCTTTCTGCTTTCTTCCCGTGCCTGAGGAGAATAAACGAGCCGCTGGATTCGTTCCGGTGTAATTCGACTCGACTGCTCGAGCAGTTTTGCCGTGCCCAGAGAGAGGGGCTGAAGCTCGGCTTCGTGTTCGTCGCAGCCGGCACATACCACGCCGCCCCGGGAAATGCTGAAACAAAACGATTTGCCTTTCTCCCATGTCTGTTTGCAGCAAATACAATGATCCAACGCCGGCTGATACCCTGCGGCAGTAAGTAAGCGCATTTCAAACATGCGCAGGTACTCTTCCCGGACCTCTGAGGTGTCGAGCAGTGAGAGAAAGGTGGCCAGCCACTGAAAAATATCCGGATGCGGTACACCTTCGGGACTCATCTCGCTGGCAAGCTCGGCGAGGTAACTGCCATATCCGAAGCGAATGATGTCGTCATGGATTTTCGGGAATGCCTGCAGCAACAGGCAATGCTCCAGACGCACCAATCCGGCTGTTTCTTTGCTGAAGTACGTAAGCTGAACCAGAGAGAAGAGGTCCAGGGCGGCACCGAACCGCTTGCGGCTTTTCTTTGCCGCTTTGGCAATTCCTTTTATCTTTCCGTGCTCTTTTGTATAGGCGGTGACAATCCGGTCCGATTCGCCAAAATCCCGCAGATCGAGAATGATTGCAGGGGTAGAAAATTCTGGCATGGCTATGTTTCCTTTGTGGTAGTAGCCCAAGGTATACTCGGCGGGCTGCAGCCGGGCAGACGACGGATCACGTTTTGTCTTTGCGTTGGCGATGAAGTTTCTTGAGCCGTCCACTGATGAGCTGACGCTGGATCCGGGAAGCATGATCAATGATCAGTGTTCCCTGGAGGTGGTCGATTTCATGCTGGAGGACGCGGGCAAGCAGGTCCTCAGCCTCGAGAGTAACCTTTTTGCCTTCCCGATTGATTCCTTCAACCACAACTTTCTCTGCTCGTTCGATCTCGAGCATGATATCCGGAACGCTTAAACACCCTTCCTGGGCAACAAACGCTCGTTCGGCGGCGATAATCATCGGGTTATACAGCTCAATGAGTTCATTGCCGATATCCGCGACAATCAGGCAGGACTGCACGCCGATCTGCGGCGCGGCCAGCCCGATGCCGCGGGAAAGATACATGGTTTCAGCCATGTCTTCGGCCAGGGTAATCACCGAACCGTCGATATTCTCTATCTGTTTTGCCTTGCCGCGAAGAATGTCGTCAGGGTAGGTTACAATAGTCCTCAGCATAATACTCTTCCTTGCGTATTCTAATCGAGTGTGCTCAGAATGAGCGGCTCGCCTTTGGTAATCACGATGGAGTGCTCGAAGTGAGCTGAGCGACTTCCATCAGCAGTAACTGCAGTCCATCCATCATCGAGAACTTTTACCTTATACGTTCCCACATTCACCATTGGCTCCAGGCAGAGCGTCATGCCTTCGCGAAGTCGGGGTCCGAATCCGGGTTTTCCGAAATTGGGCACCTGAGGTTCTTCATGAAGCTGTTTGCCGATCCCGTGGCCAACGAAATCCCGAACCACGGAAAATCCATGCTTCTCAACCCAGGTCTGAATGGCATGAGAAATGTCGGAAAGCCGGTTGCCGACACGAGCCTGTGCGATTCCCTTATAGAGCGCGTCCTCAGTTACCCGAAGCAGCGTTGCTGATTCGGCATCAATGGTACCTACTGGTACTGTAATAGCAGCGTCACCAAAGTACCCATCCAAATTAACCCCGATATCCAGGCTGATGATATCCCCATTTTTCAGCTTCCGACCGTCGGGAATTCCATGAACGATCTGTTCATTTACCGAGGCACACAGGCAAGCAGGATAATTCCGGTAACCCTTAAAGGCAGGGATACAGTGATACTGTTCAATAAGCCTTTCCGAAAGCTGATCAAGCTCTTTGACTGAAACGCCCGGCTTTGCGGCTTCACGGAGTTCGTTGAGAATAAGCGCAACGATTCGATTGCTTTTTTTGAGCTTTTCGATTTCTTCAGCAGACCTGCAGACAATCATGGTGAATGGTACCCACTGTTGTGAAAATTAAGATAAATTTGATTAAATGTACTCCAAATAGCGTAAATGTCAAACCAAAATCGAGGGATGAGGGCAGAGAGAGGGAAGTCCAGAGTGGGAGATAGAATGGGGTTGGATGGCTCAGTAGTGGGATGGCGAGACTGGCAACGCCGAGGCTCTACCGGAAACAGATTGAGACCGGGGAAAAAATCTGATAGCGTTATCTTCGGAAAAGCATGCGCCCTTGCGTGATCTGGGCAGTGGATCCCGTTACCCGCTAATCACGATGCAACTTCAACGAAGGAATCATACTATGAAAAAGGCAGTGAACAGTTCGGTCATTGAACTCATTGAGGGTGATATCACTGAGATGGATACTGAAGCGATTGTCAATGCCGCCAACGCTGCTTTAATTCTTGGCGCTGGTGTGGCGGGAGCGATCCGCCGCAAAGGCGGCCCAGCCATTCAGGCGGAATGTGATCGGATCGGTGGTACCGTTGTGGGAGGAGCGGTGATTACGACCGGCGGGAACCTTCGGGCCCGGTATGTCATTCACGCGGTCGGTCCTCGCATGGGTGAAGGAAACGAGGATGAGAAACTGCGGAATGCAACGCTCAACAGCCTTAGAGTAGCTGATGAACATAGCCTCCGGACTATATCGTTCCCGGCAATAAGCACAGGTATCTTCGGATATCCTCTGGACCGATGTGCGGAGATCATGATTTCTACGACAAAGGATTATCTGACTGGCCAAACTGGAATTGAGCGGGTGGTATTCTGTCTCTATGGAAAAGATGCGTACGACGTGTTTGCGGGGGAGCTGTCTGAAGGTGTTCACCGTTGATCCCGCGTTTCGCGGGATTCACCGACTGGATTAGATCCATCGTTCACAGACAAAAGATAGACTCGTAGAAGGTAGGCACTCACGACAGTGCGTCATGCCCGCGTAGGCGGGCATACAGAAAATACAGCTGTTTCTATTACCTCTCGAGCTGTTGAGACAACAGGGACGCTTTTCTACGACTTCATCATTTGTGTCAGTGAACGGTGAACGGACAACGGTGAACTAACAGAGGGTATAACTGTATGCGGCGAGCAGCAATTGATATTGGCACCAATACGGTACGACTGTTAGTAGCAGACTATCATGGTCAGGAGCACTTTACGGTCATCAGCCGCCAGGAGCGGATAACGCGGCTGGGTGGCGGCTACACACCTCAAGGCGGTATCGCGGAAGAGGCCATGAGCCGCACGATCGCCGTTCTTCAGGAATTTCGAGCAGCCATGAATGATCTTGGTGTGGAATCGGCACTGGCAGTTGCTACCAGTGTGGTGCGCAAGGCGGCCAATCGAGCCAAATTTATCGAGCAGGCACGTAGTGAAGCAGGAATCGACATCACCGTCATTACCGGCGCAACCGAAGCACAGCTGGCAGCTCGTGGAGCTCTGCTGCCGGTGTCGGTGCCGTTCGATCAGGCGCTCATCTTCGACATCGGTGGCGGAAGTACGGAATTCATTCTCACCTCCGGCACTACGCCCGACCTGATCGAAAGCATCGAGCTCGGCGTGGTGCATCTCACGGAGAGCCTGCTGCATCATGACCCTCCAATCAGTGATGAGATCGCGGTTGCCAGGCAACAGGTGTATGAGCAGGTACAGAAGGTCAGGCGGCACTTCGAGCAGGCGGAGCGGTTTCCCTTTACCTGCACACGCACGGTACTCATCGGTATTGCCGGTACCCCGACGACCCTTGCCGCAATGGATCTAATGCTCACCGTGTATGACCGCGATCAAGTGACCAACCATGTTCTGCATCATGATCTGATCGAGGAAATTTTTGACACCCTGATCGATCAAACCAGCTATGAGCGCCTGCTGCTTCCGGGCCTGCAGCCAGGCCGGGAAGATCTGATCATCCCTGGCGCCCTGATCACTCTCGCGGTCATGGAGCTCTTTGGATTCTCAGCTCTGAGGGTCATCGACTCCGGGATCCTGGAGGGAATCATTCTCTCGCCGGAACTGGTGGCATCCTAAGTATACGTCCTATAGGACCTATAGGACGTATACTTTAACCTTCAACCTTGAAGTCCACTCTTGTGGGAGCGTCCTCGCCGTGAAGAAAGCGCCAGCGCTCAGTGCTCCTGAGGCAGTTGTCGGCTTTTTCGGGTCCACCAAGCTGCAAGGATGGAGCCGGTGACGATGCACCAGGTTGCGAACAGAGCATTGGGAATGGCCGCTTCAGCAGAAAAATGTTTCAAAGCGAGCACTGCGCCCAAGCCGGCGTTTTGCATGGCGACATTGATGGCGAGCGTTCGGGAGCGCTTGATATCAAAGCGAAACAACTTCCCGGTGGCATACCCGAAGATGAGGCCGAAAAGGTTAAGCAGAAAAACACCGGTGATTATGGAAGGACTCACTTC
>Ga0116142_10003623_pt1 | contig 15367 bp, 12 predicted proteins | sample AD_UKC033_MetaG_FD_89785 | JGI IMG/M metagenome (GOLD analysis project Ga0116142, IMG submission 89785) | Active sludge microbial communities of municipal wastewater-treating anaerobic digesters from USA - AD_UKC033_MetaG | ecosystem: Engineered > Bioreactor > Anaerobic > Digestate | place: USA... | reverse complement strand
CTGCGGGTCGACGTGGCAATCTCCTGAACCCTCTTCTCCGCGTGCTCTGCGTCCCTGCGCGAGATCGAGTCTTCACTCCTTACCAGTTAGTGGCCGCGAATCTTCTCCAGCTCCCGCCGGTCTTTCTTGGAGGGCCGGCCTCGATATTTCGGAGGATGCGGCGTCCTTGCCTGCTTCATTAAACGAATGAGCTCCTGAACGTCATCAGGAATCGTCTCAGTCCGCTCTTCTCGGTATAGTTCTCGGGCTTCCTTGGCCGCTATGCTCTTAAACACAATATCGAGCACCGTTAGATCCCGATAGTGGGTTGAGATCTTCACGGTAATAAGATCACCGACTTTCACATTCTTAGCTGCCTTGGCATTACTGCCGTTGATTTTCACCCGACCCTGGTCACACGCATCGACAGCCAGCGTCCTCGTCTTAAAAATGCGGGCAATCTTAAGCCATTTATCCAATCGGATGGTTTTCTCGGTTGTCTGATCCATGACAAACCTGGTGTAATGGGTAAATGGTTAAATGGTTCTTGTTTGAGAGACAGCAACTAAGAAGTTCCGGTATTTCATTTCAGCAATTCACCAATTCTCCATTTTTCCAGTATTCCAATTCTCCAATGCTCAGCTCATGCTGAGCATTCGATCAACCGCCCTCACCGCCCGCTCTCTAATTTCAGGAGGGACGGTAATCCGCTCTTCCATCCGCTCCAACGCCCAGAGTACCTTTTCCAGAGTAATCCGCTTCATGTTAGGACAGACGGCCCGGTCCGAGGCCGGATAGAATACCTTGTCCGGGTTTTCTTTGGTCAGGGGATGAAGAATTCCCACTTCAGTTCCGATGATAAATTCCCGCTCGCTGCTTTCCCGAACTTTCTTGAGCATGGCCCCGGTGCTGAGAGCAAAATCAGCCGCTGCGATCACCTCCGGTCGGCATTCCGGATGCACCAGGCTAATGGCCGCAGGATGCTCCCTCTTCAGGGCATTAATATCGTCAGCAGTGATGCGCATATGAGTAGGACAGTAGCCTTCCCAGAGAATGAGCTTCTTGTGTGTCTTCGATGCCGCGTACATGCCCAGGTATTTATCGGGAACGAAAAGAAGCGGAAGATCATCAGGCATACTGCCAACGATTTTCACGGCATTGGAAGAGGTGCAACAGACATCGCATTCCGCTTTAACCGCAGCTGTCGAATTCACGTAACAGACAGCCGGCGATCCAGGATATTCACGCTTTCTTTGCCGAAGCTGTTCAGCGGTGATCATGTCCGCCATTGGACAACCTGCCAGCGGGTCCGGCAGAAGCACCGTCTTTTCAGGAGAAAGAATCGCTGCCGTTTCGGCCATGAACAGCACACCGCAGAACACAATGACGTCGGCATCGGTTTTGGCTGCTTCCTGGCTCAGGCCAAGAGAGTCTCCGGTAAAATCAGCAATGTCCTGCACTTCGGGGCGCTGATAGTTGTGCGCCAGAATGACCGCATTTCGTTCTTCCTTCAATCGAACAATCTTTTCGACCAGATCGTCATATGACATCACACTCGTTCCTTCCCGCACATCTGCCCTGCATCAGGGATCGCGCCTAATCTTTCATGTACCTCGGTTCCTGAATGCAAGTAGTTGATTGTGCTGCTGAGCAGGGTGAATCCCTTCACTCGGTAGTGCTGCTTCCATCACCTCCAGCCGGACAAGCCGTTCTGTATATACACCAAACGAATAAAAAATAAAACGTCCGCCATCCTTTAAATTTATTCTTCTATCTGAAAGAATTCAATGATTTTACGAGCATCAATACGGGATATACCGGGAGCAGCGGCGAGGTCCTCTTCCCTTGCTTCCCTGATTCGTTTCATGCTCCCGAAGTGTCTGAGCAGATTTTGCTTCTTGGCCGGTCCGATGCCCGGTACCGAATCCAGCAAAGATGAACGTTGTTTCTTCTGCCGGAGCTTGCGATGATAAGTAATGGCAAAACGGTGCGACTCGTCACGGATCCGCTGAAGGAGGTGAAGCGTCGAAAACCGCTTGGTTAATATTACGGGATCCTTCTGCCCTGACAGGAACACCTTTTCCGGGGTTCGCTCATTATCGTGAAACCGACCCTTCGCCAAGCCGATGACGTCAATGTCATACACGCCCTGCTCACTCATGGCCTGTCGTGCCACCTGAAGTTGCCCTTTTCCGCCGTCTACGATGAACAACTCAGGAAAGTCCCCTTCCTCACGTCCCCGGGCCAGGCGCCGCATGATTATCTCGTACATCATTCCGTAATCATCAGCCTGTGCGATCGTGCGGATGCGGTAATGACGGTATTTTGCCTTTACCGGCTCCCCATTTTCAAAACGCACCATCGAACCTACCGCCTCGGTACCGGAAAGATTGGAAATGTCGAAGCACTCGATAGCGCGAGGCACTGTGCGCAGATGCAATCGCCGTGACATCTCTTCCAGGGTCCGCCGCGTTCGTTCTTCCTTGGAGCGCCGGTTTTCCCAGGTGATCTGGGCATTCTCATTCGCCATGCACAACAGGTCCTTGCGTTCCGCCCGCTGAGGATGCAGGACTTGCACTTTCTTCCCCTTCTGCTCACAGAGCCACTCTTCAATCATTTTCTGATCTTCGATCACCAGAGGAATAAGAACCTCGTGCGGAATAAAACGTCCCTCCCGGTAGTACTGCATCAGGAAAGAAGACACTACCTCCTCATCATCCTGCGTCATCTGTCGCAGCAGGAAGGATTGGTTTCCCACCATACGGCCTTGGCGGATAAATAGCACAAAGAATTCGACCTGAGTGTCCTGCCGGTAATACCCGATAACGTCCTGATCCAGACCGGTCGGGGAGACAATCTTCTGCCGCTCCAGGAGATCGGTTATCGCATGCATCTGGTCCCGTATCATTGCTGCCTTTTCATAATTAAGGGCTTCGGCCGCTCTTTCCATTTCCCGGTTCAGGTAAGCCATCAATTCCTCATCCTGGCCGCGCAGCAGGAGCAGCACCCTTTGGACAATCGCCTGGTACTCATCCCTGTCCACCTCCCGGCAGCACGGAGCCAGACAGCGCCGCAGCTGGGAGTTCATACACGGTCGGGTGCGATGGTAGAACTTGCTGTCTTCACAGTGGCGCAAGGGAAAGAGTCGATGCAAAATATGCAGCATTTCACGTACCGCATAGGCGGAGACATACGGACCGAAATAGAGAGCACCATCCTTTTCGACCTGCCGGGTAAAGCACAGGCGGGGATATTCTTCCTGCACGCTGAAGCGAATATACGGGTAGCTTTTATCATCCTTCAGGCTGACGTTATAGCGGGGCTGATACTGCTTGATCAGGTTGCTTTCCAGAATCAGGGCTTCCTTTTCCGTGTTGGTGACGATATAGTCGACATCAACAATTTTTGAAACGAGGATAAGCGTTTTGGGGGTTTTATCTGCCCCATTCTGAAAATATGATCGTACCCGATGCCGAAGGCTCTTTGCCTTGCCGACATAAATGACTTCTTCCTTCTCGTCTTTCATCAAATAGACGCCGGAGCGGATTGGAAGCGAAGAAAGTTTGTTTTCTAACTGTTCGGTAAGGTGCATAGCACGTCGCCTATACGCCCATTGCCGCAGCAAAGCCAAAGAGCGGGAGTGCTGTTTCTTGCGAAGCAAAATTCCAGAAAGCCTCTGCAATAAAATGATTCTTGAAATGGCTATCAAGCATGCATGTATCCGGAAGGTGTGCGTGAGAAGGCTCAGGAACAATGGATGACTTCGTTGGTCAATACCGAATCAGGGTGACGATGATGAATAGTATCCAGATCCTCTACACCGAATAACCTGCTTTACCTGAAAAATTAATTTTAGCCGGTATTATCCATTTTCGCAAGGGCGGCTGAAGAAAAGAGGCGGGTTGAAATGTACATGATTTTGTGCTACTAAATTACCGGACAAAGGAACTTCACGGGCCTGAGATCAGACACCAAACTACCGTCGGAAGGCATCCCCGTCGTTTGCTGAACACTGAGATCATGATGATACGTAGAGCATAACCGTGTTGATCAAAAGCACCTGCCTCTCACCTTCCTGTTCCTCGTTTTGATCTGGATCGAGAAAGGCTTCCCGTATGTGGAGTATTGAAATTTGCGTCATGCTGGCAATGATCCTTCTGAACAGCATCTTTGCCGGCTATGAGATTGCATTGGCTTCTGTCTCGGCCGCCCGTCTGCAGGTGTTTGTTCGTGAAGGCCGGCGTGGAGCCAGAGCAGCTCTTGTGATGAAAAACCATATCGAGCGAAGCTTGGCAGTGGTGCAACTCGGAATCACGCTGGTCGGCGCAATTGCCGCAGCTACCGGAGGAGCCGGCGCTGAGGAGATTCTGGCGCCGCATCTCCGAAGGGAATTCCCCTTCACTGCAGGCGTTGCCGAAGTCCTCGCCATCTCGCTCGTCGTCGTGCCCCTGACGATAATTACCATCACGTTTGGAGAACTGATTCCGAAGGTATTTGCCTTAAGGAACAAAGAGTGGTTGTGCCTGAGACTGTCGCCGGCCATGCGCTGGTTTACGCTCTGCGTTCGTCCGGTCGTATGGCTGTTCGAGGTGCTTGTACATACTGTCATGTGTTGGAGTGAACGCTGCTGGCATCCAAACGTGAGCGATCAGACAAATGCTGAAGCTTCCGAACTGCAGGAACTGCGGGCGATGGCAACTATGGCTCGAGGGCTGCGGCTGATCGGAAGCCGGGAGGAAAAAATCATTCTCGGAGCAGCCGCGTTATCGAAGCGGCCGGTACATGCGATCATGCTTCCTGCCGGCTCTATGAGCATGCTCTATGCCGATGATTCTCTCATGGACAGCCTGATCAGAGCGCATCTTGACCTGCATACACGCTTTCCCGTAACCAGTCGGCCGAATGATCCTCAGGCTGTTGTCGGGTACGTCAATTTCAAAGACATTATCGCTCTCATGCGCCTATCTCCCCAGGATCCTTCACTCAGAGCAATCGTCAGACCGATTCCTGATCTGTCCGACAGTCTTTCGATCTCCGGCTGCCTCGAAACCCTGATGCGTGAGCATACGCATATTGCCCTCATCCGCAACCGTGTCGGCGCGGTTGTGGGCATGATTACCCTGGAAGACATTCTCGAAGAACTTGTAGGCGATATTGAGGACGAGTTCGATCGGCTTCCAACCCATGTAATCGAGTCAGGCTCAGGATGGGTTGTCGGCGGCGGTATTTCTCTCACTCGGCTCCGGGAGCTTACTGGCACTGATCTTGGCACTGATCCGAAACACGATGAAACCAAAAAGCTCACTGAGTGGATATCCGAACAACTCAAACGCCCTGCCCGCGGCGGCGATATTGTGGAACACGGGGACAGCCGCGTGGCCATCCGCAAAGTGCGCCGCCAAAATGTACTTGAAGCCCAGATAACAAATCACATGCAACCATCATAGCAGCGAAAGGAATTCCCGTGATCAGATTCGTTATCGTCTGCATGATTGCCGCTTTCTTGACCGGCACTACTCTCAGCAATGCCGCCGAACCGGCACGTGCAGTCAAAGAAGTATACGACAGCGTGAAAACAGCTGTACGCGACCACAATGGAACACTGGCTGCCGGCCTGCTGTCAGCAGGAACAGTTGCCCTGTGTGAACGAGGCCGCATTCTGGCGCTTTCCCATGGAGTCGTTGACCTTGAGTCGCTTTCGCAGACTCTGGTCCTGCTGATTTTTCAGCTGCGATACTATGCTAGCAGCCAGGAGCTTGCTGCCATGAGCGGCAAAGACGTCATCGCCTGGAGTGTATCCAAGAACCTGGTGCGCAAGGACTTTATATGCAGCATCGCACTTGATCAGGTACAGGTGGAAAACGGCCGGGCCTGGGCCAACTTTTCAAGCTATGGCCAGCCAGTTCCGGACGCACTCCTCTACTTTCAGAAGGAAGCTCAGCAGTGGCGGCTTGACGCGGCTGCATTGGCACCGAGCCTGGAGGACTTCTCGGCCCAGCTACGGCAGAGCCTGGGCATGACCAAGGTCGAGGTAGCACGGTATCTGATGCTGTTGATCTACGGAGTTGTCGTACCGTCTTCTATTGTCGACGGCCCGCTGCGATAGATCCAAGATTCCAAATTCAAGGTTCTAAAAACAGTAAAGAGTGAGGAGTGAAAAGTAAGGAGTAAGAAGAGTGGTTTACAGGTCAGGGCTCGGGGATCAAGGACTGGAAAAATTGGTTCCACGTTGCAGGTTCTTATTTAACCATGGACTCGTAATCCCGCGGCGCATGACTCCGCTGCTCTTTGCCGCCCAGCCCCGTTGACATCACACCCGTATGCGATACAATTGAAAAAAGTATACCGGTGACACTATGCTGAACCTGAACCGAAAAAAAGAAAGCCGACGCAAGGACATGATGGGCACCAGACGGCATCCTTCTGCGCCTGCTGCTCCAAAGCAGATCATCTTGAGAGATGAACTGGCATTGGACCGCACTCATCTGGCAAACGACCGCACCCTCCTCGCTTACGTTCGTACCGCTTTGGCCTTGCTGCTGGCAGGCGTTACGTTTGTTTATTTTTCAAAAGAGCTCTGGTTTTCGGTTGTCGGCACCTTCTGCCTGATTTCGGGTGCGACCGCTCTCGGCATCGGTGTATGGAGATACCGACAGATGAAAAGCAAGCTGCGACTTTTCAGCAGCGCAGCGGGTCCGCCCGGTGGCGCCGACTTCACCGACCACATTGAAGAAGTCTGCAGCACTGAGGATCGATAACCTGGAACACGGCAGCTGCTCTCAGTAATCAGGAGAAAAGAAACCGTCGTCGGAGGTAGCCATGAGCTTCTGGGATAGACTCAAAAATGTCAGACGTTCATCAACTGATAAAATGATCGCCGGAGTCTGCGGCGGCCTGGCAGATGCAACCGGAATCCCCTCGTGGATCTGGAGAGCTGTTTTTCTGACCTGCGTTCTTATCTTCGGGTTCGGTATCTTGCCCTATCTTATCCTCTGGATAGCGGTTCCTAAGGAAACCCAGCAGCCCAAGACCGGCACCTCAACTGAGCAGCGGATCTGATCGGAGCAGTCTTATTCGGTTTCCCTCACACTCCCTTTATCATCAGCATGCCAGGCTCATGGCTTCCAGCGCCTCTAGAGAGGCCATAATCGCGTTCTGAACATGCTGGATAATCTCTTCGCGGTTGCTCTCCTCATTCGTCAGAAGCTGAGCCTTGGCTGCCTGCAGCCGGTTTCCGGAATCGTGAAGAACAGACAGTGCCTGTTTCTGTCTGGTTACATCCTGATTGATCACCAGGGCTCCAAGCACCTGCTGCTTGACATCTCGCAAGGGAATGGCGGAAGTCAGAATCTGTTTTTGAGTTCCATCCGGGCACTGGATTTCAATGTTCTCGTTTAGCACAGTCTCACTAAGGACGAGTGCCCGAGCGCTGGCCCACTGATCAAGGACAATTTCCTTTCCCGTGGCCGTAAGAATGCTTTTATACCCTCCGCTCTGATCAGCACCAGGCGACACCGAGCCACAGCCCAACACTTCGTTTGCCGGATTGCACTGAATAATGCTTCCATCTTTGTCGAGTATCCATATTCCCACGGGCAACGTCTGCAGTACCATCTTGATCAGCTCATCCTTTTCAGCTACGTATGCTTAAAGTCGCCGAGTGCTGCGGACATCTTTCAGGCTCACGAGGATACCGTGGGGGTGGCCGGCCGCAATTCTGACCGGTTGCACGGTCCAATCCCAGTGGGCATCTTCCTGGCCGGCGTGCTCCGATCGCGTATAGTGTTTGCCGCTGGCGGAAAAAGGCTCCCCAGTTTCTGCCGATTGTCGAAAAATCCGTTCATTTTCTTCATTGGGATAAAGATCGAAATGATTTTTACCAATAAAAAATGCGGGGATTCTCTCCAGCGCTTCCGCATAGATCCGGTTGACTCGAACATAGGTAAAGTTGGCATCCAGATACGCGAGTCCTACGTCACTGCTGGAAAAACTTCTTTCCAGAAGTTCTTTGGTCATGGTAAGTTCCCGATTCAGCGTGGCCGCGCGAGCTTCAGCAGTATCGCTGGCTTTTTCAAACTGGCTGATCAGTTTCACACGTCCTACTGCTGCAGCAATCGAGCGGGCAGCGCTGCTCATTATAGCTCTCTCATCTTCCAAGAAATCCGTTCGGTCGGCAGCCCCAAAGGAAAGCACACCAACCAACTGTCCTGCCGAAAACAAAGGAAAGCAGGCGCAGGCTGAGATGCCGAGAGAATGGAACAGCATTTCCTGCGGACCTCCTTTGTCCGTATTGCTCCGGTTTGCAGCCGTTCCCGATGCCGCCAAACCGAACTCTTCAAGTGTCGTATAATCCAGAAAGCGAATTCCGGCAATGAGATTTTCAGGAATACCGGAGCAGGCCTGCAAGTTCACCGAGCGATGTTCGTCAATGAGATAGCAGGTGAAAGCCTCGCACCCGAGATGCTGCATAATAGCGGTGCAGAAATCGTGGATAAGCGGCCGGGGATCATCAGCTTCAAGCAAGGTGCCGTCTGCTTCCGCAATGTGCCTGCACTCCTCGAGACGTTTCCGTTGGGATACTTCTTCCCGCCATTGAGCAGTCATATCCACCAGGGCAGCGGCAACTCCTGCTGTTCGCCCGCCGGCCTGAATCGGATACCAGCATTCCAGCCAGTGCCGAGGCCCCTCACCATCGGTCGCTGTCGTTCCCTCCACTTCCAGGGTCAGAGGTGATTCATCAGGTATGAGCATATGCTGGGCAAGCGTAACCGGGTCCTCGCTGCGCTCGCCCCGCGGCAGTACCTCAGCAATCCCCTTGCCCCGGTGATCCTGGTCCGACAGACCAGTGAGATTTCTCAGCGCCCGATTCACCAGGAGAGATCGCAGTTCTCTGTCCCACAACCCCAAAGCTATGGGTGATGCCTCAAAAAGATCATGCAGCAGCGTGACAGACTCATTGTCGGAAGTTTTCGCCTCTTCCGGAAGACCCTCTGAAAACAGCGCTTGCTGTTCCTCTGCTTTTGTGTCCTCACCACTTCTGCACATCGTCACGGCTATGGCATACAGCTCCCCTGAGGGAGCATACACCGGGAAAGCACTCCAACTGCCCACCACGTCCATGTCCGTGTCAGTATGGCGTGCTTGTACGTTAAGATGTGAAAACCACTCTTTGCGAAAAGCCCGGACAAGAGGCCATTCATCATACGGAAGGGAATGGCCCTCCCGATCTTTAAAGGACCACTGCGACACGATTTCCTCCAGTGAAATGCTGTCAGCACATTGTTCACTATCAAGGAATGCTCGACCGGCAACATTGGCGTATTGCAACGTGCCGGACGGATCGAAAACCAGGAGGACCTCGCTCATATGCTCCATAATTGTCTTTCCCTGAAGAATGGCAGCTTCGAGATCCTGCCGAACGTTCCGCACCGTCTGCTCGGTTTCCTTCTGGTTACTGGTGTCTCGGAAAAAAAGGATACCACCAGTAAGCGTACCCGCCTCACTAAACACCGGTGCAGCAGTACACTGCAGCGGGATTCGAGTCCCGCCGGACCGCTCGAGTAAAACCTCCTCATGAATAACCATTTCACCGCGGGTTGCTGCCCGTACCAGCGGAAGATTCTCCCGATCCACCGGCGCACCGTTAGGGTGCAGCACTCGGTTTCCCGATACGCAGCCCAGGACATCCCACATTTCTTCTGGCCGATCTCCGGAAATACGAATTGCTTCACGGCTTACCCATCGGAGCTGCAAATCAGGACTATCGACAACGATAATTCCTTCGGGAATGGTTTCCATTGTCGTGCGAAATACACTCAGGTCGTGCCGCAGCCGTTCTTCCGCATCCTGCTGCACGGTAATATCACGCACTACACCATCAAGCAGGCTCGGCGCACCATCGGCTGCGCGTTTACATTCTCCGCTAATCAGTATCCGTCGTATTTCGCCGGTCCTGCGACGGATGCGGCAAATGAGTGTGATTGCTTGTCCGGGAATCATTCCCATCAGCAGCTGCTGCTCGAAGGATGCCCGGTCATCAGAATGAATGATGCCGTTCAAAAATTCTGTTTTGCTCAACGGCCCGTCCTCCGGAGTCCGGCCGAAGATAAGATACATGAGTTCGTTTTTCCAAAGGAAAACATCTGAATGCACGTCCAGCGAGAAGAGACCCAGCTCCGCTGTCCTGGCAGCTGTTTGCAGCAGCTTCTCGCGTTCAGTCAGTGCTGATTTCAAATGCTTGCATTCAGAAACGTCGAACAGAGCGCCGATAAAGCGCACAGCTTCTCCAGCTTCGTCATAGAGAAAGCGTCCCAACGAACGGACCCAGATAATTTCTCCGGTATCTGCCCGCGTGATGCGGTATTCTACGGAAGAAAGGGTTCGCCGAGAACGAGCCGACTTGAGAGATCGCATCATCCGAAGCGCATCATCAGGATGAATCCGCTTGCGCCACATCTCCATCGTTGCGGCACCGTTTTTCGTGGGCTCCATCCCGAGAATACGAAAGAGGCTTTTTGACCAGGTTGCCTGACCAGTGAGCATGTCCACGTCCCAGGTGCCCATGACTGCAGATTCCTCAGCCACCCGCAAGCGCATCTCGTTCGTTTGTAAAGCATCCTTCTGTCGGCTGTGCTCAAATGTCATCCAGGTACGTGTGGCCACTGCTTCTACTAAGGATACTTCCTCTCGACTCCACCGGCGCGGCTCCGGAACACTCGCCCAGAATGTTGCCGCCCACTGGCTGTCCCGCAGTAACGGCACAGCTATATAGGCACGAAAGTCAGTAGATGGAGAGTTTTCCTGATACGCCGAAGCAGTACGGGTGTCTCTGGAAGCATCGTAATTCACCACGGTGCGGCCTGCTTCCATATCACCAAGCGTTAGTAGTTCAAGATACGAAGGCAGTGTAATTTTCGAGAGTTCCTCCGAGGCGCGGAGAGGCCGCCGTGCTACAGCTCGCTGATCGCGTTCATCATTATTCTCGGCAAAGAAGCAGTGACCAAGACTCAGATGATTACGCATCGATTCGGCTATCATGGTCAGAAGCTCGCGGCTGGCAGCATTTTGCTGAATATGATCAGTGACCCAGCTACTATACCGGGCGTGACGCTCCGCTGCTTTCTGCTCGGTGATGTCGTGATAAACCGTCGTGAGAATACCTTCCTGCGGAACCGAAGCAACAACCGAATACCATCGGTCACTAAAGAGTACATACTGCTCGAACTCAACTAATTTACCGGTTGAAAGCGCTTTGTTGCAGACTGCTATCCAGTCAGGCCGGCCTGGTTCTGATTCAGAGAAAATGCCAGCACTGCTGCGTCCGACCAGCACCGATCTGTCTTGATCGGAAATCCTTTCGAAAGCAGGATTCACCTCAAGCACGATGCAATCGGACGCTTTCCCGAACTCGTCGAAAACTATCGAGCAGCAGACATACCCTTCGCAGATGCTGGAAAGGAGTGCGTGCCGGCGAAGGTCGCTTTTCTGGATGGCTTCTGTTACCCTGACGTTTTCCAGAGCAAGAGAGAGCGCGGAACTTACGATGGCTGCAATGCTCGTGTGAAAATCAGAGAAAGCACCGGCCGCAGGATGAGAACGACAGAACAAGACCCCGGCGTCTTGATTCACCATCGGTACGATCATGAAGAACTGCACATTTTGGGATCTTTGCGGATCAGGCCGCTCCGTTGCGTCATGGGAGGAATCCTCAAAACAAATCGGAACCTTGGCCTTGACAGCCAGCGCCGCACGGCATGCCTGGTGGTCATTAAGGAAGGTTCCAACCGTGTCTGAAGGAAGCCCGTGAACGGACTTGATGGGCCAGCGGCCGTCTTGCAGGAAAAAAAGAGCAGCGGTGTCACAGCCGAGCGCCGCTGCCGCTGCGGAAATGACATCTCGAACTATTGTATCCGGGCTACGGCCGGAGTTGATCGCAGCGGTAATGATTTCCAGGGATTCACTCAGGACCTTAATCTTCTTAAGGTTTTCTTCAGCACCGCTGAGAAGACTGAGCATTTTCTGATGCTCGACCTCCAGCACTTTGATGCTCCGCTGCAGCCACCCGAACTCATCACTCTGCCGCTGCGATTGTGACTCAATACGCTTTGCCATGTTTGCCTACTCCCCAAGATGAGGTGGCGGCCTCCACACGGCAAAATACTGTATTACAGTAGCATGAATATTGTACGCTGCCTAGGTGATTTTTTTCGGTTTATCTGTGTGATCTGCCTTAGCTCAGGATTTTCATCGCCTGCCCGGCCGATTCCCTCTGGTCCTGCTTGAAACTGCCGGGTGATTCTGCTAAGAGTATGCACCAGAATCAATCTCTTGTTTCAAAGGCCAACAATGCTGCAAACCTGGAAATCGTGGGCACGTTCGTTAAAACAGAATATTGCCGCTCTGTATCTTGCAAGCCGCGATCCGCGGGTGCCAAAAACCGCGAAAGTTCTAATACTGCTTGTAGTGGCTTATGCGCTAAGTCCAATCGATATCATCCCCGACTTTGTTCCAATTCTAGGCTACCTTGACGATCTCATCGTGCTGCCTCTGGGCATTGCACTGGCCATTCGCCTGATCCCGAAGGAAGTCTGGGAGGAATGCTGCCAGAGAACCAGAGAGCTGGGTTCGGGCCGCCTCCCGGCCAATCGGATCGCCGCTGTTGTGATTGTGGCCGTGTGGCTGTTAGGGCTGGCAATAATCTGCCGGATGGTGTGGAAGTATAGTTCCCTGTTAACCGTTGCCCGTTGACCGTTCACCGACAAGAATTAATCATCTGCGCTTCTGTCCTTAGGGACAACGGTGAACGAATATCAGTATCCTGCTCTTTACTCTTTACTTCAAGTGCCTTACGCTTAGGACAGTATCCCACTATTCAATCCGGACTATGTACAATGAGCAAATTCGCTTTTTTTACAACACTCATCGTTATGGTGATATTTTCCCTGCTGCCCAAGGCAGCGTTTGCAGACGATAGACTCGTGGAGGTGCTGCATGTTGATTATCGCAAGGCAGAGGAAGCCTTGCCTATCGTACGAAGTCTGCTCTCCACCGAAGGTTCAGCGGGTGTGGATGCGAGAACAAATTCCGTTGTCATTGTCGATTCTCCGCAGGTTATTGAAAAGGTACGTGAGTTCTTGGAAGATTTCGATCAACCGATCAAGCAGGTAACCATCAGAGTACGGATCTCGGAAGACCGCTTTGAACAGGGCGGATCAGCTTCGGCGGAAGGAACCATCGGCGGAGACGACGTGGAGGTCAGCACCGGCAAAGGTCACCATGACGATAAGCTATCCGTACGCCTGGAAGGCGAGCGCACAACCCTGGCCGGCATATCTGAATACTATGTCAGTGCCTCTTCCGGGAGTCCGGCCTATATTGTCACCGGCACCAGTGTTCCCTATCGTGAGCGACTGCTTATCCTCAGTCGAAGGCATGCGCATGTATCCGAAGGAATCGAATTTCGTGATGTGGAAACCGGGTTTGAAGTCACGCCGACTATCGCCGGCGATCGTGCCCACCTTGACATCACACCCCGCATTTCCTATCTCGCATCCGACAATGATCGCGGCGTGGTGCGTTTTACCGAGTCGTCCACATCGGTCACGGTGCCGCTTAATCAGTGGTTTTCCCTGAGCGGTTCAGGACAGGAAAGCAATGAGGTGTTTCAGGAGATCCTGGGTGCCGGCAGCAATCGGCAGGATTCCCGGCTCTCCATTTCGTTGCTGGTCAAAGACCAAAACTGATATCCATCGCACACGAAGAGCCGAAACGGATAGCAGCAAAATCGTTCCGTCCTTGATTTCCCTCATTTCTATGGTATAGTTGAGCGTTTGGCGGCTTCGCAAAGCAGCCGGAGCTGCGTTGGCTAATCCGGATGAAGAGGATCGGCCGGCCCAGTGGACTGTATTCCACACCATACCGTGTACCGGCGCTTTTTCGAGTTCGCTACCTGCTTTCTCCGATATAACCATTGTTCATACTGGAGTGACAACCCGTCTCTCAATCCGTGAGGCGTACTAGACATGCCTGAAGACACCCAGCGCACAGCCGTCCTGAAAAGCGTCAAGCGAGTGGTGATCAAAATCGGAAGCAATGTACTCACTGATCCCACGACCGTCATTAACTTCAATGCCTTTGCACGACTGGTTGATGAGATTGCCTGGATCAAGGAAAAGGGCTTCCTGCCAATAGTGGTTTCGTCCGGTGCCATCGCCATTGGCATGCGCAAACTCGGGCTTAAACAGCGTCCGCAAAGCATGCCGCTGAAGCAGGCTGCTGCGGCTGTCGGCCAGATCGGCCTCATGGAAAACTACGATCGTTTCTTCAAGGAACGGAATCTAAGAGTCGCCCAGGTATTGCTTACCGATCTGATTCTCAAGCATCGCAGCTGGTTTCTCAATGCGCGTAACACGCTCTTCACCCTGATTAGCCTCGACGTCATTCCTATTATCAATGAAAACGACTCTGTAGTAGTCGATGAAATAAAGGTGGGTGACAACGATAAGCTTGCGACAATAACGACGAATCTGGTTGAGGCCGATCTCCTGATTATTCTTACAGATACTGACGGTCTTTTCGACAAAGATCCCCGGGCAAACAGCGATGCCCGGCTGATTTCGACTATCGAAAAGATAACTCCCAAAGTCGAACAGCTCTGCTCAAAAACCCGCAGCAGTGTGGGAACCGGAGGAATGGCGACCAAGCTTGCCGCTGCCCGCGATGCTGCCCGCTATGGCGTCCCGGTTATCGTCGCCAACGGCCAGCGTGAGGGCATCTTGCAGGCGATTTTCCGAGGCGATGAGGTCGGCACGCTTTTTCTTCCTCAGGAATCCCGGCTGCGGAGTCGGGAGCACTGGATTGCGTGCACGCTTAAGATTAAAGGAAAGTTGATCATCGACGACGGTGCTCAGGAAGCACTGCTGCACAAGGGCAAGAGCCTGCTGCCGGTCGGCATAGTGAAAATAGAGGGCACCTTTAACTTTGGAGACTGTGTTGGAATCTTCACGCAGAAACGCAAAGAGATCGGACGGGGACTGACCAACTACAGCTCACAAGAGCTGACAAAGATCAAAGGTGTCCCTTCACAGCAGATCGAGCACATTCTCGGTTATAAGCACTATGACGAAGTCATCCACCGGGACGATATGGTCCTTGCATAATTCAAGATTCAAAATCCTAAGAGGTCACGGTGGAACAGTAAGGAGTAAAGAGTCAGGAGTGAGGAGTAAGCGAAGGCCTCTGGACGCAGTCCAGGTTGATCGCAGAAGAAACGTTCCCATCGTCATTCCTCACTTCGTTCGGTGGATAAAGAGCTGAGGCGCCGCCTCACTTCGTTCGGTGGATAAAGACCTGAAGCGCAACCCGGGCAGACGGGAATCCAGAGCATATG
>Ga0116142_10003622_pt1 | contig 15368 bp, 16 predicted proteins | sample AD_UKC033_MetaG_FD_89785 | JGI IMG/M metagenome (GOLD analysis project Ga0116142, IMG submission 89785) | Active sludge microbial communities of municipal wastewater-treating anaerobic digesters from USA - AD_UKC033_MetaG | ecosystem: Engineered > Bioreactor > Anaerobic > Digestate | place: USA... | reverse complement strand
TGAAACGACAGATTTAGAATAATAATTTGCTTCTTTCTTAGAACGCTTATAATATCCTTGAGGCTCAAATGGGAAATATCCTGCATGTAAACCACCTCCAATAATAAAATCAAGAGGTAACTGAACTATAGGCAATTTAAACGGAACCTGTTGAATTAAGAACGCTTTTACAGTATAACCTCCTGAAGCAATATTAGTATAGTAGGCATCAAGTTGTAAGCCTGTATTGTTATTGGCAACAAAAAAAAATTTCGAAGTGATTCCTGTATTAAATTTTCCACCGCGAATGCCAATCCCGGAGATGTAGAGTTGAGAATAGCTCATTAAACTGAAGACACAAAGCAATATTAAAAGCAGTACTTTCTTCATGTTGTTTTATTTTGCTCCTAAATTACTGAATAAATAATATATCCACTTACAACCTTGATTTGAAGTAATATATTTTTCTATATTTGATGCAGATTAATTGGGGTGCTTCATCAATTTGAGGCTGAGATCATACCCATCGAACCTGTTCAGGATAATGCCTGCGAAGGGAACGAGGTAATTTTTATTATGCTCACATACCCCATGTGACGCATTTATTAATCTTGAAATTAATCTTAGCATGAAAAATCCAATGTCACTACGGAGCTTGACTTACATTCTTGTAGTCATTACTCTACATCTCATTTCAGCAAGTTTATCTTATAGTCAATCTCCGCTGAACGGACGGGTCCTTGACGAAGCAAACGAAAAACCAATCAGTGGAGTCGTCGTTCATATCGCAGAAACATATATGAACACAGTGACCGACAAAGATGGCAGGTTTTCTTTTTCAGAAATTAAAAATAAAAATAAGCTACGACTGATTTTTTCTCATCTGTCATACGAAAAAGACACACTCGAAGTTTTGATACCGTCGAACGAACTTGTTGTCAAATTAAGAATCTATACTTATTTAAGTCCTGAAATTTCGATCTCTGCGACTCGTGTCGGAATTGAAACAGGTTTCGCTCATAAGAATTTATCTCACCAGGATATCGGGGAAAATAATGTCGGTCAGGATATCCCCTACTTACTCCAACTTACTCCATCAATGGTTTCCACTTCAGATGCAGGAACAGGAGTCGGATATTCAGGAATGAGAATAAGAGGAAGCGATGCATCCAGAATAAATGTCACTATCAACGGGATACCTGTAAATGATGCTGAATCACATCAGGTTTATTGGGTGAACCTTCCGGACCTTGCATCCTCAATTGAAGACGTTCAAATACAACGTGGTGTCGGAACATCAACAAATGGAGCAGGTGCCTTTGGAGGAAGCGTGAACATACAAACTCTCTCCCTGCGCAAAAATCCCTACGCTTCGTTAAGCAGTTCGGCAGGGTCTTTCAATACCTTTAAGAACAGTATTGGTTTCGGGAGCGGACTGCTTTCTGATCATTTTACGATCGATGGAAACATTTCCATGATAAAATCTGATGGCTATATTGATAGAGCTTCCGCGGATTTGAAATCGGCTTTCCTGACCGGATCTTATTATGGAGAATCGTCAAGCATAAGGGCAATCATCCTGACAGGGAAAGAAAAAACTTACCACGCATGGAATGGAGTGCCTGAAGATTCTCTTAAAAATAATCGTCGCTTCAATCCGGCCGGTTTATATTACGATCAAAATGGTGATATAAAATATTATGAAGAGCAGACTGACAATTATCAGCAGGACAATTATCAATTGCATTTTTCTCAAATCATAAACAAAAGGTTAAATGTTAACCTTGCTTTTCATGGAACTTTAGGAGAAGGATACTATGAAGAATATTCACAGGGAGATGCATATAGCAAATACGGTATGTCTGATGCGATCAATGGATTCGACACTATCCAATACTCTGATTTCATCCGGCAAAAATGGCTGAAGAATGATTTTTACGGCCTTACTGCATCAGGCATTTATACTCAGAATAAATACAAGGTCACCCTCGGTGCTGCTGCGAATAAATATTCCGGTGATCATTTTGGTAAAGTTATATGGACAAAGGACCGGGCGATCAATACTTTCCCTCATGAATATTATTCCAATGAAGCAGAAAAAGAAGAGTTTACTGTATATGCAAAATTTGAAGCAAAATTATTTCCAAGACTCAACTCATTCTTCGACCTTCAACTAAGAAATATTGGTTATAATTTTGCCGGACCGGATATTGGAGGTAATATCTTACCCCAACATGTGGATTACTCTTTTTTTAATCCTAAGCTGGGATTATCCTATACTCTAAATGAAGAACAGAGAATTTACGCTTCTGCAGGCATCGGACAAAAAGAACCGGTAAGAGATGACTTTATAAGTTCTTCTACTCTAAGCAGACCGCTGCCGGAAAAGCTTATCGACTATGAGCTGGGATATGAATTGGAACTGGCTAAGATACGCCTGGTACTGAATGCCTATTTTATGGACTATCATAATCAACTTATTCTTAACGGAAAAATAAATGATGTTGGCGAATACACAAGACAAAATGTAGACAAAAGCTATAGAAGAGGTCTTGAACTCGAACTTTACTATTTGATCATTCCCAAGTTAAAATTCGAAGGAAACTTAACCATAAGCAAAAACAAGATAAAAGTGTTTGAGGAGTACATCGACGACTATGACACGGAAACACAGATCCTCCGCCGCTTCAATTCAACAAACATAGCATTTTCTCCTACTCTCATCGGGGCCGGAATGATCACATGGAACCCGGTTCAGCCACTTTCTATATCATTCACGGGAAAATATGTCGGTCAACAATTTCTCGACAACACCGAAAATCCTGAAAGGAAAATAGAAGCCTATTTAATCAATGACCTGAAGCTACAATACAAGCTTAGCTTAAAACCCATCAGGGAACTGGCTTTAAAAATACAGGTCAATAATATCTTTGACAAAGAGTATAGTTCCAATGGTTACACATACAGTTATATTTATGGAGGAGAATCCTCCACCTTTAACTATTTCTATCCTCAGGCAGGAAGAAACTTTATGCTTGGAATTAACTGCAGCTTTTAGCTGATATAAAGACAGATCAGTATTTGCAATTGCAACTGGGTGACATATGGATCTTAGCCCCCGGCACAACGAGTTCATCGATCCTTGACTGTTGCTCATCTGAAAAAAGAATGCCTCTCAGTTCAAGAACTTTCAGGTTCTTTAATTCGGAGATCTCATCAGGAACATCATTTAGTTCATTGTCCCATAATTCAAGCACCTCAAGGTTTACAAGTTTTCCAATAGCCGGAGGTAAAGAATCAATAAGATTCCGGTTCAATCCAAGATAAGTTAACTTTGTTAATGCCCCGATCTCATCCGGCAATTTTGTAAGATCATTATTTGAAAGGTCAAGGCTAACAAGATTTTTAAGTGCTGAGATCTCGGCAGGTATAAAAGTGAGTTTATTTCGACTCAGATTTAAAACTTTAAGATTTGTAAACTGAAAAATTTCTTCAGGGATCGTATCAAGTCTTTTCCTGCTCAAATCGATCTGATGCACTTTATCAGGATTTAGCAATGCGTCTTGCAAGTTTCTGTAAATACGATTTGTGTCAGGAACATTAACTGCAACATTTTGTTGTGCCGAGACTTTTCCTACATGAAGGAAAATCGCAAGAAACATGATCCAAAAAAATCGAAAGTTTAACACAATAAGAAAACGTCAGGAAAGCAATTTTGTTGCGTTAAGCTTATCCTCCTTCATCTTTTCTTTCAATTGCTCCAGACTTTCAAAATTCATATCGCCACGAATACGGGCCTTAAGAAAAACACTGATCTTGTGACCATAGATATTCCGGTCAAAATCGAAGATATTTACCTCCACACTTAATTTCTTACCCTGCACCACCGGCCGGGTTCCTATGTATAACATTCCCTTATATCTTACCCCATCCACCAAAACAATAACAGCATAAATACCATGTTGAGGTATTAATTTAAAAGGTTCTGATATACTCAGATTTGCAGTAGGAAATCCCAGACCAGCACCGATCCGATCTCCCTCGATCACCTCACCGCTAAGCACGAAATCATGTCCAAGCAATTTATTTGCCAATTCAATCTCACCCTCAAGAAGGTACTTTCGGATTTTTGTGGAACTCACAGCAACTTCATCAACAACTTTCTTAGTGATCTCCTCCAACTGAAATCCAAAGGCAGGTGCCATTTCTTCCAAATCTTTATAGGAACCTTCACGGTTTCTTCCGAAGTGATGATCGTAACCAATTACCAAAGTCTTCATACCTATCTTTTCTACCAATACATCACGAACAAACTCAACCGCTGAAAGACGGGAAAACTCCTTGCTAAAAGGCTGAATAATTAAATGCCGGACACCGTGCTTTTCCAACAGCACCTGTCTCTCTTCCATTGATGTGATCAACCTTAGGTTATTATCATCCGGCTGCAAGACCATTCTTGGATGAGGGAAAAAAGTTAATACAACCGTTTCACCCTTTTTCTCCTCTCCCAGCTCCAGTAAGCGCCTGATGATCTGTAAATGTCCGGCATGAACACCATCAAATGTTCCGATCGTGACGACGGCATTGGCCGTACCCGGAAATTCATCAATTGAATTGTAAATCTTCACACAGAAAATAATCTGATGCAAAATTAAGATTCCAATTGAATTTGAACATATCTATTATGTCATTCAGTTTGAACTGCATGCTTGTAGGCTTGTTCATATTAATAATTTCGAATGCTCAGAGACCGGATTCAATAACACTTAAAATTAGACAGTTATCTGTAATTTTTAGACCCCGTTTATGGGCTGATTGAAACAATTTCGCTTTAGGAACTAAGGTCTGATCATTCATTAGCATCATAACAGGACTTTAATTTTTTCAAAAATGAGGCATTTTATGTAAGTTCGCAAAGTTTTAAAATAAGGAATTATGTCAGGCAACAAAATTACTATGTCAGGGAATAAACTAAATGTTCCCAATGATCCAATCATACCATTTATCGAAGGAGACGGAACGGGACCGGATATATGGCGAGCATCTGTGAGAGTCATCGATGCTGCTGTAGAAAAAGCCTATAATGGAACTAAGAAGATTGTGTGGAAAGAAGTCCTTGCAGGTGAAAAGGCATTCAAGCAAACAGGAAACTGGTTACCTGATGAAACTCTTGCAGCTTTTGACGAATACCTTGTTGGTATTAAAGGACCTCTCACTACACCGGTTGGTGGTGGAATACGTTCTCTCAATGTTGCTCTTCGACAAATACTTGATCTTTACGTATGTGTCCGTCCTGTTCGCTGGTTCGAAGGTGTACCTTCTCCTGTAACAAATCCCGGTGCTGTTGACATGGTGATTTTCCGTGAGAATACAGAAGATATATATGCAGGAATAGAGTATGTTGCAGGATCGCCTGAAGCACAAAAGCTACTTGATTTTATCGAGAAAGAATTCCCGAAAGATTTCAATAAAATTCGCTTTGGCACCGAGGCTAAAGGAAAAGATTTTCTTAAAAGTGCAGGTCAGAATGGCGCAGCTCCCGTGAAAGTGGGTCTAGGTCTAAAGGCTGTTTCAGAGATCGGATCAATGAGATTGATCGAAGCTGCCATTGAATACGCTATTGAAAACAAGCGAAAATCTGTAACGCTGGTTCATAAAGGAAATATCATGAAATTTACAGAAGGTGCTTTTCGTGATTGGGGCTATGCTTTGGCGGATTCCAAGTATGCTTCAAAAGTTTATACCTGGTCGCATTGGGAAAAAACAAAAAAAGAAAAAGGTGAAGCTGCAGCTAACGAAGAGCAAAAAGCTGCGCTTGCATCAGGTAAAATTTTGATCAAAGATGCTATTGCAGATATCACGCTTCAACAAGTTCTTACACGTCCTGAAGATTTCGAAGTAATTGCAACCCTCAATCTAAACGGGGACTACTTAAGTGATGCTCTGGCAGCTCAGGTTGGCGGAATCGGCATTGCTCCCGGGGCGAACATTAATTATGTAACCGGTCATGCCATTTTTGAAGCAACACATGGAACAGCACCCAAGTATGCTGATCAGGACAAGGTAAATCCGGGTTCGGTAATTCTTTCAGCAGCCCTTATGCTTGAACACATGGGTTGGAAGGAGGCTGCAACATTGATCTATAAAGGTCTGGAGAAGAGCATTGCGAAAAAACGTGTTACTTATGATTTTGAAAGACAAATGCAAGGAGCAACGCTTTTAAAATGCTCGGAATTTGGAACTGAAGTTATTGGAAACATGTAAAATTGAATCATTAATAATAAATATCATCCGGAAAAGGCAAGAAATCGATCCCGACTTATTGCCTTTTCTGTTTTTAAATATCTTTGAGACTGAAAGCTAATTCCCAAAATTAGCTCTAATAGCAATTATTATTATGCCGGTACTTGGTGCACTAATTAAACAAGGTCTTAAACTGGGAGCAAAAGTCAAGCTCTTTGAGTGGTCGCCTGAGAAGCATCAGAACCGTGTGCTAAAAAATTTACTTAGCAAAGCAGAATTCACAAGCTTCGGTAAGAATTATAACTTTTCAAAAATTCTTGAATCGAAAAATATTGCATCGGCTTTTCAGGCAGAGGTTCCCGTATTCAATTACAATAGCATATTTGATAAATGGTGGAACAGGTGTCTGAGAGAAGAAAGAGATGTTTGTTGGCCCGGATATGTCAGGTATTTCGCCCTAAGCTCCGGCACTTCCGACTCAGCAAGTAAACATATTCCTGTTACCGATGCCATGATGCGGGCATTACGAAGAGCAAGTATTCGTCATATCATCACACTAGGCAAGTATGATTTGCCTTCATCCTTTTTCACTAAAGGAATTCTGTGGCTTGGCGGCTCAACAGACCTTAACCAGCAGGGGGGATATTTCGAAGGAGATGTTTCAGGAATTTCCGCCAAGAAAGTGCCTATCTGGTTTCAACGATACTATAAGCCCGGCAATGAAATTTCAAAGGTAAGAGACTGGAATATCAAACTCGAGGAGATCACCTTGCAGGCTAAGAATTGGGACATAGGCATTATCACCGGTGTCCCTGCCTGGATACAGATCCTTCTTGAAAAGATCATTGCTCATTACAAAGTAGATACAATCCATGACATTTGGCCTAACCTTCGTGTATATGCACACGGCGGTGTTTCTTTCGAGCCTTACAGAAACAATTTCAGTAAATTCTTTTCCAAGCCTGTTTATTACATTGAAATGTATCCGGCATCTGAAGGATTTATTGCTTTTCAGGATACCCCCGAATCAAGAAATATGAAGTTAATCCTCAACAATGGTATTTACTATGAATTTGTACCATTCAGCGAGGATAATTTTGACGAAAATGGAGAACTGAGAGAAAACCCACAGGCACTAACTATTAACAAAGTTCAAACCGGAGTAGACTATGCTTTATTGCTGAGCACCTGCGCAGGAGCCTGGCGCTATCTTATTGGTGACGTGATAAGATTCACTGACACTGAAAAATGTGAAATAATTATCAGCGGAAGGACAAAACATTTCTTAAGCTTAGTGGGCGAACACCTTTCAGTCGAAAACATGAATAGTGCAATTGCGAGAGTGTCTGCTGAACTTAAAATTGACATACGCGAGTACACAGTAAGTGGAATTCCTTATGATGGAACTTTTGCTCATCAGTGGTATCTGGGTGTCAATGGCGATGCCGATAATAAGGAAATCAAACATCAGCTCGACAGTATCTTAAAAGAACTAAATGACGATTATGCTGTTGAAAGAGGTAGCGCGCTCAAAGATATTTTTGTTGATACATTACCTGTAGAACATTTCTATAACTTTATGAAATCAAAGGGAAAGCTTGGAGGGCAAAATAAGTTTCCAAGAGTCTTAAAATCATCTCAACTTGAGGAGTGGAAAAGCTACCTTAAAAACAATTGAACATTTAATTTAGCGGGTTTAACCTTAAAGTCTGCAGCCTAAACTTGTTTAATGCTTGAGCCAATTCTAAGTGGTATTACATTCGGGCTGATTTTAGCGATCATGCTCGGGCCTGTTTTTTTTGCACTATTACAAACTAGTTTGCATGAAGGCTTTAAAGCCGGTGCATATCTGGCCTTTGGAGTATTTCTAAGCGATACAGCATTGATAGGTGCTTGTTATTTTTTTGCTGCTCAATTAAATCTTCTTGAAGAAAATCATATCCTCATGGCATTCCTCGGCGGAAGTTTGCTAATCATCTTCGGCATTGTTAACTTTTTTAAAAAAATAAAGTTGAAAGAAATAGATGACAACAAAAAAACAGTTCATGCCAAGTTTGTTCTTCAAGGCTTTTTCCTGAACATTTTCAATCCGGCTGTACTTCTTTTTTGGTTGGGCGTTGTAGGAATCGTAACTATAAAGGATCACTATACCAAATTACACACAATTGTCTTTTTCTCCTCATTGCTACTCACAGTTTTGGCAACCGATCTTCTAAAGTCCTTTGTCTCACATAAGATTAAAAAAATCCTCCAAGAAAATGTGATCATCTGGCTCAACCGTACTGTAGGTTTAGCTCTTATGGCATTCGGATTGCATATGATCATCAAGGCCCTGTGAGGAATTGCCCCTAAATTTTAAAGAATCAGAGAGAAGCTTCCGGAACAGTTCCGGATGAAAAAAAATGTGAACGCTACTGGATTCGAACCAGTGACCCCTACCCTGTCAAGGTAATGCTCTAAACCAACTGAGCTAAGCGTCCATTTGCAGAGGCGCAAAAATAAAAAAAATCCGCTAGCAATCATTCTCCACCTGAAACAATTAAAGATGCACAATCTGTAGAAGAGAATATGCTTAATTTCAATGCATAAACCATAGTTAAAATGAATTTATAGATCAATCTAAAGGATATTTATAACTTTGTTCCACATAGCCAATACATTGCAAAACAACACCGAAAACATTTTTCTTACTGAACTGAAACCAGGCGACCCCAACCTGCTCATCATCGACGAATCTCTTGAAACGAAGACAGCTTCCGTCTGCGAGTTGCTGGTTACCCTGGATGCCCATATTATCCAATTAGGGCTCAGAGAAAAAAGAAGCAATCGAATTTTGGCACTTGAAACATTTCCGGTTAAAGATGATCCGAAAAAGATCAACTGGACAGAAACTCTCGAGCAACTTTCCAGAAACAGTCATCTTCTTCGACATTTTGAATTTTCAAAAGCGATCGTCGGAGTATTCACTGCCTGCTACACATTGATTCCTGATTCCATCTTCAAAGAAGGTGACGAAAAGAAATTCCTGGACTTTAATTTTTCAGAGAAGGGTCTCAGTCAAAAAGTTTTCTCACGCCAGGTAAATCCCTTTCATCTTAAAACCGTCTTTGGCATCACTGACGATCTGTACCATGAGATTTTCCATCTATTCGAAGAGCCTGAACTTCTTCACCTTTCCTCTGCACTTCTCATAGCATCACATTTACAATCACGAGGTAAAACAGAGAAAGAACTATTCCTCCATATCAGAAGGAACTCCATAGATCTTATTGCTTTGGAAGGAAAGAAATTGCTTCTGATGAATACCTACGATACACCAACTGCAGATGATGTATTATACTTTGCTTTGATGGTTTGTGATCAATTGGAACTTGATCCTGATTCTATTCCATTACGCATTGCCGGTGAGATCGAAAAAGAATCCATGAAGTACAAGTTGTTGTATAAGTATTTCAGGGACATTCGCTATTCAGAACGTCCGGGTAGTGTGAAATACAGCTATCGCTTTGATAAGATACCCTCGCATTACAACTACTCACTTTTTAGTCTTGCCTTGTGCGAATCGTAGCAGGTAAATACAAAGGAAGAAACATACAGGCACCGGCCTCGCTACCTGTCCGGCCCACTACAGACTACGCAAAATCAGGCATTTTTAATATTCTCAACAACCATTTTGATTTTGAAAATATAAATGTTCTGGATCTCTTTTGCGGAACAGGTAATATCAGCTTTGAATTTGCATCAAGAGGCTCAACGAATATAACCTGTGTTGATGCTCATAACGGATGCATTAAATTCGTGAATGAATTTGCACATAAAATCGATGCACCGGGAATTAAAACAATTAGATCAGATGTGTTTAAATTCATTAGGTCACATTCACAAAAATATGACATTATCTTCGCTGACCCTCCCTTCGATCTAAAAGAAACCGACCTCCTCGCAGACCTGATCTTCCAAAAAGAACTTCTAAAGAAAGATGGCTGGTTGATCATAGAACACCTGAACAAACGAACACTAAGCTCCGAAATATTTCCTGCTGAAGTGAGGGAATATGGAAATTGTGCCTTTTCAATTTACAAACTATAAGATTGTACCAGAGTTGGAGAAATGAAAATTCCAACATAGAAAATGCAGTTAATACAGACAATTTCAATAGAACAATTTATATTTGTTTATATTTATACATTATGTCCAGCCATAAAAAAATAGCCGTCTTTCCCGGATCCTTCGATCCTATCACAAAAGGCCACGAAAGTATCATCCTTCGTAGCCTTGACCTCTTTGATGAAATTATTATCGGAATCGGTTTTAATTCAAATAAACACTACTTCTTTTCTCAGGACAGGCGAGAACATTTTATAGAAAAAACCTTTGAAGGACAAGCTAAAATTTCTGTAAAGAGATATAGCGGACTCACTGTAAATTTTTGCAAAGAGGTAAAGGCAAACTACATTCTTCGCGGCTTAAGAACTTCTGCTGATTTTGAATTCGAACGTGCTATTGCACAAATGAATCGATCTCTTTCGCCGGAAGTGGAAACAGTATTTGTTGTGGCTGACCCCTCCCTTTCTCATATTTCTTCAACAATTGTCAGGGAAATACTGCTCTATCAAGGTGATGTGAGCAAATTTATTCCTGACGCTGTAAAAATTTGATGGCATGCCAAAAACCCTTCTGATTTCACTTATATTTATTTCCAATATAGCTATTGCACAGGGGACACTCTTGTTTTGTGACAAGGTCGATGCTCAGGGAAATCCTGTCAACACTTTTGAATCGCTGATACTTTCACCGGAAGGACAAACAATTCATCTGCTTTATCATTCAGACTCGGGACCACTGAGCACTGCTGAGGTAAAGCTTGAAATTGCTCAATTAGTCGGACATAGTTTCAAAAGAACGGATCTCAAATCCATCTTCACTGATCCAACTAAAGAATTAATTTCGATACCCTACACACTAAAAACACAAGGTGACTACAGATTTAAACTGATGAACCGGGAAGGCAAAGTCCTGGCAGAAGAGATTCTAAGCGTATCAGTTGAGATGACCGAGGCAGGGATGGATCGGGAGTCAAAAGGGAACTCTACAGACCCTGAATTACCTCCACTTTCCGAGATCCAATTTTCAGATCCCTTAATGAATAACTACAATACTGAATTCTCTTTCAGAACCACAAAAGGAAAGCTTCGCCTCACTCTTGAACCTTTTGATGAGAACGACCCCGATCGTATTCTTGATCTTTGGCAAAAAGAAAACGAAGATTACAAGGTGTTCATCCGTTCTGAAAAAGCAACATTTAGAAAAGAAGGTATGGTTGGAATTTATGAATTAAGCTTTCCCGCACCGAATGAATATAAAGTCGATGTACATACTTCAGATAACAGACTTATCACCTCAGGCTTTGTCGGATTTAAATGAGATTTGATTTTCAAAGTACATAGACAGCAGTTTTTTTATTGAAAAGAATGTATTACCGAACACATTTTTTTTAATTTGATCTTCTGTCATCCACTCAACTATATCAATATCTTCTTCAGTTTGCGGAATTAGTTTTTCATCCTTAGATGATCTCATGAGATACCAATAAGTTTTTTTCAGCACTCTCTTTTTCTTCTCTGAATAAGTATGGAATGTTACATCTAACTCCGGTCCTAATTCTATATTTTCCAGTCCGCACTCTTCTTTCACCTCTCGAATTGCCGCTTCTTCAGGCGACTCAGAGTAATCGATCTTTCCCTTTGGCAGATCCCATTTACCTCTGCGGAATATCAACAGGTACTCTTTGTTTTCATTTTCAACCAAACCACCTGCAGCTTCCTGCAAGCTGAATCCGGAAACAAATTCCTCCCAAATTCTTTTTGGGTTGCTTGATAAAAACACCAGACCTTTCCAATCTTCCTTTTTTTCCAATTTAGAAATAGCTTCTTCCAACGAATTGTTCGCATCCGACAAAACATGAAGCCCCGGAAAATTTGGCTGTTCTTTGATAGAATAGACATCAGTAAAGGAGATCAGTTTATCATTGACAAAGGCCTGGTACTTTAATTCTTTCATATATTTTCAATTAATTTTTCAATGAATTCCAAAATTCTTTCCTGCACGCCAAAAAAATGATGTAGGTTTGCACCATGATCGTGACCAGCAATACAGCATCGCAAATTGCAGAATATCTTTTGCAAATTAAAGCCATTAAATTACAACCTGAAAAGCCTTTTACCTGGGCTTCCGGCTGGAAGTCCCCGATTTACTGTGATAATAGAATATCCCTATCTTATCCGGAAATCAGAAAGTATATTAGTTCTGCCCTTACAGATTCGATTCAGCAGAATTTCCCTTCAGCTGAGGTAATAGCAGGCGTAGCTACGGCTGCCATCCCGCAAGGTGCATTGGTAGCAAATAATATGGAACTCCCATTCATCTATGTTCGTTCCGGTGCCAAAGGGCATGGTCGAGAAAATCTTATAGAGGGCGATGTGAAGAAGGGTCAGAAAGTCGTCGTCATAGAAGACCTTGTATCCACAGGAAAATCTTCCTTGAAGGCCGTACAAGATTTACGTGAAGCAGGTTGTGAAGTGCTGGGTCTGATATGCATATTTAATTATGGTTTCGAACAAGCAGAGAATAATTTTGCTGACGCTAATTGTCCAATTATTTCACTATGCAACTATGAACATTTATTAAAACATGCGCTTTATACTGACTTTATTAAAAAGGAAGATCTAAAGACCCTCGAATCCTGGCGCAGATCTCCGGAAAATTGGGGTAGATAAAAAAACAATTTTCGAACAAATCAATTTGAAATAATATGACTAAAATAGATAGCGATACGGTTACGGTACAAAAATCGGCAGAAGAAGTTTTTAATTTCCTGGGCAACTTCAATAATTTTCAGAAGCTAATGCCGGAACAGGTGACAAACTGGGAATCAACAGAAGATGAATGTAGTTTTACAATAGCCGGAATGGCTAGTTTGGGAATGAAGATCCAGGAAAAAAAACCCAACAGTTTAATTAAAGTAATCAAGCATGGGAAGGCACCGTTCGACTTTATACTCAATTGTAATATTGCAGAAAAAGGAAATGAATGTGCAGTGCAACTATCCTTTGACGCAGATCTCAATCCTATGTTGAAGATGATGGCAGTGAAACCACTCGGAAATTTTTTAAATTTATTGGTGAACAAACTCAAGGATCTTCCCTAAACAGAATTGTCACATCACAAATTTTATTTCTTTCAGGTCATAGAACCTTTCGATCTCATTTCGATGCATGACCAGCAACCTTCCTCGCTTATCAACACCTTTGATCATCCCTTCGAAATCCATTCGTTCACTAATGAAGACGTGCCATTCGTCCTTGCGATATAGTCTCTTCGTATAATCTCTGCTCAGGCCGTCAAAATCACCACGCTTTAGCTGAAGATAACGTGCCTCAAGGCAAGAGCATAAGTCATTAAGTACATCCTCTTTGTCCATCTCCATACCTGTAATCAATTTCAATGAAGTAGGATTCGGCAATTCTTTGGGAAAATCGTCCTGATTCACATTTAGTCCTATGCCCAGTATGCTCTGCTGAATTATGGAGGAGTTAATGTTGTTCTCTAACAACACACCGGCGATCTTTCGGTCTTTATGATAAATATCATTGGGCCACTTAATGCTAATATCTTCACCTGTTCTTTTCTGTATAAGGTCTGAAATACCTAAGGCAAAAGCTTTATTAATTTCGAACAAGTCCGGGATGTTCACAAAAGTTGGGTAAAACACAAAGCTCAAAAGTAGATTCTTCCCGCCTTCACTCTTCCATTTTGCATGGGCCTGTCCCCTGCCTGCAGATTGAACCTGTGCACTCACGACAAATCCCTCCGGGATTCGCTCTTTTTTAAGCAAATCCGCCAAATATGTATTGGTAGAATCTACCTCCGCCAACAATTCACGTTGCTGACCTGTGAATAAGGTTGTTAACTCTTTCTGCATAGAATGCCACATTAAACCCGCCGGCAAAGAATACCTTTAAGGAGCTATAATATTTTGCGTATTTTTGCACCTAAGATATTTAAAACCATCGATATTACTGAATGATCCAAAAGAAAAAGTCTCCTGCCCGGAAAGTGGCCAAAAAGAGTGTTGTAAATAATAATGATTCAGAAATAATCCGGGACAATATTGTCGAGGGAATGCAGGAGAAAAAGGCAAAAGAAATTGTTTGCATTGATCTGAGAAATATAAAAAATTCAGTAGCTGACTTTTTTATAGTGTGCCATGCTGATTCAAAGACTCATATTGAAGCTATTGCTAAATCCATAGAAGAATATGTCTTCAAAACTCAGGGTGAATCTCCCCTCCATATTGAAGGGAAAACTAACTCAGAATGGATTCTAATTGACTATTTCAATGTCGTAGCACATATTTTTAAGCAAGAACAACGGCAATATTATGGCATCGAACGACTTTGGGCAGATGCAGAAATTCAACGCATAGCAAGTAACTATTAATCCGTAACTTTGTTGTAGGGTGACGACCTGTCATATTGGAGCCATGCTGGCACCAATTTTGACAATGGTTTTATAAGCTAATTTATCCATGAGCGAACAGAAAAATACAAAAAACGAGTTTTCAGGCGAGTCGAATAAGGGAAGTCAGCCGAAGGGTGGTGGTGGAAAAAAGTTTCCCGCCAACCCGAAATTTAATTTTAACTTTTATTGGATCTACGGAATCATCATAGTCTTATTGATAATCACTCAGATGTTTTCATGGGGAGGTGGCGAACGCGAAACAACCTATGATCAATTTGAAAGGACCATGTTGCTGGCAAAAGATGTGGACAAAATCGAAGTCACCAACGATGTCGCACATATCTATATTAAGCGTGAAAAATTAAGTGAAGAAAAGTACAAAGCCATCAACACAAAAAGTTTTGGAAAGACCGAGAACCCCGGTCCTCACTACTTTTTAAACACCGGACCGGCTGAATTATTTGCCAAGAAGGTGGAAGAAGCCCAAAAAGATTTCCCTCCTGCAGACAAGGTGAGTCTTAATTATAAGCAAGATACCCGAAGCTATTGGGATGTCGTTTTGAACTGGATCCTTCCTATCGGATTTTTTGCTCTCATCTGGATCCTTATCATGCGACGCATGGGCG
>Ga0116142_10003620_pt1 | contig 15370 bp, 8 predicted proteins | sample AD_UKC033_MetaG_FD_89785 | JGI IMG/M metagenome (GOLD analysis project Ga0116142, IMG submission 89785) | Active sludge microbial communities of municipal wastewater-treating anaerobic digesters from USA - AD_UKC033_MetaG | ecosystem: Engineered > Bioreactor > Anaerobic > Digestate | place: USA... | reverse complement strand
TCAACCTTGCCTGAGCAGAGAATTATGCCACCCTTTGCCACTTCTACCGGCTCATCAATGACCAGATCGCCATCAAAACTGATGATCTGGTTAAGATACAGCAGTTTTTTGCCTTTTTCTTCGATAATGAAGTGGTTATTGAAAAAGTCGGATTTACTCAGATAGGTTGGCTTACCCTCTTCTCCTGGAAGGGCATAGCTGACACGATCTTTGAGGTAACCGTCGCCCGGTTCAAGTTGCCTGATATTACCGTTGTAGTAGATTTCCTTGTCGTTCTTGAATTCGTAATCAGGCTTGCATAGGGCTTCGGGCCCGGCATCAACGTAACCATTTTTGGGCACGACATCTGCCCATGGCCGATCGGGGCCACCCGGGTCACAGATATTATGCAGACCGGTAATGTATGGTTCCCAGTCGCGGATTTCGGGGTCAAGACCACAGAGAGGTGGAGTCAGGTCGGGCAGACCGATCTGATATTCGGTTGCTTTTACCTTGGCGTTAAAAGCGCTGATAAAGGTCTGAATGAAGCTTTCATCGGCGGTCTGGCCGGGCAGATCCTTGTACCATTCATATATTTCTTCCCCGACAAAACTTTCGACGGCGGCGTTATTGGTAAAGGCGCGCATCGGGTATACCCTCGCGGATTCGCTGAAGTAGAAAGCAAAGGTGCGTGCAAAGCGACGCTTGATTTTTCCGAAGACGAGGGTTGGTGTGCACAGGGCCGGGGTGCCGAACAGGTGCATCGAGTTGCCGCGGTTGATGTCTTCGTTGTTCATGCGGGCTTTATACATATTGATTGCGGTTTTGAAAAGATAATTGTCTCTGAAAGGGATTTCCCAGAGACCGCGGTAGTAGCCGTAATCTACGAAGGCGAGCATGACTCGACTTGCGTCGGCGGTAATTTCGTTGCCTGGTATCTGGGTATTAAGCCATTTAGACCAGTCTTTGAGTATCAGCCAGCCGGCAGAATTCGGGTTGAAATAAAAATGAAAATATTCGCCAAAAGCGTTTTCGAGCATGTCATCATGGCTGCCTGTGAGAACATTCAGAATCAGATTGCCCTCTTCACCCTTGGAATCTTTCTGCTGGCCGCGCCCGCCCAGATATATCCAGCCGTTTTTGATAAAAGACGGAGTGCCACTTTTAACGATATTGTCGGCGCGGTTGAAGCGGAAATCGAGGCCTTCAATACCTTCCTTCTTTTTGCGGATCAGCCGGTTGAGACAGACCATCGGCCGGTTGGAATTGCTGAGCTTGCCATCATCCTTAACGAAGGTCTGGTTTGCCAGGTCTTTGTCGATGGTGGCGCCGCGATGCGAGAACAGTGTGAAGCGATAGAATGGCGGTGCCAGCAGCCTGGTGAGCAGAAATTCTTTGCGTACACGGCATACTTTGGAAACCCCGAGATGGGAAACGGTAATGGTGAACTCAATGTGCCCCTTGCGTTCGTAGGGACTGTTGCTCATACCTGCAATCGGGGCTTTGAAGGGGAATTTTTTGCCCAGATCGGCGATGTAGCTGATGCTGAAGTCGATTTCTCCACGGTCGCCCCATTCGCTTTTGAAGCGGGTCATAATTTCTTTAAGAACATCGAGGCTTTTTATGACTTTGGTGTAATCGACGCTTGCCTGCGGCCCGGTTTTGTCAGAAAACGCCGCCTGCACGATTTTAAGACCATATTCCGGGTCGCGCGTTTCAAAATCTTTCTGCAGCTTGCGAACCGCAAGTCGGCCCACGGCCGAGGCGATCTGGTAGAGGCGCTCATTGACAGAAACGCGGTTGGTAACGGCGCTTTCATGGCGAACCCGGTTGACAAGCGAGAGAAAAATGATCATCGAGAACACTAATACGCCACCGACGATAATCACCAGCATGCCGCGTCTTGAGTTTAAAGAACATTTACTCATCTGCGGCCAACCTTGTTCAGAAGTTCAGCAGCACGCTGATCGGCGGGATTCAGATCAAGAATGCTGTTAAGAAAACTGCGGGCTTTATCATGTTCTCCATTATTCATGGCACAGCTGGCAGCCTGCAGAAGAACCTGGCGGTTGAAAGGAAAAAATTCAAGCGCCTTTTCGAACCAGGCAGAGGCTTTGTTGAATTGCCGGGTCCGCGCCAGAATCGTGCCGCAAACCACCATGGCAGTTGCGCTGTCGCGACTGGCCGGAAAAGTTTCAATCAGGGCGGTCAGACAGGAAAGCGCTTCTTCAGGGCGTTTGAGGGCGATCAGGCACTGCCCCTTTTCGAGCATGGCATTGGTGTCGCCGGGATCGATGGCGATGGCCCGGTCATAAAGTTCGAGCGCTTTGACAAAATCGCCTTTAAGTCTGTAGGCATCGGCCATATCGTTTTGCGCGTTATTATCTGAGGCGTTCAGACGCAGAGCTTCGGCATACAGTTCTATTGCCCGATCTAAATTACCCGCATCAAAATAGGCGTCGGCAAGCCAGTTGGCCAGCAGACTGCAGTCAGGGTTTTTCAGCCATGATTTTTCGAGGTGCACCAGCGATTTTTCGTGATTGCCCTGGCGGGCGTATGACATGCCAAGACCGGCATGGGCTTCGGCGTTGTCTGGCGAATGAACCAGAGCGTTGAGATAATGCCCAATAGCGGTATCAATATCACCTTTTTCATAAAAGGCAATACCGAGGGCGACCTCCGCACTGATTTTATTCTGGCCTTTCTTCAGGCACTGGGAGGCTCTCTTGATGATTTGATCGCTTGTTAATCCCATGGGTGGTATTATAGCAGTAAAATTTTGAGCTGACAGCAGATATTTTACTCCATTCAGGCAAAAAAGTTTTGATATTTATCTTTTTCTTTGTGCCACGTTGTGTGGACATGGATGGCAGAGTAATGCTAGTATCTGCTCAAATCCCGCCTGGAGACGCAAAATGAAAATAATTAAATCATTCACAGCAATTTTTGCCTGTTTACTGGTTGCAGTTCTGCTCGTCAGTGGATGTGGCGGTGGTGGTGGCGGCAATACAGACGTGGTCAATATCAGACCCAGCATGTGCCCCGGCGTTGTTTCCGAATCTGCAAGTGAAAAAAAAGTGATTTTTATTTCGGTTAACCAACCCGGCATTTACGGTTACCTCAAAGACGGTAATGGTACGACAGTTCTCAATTCAGAGCTCAGAAACAACAGTCTTGCTAATACCAGCGAAAGAATGGTTGAAGTTAGCTTATCCGGGAATTACACATTCGTTTACCGAGTTAATTCTGAGGAATTTGAAACTACGGCAATGATCGACTGGACCATTCTGCCTAAACTTCGTAGCACTCCTGTGCCAGAATGGCGTTCCGATAACAGAACTCTCACAGTCACTCATTCTGGCCTTGACAACAGTGCTTATGCAAACTTTTATCTGCAACTGTATCACGCTGCCATGTCGAATTCGATGTATTACCAGACTTCTGCTTCACAGGGGAACGCCCCCCTGACAGCGAGAGTGACTTCTTCCGGTGACTATGTGACTGTATATGTCGCTGACATCATAGAAGGCGACCAGCTCAAAGGTACCCTGCGCTACAACTTCGGCAGCATCCCGATGTATTGAATTATTGCACAAACAAAGTTAAACCGGTTCGACGGCCCGGTTACTGAAGCGATGGTTCTTTATCGGGGTCGGTCCAGTACCAGGCGTATCTGAGATCATCGGTGAACGGGTACGGCTGCGAAAGTCTGCCCTGCCCCGCTGCGATTTCCTGACCGGCTCTCAGGGTAATTTTCTCAAGGTTTCTGCCCTGCCAGACATTCATGCTGCCTTTTATAACGCAAATACGCGTCAAAACCGGCGTGCACTTTATCACGGCAAGAGTTTCGGTAAAGTCGGTCATGACATGCGGAGTCGCCAGTTGAGAAATGGGACCTGAATGTTTGATTCCGATCATGCCTTTTCTCAGTTCGTAGGAATTGCTGGCGGGAAAAGCCATGGTCGAGTCTTCGCGCATTCTGAGCTCGGTGTGTTCGGCCACGGAAATAACCGCAATGCCATCAGCAAAGGTCAGAACCGATGCACCGTTGACTATTCCTGTTTTTCCCATGGTCAGGGCATAAAGGCTCTCTGAACCGGATTTTAAAAAGACTCTGCCACGCAGAAAAGAGAAATTCAGGACAGGCCTGTCAGCTGCTGACTGGGCAGCAAACACGCTGCTGCATGCGAGAAGCAGCAGTGCAATAAAAAACCTTAGCCGGGATTGCTGTTTCATCTGGCCGGGCTGAAGATGTGAATCATCTTGTTTTGAGCGTCAGTAATCGCAACTTTGCCGTCTTTGCGCACAGCAACAGAAGTCGGCACCCATGGTTTCGGGCCCGGGGGCGGCAGAATACTGGTCAGAATTTTGCCGTTGCGGGAGAAGCGATGCACCATGAATTTAACCGGATCACAGACCCAGATGCCACCCCATGGGTCGACATCGAACCCGGTGCTTTCGCTGCAACCGGACTGGAAGGTCGCATCGAAGCTGCCCATCGGGCTGAATTTTTTCACCAGGCCATTGCTTTCGAGAAAGAAAAGTGAATCGGCGTCGGCACGTATGCTGACCGGGGAAACAATCGGGGCAGCAGCGGTCGAAGCAAAACTGCCGAGAAAGGCTCCCTGATCATTAAAGCATAGAATTCTTGCCTGAGCCCGATCAGAAACCCAGATTTCATTCTTTCTGAAACAGATGCCGGATGGCAGATCAATTTTTGCAGCGGTGGCCGGATCACCAGAAATGGCACCGGCAAACGAGCCATCCTCATTAAGGATGTGAATTCCCCGCTTTGTCGTATCAGCGACATAGATTTTCTGGTCTTTGACGGCAATAGCTACAGGCAGGCCAAATTGCCCGTCAGCGCTACCTTTCGCCCCAAAAGATTTAACCAGACTGCCATTAAGATTAAAGCGGGAAACTTTAAAAAGCTGACTGTCAAGAACCCATATTCCACCAGTTTCGCCCCAGGCAATGCTCTGCGGCCAGGCATTCAATTTTTCAGCTTCTTCGGAAACAACCGAAAAACTTTTTTCGAGACTGAAGGTGGATGATGCATCAAGGTCTTCGCGAGTGATAATTTCTTCGATTTCGGGCTCGACTGCGCTGGCAGCCGTTTCGTGGTCGACGGCCGGAGCATCACTGAAGTCATTGCCACTACTTGCTGAGGCGGGCTTTTCTTCAACCTCTTCGGTGCTGTCATCTGCAGTTTCCGGTTGGAAAACACCCTTGCGTATGGTCACAGGGTCAGTTCCGCCATCGATCATTGCCTTGACTTCGAGCGCCATTGGCTTGCCTTCAAAGACAGAGATCGGCAGGGCAATTTCGAATTCAAAAGGCTGGGCACGATACTGAATATTCCCGGTCTGACCCACCGGCGGCAGAGCCTCGTTGATGTCGAGCTGTGAAATGATGGTATTTTCACGGAAAACTACCAGTGAGCAGCCATTGAGATTTTGCACCTGACCGGCCGGAGTCGGCATCAGGTCAATAGATTGATTCCAGAAAACCTTTGCTTTGACTTCGGTTGGAGTCTGGGAAAATTCAATCATCACCTCGGGCAGCGCCGGAAGCATGAAGAATTTTCGGGTTGAGAAAGTTTCATCAGCAATGCTGAGATTATAAACCGCGCCCGGCAGTATTTTTTCAGGGGTGAACACAAGAATGTCGGGCTCCGGGCTGAATCTTCTGACTTTGACCGGAAACTCGCTTCCATCAGCTTTTCTGAGAAACAGAGAAAACATCTGTTCAAGCTTGTCAGCGGCAACGAAGCTGACATCGTCATATTCGATCCTTATACCGTTGAACGGATTCATGAAGAAGCCGGGTTTGGGACTGATAAGCTTGGCAATGTTTTCTGGAGTTTGAAGAGTAGCGGAGGCTGTAATCGTTGCTGAAGCCTGAGACACATCGGCTGTCTGAGTGCCTGCGACGGCTGTGTCTGAAGCTGCAGTAACTGCTGAAGCCGGCGAAGCGACAACCGGCATCAGAACTGGTTCAGAAGCCTGAGACAGCAGCACGCCAGCGTCACTGGCGGTGGCTACTGGTATGGCGACTGTTTCTACAGATGCGGTTGCCGGTGCTGCAACCGGAATCGGCAGTATGACAGCGATATCTGAAGCAACCCCCGGGTCGTTCAGGGCGCTTTCAAATACTTTGAGAATGAATCTGATTTCTCCAGGGTCAGTTGTCTGTGGAACGAGAGTTATCTCATAAATACCGGTTTCGGGAACCCGCAGGCCGGTAAGGCCTTCAGCCTTTTCGACAAACACTTTTTCGTCGGAAGTCAGTTTGATTCTCGGGATGATGATACGCTTTGAGACGCCCTTGCCCTGTTCTTCGATTTCGAAGGTTATGGCGGTGTCTTTTTTCAGGAGCATGTAGTTGGTGATTCTGGCGTTCGCCTGGCGCTCGGCCGGAAAGACGCCGCGGTAATCGAACAGGCGCTCGGCGTAACCAGCAACAACAGTCAGAATGAATAATGCCAGGCCGACAAGTATTTTCTTCATAACTACCTCCTGAACCGGAAAAGGACGGATTGTTTATTGGGAAATTTTATTTAAGCCAGATTGAATCAGGATACAGTTTTTTCAGGATGCTCCAGACGCTCTGAGCTTCAGCGAATGCCATGTGGCGGCGATAGACGTCAGCAAGAACTGCGAGGCCGTGTTCGGCTTTATAAATTCTTTTTGCGCCTGAAAGTGCCTCGATGATGAGATCGGTGCCCAGATCAGGGAACTGCTCTACCGCTGCCAGACCAGCAAGAAAGATCCGGTCTTTGGGCTTGGTATTGAGAAACATCGGCAGCAGGAAATCTTCGACGAGCTTAACTGTCTGGGCATTCAAAGAGGGCTTGAGAACGTTGAACATTTCCCAGGCCTTGTCTTTTTTGTTGGTCGCGATTAAATAGAGAAGGTCAGCAGGCAGTTTGCCCCAGCCTGCAAAATCAAGTTTTTCAATGCGGCTGGCACGGCCAAGAATCATGTCGCTGATTGCCAGCATGAATTCAATGTAATTCTGATTAACCACCGGCAGATTGCTGTTATCGTAGGGCAGAAGAGCCTTGAGTTCAAGAATTCTCTTCAGGTCGGTGTTAGCCTGTTCAGTGGCAAGGCGTGCCGGAGTGAGAGCCGAAATCAGATTTTCGAGTTCAACCTTTTCTGCAATACCAGTGAGACCGCTAAGCATCTGGCGGTATCTGGCCGCTTCTTCGGTATTTCTGAATTCATTCTGATGCAGGTAGATCAGGTCGACAAGCGCTTTGAAGCGTTCTTCGGGAGCCGCTTCAGGGAAGTTGGCAACGATCTTTTCGAGTCTGGCGAGTCTTATCTGCGGCGATGCGCCGTGCCTGACAACTCTTTCAAGACCGCACCATTCAGTGATTATTGAGTTGAAATAAGGTGCCTGACTGTCTTTGATGGCAATTACATTCAGGGCAGCTTCGGGAGCACGCTTAGCGAACCAGGCGCGGTTGACCGCATCTTCGAGCATGACTACTGCCTTGTCGCTGGTAATTTTACCATCACGGTAGCGGTTGAGCAGGCCTTCAACCAGGCGGTTGCCAGCATGAAACCTCTTAAGATCACGGGTAAGGCGGGCAGATGGCCTGCTTATTCTCTGGCCTTCAATGAATTTTTCGGCAGTGCGGTGACGGTTGTCGGCAAGATAGCCGGTCATTATCATCGACTGCTCGGGGTAAGAAAGGCGGCCGATGGCGGCGGCATCGTTGAGGGCCTGCTGAGCTCTCTCAGAATCCTTTACCGCCCATGCTGCCATGGCACGATAGAGATAAACTTTTTTGAGATATCTGCCTTTGGGGAAAACTTTTTCGTAAGTATCTGCGGCGACGGTTACTTCATCGACAAGTTCAGGACTGAGGCAGGTTATTGCGGTAAAAAAGCCCTGTTCACGAATATTTTCGACATACTCGGCTCTGGTCCAGTTGATGGCTTCGGTAAAAGCTTCTTTCAGCAGACTCTGTGCCTTCTGAGCATCTGAATCCCAGAGTTTTTCTGCACTGGCAATTTTTTTCTGAATTTTTTCAAGAGACGGTGCAGCATTCAGATTGCTGCATGCAAAAGCCAGGGCAAGACAGAGCAAAATTCGCAGATACTTCATTGGTTTTCCTCCACTCAAATTCAATCGTTCTTCGGGGGTTCCTGCCGGGGCTCAGACCCCGGTTTTCTGTTTTTCCAGCGTCGGCGACGATTATTGTTGCCGCCGGTATTGCTGCCAGCCTGATTACCTTGATTGCCACTCTGGTTCTGCCGTTGCTGTGGCTGCGACTGTGGGCGTCGTGGTGCGGGTCTGTTTGCCGGTTGCTGGTTTTCAGGTGTTGTGTCGGGGCTTTTTACCGGAGCCGCGTCGGTTTTTTCAGTGGTTTCACCAGCGTCAGCCTTTTCGACTCTCTGACTTCCCTGCCCTTTTTCCTGGGCGGGGCGTTCCTGTCTCTGCGGGCGTGGTGGGCGGTTTTTCTGGCGATCATTCTGTCGTTCATCACTGCGCGGGTGTTTCTTCTGTCTGCCTTCGTTCGACTTGAATTCAAGGCCGGCAATTACCTTTTCTATGGCATCGAGGAAGTCATCTTTGCCATTGAAAGTTTTGGCCGAAAAGAAAATCGAATAGGCCCCTTTTATGTCACGCGTAATCGAAGTCCGCATTTTCATTGCCTGCTGATTGCTCAGCTTATCAGCTTTGGTCAGGACCGCAAAATGATTGAATTTCTGGTCTCTGATCCAGTCGTGCATTTGAACGTCGAGTGGCGACGGCTTGTGTCTTATATCTAGAACCTGCACTACAGCCTTAAGGTTTTTACATTCGGCAAAGAATTCGTTCATCATTGCCTGAATACGAGCCCGGGTGACTTTTGAGGCTTTTGCATAGCCATAGCCAGGCAGGTCAACAATGTAGAAGGCTTCGTTGATGCAGTAGAAATTTATGGTCAGCGTTTTGCCGGGCAAAGAACTGGTTCTTGCCAGTTCTTTGCGGCCGGTTATCGCATTGATCAACGATGACTTGCCGACATTGCTTCTGCCAACCAGAGCGATTATCGGCAGTTCATCGGCCGGCAAACCTGAACTGCTGGTGATGCAGGCACTGAAAGTTGCCGAGGTGATCTTGATGGTCATGCTTCGCTCCGTTTTTTCTTTTTGCCGGTTCTCTTCTGTTTGGCGGCAGTGCCGAGTGCCCTACTGCTGAAAACCAGCGGTGTCTTTTTAGGTTCGCCCCTGAGTGCCAGTTTGAGAACTTCTGAAGCAAGCCCGACTTTGTGAATTGTCAGATTCTTGAGAATCTGCGGCGGAACTTCTTCGAGCTCTTTTTCATTGTCATTCGAGAGGATGATGTTGGTGATGTTCTGGCGGTGAGCGGCCAGAAGCTTTTCTTTAATACCTCCGACCGGCAGAACCCGGCCGCGCAGAGTAATTTCACCGGTCATGGCGAAATCATTGCGCACCGGAACTTCATTCAGTGCTGAATAGATTGCGGTTGCAATTGCAATACCGGCCGATGGACCGTCTTTGGGCACCGCGCCTTCGGGGAAATGAATATGCAGATCGATTGAATCGTAGTCGATCGGTCGCATATTGATTTCGTCTGCGTGGCTGCGCAGATACGAAAGACTGGCGTGCGCCGATTCCTTCATGACTTCGCCGAGAGAACCAGTGAGAATGATTTTGCCACGGCCCGGCATCACGACAACTTCGATTGGCAGAGTGGTGCCGCCGACTTCGGTCCAGGCAAGGCCATTCACCAGGCCAATGTCGTCTTTGCCCTCGCGTTTGTCATTGTGAAATTTCGGTATGCCAAGGTAAGTTTCGACGCTTGCATCGGTGACGTCCAGACTGATCTTGTTCTTGCCCTGTTCTTCAAGGGTTGTAAGCTTGCCAAGAACGATGTCGCGGGCGATCTTGCGGCAGATCGAGGCCAGTTCGCGCTCAAGGCTGCGCACTCCTGATTCGCGGGTAAACTTGCGAATAACGTCGACGATCGCCGATTCCTGGATCCTGATGTCGTGCTTGTCGATACCGTTGGCTTCTTTTTGTTTCGGAACCAGGTATTTCTGAGAGATCTGCACCTTTTCTTCTTCGGTGTAGCCTGGCAGATAGACAACTTCGAGACGATCGCGCAACGGCCCTGGAATTGTGTGCGGCACATTGGCGGTGGTCAGGAAAAGAACCTTCGACAGATCGAACGGTGTCGAAATGTAATGATCAGAGAATGTGAAGTTCTGTTCTGGATCAAGAGCTTCGAGCAGTGCTGAACTCGGGTCGCCTCTGAAGTCCATGCCCATTTTGTCGATTTCGTCGAGCAGAATGACGGGGTTGCGGGTGCCGGTATCGCGCAGAGCCTGAATTATACGGCCGGGCATCGCACCGATATAGGTGCGGCGATGACCGCGAATTTCAGCTTCATCCCGTATGCCGCCGAGCGAAATGCGGGCAAATTTGCGACCGAGCGCGCGCGCGATCGACTTGCCGAGCGAGGTTTTGCCAACGCCCGGGGGGCCGATCAGACAAAGGATCGGGCCTTTGATCGACTTTTTCAGGCGACAGACGGCGAGGTATTCAAGAATTCTTTCTTTGACTTTCTTGAGGCCAAAATGGTCTTCGTCAAGGATTTCCTGGCATTTTTCGAGGTCAATGCGGTCTTTGCTCTGTTTTTTCCAGGGAAGTGCAACCAGCCAGTCGATATAGTTGCGCGAGACGGTAGCTTCGGCCGAGCCAGGCGGCATCTTGGTCAGTTTTGCCAGTTCTTTTTCAGCCTTTTCACGGGCTTCTTCGGGCATGCCGGCCTTGGCAATCGCAGCCTTCAGTTCTTCGACCTCTTCGGTGCGCTCATCGGCATCGCCGAGCTCTTTCTGAATCGCCTTCATCTGTTCGCGCAGATAGTATTCTTTCTGAATCTGTTCCATCTGTTTGCGAACCTGACCGCGAATTTTCTTTTCGACCATCATGATCTCGAGTTCACGGTTGAGAATGCTGGCAATCTTCTCGAGCCTTTCGCGTGGTTCAAAAGCTTCGAGGATTTCCTGTTTTTCTTCGACCTTCAGATTGAGGTGAGCGGTGATGATGTCGGCAAGCCGGCCCGGCTCTTCGACATTGTTGGCAACCATGATGACTTCGAGCGGAATCTTCTTGTTGAGCTTGACATACTGCTCAAACAAAGTGATGACGTTGCGCATCAGTGCCTGCAGCTCGATTGATTTGCGGTCTTCGGTGATAATGCGTTCGCCTTCGACTTCAAAATACTCATCAAGCTTGGTGAACTTTTTAATTCTGACGCGGGTGGTGCCTTCGACGAGAATTTTAAGAATGCCGTCGGGAAGCTTCAGAAGCTGAAGAATTTCGGCAATAGTACCGGTTTCGAACAATTCGGCTGCTTCCGGGTCGTCGGTTTTGGCCTGCTTTTGTGAGCAGAGAATGATCTTGCGATTTTTCAGCATCGCTTCTTCGATTGCTCTGATTGATTTTTTGCGGCCAACAAAAAGCGGTACTACCATGTAAGGAAATACCACCACATCTCTTAACGGCAGCAGAGGATAGGTTTCCGTGCCTGTCTGCAGGTCGGAATTGTCGTCGTTGTTGCCTTGATTGCTGCTGCGATCTTCAGTTGCCATTGAAATACCCTCCTACCGGGAATGTGTTGATTCTACTGCAGAAATGAAAAAATATAAAGTTTTCGTAATTCATCTGGTGGATTTGTCCTTGCGGATGAAAGAAAGTCTGCCAAGCTGCCGGTTGAGCCGCTGAAGAAGAGCAATGCGGGGCATCTGGGCTGGAGCGTTTTCGTCGAGAACGGCCGGCAGATTCAATAGACAGGCTTCTATATTGACCCTTTCATTTTTGAAAAAATTAAAAATAGCCAGATAATCAATGCCCTCGAGTTTTTCTATTACTTCCAGGCGTCCGGAAATCTCACTTTCAAGTTCGCAGCAGGGTTTTTCAATGATCAGGTTTTCAACCCGGTCGATTTTGCTGCGAATACGGTTAAAAAGAGCCGAAAAAGCTTCGATTTCGAGAGCGGTCGGGTCTTTCCATTCCCTTGCCGCCTCATTGAATGAGCATGGATCAAATTCGATGGCATTGTGGTAAGAATCGCCCAGCAGAGCCAGCTGGTTGTCGCGCAGAATTTCGTCGGCAATCTGTTCGAGCCAGATTTTCCGGTCGAGATCAAAGTCAGGGAAAATGTCAGCGAAGGCCTGAAAGATATCAATCCTGATGCCGCCCGCCTTTAGTAGCTCAAAAATACGGCGCGGCGAAACCATCATTCGCCCATAAAGCCTGGCATGGGCACACATCAGTATCGACAGGCTGGCAAGCTGGGCAAGTTGTGACTGCGGTGATGGTATGCGTCGAGCGAAATAGCTGCACATTTCCTGAAGAACGGGAACGAGAGCTTTGAATGCCTCGAATTTTGGCAGACAGCTCATGACCATGGCAAAGGCAGTATTTGGCAGATTGCGGGCAATTTCGGTCGATTCGCCTTCATTGAGCAGGGCCAGCAAATGATTTATCTGGACTGAATCGCTGTTAAGCTTGAATTTTGGGGCCAGCCAGACGGCGCAGCGCGCCAGCGGGTTGTTAACTTCAGTTCCAATGCCTCTGCCGGCGCTGAGTTTTTCAGCAATGTGCCCTATCCGCTCGGGCAGGGTCATCAGGTCCTGGCGATATATTTCGCAGAGCCTTGCAAGCTTTTCATTGAGATCGTAAGCGCGCCTGGATATCTCAAACTGATTGCCTTTTTCAAGTGGTGACAAGGCAACAACCGCCGGCATCAGTTTACCGACCGCATCTTCGCACGGAATATATTCAGTATTCATCATGAGAAATCTACTGATAACGGCTTCAGGCATTTCAAGATGCTCAGGGTTGAAGCGCACCAGTATCGGGTGCAATGATTCTGAAAACATATAGAGTCGTTGCAGTCGGTGGCTTTCAGAGCGCAGACGATATCCTTCCGGTAAAACCGACCTGATTCTTGCTTCGAGAATTTTTTTGCGTTCGGTCTGTTCACTCATCAGATTTATGTCAGACATCAGCTTCTGATAACTGCAAATACTGTCAATCTGATGAAAGGCCGGGGAAAAGGATGCGTGCAATGCAGTTCTGCCTGCGCTTGCCAGCCCCTCGACTTCGAGTTTCAACGGCTGATCATCGAGAAAAGCCGTGAAATAAAGTGGCGGTTGCGGAAAAATACTGCCGCTGCGCCATTTGTTGCCGGTAAAGGGAATCGCCGACATCAATGAATTTTTCAGCTTTTCAAGCTTGCTTTCAAGAGTCTGCCCGGGAAGAGTCTTTACGGCAAAAAGAAACTTTTCGCCATCAACTTCACGGGTTATCAGATCTTTAAGCTCAAGACCCTGAGCAGCAGCAAAGCCCTTGGCTGCCGGCAGAGCCTGATTATTGTAATCGAATGCGGCACTGACCTTCGGACCTCTGATCTCTTTGACGACACTTGCCTGTGAGTCAGAAAGCCCCTCGACAAGAATACCGATGCGGTATTGTGAGATCCAGCAGCGCACCCCGGTAAAATCGAAGTTTTCCTGCCGCACCGCTTCAGTGAACCTGGCGCGGAAATCGGGAAGGTCGAAGCCGAAAGCATCGTCGGGCAGGCCGATAAAACCGGTTTCCAGAAGCAGATTTCGTGGCAAATTAAACTCCAGTAAAGATAAAATTGCAGGCTCGAATTATAGCCGCACCCCACAATAAATTCAAGTCAATGCTGCAGAGCGGGCAGAATGGTGAAACTGGCGACTTCGACCGCTGCCGGCATTACCGGTTGTTTCCAGATAGAGCCGAACAGTTCGGATACCGGCATTTTGGCAAGCAGCAGTCGACCCGACAGACCGTATTTAAGTCTGAAAATTTCGTTGAATCCGTCATGATTAAAACGGGTTACACCTTCCGGGAGAGCATCATGCCATGGCTGAAATTCGCCTTCACGCGTCAAAAAAGCCTGCAGCATGACCCGGTAACTTCCAGGGGCCAGGCCGGCGGGAATCACAAGTGAACGATTAAAGTTGAACCTGCCCTGTTCGGGTTTTCCCTGGCGGCAGACATAGTCGCCGGCAATGTGAATGTCATGCCCCAGAAGCAGGCCATTGCGGCTTAGTGGCATTCCTGATGCATCGAGAATTGTGGTTACCACCGCCAGGCTGTCGAGAAAACCGGTTTTGCCGGTAAAGCTGTAAGAATAGCCGATACTGTCACCGGGCGACAGGATTCTGGCCGAACCATCTGCTGTCGCCGATTCTTCACCTGCTGCCGCCGCCTTTGCAAGGTCAACGCTGATTGCCGAATCAAGTTTCGGCAGCTGTGCGTCTTCGACCGGCTCCCAGTTGCTTCTGGTGCTGACCCGGTGCAGATAGCCATCTGGCTCGATCGAATACGAAGCCGTAAGTTGATAAAAACTGTCTTGCGGGTAAACCAGCGAGCCAAAAAGCATGCCGGCAGCAGCAGCGGGCTGCAGTGCCTGCAGCTCGTCTGTCGCAAATTTGTCGACAAGCTGAACTGCGAGATCCTGGCGGAACTTTTTAAACAGGCGCAGATACCAGTAAGGCCTGAATTCAGCGTCGTTACTCATCAAAACCATCGCTTTGGCCGGCAGGTTGCCGAGTATGTTTCGCATGTAGATTTCGGGGTCATCGTTTTCGGAAGGGTGCAGCGAAAGTGAGAATACTGCGGTTGACATCAGGGCGATACATGCCAGCGTCTTTATTTTATCTGACCTGATAAGGTCGAGGGAAATGGCGGCAAGCCCGGCGAGAGCCATAAACGAGGGCAACAGCATTGTGTGCGCTTCGAAAGCATTGTAGTTGAGCACAAACGTGAGGTTTATTGCAAGAATGGCAGCCAATGCAGCCGGCAGAGCCCCTGCCGATTTCGGGCGAAGCGCCAGCAGCGCAGCCGGGCCGATCAACATCCAGATGCCATTCTCGAATATACAGAGGCGAAGAAATTCGAGCAGACGCTGCCATAGTTCGAGCGGGTGAAAAACCATAAAGCCGCCGCTGTAGACGGTGCCGGTGAAGACCTGCAGGAAACCGTCGATCCCCTGCCCTGTCAGCGGGTCAAGCAGCACCCGTGCCGGGTTCTGCAGGCGCAGATAAAGATCGAAAGATGGCAGAAACCCTATGAGCACGCCAATGACCATTGCGGCCCAGAAGCGGCCTGCAGGCGCTTTAACCTGCCGTCGGGCCGCTTCTCTGATAAAAAGCAGCAGGGTCAGGGCAAAAAGACCAAAAGTCGGGCGATGTCCGACACCAAGAGTGCCGGCCAGCCCGCAGGCAAAACCAGAAAAGGCCCCGGTGTGACCTTTTTCGAGCATCAGTCCGCACAGCAGTCCGGCGACTATAAAACAGATTTCGAGAGCATAAACTTCCGCAAGTATG
>Ga0116142_10003619_pt1 | contig 15372 bp, 10 predicted proteins | sample AD_UKC033_MetaG_FD_89785 | JGI IMG/M metagenome (GOLD analysis project Ga0116142, IMG submission 89785) | Active sludge microbial communities of municipal wastewater-treating anaerobic digesters from USA - AD_UKC033_MetaG | ecosystem: Engineered > Bioreactor > Anaerobic > Digestate | place: USA... | reverse complement strand
GTTTCAAGAAGGCCTGATCGGCCCGGGTCCTATTGAACACGGACAAGGGCCACCCACAGGCGGCCCTTGCACTGATCGATATCGCAGATGATCACTTGGCCATCGGCACCTTCTCCGTGCCGCTCGGCGTCAGCAGGCCTTTCTGTTCGTCCAACTCCTTCCGGAAGCTGACGATCTGTTCCCGAGCCGTGCTGAATACGCTCTTGCTATCCGCTTCCGTGGCCTTGTTCACCAGCTCCAACTGCTCGGTGATACGAGCCTGAAGGCCCTTGAGCGTTTCGCTGGCCGCGGTGTACTTGTCATGCTCGGCACCCGAAGTGGTCGATGCAAGGTCCATAGCGCGCTTGCCAAGTTCCTGCGCCTGGCCCATCGCCCCTTTCAGTTCGCCGGAAAGCTGCCGTTTCTGATGCATGAGCTCGTCGCTCGCGGCATTGGCCTTCGTCTCCGTGGCCATTGGTTTGGTAACGCTCTCTTGAGCGAACGCGGTCGTGCAGGTGAGCAATGTCACGGCAAGGGGAAGTAGGATCTTACGCATGGTCGGTTCGGGTTCTGTTCGGTTGTGACGTTCGGTGGTCTCGAATGGTTGTTCGCGCATCCAATACCGTGCCGCCAAGATAGCACCATCTCCGAGGCGGCGGCCAGCCCACAGCTCATGCTTACTTTCGAGGCTCAACCCCGAGGCCATGCGCACAACGCTCATTCCCTTACTTCTCTTCTTCCTGCCCCTTGGCGCCTGCAGCCAGGACACCTTCACCCTGAGCAGCAGTGATCTCGGGGGGCAGGCCACCATAGAGCAGGTGTTCAACGGCTTTGGGTGCAGCGGCGCGAACAAGAGCCCCCAACTGACCTGGAAGAACGCTCCCGAGGGCACCAAGAGCTTCGCCGTGACCATGTACGACCCGGATGCCCCTACCGGCAGCGGATGGTGGCATTGGGTGGTCTTCGACATTCCCGCATCGAGCACTGAGCTTCCCAGCGGCGCGGGAACTTCCGGAATGACCGGCCTGCCCAAGGGTGCGGTGCAGAGCATGACCGACTTCGGCTCCGTAGGCTACGGAGGCCCCTGCCCCCCGCCCGGGCACGGTCCGCATCGGTACATCATCACGGTCCATGCCTTGAGCACGGAGAAGCTGGGGCTTGATGCAAGTGCCGGCGCTCCTATGGTGGGGTTCAACTTGAGCCAGCATACCCTGGCGAAGGCCAGCATCCTCTTCTATTACGGCCGCTAAGGCTTGAAGAAACGTCCGCTTCCAAGACCCGGTACCCGCCAGGTATAACAACCGGCTCCCAACCCACCCAGGTCCGCCTCCACCGCCCCGCCGGTCACGGACCATCCACCAACGAGCCTTCCGGCCGGGTCTAATAGTTGAAGGGTCCCGGTTATTGACGGATCATTCAGCCACCAATGTGCGCGCTCACCGTCCAGGCTGAAGATGACCTGCGATCGCTCGGACCGCTCATCTAAACCTACGTTCAACCGTCCACCCTGGAAGCCCACCAGCACCGGATCATGGTCACTGCTACGGAACGCGTTCGGCTGATATCGCGAGACATTGCCATCCCGATAGTCATAGGTCTCCGGCTCATCCGTGTTGATGTGCCAGACCGCAGTACCAGTGATCACCGCCTCCATGGCCGTGGTGGCGAACACGTGATCTAGCGTGCCGAACATGCTGCCGTACGTATGCGTGTAGCCCCCCTCCACGAACTGGTAATGCAGGCCCGAAGACCGCGACCGATCAATGGGGTCCTCCTGGGTATAGGCATTGAAGTCGCCCATGATCAGCTGAGCCGGGATACCGGTGGCGCTGCGCACATCGGCCCAATGATCCACCAGGGCTTCCACTTGGGACCGCCGTAGGGCATTGAAGCAGCTCTGTCCATCCCCTTGATCCATGTTCGCGCCCGAGGCTCCATCGCAAAGCTTGCTGCGCAGGTGCATCGTGCTGAAGAGGAAGCGACCACCCGTGGCGACCACTCGGAAGCCTTGGGTGAGGTGTGGTCTTTGGAAGATGCTCGTGTTCAGCGCGTACAACGTGGTGATCGGCTCCAATATCGAAGGCTTGTACAGGATAACCGTGCGTGTGCCCTGACCGAACGCATCTTCCTCCACCACCGCATAGGTCCCTGCGCCCATCACATTGTTCAGCGCGGCGACCAGGTCCTGCCAGGCGGCATCCGCGTTCTCGATCTCGCACAGAACGAGCACGTCGGCGTTCATCGCTCGGATGGCCGCCACCAACTTGGCCCGCTGCCGCCCCAGCTCTGCATTGTTGGCCGCACCCCATTCACCCAGCGTGGTGAAGTAGTTGAGGACGTTGAAGCCCGCAGCCCGCAGTGTGCCACCCACCTCCGGTACCGCTGGACGTTCGGCATGCTTGAAGACCAAGGGGGCGACAGGCTCCAGCTTGTACTCCCCGTATGAGTAGTGGATCACCCCGGTCAGGTCGATCAGGGTGGATCCATTGCGCAGGGTACCCGCGGCATCAGCCCATGGTGCCGGATCCGGCCAGGAGCTGGTCCGCGTGTCATCCAACAGGATGAAGCTACGGTCGATCACGTCCTGGGCCGCTTGCACCGCTCCGACGTTCGAGACCCCCGTTGAACTCGTTCCCCCGGGGTCGGTATCGTTCGGGTCCACTTCGTCGGTGGGTGCAAAGGTCCGATCGGGGGCCATGTACAACTCGCCATATTGGGACCAGTTGGAGTTGTCCACAACCATCAACTGGCCGGGAAAACGCACCAACATGCCTTCGTATCGCTCCCAATTCCCCGATGAGGTAATCGGTAGAACGAGGTCCGTCGGTGTCACGGTCCCGCTTCCAAGCACGGCGTGGGTCGAGTTGGTGATCTCCGTGAGGCCATTGAACTCCACCACCGTGCCAGTGACGGATAAACGTTGTCCAATGGCGACCACCGCATTCGGCGCGTACACGAAGATCCCGTTGCTCGTGTCCACACTTCCATCACAGCCCGGCTGTTCGATGCAGTAACCATTGATGGACCCACTGCCCGAGAACACGGCTGTGACGACCCCCTCTGTTGTCACCTGCTGACCTGCGAACGGGCTGGCGGCCCCGTTGCCTTGGATGGCGCAGATGGACTGTGCCCCGACCACCGTTGGGAGCAGGAGGAACGGGAGGACACGGCGGAACATCGGAATCTACGACGCTGCAAGGTAGCGCGCGGCTCGACCATCCGGTCGTTCATGCACGGGCAACACCTGCTTTGGATCCCAAAGAACCCCGTAGGATCTTTGTGCACTGGACCACGCCTCATCGGCTCGCCCGGTCACACGAACCGAAGAACTTCGCAACCAGCCACCAGGTCAACCCCCACTGAATTGATACGCTCCCCACTCCCGTTCAACGCCCCGGCGTTCGACCGCATCATGGACCAGGATCACGCATTGGCGATCGAAGCCGGAATGAACGAGCAACTTGCCGAGGTGGAGGCTATCATCGCCGAGCCGAGCCCGCCCACCTTTGACAATACCATCCTGGCCATGGAGCGCTCGGGACGCCGGTTGACCATTGCAAAGAACATATTCTTCAACCTCACCGCCAGCGCCACAAACGACACCCTTCAGCAGGTAAAGGCGGACCTCATGCCCAAGCTGACCGCTCACGAAGATGCGATCGCCATGAACGAAGGCCTCTTCCAGCGCGTGCGCACCGTTCATGCGGCTCGGGGATCCGCGGATCTCAACCCCGTCCAAGAACGCCTCGTGGAACGCTACTACGACCGTTTCGTGCGTGCTGGGGCATTGTTGGAGCCCGCTGGCAAGAAGCATCTGATGGCGTTGAACGCCGAAGAGGCAACGCTGCGCACCAGGTTCGAGGACAACGTTCTGAAAGAGCGTAGTGCTGCCGCCGTGCTCGTTGATGATCGCGCCGAGCTCTCCGGTTTGGACGAGGACGCCATCGCCGCGGCGGCTGAAGCTGCCCGCTTGAAGGGGCATGACGGAAAGTGGCTCATCGAGCTGATCAACACCACGCGTCAACCCGTCCTGGCCTCCTTGCCGGATCGCCGCTTGCGTGAGCGCATCCACAGGGCCAGCATCGGTAGGAACCGTTCGGGCACGAATGACAACCGGCCGATCATTGCACGCCTCGCCCAACTACGGGCACAGAAGGCCCGGCTCCTGGGCTTCCCGACCTGGGCCGCCTATGTGATGCACGACCAAATGGCCAGGACCCCGGAGGCAGCGGTGGCACTGCTCTCCGGTCTGGTCCCCAAGGCGGCTCGGAAAGCGATGATAGAATTGGAGAAGCTTCGCGCCATCGCCGGGGAATCACCCGCGGACAAGGAGCTCCGAGCGTGGGACTGGGCATTCTACAGCGAACAGGTGCGCAAGGCGGAGTACGACCTGGACGAAACGGCCATGAGGCCCTACCTCGAACTGGAAAATGTCCTGGTGAAGGGGGTGCTCTTCGCTGCCGAGGAACTCTACGGACTTGCGTTCAAAGAGCGGTTCGACCTGCCCATCTACCACCCGGACGTGCGGGTGTTCGAGATCTTCGACAACGATGGATCGGCCTTGGGCCTCTTCTATGGCGACTTTTACGCTCGTGACAACAAGAGCGGAGGAGCGTGGATGAGCAGCTTCGTGGATCAGAGCTTCCTGCTGGAGCAGCAGCCCGTGATCACACTGAACTGCAACTATCGGAAGCCCGTGCCCGGCCAACCCTGCCTACTTGGTCTCGATGATGTGATCACCCTCTTCCACGAGTTCGGCCACGCCTTGCACGGCATGCTCAGTGCACAGGTCTATCCGCTCTTCAGCGGCACGGCCACAAGCACTGATTTCGTGGAGTTCCCCTCACAACTGAACGAGTGCTTCGCGACGGAATCCGAGGTGCTTGCCAACTACGCCCGACACCACCGTACCGGTGAAGCCATGCCGGCCTCGCTCGTGGACAGGATGAAGCAGGCAAGAGCCTTTGACCAGGGCTACGCAACGAGTGAGTACTTGGCGGCCGCGCTGCTCGATATCGAGTGGCACTCGCTCACCGCCGACGCCGCGCTGGTCACCGATGTGGATGCCTTCGAGCAGGCGGCCCTGACCAGGTACGGATCGGACCACGAGCTCATTCCTCCGCGTTATCGCTCCACCTATTTCAGCCACATCTGGAGCGGTGGTTATGCCGCGAATTACTACGCCTACTTGTGGAGCGAGGTGTTGGATGCGGATGGCTGTTCGTGGTTCGCGGAACATGGCGGGGTCACCAGGAAGAACGGTCTCTACTTCCGCCGCACAGTGCTCTCCCAAGGCGGCAGCAAGGACGGACAACAACTCTACCGCGAATTCGCCGGGCGTGAGGCGCGACCGGAGCACTTATTGAAGCGGCGCGGCCTGATCTGACGGGGCCAACTGTTCAGGCGCGCTTGGCACGTTCGGCATCCCGAAGGCGGTGGATCATATCGCGCCATTCCTCCAGCTGACGCTCCTCCGTATCATGGCTGACGTGCGGCTCATGGTCCTCACGAACAATGAACAAGTGGTGATCATCTGTGATCACCTGTAGGAGGCCGTTGGTGGCCGTGGCGCGTTCCATGGCATTACGGTTGGTGCTGGTGGTATGGGCAAAGGGCATGCCAGCGGTCAAAGCCAGCCTCAGGCTCTGCCCAGGACCCGGTCTCTTGTAGGCTGTGGTACACCGGATCGGTCTACCTTTGCGGCGTCCATGGAACCTGCCCCTGCTCCAACGCACAATCCGCTGGAGATCAGGGATCTTCGAACAAGGTTCCACGTGGAACAAACCGCATGGAAGAGGTCTATGATGTGATCGTGGTCGGTGCCGGCCATGCCGGGAACGAGGCAGCAGCTGCAGCCGCGAACATGGGCTCCCGGGTGCTGCTCATCACCATGAACATGGGGGTGATCGGACAGATGAGTTGCAACCCCGCCATGGGCGGGGTGGCGAAGGGGCAGATCGTCCGGGAGATCGATGCACTTGGGGGTTATTCCGGGATCGTCACCGACAGGAGCACCATCCAGTTCAGGATGCTCAATCGCAGCAAAGGGCCCGCCATGTGGAGTCCCAGGGCGCAGAACGACCGCGCCCTCTTCGCCGCAGAATGGCGGCGCATGCTGGAGCAAACCCCGGGCGTGCACTTCTGGCAGGACACGGTGAACGAGCTCCTGATCGAAGAGGGTTCCATTCGCGGTGTTCGCACCGGCCTGGGCAAGACCATCCGCGCGCGCGCCGTGATCCTCACGAGCGGAACCTTCATGAACGGGCTCATGCACATTGGCGAACGCCAGTTGGGTGGTGGCCGGGCGGGAGAAGGTTCGAGCAGGGGCATCACAGAACAACTCGTCTCACTCGGTTTCGAGGCCGGACGCATGAAGACCGGAACCCCACCCCGTGTGGACGGTCGCAGCATTGACTACTCCCAGCTTGAGGAACAACCGGGCGACCTTGATCCCGGAAAATTCAGTTACTCCCCAGCCACCAGGCCCGTCGCAAAGCAACTCTCCTGCTGGATGACCTATACCAGCCCGGAAGTGCACGATATCCTCCGCACCGGATTCGACCGCAGCCCGATGTTCAATGGGCGCATACGCGGCTTGGGCCCGCGCTATTGCCCCAGCATCGAAGACAAGATCGATCGCTTTGCCGATAAGGACCGCCACCAGATCTTCGTAGAACCAGAGGGCTGGGATACCGTGGAGACCTATATCAACGGTTTCAGCACCAGCCTGCCGGAAGAAGTACAAGTGGCGGCCCTCCGCCGCATACCCGGCTTCGCCAATGCCCGCATGTTCCGTCCGGGTTACGCGGTGGAGTATGACTACTTCCCCCCGACCCAGCTCACCCATTCCTTGGAGACGAAGCTGGTGAACGGACTCTATTTCGCAGGGCAGATCAATGGAACCACGGGCTATGAGGAAGCCGCTTGCCAGGGTTTGATGGCCGGCATGAATGCACATCTGCGCATCCATCAACAGCCACCATTCATCCTTCGACGCGATGAAGCCTATATCGGGGTATTGATCGACGACCTTATCACCAAGGGTACCGAAGAGCCCTATCGCATGTTCACAAGCCGGGCTGAATTCCGGATCCTACTTCGTCAGGACAATGCGGACCTCAGGCTCACCGCTCGTTCCAACGCCATCGGATTGGCAAGTGAAGAAAGGCTCCAACGGGTCGCGCGGAAGCTGGCCCTCACGGAAGCCTTGGTGGACGCACTACGCGCTGAAAGCACCGCCCCGGACGCCGCAAATGCCGTGATCGTTCCACGTGGAACATCCCCTATCAAACAGAAGATCAAACTGTATGACCTTCTCCTTCGACCACAGCTCTCATTCGCCGACGTTGCTGAACTATCCCAGTCCATTGAGCCCATTCTTGCTACGACCGATGGGCTGCGAGCCGAAGTGATCGAGCAGGTCGAGATCAATGGCAAGTACGAGGGCTATCTTACGAAGGAGCGCGAACTGGCCGAAAAACTCACGCGCCTGGAAGATGTTCCATTGGACATCGATACCGAATATGGGCGCTTGACCTCTTTGTCGATCGAGGCTCGTCAGAAACTGGATAAGGTGAAGCCCCGGACCCTGGGCCAGGCATCGCGCATCAGCGGAGTTTCCCCTGCCGACCTGAGTGTCCTCATGGTCTATTTAGGGCGCTGACCATCCTGCTCCATTGGGGTCAGACAGCCGGTCCCAGCCACCGTATACATTGGCCGGACATTATTCCTAGGTGTCCTGCACCCACGGGCCATGATCGTTCCACGTGGAACATCGGGTCATCAACAACTATTCAACAATCCCTGTTCACGATCGTTGGCCACTGCTCCAATGCTTTCTAGGTCTTGATCGATTCCGATCACCAAGTGACTTCTGCATCGACCCCAATCCAGTCCAGAAAGGTTCTTCCAACCATTCAGTTCAATTGATTCCTAGACCTTCGTTCTGGTTGATTGGAATGTCACCCGTGGCGGTCCACACCCCCCGCCCATCCGGGCTCGCACATCCCTTCTTATCGGGTTGCATCCGACCTCAACCCTGCTGAACTTTCTCGTCTTCGCTACCACGGATCGGCGCGCTCCTCGATCCAAGATGCGCGAGCTAGCCAGCTCAGCTCCGAACTAGCATGGGTAGCAACCACACCACCTGCCCACACCATCATCCATCTTTGTTCTGAAAGTGTACAACCGCCACTAGAATCCATCTCAAAACAGTTATTGGAAGCGAGCCGTATGGACCTTTCGCCCCCCTAGGCGCGAAACCGGCGCATAGCTGGGTGTTCTGCATGGGCTGAGCGACGCGGGACAGCCTAAAGCGTCGTCGGCGTAGCCCGAGAGATCATTTGGGGATGCCTCCGAGCCTCACGGAACCTCCGATGGCCTTGGTCATGCCATCTCGACCTTCCCATCAAACGCCACAGACCACCAAAGGCTCCAGAAGGGGCAAGAACTGCTCAGAGAGCCACGTTGAACCCTCTAACAAGGGTGAACTCCGACCGTGCCGAGATCGCCTCTTACCGGGCATTTCTATGTTTCATACTATTTGATTGATTATCAGTCGATTATACCCACTGGATAGAGGTCCCTCATGCTAACCTGCCCAAAGGGCGTTGACCCGCTCTGGATCCGAGCTCGTGCCCATCGTACTTTTGCGGCCCGAAAGACCAACCATGAGCTCAACCTTGAACGCCCCCGGCCGGATCGCAGAAGTCCTGAAGAACATTGGAGTCGGTGAGGAGAACAGCGGTGTCTCCACCGGAACCACCTGGTTGAAAGGGGAGGGGGCCGTGCTCAGCAGTTATAGCCCGGTGGATGGCGCCTTGATCGGCACCGTGCGAAGCGCCTCTGCAGCGGAATACGAGAAGGCCATCACCGCCGCGGAAAAGGCCTTTGTCGAGTGGCGCCATTGGCCGGCACCCAAACGCGGCGAAGTGGTGCGCCAGCTGGGCGAGGCGCTTCGGGAGCACAAGGAGGACCTGGGCAAGTTGGTGAGCTATGAAATGGGAAAGAGCTACCAGGAAGGACTTGGCGAGGTGCAGGAGATGATCGACATCTGCGACTTCGCGGTCGGTCTTTCCCGCCAGTTGCACGGCCTCACCATGCACAGCGAACGTCCGGAGCACCGAATGTATGAGCAATGGCACCCGGTAGGCCCGGTGGGCATCATCACCGCATTCAACTTCCCTGTCGCGGTGTGGAGCTGGAACACAGCTCTCGCGTGGGTATGTGGCGATGTTTGTCTGTGGAAACCCAGCGAGAAGGTGCCACTCTGCAGCATCGCCTGCCAGCACATCACTGCAGAGGTCTTCAAGCGCAACGGCGTCCCCGAGGGAGTGAGCGTCCTGCTAAATGGTGGTCGCGAGATCGGTGAACTGATGAGCGCGGACCCACGGATACCGCTGGTCAGTGCCACTGGAAGTACCCGCATGGGAAAGGCCGTCTCGGCCGCTGTGGGGCAGCGTCTCGGCCGCTCCCTGCTAGAGCTTGGGGGGAACAACGCCATCATCATCAGCGACAAGGCCGACCTGGATATGTCCTTGATCGGCTGCGTGTTCGGTGCGGTGGGCACTGCTGGCCAACGATGCACTTCCACCCGTAGACTGATCATACACGACAAGGTCTACGATGCCTTCGCCGCAAAGCTCAGCAAGGCCTATGGCCAGCTCCGCATCGGCGACCCTCTCGATGAGCAGAACCACGTTGGTCCGTTGATCGATGCTGCGGCGGTAGCCATGTACCAACAAGCCCTGTTGGCGGCCGTGGAACAAGGAGGGCGCGTCCTGGTGGAAGGTGGTGTCTTGACCGGCCCCAACTACGAGAGTGGCTGCTATGTGCGCCCAGCTATCGTGGAGGCCACTCCGGACATGGCCATCGTGCAGGAGGAGACCTTCGCACCCATCCTTTACCTGCTGCGCTATGGCGGTGACATCAACGAAGCGATCGCCATTCAGAACGGTGTGAAACAAGGCCTGAGCAGCTCTATCATGACACTTGACCTGCGGGAAGCCGAGCGCTTCCTGAGCGCTTCCGGCAGTGATTGCGGCATAGCCAACGTGAATATCGGAACGAGCGGCGCCGAGATCGGTGGTGCATTTGGGGGCGAGAAGGAGACCGGTGGTGGACGGGAGAGCGGTAGCGACGCTTGGAAGGTATACATGCGTCGCCAGACCAATACCATCAACTACGGCAGTAAACTCCCACTCGCACAGGGCATCAAGTTCGATCTCTAGGGTCGTTTCTTCAGTGAATTTGCTTATCAGCCCTTCTGGGCCGGAATGAGCCGGATATATTCGCCGGGCATCATGTTACCTCGTTCCGTCACAGCGTGCTTGCTCCTGATCCTATCTGGATGTGCGCAGCGCCCCAGCCGGGAGATCATCCCACGGACCGGGGTCTGGCGCATGGAGATGGACCTGGAGGGAGCGGTGCTGCCTTTCCAGTTCCAGCTTCAGCGTCCAGCAGATTCGACCTGGACTGCATTGATCCAGAACGCTTCCGAGTCCATCGTTGTGAAGGACATCGAGCTGCACCATGATACGTTCGTCATGCGCATGCCGCTCTTCGATTCCGAGTTCCGCGGCTTGTTGCTCAGCGATAGCCTGATCGAGGGTGAATGGCACAACCACCTCAAGGGCCCGGATCACCGCATCCGTTTCATCGCACGCGCCGGTCAGACTCATCGATTCGCGGGTCCTTCCAACGGAAGCGGGCGTTTCGCAGGGACCTGGGAAGCCCATTTTAGTCCCGGTACCGCTGATGCGTACAACGCGATCGGGATCTTCGAACAGGGACCTGATGGCCGGGCCATCGGCACCTTTGTCACCGAGACAGGTGATTACCGCTTCCTCGAGGGTTCCGTGCACGAGGACTCACTGTGGCTGTCCTCCTTTGATGGATCCCATGCTTTCCTGTTCAGTGCCAGACTTCGCGGCGACAGCATCGAAGGACAATTCCGAAGTGGGACACATTGGCAGGAGCCCTGGATCGGAATCCGGAATCCGAGCTACGAACTTCGGAACCCCGATTCGTTGACCTTCCTCAAGGAAGGCTATGACATGGCCGATTTCACCTTTCCGGACCTGGACGGTAACGATGTATCACCCCATGATCCACGCTTCAGGAACAAGGTCCTGATGTTACAGGTCATGGGCAGCTGGTGCCCGAACTGCGTGGATGAGACCATCCTCCTAAAGGACCTGCATGAAGAGTACGCGGCACGAGGGCTGGATGTGATCGCCATTGCCTTCGAGAAGTACATGGATGATTCCAAGGCCATTCAGGCCCTCAGGCGATTCAAGACCACCCTTGGCATCCCCTATACCATCGTCTATGCCGGAATGGCCTCGAAGGAGCAGGCTGCGGCCAAGCTGCCCTTCCTGGACCATATCATGAGCTATCCCACCTGCATTTTCGTGGACCGGTCCGGGAAGGTCCGCCGGATCCGCACGGGTTTTAATGGACCCAGCACCGGAAAGCACTTCGAGGCCTACAAGCGCAACCTGCGTCACTTCGTGGAGCAGTTGCTGGGCGAAGCGGCCGCCGATACTATTTGACCCTACGGCTTCAGGGGCTTATCCACCTGGATGCGTTCATCCTGGTTGGCCAGGATCCATGCAACATGGAAGGCCAGCAGGGTGCGCTGATGCAATAGGTCCGGATCGATCTTCTCCACATCATCACCTGGCTGGTGATAATCCTCGTGCACCCCACTGAAGAAGAACACGCTCGGTACACCCTTGCGGGCGAAGTTGTAGTGGTCACTTCGGTAATAGAAGCGGTTCGGGTCATCCTCGGCGTTGTAAGTGTAATCCAGTACAAGTTGTGTATAGACCTCGTTCGCGTGCTCATTCACCACATGTAGCGCGGAGCTCAGCCGGTCGCTGCCGATCACATAGATGTAGGGCGCCGATGTGGCATGGGCACTATCCCTTCGTCCGATCATGTCGATATTGATGTCCGCCACCGTGTTCTCCAGGGGGAATACCGGATGGTCGCTGTAATACCGCGAGCCTAGCAGGCCCTTCTCCTCGCCACTAACTGGCATGACCAGAACGCTGCGACGCGGACCATGGCCGGCCGCCTTGGCCTGTGCGAAGGCATTTGCTATCCCGATCATGGCCACCGTGCCCGTACCATCATCATCCGCACCATTGTACACCACGCCTTCCTTCACACCAACATGGTCGTAATGGGCGGTCAATATCACGACCTCATCCTTCTTGTCCGTCCCCTCGATGAAGGCCAGTACGTTCTCCGCCGTCAGGCGCTGTTCCGCACGCTGCACCCACAGGTCGAAGGAAACAGGCACGGAACTTACCTTCTTCCTACGACCCAGCTTGTTCATGGTGTTCCGACCCAGGAGTCCATCCATCACCGTCCGATCCAACAGGATCAGTTGTACTCCTTGGTTCGAAGAGGTCCGCGGCTCCTGGTCCGCCAATCGCATCTGCGAGCCGCTCAGGTGGAAATGCCCGATCAGCTGCGGAAGCCCTTCCATGCCCACGAGCACGGTCCCTACACCTGCGGTCTGCAATTGCTCCACCCGGGTACGCACAGCTCCCAATGCCCCCAAGCCATCACCGAACTGCCCCGCATCCAACAGCACGATCCCCCCCTTCAATAGGGCTGCGTCCAGCTTCGCGTTCGCTGGCACATAGGTCAACTCCTCAATGGACCTGGTCTCTGTGAGCTGCTCCTGGAAGTAGAAGAGTTCCTTTCCGTACCTGAACGTGTCCGCCCCATGCGCTATGGATATCGTGCCCGAGCGACGTTCGATGACATCGAACGGTTGGAAATACCCCTCCTCGATGCTGTTCGGATCCGCTGCCTCCACCGGAGGTATGCCCGCCTCCTGGAACCGTTCCTTCAGATAGGCAGCCGCCATCTTCTGGCCCTCCTTACCCGTATCCCGCCCAAGGAAAGCGTCACTTGCGATGACACGTAAATGATCCATCATGGCTTCCTTCGTGATGGTGGATGCGAAGTGAAGAGCCACACTATCCACTTGGGCCTGAAGGGCTGAAGCCATGCACACGGCGATCAAGCTGCCGGTGCCGATTAGGAAGTGGTGTCTCATGTGGTCACCAGTTCGATCTTCTCCACTCTGCGTTGGTGACGGCCGCCTTCGAACTGACCGGCAAGGAACGAGTCAACGATCGCCATTGCCGTTCCGGTGGTGATGAATCTCGCCGGAAGTGACAATACGTTGGCATTGTTGTGCTCCCGGGCCAATCGGGCAACCTCGGGTTCCCAAGCCAGGGCCGCTCTGATGCCCTTATGGCGGTTGGCACTGATATTCACGCCGTTACCACTGCCACAAACGAGAATGCCGAAAGCCCCAGGTTCATTCAGCACTCCGAAGGCCACCGCATGAGCATAGTCCGGATAGTCCACACTATCCTTCACGTGGGTCCCCTTGTCCGTCACCTCATGCCCAAGAGCACGCAGATGATCCTTCAACTGATGCTTCAGGTCGAAGCCTGCATGGTCACTGCCGATCAAGATGTGCATGGCTGATCAGGTCTTTGCCACAAAGATACCCGCCACATGATCTGACGATCGGATCGTGGGATCCCGGGAAACAAGGTGGATATCCGGTGGTAACATTCCCACAAGGTCCGATCGGAGTTTCGTCTTAACCGAAAGCCCTGTTCCACCAAAACTTCTTCTCGATCGATCTGCACTGGTTCCTGACGATCACAGGACCGTCACCGCGTGTCATCTTTTCCACGATCAACCAGAACATCCAGCATCAACGATCGTTCATTACTGCGACCATTCCCAGGATCCTTGTGCCTCTTCCGTTTCCTGTTACACCCGGGATCGTTCATGCACGGTGCGCTAAATTTGATAACCGATCCGCGCAAGTGCTGTCGGACTTGATCATCAACAGATCCAACGGACCATACTATCATATCATCCTATTAAAGGAAAAAAGGGAATACATGAAGAGCCTGTTGATGAGGGTATTGGTGGTGATCATCCTGACGGGGTGGGGTACTGTCATGGCACAAACGGACAGTTTGCACCGATACTATCATCCGAATGGACGTGTGGCCAGCGAAGGAATGCTGCTCAATGGAAGGCCGGAAGGGCATTGGCGCACCTATTATGAGACAGGTACCATACGCAGTGAAGGCGACCGCAAGGACCTGTTGTTGGAGGGTGTGTGGAGGTTCTATGATGAGCAGGGGCGACTCGCGAACACGATCACATACATGGCGGATAAGAAGAACGGTCCGGCCATCAGGTACGATACCACGGGGGTGGTACTGGTCGAGGAGGTATTCGTGGACGACTTTCGTGAAGGAACGGTCAGGTACTACCATGCCAATGGGAAGCTGCACAAGGAGGTCCCCTTCGTGGATGGGAAGGAAGAGGGACGTGGTTATGAGTACGGCGAGGATGGTCGGATCATCGCGCTGCTTCAATATGGAGCTGGTCTTCTAAGGAAACGGGAAGACATCAACCGGATCGATGAGATGGGACTCAGGCAGGGTCCTTGGAAGGAGTTCCATGCCAGCGGAAAGGTGAAGCGGGAAGGGACCTATGTGGATGGTCAGGAACAGGGGATCTTCAAGGAATATGATCCACAAGGAGGACTGAAGGATATGGTGAAATATGACAACGGGGTCAAGGATGAGCAAGCATCACAGGCTCAGATGCTGGATATCAAACGGACATACCATCCGAACGGGAAGGTGGCAAGTATGGGCAGCTATTCCAAAGCCGGGAAGAAGGAGGGGCTTTTTAAGCAATTCAATGAGCAGGGTGAGGCCACCACGGCGAGCATCTATTCGGATGACCAGTTGATCAGCAAGGGTGCTGTGAACGACGCCGGTGCCATGGAAGGTGAATGGACCGAGTTCTACGAGACCGGGGAGAAGAGGGCATCGGGCACTTACAAGGAAGGTCGACGGGACGGCGAGTGGAGTTTCTATCATCGGAATGGTACCGTTGAACAGAAGGGCAGGTATCAGAACGGGCTGCCACAAGGGCCTTGGGTCTGGTTCCACGACAACGGTAGCAAACACCGGGAGGAACTCTATCGGAAAGGCAAGGAGGATGGTGCTTCCGTGGAGTATGACACCACCGGGTCGGTCATCGTGCAAGGCGATTATATCGATGGCCTCAAGGACGGCAAGTGGTTCTACAAGGTGGGTGATCACCAGGAGGAAGGCCGTTACAAGGATGGCCTCAAGGACGGCGAGTGGGTGCACACCTACGATAACGGGAAGAAGCACTTTGTCGGTTCCTTCGTGAACGGGGATCCCGATGGGAAGCACAAGTGGTGGTATCCGAACGGTCAATTGCGGCTCGAAGGCCGCTATCACCTGGGCGCGGAGCAGGGTGACTTCACCCACTATAATGAGCAGGGTTATCCGGTCATGGTGG
>Ga0116142_10003616_pt1 | contig 15379 bp, 9 predicted proteins | sample AD_UKC033_MetaG_FD_89785 | JGI IMG/M metagenome (GOLD analysis project Ga0116142, IMG submission 89785) | Active sludge microbial communities of municipal wastewater-treating anaerobic digesters from USA - AD_UKC033_MetaG | ecosystem: Engineered > Bioreactor > Anaerobic > Digestate | place: USA... | reverse complement strand
CCTCGCCCTCGCCACCCGCGGTCAGGCACACGTCGTCCACAAAGAAATTCAGCGCGCCTGAGCCTACTTCCGTGCGACTCTCGAAGCGCAGCAGATGCGCACCGCCGTCCGCGTACGCGGAGACGTCAAGCCCGACATGGGTGTACGGATTGTAGGAAGCCGCGTTTGCTTCCGTCACCTCGAAGAGCAGATTGCCGTCAATGCGCACGCGCATGTAGCCGGTGGTTCCGGCGGCCGGAATCTCGAGGTAGAATTCGAGTGCGGCCGATCCTGTCGCCGGTATGGAGACCATTTGTTCGACCGAGCCTTCCTCGATGGCCGAGCTGATACCACCGAACCACGTCCACCACGAGCCAGTGCGCGGCCCGGTGCCGCCGCCGGTGCCGCCGCATGACCCGAGATCGCACAGCGGCGTTCCGAAATTCGTGGAAGCCTCGGTCCAGAACGCATTGGGCGTTCCCGCCTCGAAGCCGCCGTCTTGCGCCAGATTGCCTACGCACTCGCCCTCGCCTTCGCCTTCGCCTTCGCCCTCACCTTCACCTTCACCTTCACCTTCACCTTCACCCTCGCCCTCGCCCTCGCCCTCGCCCTCCGCGCCCGCGGGCACGAGACAGAGCGACATGTCATTTGTGAGGGTGGTGTAGGTGCTCCCGTCCCACTGTCGCGAACTGGCGTCGCCGGTTGGGGAACTCATCCACATCAACCAGCAACTGGCGTTGCCGGTGCTCTTCACGGAAATCCAGCCGGTGGTCAAGGTAATGTCGAACGGCAGCGCCGCCTCGTACCGATACAACGGGAACCCGCTGTACGAAGCGCCCGTCGCGGTTTTGGTTGCCGAGACAGTCGCCGTATTCCACTGAGCGCCGGGCGCGCCGGCATTGTCTTCATAGACCGTAACAACGATGTTGTCCGATCCCATCGAGCACGTCGCCCACGAGCTGCCGTTATAGAAAGCGTTGAGGCCCCACCACCGGACCACGTTGACCGGCGCGGAAAGGCCGGAGAAGTTCTCGACCACATAGTATTGGGTGTCGGCGGAGGAGGTGGCGGCGTTCCAGGCATCGCCCGTCCCATGCGGCAATTGCGACACCAGCGAACCCGACGGGCAGGACTCTCCCGGCGTACTGCCGCTGGTGATCTGCAACTGATAGTTGCCGTAGGCGCCGCCGTAGCCCGCCGCACGTACAAGATAGCTCGTGCCGCCCGTCAAGGCCAGGCTGGCCTGGGACTGCACCCCGCAGGAGTCGTCGTTGCACGCCAGCACGGACGGGCTCGCGCAATTGTTTGTCAACACCCCGAGCGTCGTGTCGAAGTTGCTGCCGCACAGCGAGACCGTATAGGTGGCGGTGGCGCCTGGCGTGAACGAGAACCACACGTCCTTCACGTCGCCCAGCGGACCGCTCCCGCAGTCGAGTTGCATGCTGCCCGTGGCGCCCGCGGTGTTGCCGGTGTATACCGTGTCCGCTACGACGGTCTGTGCATTGGCGCACTCATCGTTGGCGGGGGCCGGCGGCGGCAACTGGCACGAGGTCTCGGTCGTAATCTTCACGGCGCGGCACGCCGCCGCTACGTTAGCCTGTTCCGCGCCGCCCAAGGCCAAGTTGACCGCCGCCTGTTGGATCGCGTTCGACAGGTCGAGATAACTGGCCGAGGCCGTCAGCAGGTTCACCTGGCATTCGTAGAAGAGGTCCGCCGTCAACGAGATGCCCATGGCGGTTACCGTCTCACTGTTAAACGTGTCGCCATCCGTGAGCAGGTAGCACAGCTTGTTGCCTACGCCCGAGTTCGTGTGGACGCCGTAATAGTCATCCGAGCTGGTCCACCAATTCGCATGACAGGTGCTGTCCGGGTCGCCATAGTCGGGCGGATTCGCCATGCTGCGGATCGCGCCTATGGGGAGGTCCTCTCCCATGAGCCAGCGCACGCCGGAGGTATCCGTGCCCGCGCCGTTCGTCAGATCAACGAACTCGCCCCAGATGTCGGAGAAGGATTCGTTGATCGCGCCGGACTGGGCGAAATAGATAAGGCCTGAAGTATATTCGGTGACTCCGTGGGTCAGTTCGTGGGCCACCACGTCGTCCGCCGAGGCGTAGCCTTGCCCGAAATACATGCGAATGCCGTTCCAATAGGCATTCGGGTAGGGGCACGTCTCGCCAGCCGGGCAGAACCGCACGGTCGCGCTCAGCGTGTAGCCCGCATTGTCGATACTGTCGCGCCCGTGCTCGTTGAAATAGAAATCATAGGTGTGGCCGTAGTAGTCATATGCCGCGTTTACATCCGCCACGCCCGACGGCCCCTGGCCTTCCGATCGGGCCAGCGTGCCGGGGTCTGAACTCGTGTTGTTGGAGTCGTAGATCATGCTGTTCTTCGCGTGCATTATCAGCGAGAACTGTAGCGCGATCTCGCCCGTGTGCGCATCAATAAAGACCTGCTCTTTCACGGGGGCTTCGTCGACCGCCGCGACGACCAGTCGCCAGACGAGGCGGCTCGCGCCGGGAACGCCGAGCACGTCCGGCGCGAGAATTTCGAGTGTCGGGTCGCCGGCGACAGCCACAGCAACTCCGGCGTATTGCGCGGCCACTGCGGCGAGCGCGTTTTCTTCCGCGGTGCCCGCGCTGAGTGTGGGAATCAGGGAGATTTTACCCATGTCGAACGGGAGCGTTTGACGCAGGATGTCGCTGAACGCGCAGCGCACGCCATTTTCGGGACCGACCTGGACCAGCGCCTGCGCGCCGAACACGGGCAGGCCGCCGTAAGTCTGCTGGAAGCGTACATACGTGCCGCCGGGGCCCTTGGTGACGCGATCGACCAAGAAATCGACCGCGCCGCTCTCGATGCCGAACGCCGCCGCTTCCTGGCTCAGAAACGCGCGCGCCAGCACTTCGGGCGAGCCCGAGACCCCGCGCACCGCGAACCGGCCACCCGCCGGCGCGCCCACGAACGTCACCGCGCCGTCGGGCGCCTGGGTCAGTCGCGCCTCACCACCGCCGACCTGGGCCGCGAGCAGCGCCTCGACCCCGGGCTGGGCGAACGCCCCGCTGGAAACACATAGCAGCGCGAGCGCAAGCCAACATACCCTTTTCCCCGTAAAGCACCCTACAGAACCCTCATTCGTGAACATTGCTCCATACTCCTCGGATCGTATTTTCACGCCTCCAAATGAGACGGAAAAGGCCCTCTTGTGAAGACCGCGCACACCTTTGGCCTCATACAATGGACTACCTTCATCCCTCACGTCGTTGACAAGTCTGAGCTACCAAGCGACCCCTATTCTAGCAGAGACAGGAAAAATCCGCTAGGAATTTTTTGGGGCCCCGGCCTGAGATTCGCGTTTACTGGACGGCGCATGCGCGCGGCGCGCAAAATGCGAAAAATGCCACAAGCACCGACTACTGCTTACCGCGCTCTGCGGCGGCGGGGCCGTCTTCTTCGAGCGAGCGGAAGTGGGCGACGACCGATTCCCCAAGAGCCTCCAGGTGGTATCCGCCTTCGAGGAGGGACACGATGCGGCCGTCCGCGACGCCGCGGACACGTCGCGTCATCTCGGCGTAGTGCTCCGTTTCCAGCAGTTGATGGCCGAGCGGGTCCCGCGCGTGTGCGTCAAACCCGCTGGAAATGAGTAGGAAATCGGGGTCGAAGCGCTCGAATTCGGGCAGGATGTACTGATCGAGGGCGCGGATCCACTCGTCCGGCCCGATGCCGGGCGGCATCTGCACGTTCAGGTTCGTGTTGTTCTTGCCCCGCTCGTCCGGGAAACCCGTGCCGGGGTAGTGCGGGTGCTGGTGAATGCTGGCGTAATAAACCGAGTCGTCGTCGTAGAAAGCATGCTGCGTGCCGTTGCCGTGGTGAATATCCCAGTCCAGAATGGCGACTCGGGCGAGGCCGGCCTCGTCGCGCAGCCAGCGGGCGGCGATGGCGATATTGTTGAACAGACAGAAGCCCATGGCCCAGTCCCGCTCGGCGTGATGTCCCGGCGGGCGCATCGCCATAAAGACGCGATCATAGCGTTTTTCGAGGACCGCCTGGCACGCGGCGATTGCGCCTCCGGCGGCCAGCAGCGCCGCCTCCCACGAGCCGTTGCCCATGACCGTGTCGGGGTCGGGATAGGGCAGATGTTGGGCGCAGACCCGCTCGATGGTGTCCACATGGTATTCGCTGTGGACGCGGAGCAGTTCCTTGCGCGTAGCGGGAGCGACGTCCACCCGGGGCGGGTCGATGCCCGCCTGCTGGAAGGCGTTCAGAATGGCGCGCAGGCGCTCGGACGACTCGGGATGCCCGAACCCGGTATTGTGCCGCAGCGCTTCGTCGCGAAAAACGAGACCCACTGATGCCATGCGCACTACCTCGGGACCACATGGGACACCTCATTTTAAGCCACGGGCGGCGCACAATCAATGAGACTATGAACGGGGGCGACGAACAGCGGCATGGCGCGCCAGGCGCCGCGCCGGCCGGGACCTGATCAACCGTCGCCGCCCATGTACTCGGCGACCGTGAGCCGCTTCACCTCCTGGTGCGCCACGAGATACATAAGGGCGCTCATGACAGCGCGCGTGCCGGTTACGACCCAGGCCATACCTACGGCGCCATAGCGGGGGACGATGTAGAGTCCGAGGGCAAGGGTGCACACGAAACGGCCGCCCTCGAACGCCGCAATCAGGTGGGACCGGCCCAGCGAGTAGAGGGAGGTGACGGCGGGCGCGCACCCGAGCGACACGATGATTCCGGTAAGCAGGATGAGGAAATAGAGTTCGGTTCCGACGTACTTCTCGCCGAAGAACAGGTGGCGCAAGGTTTCCGCGAAAGGCATGAGCAGGCTCATGCCGAGACAGAAGAATAGCGACGGCACGCGGAATGACCCAATGAAACGGCGCAGGTCGCTGGCGTTTTTTAGCGCGCTCGCCTTGGGCAACAGGACGTTGTAGAAGGTAAGCAGCACGAGTTCGCCAAGGAGCACGAGACTCACCGCGGCTCCGTAGCAGCCCAGCGTCTCCTGCGGCAGGCGAAACATGCCCAGAAGCAGGAGATCGAGGCGCTGTGTCAAAGTAGTGAAGAAGGTCGCGAGGAGAACCCATTTCGCGAAGGCGAGCAGTTCGCGCGTTACGGCCATCGTCGCGTCGGCCGTGAATACGCGACGCGGCAGCAGCAGCCACGAGACCCCCCACATGGCGGTCGGGGCCGCCACGTACACGGCCAGATAGGCCCAAATGCGGCGCACGTCGAGGAGAATAAGCAGGACGACCAAGCCGAGCCGCAGGGTCGAGCTGAAGAACTCGAAACCGGCATAGCGTCCGAATTGCTGACGCGACTGGAAGTAAGATTGGGCGAAGCCCCACATGGACACCGCAGCGCCGCCGAAGAACGCGAGCGTCACGGCGGCGACGGTCACCGAAGTGACCTCGTCACTGGAAAACAGGAGCCGCAGTAACGGCTTGGCCGCGATGACGCCCAAGAGCATCGTCGTCACGAACACAACGCACTTCATGTAGAACATGACGGTAAAGTATGCGAACGATGCTTCGCGGTCCGTGTGCAGATGTTTCGAGGCGAAACGCACGAGGCTGGTGTCCAGCCCCGGTCCCGTAAGACCGGCCACCACCGTCATAATCGTGAAGAGCAGGTAGAACTGCCCGTAGCCCGCCGGTTCGAGGTGGCGCGCCACCAGGATGTTGCCTAGAAACGCCGCGCCCGAACCCAGCACACGCGCGCCGAGGACGGACACAATCGCGTTCAACCAGGAAAGGTAGCCCTGACCCAGCAAGCGTTTGACGGCCTCGTCATCGACGAACACACGCGCTCCCGTCGCGGCGCGGCCCTACATGGCCCCGCGCCCTCGAAGTACCGCCGGAATGGTTTGCAGCAGGATACGGAACACGAGCCACAGCGACCACTGATCGATGTAGGCCAGGTCAAGGTCCACTGTCTCCCGGAACGAAAGGTCGCTGCGTCCGCGCACCTGGGACAGGCCGGTCATGCCGGGTTTCACGCTCAGGCGGCGGCGCTGGTTCCAGGAATACTGGGCGACCTCGTGCGGTAACGGCGGGCGCGGCCCCACGAGACTCATATGGCCCGCAAGAACATTCAGCAGCTGAGGCAATTCGTCAATGCTGTATTTGCGGATGAACCGGCCCACCCGCGTCAATCTTGGGTCGCGGCGCACCTTGAAGATCGGGCCTTCGGCCTCGTTCAGTTTTTCGACCTGCCGCCGCAGTTGTTCGGCGTTGATCACCATCGAACGGAATTTTACCATCTTGAACCGGCGCTGGTTTTGGCCGACGCGCTCCTGGAGAAAGAACACCGGGCCCCGCGAATCGAGCTTGATCACGATGGCGGCGAGAATCAAGAGCGGCGACAGCGCCAGTAACGCCAGACCCGATACGATGATGTCGGTGGCGCGCTGCAAGAGCAGTTGCGCCTGATTCTCGGGTATGCTCGTCAAGGCCAATATGGGGATATTTTCGAGTTTCTGAAAGCGGCTCGTGGCCAACCGCAGGGGGAACAGGTCCGCGATCAGCCGCACGCCGACGCCGACGCCTTCGCACAGGTACGCCATGCTCTGAATCGTCTCGTAGCGCGAACTCACGGGCAAGCCGATAAACACTTCGTCCACCACGTGACGGGTCAGGACCTGCTCGAGGGATTCGAACTTGCCGAGCAACGGGATATTGAATTCTTCGAGCATGCGGCAGCGGTCGGGTTCGTCCTCGAGGATGCCGACGACGTGATACCCGAAGTGGGGGTTGTCGTGAATCGTGCGGAGCAACTCTTTCGTGCGCGGGTTGGCACCGATAACAATCACTTGGGTCGTGTTTCTGCCGCGTGCGCGTAGTCTCCATAGAAACACTTGAACCAGCGAGCGGAACAGAGCGAGCACCACGAACGCGCCGCCCGTAAACCACAACAAGAATGCGCGTTGCAGCGCCAGATTCGTGAAAAACGTCACCATGAAGCCGGAGAAGATCACGGTGGCCACCACGGCCTTGGCCACGTCGTAGATCACCAGCGACAGATGATCGCGACGGCGAGACACAAACAGGCGCTGACGCGCGGCGAGGGCAGGCCAAGCCAGCACAAATGCGGCGCAATAGGCCAGATCCATTTGCACCTGCCCGAGCAGGGGAAGCGCTCCCCCGGGCGGCAAATCCATGTAGGAAGCGAAGAACGTAGCGGCGAAGACGCAGACCGTGTCGCCGAGGGCAAGCAGACCGCTCCAAAATGTAGCGCGATTCGTGTGGGGGGGCATGATACGCCTCTCCCTTCCCAGCGGTTGCATCACGTTGCGGAACACGAATTCCGTCGCGCGATGCCCCACGGCAAGAGCGTACTGCGATTCCTGTACTTTTGTCAACCAAAAACCGTCGCGCGCGATGCGCGTATTATTCGAAGAGGGACAGGGGCTCCAGCGGATCGGGGGGGTGAAAAACGCGATAGAGATCGAGCAACACCTCGGCATCCAGCGCCGCGTAGGCAATCTGCTCGACCGTGAGTGGGCGCGAGGTCCAATCCGAGGTCTGGAGCGTCTTGTCCATATAGATGCCGAGTTCCCGCTCGCACACCTCGTTAAGTTTGTGGCCGCCTTCGACGCCGCGACGATGCTTCCTGCGCGAGGCGGGCAGCGTGTCGAACACGTTGCGGATACGGATACCGCGTTTGGCGAACAGGTCTTCCTCGAACTGCGCGTTGTGGATGACTTTCTCGACGTGGGCATCCTCGAGCAGCGCTTTCACGGGACCCCAGTCGCCGAGCGTCAATGCATCGATCAAGTATGTGCGGTCCGACGCGCCGCACTGGATAAGGCAAATCCGGCGAGGCTCGTCGAGCGTCGTCTCGACATCAAGGCCAATTCGCGGTTCGCGCGCCAGGCGCGCGCAAACCTCCGCGACTTCCGCGTGTTCGGTCAATTGAATTACAGGGTTCCGTGGTTCGATCCCACCTGGACGCCGCGCGAAAAGGCAAAGCGTTGCTCCGTCGTCCTCGAACTCGTGCGTCTGCGTTTCCGCCACCGAACAGTCGGCCAGCAATTCGCCGAGATATTGCAGGGCGGCGTCGCGCCCGGGTCTTCCCGCCCGCGCCGCGATGCGCCGCCAGTTGCGCGTGATGATCAGCATGCGCCCGCCGGGCCGGACGTAACCGAAGGCACGGGCAAGCACGGCGCGCCGGTTCTCGTCGGTCTTCAGGCGCGTGAGCAGGTAAATGAGACAAACGACGTCGAACGTCCCGGCGGGCTCGCGCGCGTAGCCGAACGGCGGATACGGGTCGTAGCCTTGCGCACGGAACTTGCGCGCCTTGAGCCACGCGACGTCGGCCCCGCGGCCGCAGCCGTAACACAAGACGCGCTCCGCGGGGCGCAACAGCCGCGCTTCGAGCAGCCGCGCCAACTCCGGCGCGGGATCGCCGCGCACATGCTCCAACGCGGCCGACCCGCTCTTCGGGGATAAATCCGGCAACGACGTCTCCTTCCGGTTTGGAGAACGGAACAACCTACCTGATACACCGATTCCTTTCGCGGGCGCAACCACGCCGCGCAAGGCTCACGCAAACACGCGGTACGTCAGGCGTCCGGCGATGAGCAGCAGCACCGCCGCCATGACGACACGCCGCCTCGGCAGGGACAGGAGGGCGTTGATGCGCACGCCGGGAATCGAGCCGAGCTGGGCGCCGACGAACACGAGCGGCGCCAGCGAAAGGGCCACGTGGCCGACGGTCCACCGGCCCGGAAAGAGAGGAGCGGCCTGGAAATGGGCCACGGAACCGGCGATGCTCGTGGCGACCATTACCATGTTCGACAAACCGACCGCGCGCGCGTTCGAAACGATGCCCGCCGCTAACGCCAAAGGAATCAGGACCGCGCCGCCACCCGTGCCCGTGGCCCCGCCCGCCGCACCCGCGGCCAACCCGATGAGCACCGCAAGAATACTATGACGATGCACGCGCGCCTCCGGCACAATGCTTTCCTGGAGGAACAGGGTGCGAATGCCGACGATAACCACGAAGACGATAAACACCACGATAACGGCGCGGCCCGACATCTGCGTCGTGATCCAGGCGCCGAGATAACTGCCCACGATCGAACCCGCCCCGAGAACAGTCGCGAGCCGCCACGGCACATAAACGTGGTCCTTGTTCAGCCGCCAAGCATTCACGAGCGAGACAAAGATAATGATGAAAAGACTGGTGCCCTTGGCCGTGTGTTCATCCATGTGGGGGACAAACGCGATGAAGGCGGGAACCATGAGCAGGCCGCCGCCCAGCCCGAGCGCGGCGCTGAACAACCCAACGCCGATGCCGAGCAGCAACATGCCAGCCACGTACACGAGGAGGCCCATCAGTCCGAAATCCCGCTTGGATATCCCGGGCGGGAGTGTAGCAGATTCATCGCCGATGCGCACCGGCGGCGTTCATGGAAGGGTGCGCTCACGATAGGCGCTGCCGAGGAGGTAATCCCAGATCGGAAACGTGATATTGAAGTTGTACCGCTGCATCAGCTGGTGATGATGGTGCACCAAGTGGTGGCGGCGGAGCGCCCGCACAATGCGGAAACGGCCGATTCGAGAACTCTCCGGCCAGTGGTAGACAAGGTGGAACCACTCGTACAGCAGGTAGTACCCGATGGCCACGATGAAGAACAGGCAACCCGCATTGCGCCCGAAGAGGAACGCCGCCAAGAGCGCGAGCGGCAGCGCCGTGGCAAAGACGAGCCCTATGGCGAACGCGGGAAACAGGACGTACAGCCACTCGCGGTGATCGCGGGCGGCCATGTCGTCGTGCGGGAAGTACACGTGATGCACCAGCGTGTGCCGGTCGAACAAGGCCGCAATCCACCACGTGCGCCGGTGCATCGGCCCGCGATGGGCCAGCCACTCGGCCAGATTTGCGACCAGGAACGCCGCGGCCAGGAACATCCATTCAATGGGTTGAACGTCGTCGCGTAGCAGCGCGGCGCCCGTGATCGCGCTGAGGGCCAAGGCATTCGTGGCTCCGAAGTATACGTAGCCGTTGTACCATCGCGAATGGTAGAAACCGCGCACCTTCGCGCGGTAAGGCGGGAGCGCCATTTCCGCCGTCAATGATTCGCTGTCGCTCATTCCGAAATCGCCTTCCCACGTGCGGCATGCCGCGAGGCGACTCGCCGTGCTACCATTAGGGCCGATGTCGCCCGCAGCATGCCTCGCGTCGAAGTGGAACATCGATGAGGACCGAGTCTATGCCGGAGGCGTTCAGCGGGAAATCGGCCAGAACGGCGGCCAAGTCTTGGCCGCGCGTGGACCTTTGGACATTATGGACGATATGGACGGCATGGACAATAGGGACGAATGCACGGGAGCGGCTCGCGAGTCCGTGTCCGTCAATGAGGAAGGGCGGCAGAAGATGATCACGCTCTCGACAGCGGAACAAGACATTGTCGACGCGTTCGCGCGTCGCCGCCCCGACTTGAGCGGGTGCATGGGCGCGCTGCGCGACGCGCACGCGGCGCTGGTGCGCTGCTACGACGGCGGGGGCACGCTGTACACGTGCGGCAACGGTGGGTCGAACGCGGACGCGATGCACATCGTAGGCGAACTCTGCAAGAGTTTCGAGCGCAAGCGCCCCCTGGCCCCCGAGGTCGCCGCGCGGTTGCGTGGGCTGCCTTTCGGCGAGGAACTTGCCGCCCACCTCGAAGCGGGGCTGCGCGCCCACGCCCTCGGGTTCAACGGGTCGCTCAAGACGGCGGTCGAGAACGACTCGCCTCTGCGGGATATCGCCTTTGCGCAGGAGTTGAACGCCCTGGCGCGGCCCGGCGACGTGCTGCTCGCGCTTTCGACGTCCGGCAACGCGACCAACTGCCTGATGGCCATGTCGGTGGCGAAGGCGCTCGGGGCGACGACGATTGCGCTCACGGGGCCGAAGGGCGGCCGGATGGCGTCGTGCGCCGACGTCGCGGTCCGCGCGCCGGGCGATTCGACAAAGGAAGTGCAAGAGGCGCACATCGCGCTGTGGCACACGCTGTGCTGCCTCATCGAGGCGCACCACTTCCCGGAGCCTCGCGGGTGACGTGGCACGGGCGTCTTGTCCGTGATCGAGGACCATGGGCGGGACGCCCATGCCACGAACGAGCATGACTGGAGACCTTCGGTCGGCGCCGTGGCGCGGTCCCTGCCTTTGCGGAACGCTTCTGCGGGCAAGCGGGAGACCGGCCACAACGGAGACGCCCATGCCACGATGGGAGCAGGCTTCTCATGCGGATCGGGATAGACGCGCACGTGATAGGCACGCGGGCGGGCGGCAATGAGACCTACATGCGCGCGTTGCTCGAGGCCTTGGCCGCGCATGCGCCCGAGGCGGACATCCGCGTCTTTCTGAATCCGGGCCATCGGGAACCGGCGCTTACCTTCCCGGTTGTGCCACTGTCCACGCATTCTTCCTACAGGCGGATGCTCTATGTCCTGCCGCGGCTGTGCCGACGGCTCTCTCTCGACCTCGTGCACATCCAATACACGGCCCCGCTCTGGCGGCCCTGCCCCTACGTCGTGAGCCTGCACGACCTCGTCGCGTATCATTTCCCCGAGACCATGCCGCTGTTCGATCGGCAGCGCCTGCGCGCACTCACGCGCTTCACGGTCCGGCACGCCGCCCGTATCTTCGTGCTGACCCGCGCAGTGCAACGCGACATCACCGAGCGTTTCGGCATTCCCGAGGACCGCTTCGACCTGGTCCAGCCGACGATGCCGTCGTTGTTTCGGCGCGCCTCCGAGACGGACAGTGTGGACGACGCCTTGGAGCGGGTGCGCGCGCGGTATGGGCTGCCCGAGCGGTTCATCCTCTACGTGGGCCTCATCCAGCCGCGGAAGAACCTCGTGCGACTGGCCGAGGCTTTCGCGCGGCTGCGCCGGCGCGGTTTCGATCACGCGCTGGTCATTGTGGGTAAGCGCGCCTGGCTTTACAAAGACGCCGTCGAAGCCATCGCCCGCCTGGGCATTCAGGACCGGCTTATTTTCACGGACTACGCGCCGCACGAGGACTTGCCCGCCCTCTATGCGGCGGCGGACGCCTTCGCCTACATATCGCTCTATGAAGGTTTCGGGATTCCAGTCCTGGAGGCGCTTGCATGCGGCGCGCCCACGCTAATTTCGACAGATCCGGCGCTCATCGAGGTAGCGGGCGGCGCGGCGCATCCCGTGGACCCACTCGACGTGGACGCCATCGAAACGGGGCTGGTCCGCGTTCTGTCGGACGTGGCCTTCCGCGAACGAGCCCGTCGCGACGGCCCGGCCCGAGCGGCCCAATTCACCGGCGCGGGCATGGCCGCCGCCGCAGTGGCGGGCTATCGCAAGGCCGTGGATTGAACTCGCCTGCAGGTTGGATCGCAGGCTTCAGCTCGGATCGTCCTCCAGATTCCGCCGAGACGTCGCGCGGTCATCTCCCAAGGCGCGGCGAATGGTAAGGGCGAGGTCCTTTGCGATGATGGGTTTCAGGACAAATTCGCGGATGCCCATCGCCCGCGCGTCCTCCGCCGTGATGGCCTCGCTGAATCCAGTGGCGAGAATGATCGGGAAACCCGGGCGTTTTCCCAGCATGCGCCGGGCGAGTTCCGCGCCGGACAACTCCGGCATGGTTTGATCGAGGAGCGCCAAGTCGTAGGCGTCCGGGTCGTCGAGGAAATCCTGCAAGGCGCTGCGACTGCCGGTGTGCGACGTGACTTGGTATCCGAGGCCGCGCAGCATCTCGGTCCACATGCTGACCAATTGCGCCTCGTCATCGACGACGAGTATATGTTCTGAGCCGCCAAGGTCTTCGTCCGCAGGCTCCGCGCGCCGCAGCGCCGCGTGGTGCGAGCGCGGCAGGTAGATGCGAAAGACGGCGCCGCGCCGGTAATCGCTCTCGACGGTGACCACGCCGCCCAGCGAGGTGACAATGCCGTGCACGATGGCCAGGCCCATCCCTGTCCCCTCGCCCACAGCCTTGGTCGTATAGAACGGCTCGTAAATACGGCTGATGGCCTCGGGGGGAATGCCGTGCCCCGTGTCCGAAACGGTGAGCAAGATATAGGCGCCGGGAAGCAAGATGCCCTGGGGCATGGTGACGGGGGCATCAAATCGGACCGCCTCGAGGCGGACTTCGAGGACGCCGCCGTTCTCGCGCATGGCGTGCTCGGCGTTGGACAGGAGGTTCATCACGACCTGGTGCATCTGTACCGGGTCCGCGAGGACCGTCCCACAATCGGGGTCCAGGGCGTGTCGCAACACGATGTTTTCCGGGAGGGCGGGGCTGAAGAGGGCAAGCGCTTCGTCGACGATATCGTGCATGTTGATGGGCGCGCGCTCCTCTTCACTCTGCCGGCTGAATACGAGGATTTGCCGAACCAGTTCCTTCGCGCGATTGCCGGCTTTGAAGACCTCCTCGAGATACCGGCGATAGGGAAAGTCCGCGTCGGCCTTCACCAAGGTCATTTCGGTAAACCCGAGGATCGACGACAGGATGTTGTTGAAGTCGTGGGCGATGCCGCCGGCGAGCGTACCGATGGCCTTCATTTTCTCCGCCTGCCGCAGTTGGGCCTCGAGTTTCTCCTTATCCCGTTCCGCACGGCGACGGTCCGCGATTTCCGCCTCGAGGCGCTTGTTGACCAAGGTGAGGTCGGCTGTCCGTTCGGCGACCCGCCGCTCGAGGTCTTCGTGCGCTTTGCGCAGGGAGTCCTCTGCCCGCTGGCGCTCCTTGAACGCGCCCAGCAGTTCCGCCGCTGTGCGCAGCATGCGCACCACTTCGGCCTCCCACTTGTCGCGGCGGGGTCCGTTTGCGAACGCCAGTACGCCGCGCCAGTCGCCCTCCCACCCCACCGGCAACATCAACAGGCTGCGCGCGCCCAGACGCGTGACCAGCGCTTGCTCTTCCGCGGCCACCGTGTCCTCGCGAACTGTCACGGCGTGTCCCGCCGCCAAGGCCACGCGCCAGGCGGCGGCCGCGCCGGTGTAGGAAAGGCGGCTCGTTTCCTTGACGGAGGCCGGTCGCGCCGCCTCGGGATCATAGGCCTCGGCTACCCGCCGCGCGGCCAGCGCGCCGCCATCACTCTGCTCGTTCTCGAAAAACATTACACGGCTGGCCCCGGCGGAAATGCGCAGCAGTTCGAGCGCGTGGGCGAGCCCCTCGGCGCCCACGGACTCCGCCTGCAGTGTCTGCGAACACGCGGCGAGCCCCTCTTCGAAACGCAGCCGCCGCGCCAGCGAGGCCTCCGCCCGGGCGTGATCCCCGAGTTCGACGCGCAGTTCCTCGTTGCGCTGGGCGAGTTCCTTGGTGCGCGACTCGACCTCTCCCTCGAGCCGGTCTCGCGCCGCCTTGAGTTCCTCCTCGACCCGCTCGCGGACCGCCACGTTCTCGGCGAGTTGCCTGCGTTCCGCCTCGAGTCGCCGCCGGCCCCACTCGAGTTCGAGCATCGCGTAGTACAAGCCAGCCACCAACAACAGCCCGCCTGTTCCCACCAGGGCGTTCTCGATGAACTGGTGCACCGCATGTTGCTTGCCAAGCAGGGGAACATCCTTTACGGCGTCGAATTCATCCGCGATATCACTGAGTTGGAACATCACCAGGAATAGGATCGCGAACAGCAGCGCCCAGTGGACAAGCGGGGGCAGGCGGCGAATGTTCGAGAACACCAGGAGGAAGGAGAGGCCGAGTATGCTCATCGCAAGCAGGCCGGTGATATCCCGGGTCGCCCCCGAGATATAGTCGAATTGCACGGCGTAGCGTCCGCCGACCTCAAGCACCCAACACACGCTGAGCAAGAGACCAGTAACCCAGATCACGCGCTGCTTGCGGCGTGGATCATCACCCTCGACCGAATCGCCGGAGGCATGGGGAATATCGGAATATGGTTTCACGTGACGCGCGGCGGGCTTCCTCCGCATAGCGAGCTACTTCCTTCATCACCGGCCTGTCCCGCAATCCCCAAATATCGAGCAACCTCTTTTCGCGGTGATAGGTCTTCACCTTAGCACGTTGTCGCGCCCATCGCAAGCATCCATTTTCACGCCGTGATCGACGGGCAGTCCATGGCCGCAATTGATCCCTTGGTTCGGTTCCCGTATTATTCGCGCGACGTAAGAGACTGAATTCATTGCGTATTCTCGGCATATCGGCATACTACCACGACAGCGCGGCCGCCCTGGTGTGCGACGGCGACATTGTCGCCGCGGCGCAGGAGGAGCGCTTCTCCCGCGTCAAACACGATCTCGCCTTTCCCAAGGACGCCATCGCGTACTGCCTGCGCGCCGCCGGGCTTGCGGTCGCCGACCTCGACTACGTGGTCTTTTACGACAAGCCGCTCGTCAAGTTCGAGCGCCTGCTCATGACCTATCTGAGCACCGCGCCCAAAGGGCTGCTCTCTTTCTTCGACCAGATGCCGGTGTGG
>Ga0116142_10003613_pt1 | contig 15386 bp, 13 predicted proteins | sample AD_UKC033_MetaG_FD_89785 | JGI IMG/M metagenome (GOLD analysis project Ga0116142, IMG submission 89785) | Active sludge microbial communities of municipal wastewater-treating anaerobic digesters from USA - AD_UKC033_MetaG | ecosystem: Engineered > Bioreactor > Anaerobic > Digestate | place: USA... | reverse complement strand
CCCTGGATAGAATTAATTGCCGGGCTGTGGCTCATCGTTGGTATCTATCCGAAATCATCGGCCCTGTTGATCAGCAGCCTGCTGCTGTTTTTCATAGTTCTGGTACTGATTACTATGGCTCGCGGCTTAGATGTCGATTGCGGCTGCTTTGGGACCTTCAGCCGGCAGGCTGACTGGCGGCTTATAGCTGAAGATTCTCTATGGCTGGCTCTTTCCCTGGCTCTTTTATTTTCTCCGGCTAATGATTTCTGCCTGTTAAGAAAAAAATCATCTAAGGCCTGATATTTCACATACTTAATACCCTGCTCTCTTGAAATTTAAAACGGTGGAGTGTATATTTTCTTGAACACTGATTATAAAAGAAGGAGTTTAAGATGCCCAAAAAATACGTATATTTTTTTATGGCAGGAGCAGCTGATGGCAATAAAGATATGAAGGATATTCTCGGTGGCAAAGGGGCCAACCTGGCCGAAATGGCCAGCATAGGCCTGCCTGTCCCACCTGGTTTTACCATTTCGACTGAGGTTTGTGCCTTGTTTTTTAAAGCTGGAAATAAACTGCCCGCTCAAGTGGAGAAAGAGATTATAGCCAACCTCAGACGGTTGGAAAAAGTCTCGGGTCAAAAGTTTGGCGATGAAGAGAATCCTTTGCTGGTTTCAGTCAGATCAGGAGCCAAATTCTCTATGCCAGGGATGATGGATACCATTCTCAATCTTGGCCTCAACGACCGAACGGTGGAAGGCCTGGCCAGAAAGACAGGTAACCGGCGGTTTGCCCTCGATTGCTATCGACGTTTAATCCATATGTTCGGCGACGTCGTCCTGGAAATCCCGAAAAAGAAGTTTGAAGAGATTTTGCGAGCCAAAAAGGAAGCCAGCGGTCTTAATTATGATTATGAATTGAATGAATCTATCCTCGAAGAAGTTATTGCTGAGTATAAGAAGCTGGTCAAAGCGGAAACCGGTCAGGAATTTCCACTGGATGTCTTCAAGCAACTGAAACTGGCTATCAGTGCTGTTTTCAAATCATGGAATAATCCCCGGGCAATAACTTATCGCCGTCAGTATCATATTCCCGATGATCTGGGAACAGCAGTCAATATTCAACAGATGGTCTTCGGCAATTATGGTCCAGCCTCGGCTACCGGTGTTGGCTTTACCAGAAATCCTGCTACAGGCGAAAAAGAGCTTTACGGTGAATATCTGATTAATGCTCAGGGTGAAGATGTCGTGGCCGGCATCAGAACTCCCTCTCCTTTAAAGGATCTTGAGAAGGCTATGCCTGGAGTTTACAAACAGCTACTGGCCGTGGTTAAAAAGCTGGAAAAACATTATGGCGATGTCCAGGATTTTGAGTTCACGATTCAAGAAGGAAAGCTATATATGCTGCAAACCAGGAATGCTAAAAGAACCGGTATGGCCGCCGTTAAAATTGCAGTCGATCTGGTGAAAGAAAGACTGACCACGGTCGAGGAAGCTTTACTCAAAGTCGAACCAGAAGCTTTAAATCAATTGCTTCATCCGGTCTTCGATCAGGAGGAAAAGAAAAAGCATCCTGTTCTGGCCAGAGGGCTGGCTGCTTCACCCGGAGCAGCTACCGGTCAGGTGGTCTTTACCGCTAACGAGGCTGTGGTCTGGGCTAACCAGGGCAAAAAGGTGATTCTGGTCCGCGAAGAAACATCACCAGATGATATCCACGGAATGAGTGCTGCCCAGGGTGTTTTGACCGCGACTGGAGGTATGACTTCACATGCCGCTGTTGTCGGCCGGCAGATGGGTAAACCGGCTGTGGTCGGTTGCGGAGCAATAAAAGTTCATGAAGACATTAAAGTTTTCTTTGTTGGTGATAAAAAATTTGTAGAGGGCGACTGGATTTCAATTGATGGTACCACCGGTGAGGTGCTGGAAGGCCAGGTCTTAACCAGGCCTTCAGAGATTATTCAGGTTATCAAAGGTGAGAAAAAGCCGGAAGAATCCAGGCTCTATCTATATTTTACCCAGCTCTTATCCTGGGCTGATAAGTTCCGCCAGCTCGGAGTGAGAGCCAACTCGGATACACCGCCTGATGCCCGGGTAGCCTTTGCTTTTGGAGCCGAGGGCATCGGTCTGGCCAGGACCGAGCATATGTTTTTTGGACCCGAACGGTTACCACATGTGAGGGAGATGATTCTGGCTGAGACTGAGACACAGAGGCGGCAGGCTCTGGCTAAATTGCTGCCTTTTCAAAAACAGGACTTTCTTGAATTTTTCCAGGAAATGAAAGGCCGACCGGTTACGATCAGAACCATTGACCCACCACTTCACGAGTTTTTACCTAAGAAAGAAGATTTGATGGTGGAAGTGGCAGTGCTCAAGGCTACCAACGGGTCGCCAGAAAAAATTGCTGAACTGGAAAAATTATTGGCCAGAGTCAGGTCTCTATCAGAATTTAATCCGATGCTAGGCCATCGTGGGTGCCGCCTGGGTATAACTTATCCGGAAATAACTGAAATGCAGGCTCAGGCCATTCTGGAGGCAGCTTGTGAGCTGGTTTCTCAGGGTCAAAAAGTTTTGCCCGAAATCATGATTCCTCTGGTTGGTAATGTCACCGAACTGGCCAATCAAAAAGAAATTATCAATCGGGTGGCTGGAGAGGTGATGAAAAAGTATAAAGTCAGAATCAAATATAAAGTTGGTACCATGGTCGAAATACCAAGAGCGGCTCTGACCGCTGATGAAATAGCCAGGGAAGCTGAATTCTTTTCCTTTGGCACTAATGATCTGACCCAGACCACCTTTGGAATTTCTAGAGATGATAGCGCTAAGTTCCTCAACTATTATCTGACCCACGGTATCTGGAGTGATGATCCGTTTGAAACTCTTGATCAGAAAGGTGTCGGCCTGCTGATGAAATGGGCCGTGGAAAAAGGCCGGGAAACGAAGCCAGACCTCAAGGTCGGAATTTGCGGCGTCCATGGTGGTGATCCCAGATCTATCACCTATTGCCATAAAATTGGTTTGAATTATGTAAGTTGCTCCGCCTATCAGATTCCAATTGCCAGGCTGGCCGCGGCCCAGATTGCCATTCAGGAAAAGAAGGTCAGCCTCGAAGAGAAGGGCAAGAAAACCCTGGTAGCCAGAAAATCGGCCAGCTCAACTGCCAAAAAATCCAGGCGGGCGCGAAAATAAGTAAAAAAACAGCTCAAAGATAACCGGCGATTGAATTTTAGCCCGGGTCGGACGAAACCCGGGCTTTTTTTTATATCCCCCCCGGCGTTCAAATGTCCTGAACAAAGGATCGGGTTCCCTGGAAAAGATGAGGAAACAGTTGAGTCTTTTAATCTTCTTGATTTTCTGCTAAGTTAGATATTAAACATCCATGGCTCCACTGGTTGATTCGATTCTTTCCTTATTTAATGCCAGACTTCCTCTTAAATTCATCTATGCCAATGAATACTGGATGGTGGACATGGGGCCTCACATCTTTCCTGTTAAAAAATACAGAATGCTTTATGAAAAGTTAATAGCCCGTGGATTACGCCCTGAGGATTTTATCAGGCCCGAGCCGGCTTCAGACGACGATTTGCGTCTGGTTCATACTGCAGATTATGTAAATAAAGTTCTGACCGGGACTCTGTCTTCTCTTGAAGTTCAAGCTCTGGAAATGCCGTTTTCCTCTCAGGTGGTCCAGTATTTTTTGTTGATGACAGGGGGGACAATCAAAGCGGCAGAAGAAGCTTTAAGGACAGGCCTGTCGGTTCATCTTGGTGGCGGCTTTCATCATGCTTTCCCCGATCATGGAGAAGGCTTTTGTCTCTTTAATGATGTTGCTATTGCTCTTGAAAAAATGAAAAAAGAGGGGCGGATCAACCGGGCCATGATTGTTGATGGTGATCTGCACCAGGGGAATGGAACAGCTTATTTTTTCGGGAAAAAAAGCTATGTCTTTACGTTTTCTATCCATCAAATGGACAATTATCCATCCTGTAAACAAGTCAGTAGCCTTGATATCGAGCTGCGGTCGGGCGATAATGATGATGCTTATCTGGCCGCTTTGCAGCCGCATTTTCCCCGACTCTATGAGGAATATAAGCCGGATCTGGTCATCTATATTGCCGGGGCTGATCCTTACCAGAACGACCTGTTGAGCGGCCTGGATATTTCGTCAGCCGGATTGAAAAAGCGGGATAGATTGATTATCGATCATGCCCGCCGGCTGAAAATTCCCCTGGCTATCGTTTTAGGCGGTGGCTATGCTGACCGGATTGAAGAAACAGTCGAGATTCATTTTAATACGATTAAAGAAGCGATTAGAACCAGCCGGGAAGGTCCATAGTGATTAATCGCCTCCTTCATTTCGCAAAAGTAATAACTTATCTGGATCCAGCTTCTACTGATGATGCTCGTTGGAAGTCTATCCCTTTAAATTGAGTTCGGAAGCTCCTCTTAATATTTAATTAATTGCCTGTCAATTGCCATCCTGTTGATTTTATTCTGTTTCTTCTTTTTATACCTCATTCCTGCATAAAAATGTGGCTGAACACCTTGGCGTCACCGACCATGTTATCAATCAAACAATATTCATTCGGCATGTGGCAAGTCTCATCCAGTTTTGACCAGCAAGCTGCCTCAAATCCAGCCCGGCGAAAAATGGCAGCAACTGTCCCGCCACCAATGCCCATCGGGCGGGCTTCTTGCTCGTAAACTTCTCTGACAGCTTTCTTCAAGACCTGAACAACTGCCGACCGAGTAGAGGTAGGAGGAGCCGCCGGGGCTTTTTGGGCCAGACTGATTTCTATTTTGACCTTAAACTTTTTTTCAATGGAATCAGCCATTTTCCTGATGGTCTTTTCAATTTTTTCAACCGGGTAGCCGGGTAGAATCCGGCAGTCCATGTAGAAAATGTCTTCGCCTGGAATAGTATTGATATTGGGGACATTAGGTTCTTTTTTGGTTGGTTCAAAAGTGGAAATAGCCGGACTGAATAATCTATCCTTTAGATCGTAGAAGCGGTAAAGTTTTTGAAGTTCAGTAATTAGAAAACTGGCTGCTTTGAAACTGTTAATTCCCTTCTGGGGGGTTGAACCATGAGTCTGTTTACCGAGAGTCTTAATTTTCAGCCAGAGAATTGATTTTTCAGCCACTTCAATCATTGTACCCTTTTCATTGCCAGCATCAGGGACAATAATCAGATCATTCTTTTTGAAGACTTCTGTCTGATTGAGAACATATTCAATACCTTTCTGGCTGCCAGTCTCTTCATCTGCTACCAGGGCCAGCCCCACATCATAACTTGGTTTAATATTTTCAGCCAGGCAGGCTTTAACGGCAAAAATCGAGGCGACCAAATCCTGTTGATTATCTTCAACCCCGCGTCCATAGATCTTCCCACCCTCAACCCAGGCTCGAAATGGATCTCCGCGCCAGAGGGCCAGCTCGCCAGGTGGCACTACATCCATGTGAGTCATAATCCAGATCGTTTTCTCTGAACTTTTCCCGGGGAAAAAGGTTAGCAAATTGGGCCGGTAGCCAGCTGGTGCATCCTGATCCGGAGCTTTGATTACTCTGATATCGTTTATTCTGGATTTTCTTAGATATGATTCCAAAAACTCAGCCTTTTTAGCCTCCCCTTCGCCCCCGCTCGAGGGAGCGATAGCCGGTATAGCACAGAGTCTGGTTTGTAACTCAATCATCTCATCCCGAAATGAATCAAGTCTTTTGGCCAGACGGGTAAAAAGTTTTTTGTCAGGCATTAATCTCTCCTTCTTTTTGTTAATCTCGGCCCGATGATAGCATTAATCGAGATTTTGATGCAAGGTAAAAGGCTGACTCTTTTCAGGATAAAAGTAGTAGTGATTTAGTTCTGACTTTTCCGCCAGCCGGTCAGGCCCAGCCAGATATATTGAAGGCCCGAGATAATAGTGGCCAGAATGGTCAGATCATAAAGCCAGTCAAGAAGCCCGGTTGGAATCTCCAGCCAGTTAAAAAAGAGCACAGCGCCAGCCGTCAATACCTGGCAGACTGTACTGGTTTTTCCAAAGAGGGTGGGAGGGAAATCACGTTTCTTTTTGAGCAGGGCTAGCAGGACGGCTCCGATCACAATCAGCAAGTCCCGGCCCAGAACTATCCAGAAAACAGCCCAGGGAATTTTATTAGGGGAAGCATATTCAGGAAAGCTTAAAAGCAGAAAACTGGTAAACATCAGTAGCTTATCAGCCAGCGGATCAAGCCAGAGTCCAGCGGCTGACTTTTGATGCCAGATTCTGGCGATCAGACCATCCAGTACATCAGTCAGCCCGGCCAGAAGAAAAATCAGAAAAGCCCCGGCTAACTGCTGGTTTAATAAAAAGAAAACGAAAATTGGAACCAAAATTATCCTGAATAAGGTCAGGTAATTAGGTATCGTGCCGAAAGTTGACTTTAACTCGCCGGTCTGATTATCGACGTTAGCCATATATCCTCTCTGGCTTATTTTATTAAGTTTAGCAGAAGATCAGCTATCCTTAAAGCCTCGACGCCGGAAACAGGTCGATCAGGTTGAAAGCGTCTCTGAGCAGACAGCTCCATCAGTTGATAGGCGATCATCTGAACGGCCGGCAGATAGTAGATGTTTTCTGGTGGAATATCGCTGATCTGAATCTTTTCCGGTGGGATCTGGGGCATGAGCTTGAAGCCTTTACCTTTTAGAAAATTAATCAAGCGGGAAAAGGTTTCGGCCAGCTCAGCTCTGGTAACGATCCGGTTAGGTTCAAAGGTGTGATTTTCGTAGGTATCCATCAGAGGGACGGCCGCTACCCTGACAATATAATTAGCTGCCCAGCTGGTCGAAATATCAACAATGATGGGGGGTCGTTTTGGTTCTGGCAAGTATTTATTAAACTTGACGGCCAGGATGGCAGCCAGCTCCTGGCGGGTAATAGCCTGGGATTTAGGTATTTCATTATAAAGGCTGGGCAGGGTAATTATGCCCAGTTGATTCCTTAAATATTCAATTTTCTTCTGGACTTCTTTGTCCTCCGGGGCAAGCTCTTTGAGCTTCAAATAGATATCAAGACTCTGGCTTAGATCATCATGCTCGAGAAGAGTTTCGGCATATTCTCTGAGAATCTGCCGGTCGCGAGGCGCTAGCTGGCTCAGGGTTTGGTAGTGATTAATTGCCTGATCATATTTTCTTTCGCTCCGGTAAAGGCGAGCCAGCTTTAAGTGGGCCTCCTGTGATTGCGGCGAATAGAACAAGGCTTTGAGTAGCACCTGCTTGGCTTCTTCTTTTTTGTTTTGGTTTAAAAGTTCAGTAGCTTCATTAATCAAATTCTGGGTGAGGTGTTTCTGAAGTTCTTCATATTTGGGCTTGGCCCAGGAATTTTCTGGTTCTCTTTTTAAAATTTCCCGCAGCTGGACAAAAAGCCTGTCTTCGTCTTTTTTTTCTTCATAGATAGTCGCCAGGCCAATGCGGGCTGGGGTTAAATCCGGATTAAGTTCTATGGCCTTTAGAAAAAAGGCTTCTGCTGCTTCGATATCCTTCTCATACAGCCGGCAATAGCCTTCGCCCAGATTAAAGTAGGGATGATTCTGACCGAGCTTTAAAAATTCCTCTCTGGCTCCTTCGATATTACCTTTCTTAAGATCAGCCCAACCCTGTTCAAAGACCAGCCGCTCATTGAGAGAAAGCTTGGCCAGTTCCAAAGAAGGTGGTTCCTCTAAATAAAAAGAAGGAGGTACATAAGTTTTTTGAAAGGTGGCGCAGCCTGCTAACAGGACTAAAGCCAGCACCAACCAGCTTATCTTTTTCATAGAATTTCTCCTTTCCGGAGATAGGGAAGGTAGGGAAACAGTTTATTCCTTTGAGCTAAAACCTGATATTCCCAGCCCTCAGCTGTTTCAGTTTTCCTGATAACCATCAATTGCCTGACCAATGAAGCAGCCAGATCTGTCCGTTCTTTTGGGATGTGCAGACGATAAATTTGGGAGTTTTTAAATATGACCTGGCGCAACCTGGCTTTCAGGTTTTCCAGGCCTTCCCCGCTTCTGGCCGAGACATAAACTGGAGAAGCTTCTTCCTGTGCCTGACGATCAAGGAGAGATTTTTTTTCTTCTTCTGGCAGCAGGTCAATTTTATTAAAGACCTTAATTACCGGCAGATCAGTCACTTCCAGCCTGGAAAGGATTTCTTCGGAGGCTTCTGCCTGTTCAAAAGCCCCGGGCGAGGTGATATCTATAACCTCCAGCAGACAATCCGCCTCTCTTATTTCTTCCAGAGTGGCTCGAAAGGAAGAGATCAGTTCAACCGGCAATTTTTTTATAAAGCCAACGGTATCGGATAGAAAGAAATAAAGACCGTCAGGCAAGGTAACCCGCCTGACCATGGGATCAAGAGTGGCAAATAGATAAGGAGAAGTATAGCGATTTTCTCCGGCCAGGGCATTAAAAAGAGTTGATTTGCCGGCGCTGGTGTAGCCAACCAGAGAAACTGTAGGAACCGGCGACTTTCTGCGGCCTTCTCTCTGTCTGGTTCGCCTTTTAGACACGCTGTCTATTTCCTTCTTTATTCTGGCCATCCGATCGGTGATTCTTCGGCGGTCTTCTTCCAATTTTTTTTCACCCGGGCCGCGGGTGCCAATTCCGCTACCGAGGCGGGACAGGGCCTGTCCTTTGCCCTTGAGCCTGGGCAGAAGGTAGGTCAGCTGGGCCAGTTCAACCTGCAGCTTGCCCTCGTTCGTTCTAGCTCTTTGAGCAAAGATATCAAGGATAATTTGGGTTCTATCCAGGACTTTGACCTGAATGGCTTCTTCCAGACTCCTCTGTTGAATGGGGCTAAGGTTATGGTCAAAAATGACCAGATCAGCTCCCAATTCTTTCACTTTTTGTGACAATTCCTGGACTTTGCCTTCTCCGATAAAGAATTTTGGAGAGTGACCTGGCCGGTACTGATAAATCTCTTCGACAACTGTTGCTCCAGCGGAGGAAGCCAGCCCGGCCAACTCGGTCATTGATTCTTTAGCTTCTTCTTTTTCCCTCTGGGTGGTGGCTAAATTAACAAGAATAGCCTTTTCCATTTTTAACTTAAAAGATACTCCTTCACCTGATTTTCTATATTCTCTCTGTCATCAGCCTCAAACCAGATAATTCCTTGTGTTTTTTTAAACCAGGTCAGCTGTCGCTTGGCATAATGCCTGGTTTCTATCTGGGTTAAGCTGACAGCTTCTTCCAGAGTTATTTCTCCTTTCAGGTAGCGTAATACCTGGCTGTAGCCAATTCCCTTAAAAGGGGTAGCCTGCTCAGATAGGCCACTGGCCAGAAGCTGCTTTGTCTCTTCTATTAAGCCCTCAGCAAACATTCGTCTAACTCGCTCATCAATTCGTTGATAAAGCAACTTTCTATCTAATTTTAACCCAATCTGAAAGATAATAAAACCCTTGTCTCTGAGGGGAGAGGCCGTCCGGCTAAAATGCTCAGAAATAGGCAGGCCCGTTAGATAAAAAATCTCCAGGGCTCTTATTATTCTGATACTGTCTGTTGGGCTGATTTTTTCGGCATAGGATGGATCGATCAGCCGAAGCTTGTTGTACAAACTTTCCAGGCCATTATTTTTAGCTTCTTCTTTTAACCTGGCTCTCAGGTTTTCATCTCGCCCTGGACCAGGGAAAAGTCCTTCCACCAGAGCCCGATGGTATAGACCAGTCCCTCCAACTACCAAAGGCAGGTTTCCGCGGTCAATAATTTCATTGATTTTTTTCAGGGCCAACCGGGCAAAATCAGCCGCTGAGAAAGTTTCCTCAGGACCTACCACGTCGATCAGATGATGGGGAATTGCCTGTCTGATGGAAACAGGAGGCTTGTCAGTCCCAATATCAAAGCTACGATAAATCTGTCTTGAATCGCAGCTGATGATTTCTCCGCTGAACTTGTGAGCCAGATCGACTGCTAAGGAACTTTTCCCTACTGCCGTCGGGCCGACGATGAACAGGATTTTTTTCTGGCTAGTGCCCAATTTTAATCCTGATGACAATCAAAGTTACCATCAGGGTTAGTATGATCAATAAACCAAGCAGTTGCTTCCTCTTCAAGTTATTTCTCCTGAGCCAGAAGCTTGACCAGGTTTTCCTCGTGTTGATTGCCGAGCGTTTTTTTGACCAGCAGTAACTCAGCGGCCAGGATTTCATCAAAACCTCGCAGGATAATTTTCTTCTGACGGCGATCAAGACTGTTCAGGCTAATTTTCAACATAGCTCTAGGCTCAAAGCTCCCATCGGGCTTAATTTCCAGGTTGAGAAAAACCGGGTCAAGTGAATCCTGAGTTTCCCGGTAAGATTTTTCGAGAAGATTAAAGGCGACCGGACCCAATTGCTTGGCAATATAGCGTTGAATCAGGTTAGCTTTTTCATTGAACAGATGCAGACATTTTTCCAGATCGGGACCGGCCGGCTGCCCGCTATCTATCTCGCCAGCTTCCTGCCGGTTAAAGTCTAAAAGCCTGAGGCAGGTCAAAATTAAGACAGTTTTTCTGGTTTCGGTCGGGCCCAGCCAGGAATTCTCTATTAACCAGCTGAAAGTCCGAGGGGTCTGAAGTAAATTCCAGACATAGAGATCAGCCGGACCGAGACCAAGCCTCGAAACATAAGCCGGGACCTGACGGAAGAGAAGGCTGTTTTCTGCCGGTAGCCAGCGGTGGTAAACCTCCAGTTTAGAGACTTTTTTCAGCCCTTTTAAGATTAAGCCCGGGACAGCTAACCCGCTAAAAACAATGTCCTTAACATCGAATTTTTCTTCAATAAAAGCCACCGGCCAGTCAGGCAAGAAGAAAAATTCTGATAGCCTGGCTTCCAGAAAATCAGCCATCAACTTAAAAGCTTCATCAGATTGTATAAAACCCTGTTCAATTAAGATAGACACAACTGAACTGGCTTTTTCTGCACCCAGGAGGTTATGATTAAGGCGTAGGGGCGGATGAATTTTTCCTGTTTCAATTAACCAGTCAAAAAATTCCTTTTCTGGAAAGTATTGGTTGATGACTGCAATTTCTCCCTTGATCAGGCAAAAAGTCTTTACTTTCCCATGTTGGTTAATTTGGATTAAGCCTGTCCGGCGATCTTCCCATAATTCAAATAGCACCTCGGGTAGAAAAGAGAATGATTCGCATCTCTCAATATCTGTGACCATAAGCTTAATTTATAGAGCCTGAAACTGGTTGTCAACCAACGACCACCATAGGTTTTAAAGACGGCTCATTCCCCAGATACCCAGAACTATATTGACCAGAGTTTTGAGTCCCCAGAAAAGATAAGAAATAATCAAGGATTTCTTCATCTCGATCTTAAAAATGGCTGACAGCCCATAGGCCAACACTCCGAACATCCACAGTTGAAAGAAATCAATACTGTTCAAAATAATATAGCTATTGGAAGTTGGATCGAGTTGGGGGAAAAAAACAGCCAGACCAGTAGATACGTTGAAAACTGATTGTTTGGCCGAAATCAAAATGTATCTCAATCCATTGCCCAGGATGGTATTAATAAAATTAGCGTGGAAGAGGGCCGCCATAACTTGTTTATAAGTCCCATGGGAAGAGAAAAACCTGGCCAGAACGAAGAGAAGCAGGGCTTGAAATAACAGGCCGATAATCCCAATGAAGCTGGCAGTCAAAGCTTGAGTTAGCCTGGCACCGGTGGTCATCTCTTCAGCCTTTTTTCTTGCTCCTTCGAGTAGAGTCTGGAATGTTTCTTCGCCCATTTGCTGTTTTAAATTCGTGCTTTGCTGGTATAGTAAATATGAATCTCTAGCAGCAAAAGGGGCAATCAGATAACTGTAAATGGCCAGGGCAATCAACACGATAATTAAAGCATCAACCCAGACGGGCCTTTCGGCCAGGCTTTCAAACGTCTCCTTTGGTTTTATAAATACCCCGATCAGTCTTTCTCCTGTTTTCATAACCAGCCTCCTGTCCTTTCTTCTTTTTCTATTTGACCATCCCTGATATGGATGATTCTCCGGGCATGATTGGCTACTTCGTGGTCATGGGTGACCATGATGATAGTGTTGCCGCCGTCATGTATCTTATGAAACAGCTTTAAAATTTCTTCCCCTGTCCTGGTATCAAGGTTGCCAGTTGGCTCATCGGCTAAAAGCAGGGATGGGTCATTGACCAGAGCCCGAGCAATGGCCACTCTTTGCCTTTCTCCTCCGGAAAGTTCAGATGGTAGATGGTGCATTCTATCTTTCATCTCGACCATCTCCAGGGCTCGCCTGGCCTTCTCTTCTCTTTCTTCCCGGCTGGCCCCGGCATAAATCATGGGTAATTCAACATTTCTAAAGGCATTAGCTCGCGGCAAAAGATTAAAGACCTGAAAAACGAAGCCTATCTCTTTGTTCCTGATGTAGGCTAACTCATCTTCACTCAGAGTGCTGACCAGCTTCCCGTTGAGAAAATACTCGCCTGAGGTTGGAGTATCCAGGCAACCCAGAATATTCATCAGAGTTGACTTGCCTGAACCAGATGGCCCCATAATCGCCACAAACTCATTTTTCATGATGGTCAGGCTGACTTCTTTTAAAGCCTGAACCTGCTGATAACCAAGTTCATAAGTCTTAGTTAAATTGACGGCCAGGATGATTTGATGGTCATCAGGAGTGGGGGGCATGTTATTTTTTCTCCACTTTGAGCAGGGTGCCGTCTTTTAGATCTCTGAGTGCAGAATAAGGGCCGCTAACTATTTCCTGGCCTTCAGTCAGCCCTGATTCTATTTCTACCATCATGCCGCCCATGATGCCTTTTTTTACCGGCTGAAATTTGGCCCGGCTGGCCTCAACAATGAAAACTCCTTCCACTTCCTTTTTCTCGGTGTTGTTATCGGCGGTGCTTTCACCACTCTTATTATTCGTTTCTCTGATCACCAGAGCGGCAATAGGAATAGCTAAGACCTGTTTTTTCTCAGCCACGATAATATCGGCTGAAGCCGATAAACCTGGTTTTAAATGCTCTCCTGTGTTTTCAAGAGTGATTACTACCTTAAAATCTCTGGATTCCTGAGCTCCCAGCGTGCTTTTATCCAGAGCGGAACTGCCAATTTCAGTTACCCGCCCTTTAAAAATCCGATCAGGAAAAGCATCGATCTTAACCCTGGCTTCCTGGCCCAGGTTGACGTTGATCACATCGGTTTCATCCACTTCTACTTCTACCTCCATGACTGATAGGTCAGCTATGCTCATCAGCACTGTCCCTGGATTGTTCATTGTCCCGACGATGGCCACTTCGCCTTCCTCTACTCTCAAGCTGGTAACTACTCCATCAATGGGTGAGGCATAGGTGGTTTTTTTCCAATCTTCCAGAGCGCTTTTCAAGCCAGCTTCTGATTCTTTAATCTGATAATTAAGCGATTGTAAAGAGGCAGAAGAAACCTCATATTGAGCCCGGGCTGCTTCCAGCTGGTCCTTGGAGATCAAGGCGCTGTCATAAAGAGCCGTCTGGCGTTCGTAATAGCTTTTGTCCCGCCGGTACTGAGCCTCAACTTTTATGAGTTCAGCTTTTAGCTGATTGATGGTAGCCCGATAACGGTCAACCTGGGCCTCAAAATAAGTCGGGTCAATTTGCAGCAGAAAATCTCCTGCTTTGACCTCGTCTCCTTCCCTCACGCCGATTTTTACCACCCGTCCGGCTACGAGTGCACTTATATTAATATTCTTTTTAGGTTTGACTTCGCCTGAAGCAGAAATTATAGAGGTGATATCCTGTTTTTGGACTTTTTCTGTTGTGACTTTAACTGCTTTTTCTCTGGTGGTTTGAAGATTTAAGATAATAATCAGTGCTATGAGGAATATTATCCCGGCAAATAAAAAATGGCGCTTCTTCCTGGCTGAACTTCTTTTTCCTGGCATCTTTTATCCTTCTCGAAATTTCAAACTTTGCTTATTATACCTTATTTTTATTAAGTCAGCTCAATAAGTTTAGCTCATTGCCAAGGACCGGGGAAGCTGTTAAGATGCAACTATGGAAAGAACAGATTATGAGTGCATTCTACCAGCGGCTGCTAAAGCTGCTCGCCAGGCAGGAGATTTCCTCCTGAACGGCCTGCCGCAGGCCAAAAAAGTCGATTTCAAAGGTGAGGTTGACCTGGTTACTACCTTTGATCGCCAATCAGAGGAAATGATTTTTAACGAATTAAGTGCTCAATTTCCCACTTATAATTTTCTGGCCGAAGAGAATATCAGACAGGATAACCATTCGGATTTTAGCTGGATTGTTGATCCACTGGATGGTACCACCAATTTCGCCCATGGCCTTCCCATTTTCTGCGTATCAATTGCTCTGGCTTTTAAAGGAGCGGTGGTAGCTGGAGTCGTTTATGACCCAACTCGAGCTGAGCTATTTTCGGCCACAAAGGATGGAGGGGCTTTTTTAAATGGCAGGCGGCTAAGAGTTTCTTCGACCGGGGAGCTCGATAAAAGTCTTCTGGCCACAGGTTTCCCTTATGATGTTAGAACCAGTCCTGATAATAATCTTAATTATTTCAGCCATTTTGCTTTAAGAGCCCAGGCTATAAGGAGATGTGGCTCAGCTGCTCTTGATCTGTGTTACACTGCCTGTGGTCGTTTTGATGGCTTCTGGGAAATAAAACTTAAACCCTGGGATCTGGCTGCGGGCTCTCTTCTGGTTAAAGAGGCTGGTGGGCTGATCACTGATCTGGAAGGTAGGGAATTTGACCTGGAAAGTCCGGACATCGTGGCCAGCAACGGCCTTATTCATCAATCCATGCTGGAAGTCATCAGGTTAAGCCGGGTAAAATGATAAAGTTCTTGAAGATGACTACTGTCCGATTATCTTGGAGGACGGTGCTCAAGGCTTCTTTTATATCCCTTGTCTGTTTATTCTGCTGCTGGTTACCTGCCTTTTTTAATTCTCCTGTCTGGGGGCAAAATACTGACTCCGGACTTCCTATCAAGCAAGTTGAGGTGCCAGCCTGGGCTGGCTGGGTGGATACCGGGCTGGAGGTAATAGAAGGAGAAAAATATGAATTCGTAGCCAGCGGCAGCATTTCCTGTCAACAGGGCAATCCTGTCGCTACCTGTGGGCCAGAAGGCCTGGATTTAAAGACAGTCCAGCAACCCCTTCCGGACCACAACCTTGGAGCCCTGGTGGGTAAAGTAGTCAAATTGATCGACATCAGAAAAGATGAAGAGAGCGGAGAGGAAATTAGAGAGGAAGTTGTCAGAATATTTTTTATAGGCCCTCACTCAGAAGTGGAAATGCCACTGGCTGGCAAGCTTTACCTTGGAGTCAACGACAACGTTTATGCTGATAATGATGGGAAATTCAAGGTTATCATTTTCAAAAAATAGATAAAAATTACCTTCCGCCTATTTGATCAATTGAAAATCTATGACGTAATGATTACTGAGTTTCAACCGGTGGCTTTT
>Ga0116142_10003596_pt1 | contig 15429 bp, 10 predicted proteins | sample AD_UKC033_MetaG_FD_89785 | JGI IMG/M metagenome (GOLD analysis project Ga0116142, IMG submission 89785) | Active sludge microbial communities of municipal wastewater-treating anaerobic digesters from USA - AD_UKC033_MetaG | ecosystem: Engineered > Bioreactor > Anaerobic > Digestate | place: USA... | reverse complement strand
GCGTACCCTTAGCTCAATTGGATAGAGCACCTGACTACGGATCAGGAGGTTGCAGGTTCGACTCCTGCAGGGTACGCCAGCTTTTTCAGCCCCGGATGATTGCCAGCAGTTCGTCGCGCTTTTCTTCCATCAGCGCTTTGCTCCGGGCCTCCATGTTCAGGCGGACCAGCGGCTCGGTGTTGGAGCCTCGCACGTTGAACCACCAGTTGTCGAATTCGATGGATAGCCCGTCGAGTTCAATGACTTTGCCCCCGGAATATTTCCTCTTCAGTTTTTCGAACAGCGCCTTGCTGTCGGCGACCTCGGAATTGATTTCTCCGCTTGCGAAATAGCGCCGGATGGGCTTAATGAGCTCGGACAGCGTCTTGCCGGACTGGCTGACCAGATTTGCCACATAGATCACCGCCAGCGATGAGCTTTCGGTGAAGAAGTTGTCCTTGAAATAGTAGTGCCCGGAGAGTTCGCCGGCAAAAACGGCGTCGGCTTCGCGCATTTGTTTCTTGATAAACGCATGTCCGACGCGCGACATCATGGGGGTTCCGCCGTTTTCCTCGATCAGCTCCTTGACGGCCCAGCTGCTGCGCAGATCATAGAAAATGGCGCCTCCGCCGTCGCGCTTGAGCATGGCCTCGGCGATAAGCCCCGTGATCATGTCCATGGACACGATATCCCCATTTTCATCGCAGAATCCCGCCCGGTCCGCGTCGCCGTCAAAATAGACCCCGAAGTCGTATTTTCCTTTGCGAACCATACTCTGCAGGGGCTCAAAGGTTTCCAGGTGAAGGGGATTGGCTTCGTGGTTGGGGAAATTCCCGTCAAGTGTGTCAAAAAGCGAATCGGCGGTGAGCAGGCCTTCAAAGACCTTGCCCTCTTCAATGCCCATGCCGTTGGCGTAATCAATGGCAATATGCACCGGCCGCTTCAGGGCGGCATAGCTCTGAATATGCTTCACGTATTCAGCTGTGACATTATGTGTGGAAACCGTTCCGGTTTTTTCGGCTTTCGGGGCAAATGTTTCATTTTGCACTATCTTTTCAATGTCTTTTATTCCGGTAATGCCGCTGATGGGAATTGCATTTTCACGGCAGAGCTTGAAGCCGTTCCATTCGCCCGGATTGTGCGAGGCGGTGATCATGATGCTCCCTTCAGCCTTGAGGCTCCCGTTGGCAAAGTAGGACATGGGCGTGCTGCACATGCCGATGTCCACGACGTCTGCACCCTGATCCCGAATGCCATTGGTGAGCGCCTTGAACAGCGGAACGGAATGGGGGCGCATGTCGCGTCCGACCACGACCGATTTGCATTTCAGAAATGTGACATAAGCCCGGCCGATTTTATATGCCAGATCATCGGAAAGGGTGTCTCCGTAAATCCCGCGAATGTCGTATGCCTTGAAAATACTGCTCATAGTGCATCTCCCGTATTGAACATGTGGGGGAATATAATCAATTCAACCCTGCCTGTTCAAGGTTCATCATACAATGCTGGAAACTTGCAGGCTGGGGCGGTATGTTGTGCGGGATGAGTGATATGAACAGCAGAGTGCGCGTGGCGGTGGGAATGAGCGGCGGCGTGGACAGTTCCGCGGCCGCCGCGCTGCTGCTGGACCAGGGGCATGAAGTCGTTGGCCTGACCGCCCACATGTGGAAGGGCTCGCGATGCTGTTCGCTGGAGGATGTTGATCGGGCCGCGACAGTTTGCAGGCATCTGGGGATCCGGCACGAAATGGTTAATGCCGTGGAAGAGTTCGGCCATGACATCATCGAGCCGTTTGTCCGCGATTACGCGGAAGGCCGAACCCCGTCGCCCTGCGTGACATGCAACGAGCGCATTAAGTTTGGGCTTTGCCTCGCCGCCGGGCGCAAACTCGGATGTGAATATTTTGCCACCGGCCATTATGCCCGGATCGAAAACCGTTCCGGATCTTATCACATGCTGAGGGGACACGATCCGGAAAAGGATCAGACCTACTTCCTGCACCGGCTTTCGCAGGAGCAGCTTGCGCACATTCTTTTCCCGCTGGGCGGCATGCGGAAACCGGAAGTGACGGCTTATGTGAAGGCCCGCGGCCTTCCCGCGCTTTTCCGCGGCGAAAGCCAGGATCTCTGCTTTGTTCCCGATGACGGTCACGGGGCGATGATCGAGCGCTACCGGAAAGAGCTGAAAAAGCCCGGCGACATTGTGAAGCGGGATGGCCGTGTGCTCGGCGTGCATGGGGGATTCTATAACTTCACCATCGGCCAGCGCAAGGGGCTGGGCATTGCGTGGACTGAACCTCTTTATGTGAGCGATGTGCGGCCGGAAGCGAATCAGGTTGTGGTTGGGCCGCGTTCCGAAGTGATGCGCGACGCCTGCCGGCTGCATGATATTCACTGGATGAATGAAGTGCCTGTATCCCCGCTTCATTGCGATGTGCAGACTCGCTACCGGCATCACGCCGTGCCGGCGAAGGTTTGTTTTGACGGCAATCGGGCTGTGGTTCAGTTCAGTGAGCCGCAATTTGCCATAACGTCCGGGCAGGCCGCGGTTTTCTACAGCGAAAAGGAAGTGCTGGGCGGAGGATGGATTGAGGTGGTGCTGTGAGTATTGAAGTCAAAATGAAGAAACTGCGGGAATGCCTGCGGGACACGGGGGCTGTTGCGGTTGCTTTCAGCGGAGGGCTGGACAGCACCCTGCTGGCCGCTGTGGCCTTTCAGGAGCTGGGCAGCAGGGCGGTTGCCTTCACGGTGCATTCAATTTTCATTTCGGAGGCAGAGCGGGATGATGCGGATAATCTCGCCCGCGAAATCGGCATACGGCATGTGATCCTTCCCATGGATGTCACCACCGTGCCTGAGGTCATGGGGAACAGCCCCGACCGGTGCTACCACTGCAAGTTTCACGTTTTTTCGAACATTGTAAAACACGCGGCCAAACTGGATATTCGAACCGTTGTGGATGGCTCCAATGCCGATGACCTGAACGATTTCAGGCCGGGCAGCCGGGCTGTTGCAGAGCTGGGCATAAGGAGCCCGCTGAAAGAACTCGGTTTCACGAAAGACGATATCCGGGCGGCTTCCGCTTCTCTGGGGCTGTCCTCCGCAAACAAGCCCGCGATGGCCTGTCTGGCTTCGCGTATTCCATACGGAACACCGATCAGCCCTGATGCGCTGAAGAAAGTGGAGCGGGCTGAAGACATTCTGCGCCGCGGGGGGTTTCATCAGTTCCGTGTGCGTGCTCACGGGAATGTCGCTCGAATTGAGGTGGAACGCGATGAAATCAGAACTCTGCAGGAAAAAAGCGGAACCATCATTCCGGCCATAAAGGCCTGCGGATTTGACCAGGTGTCCGTTGATTCCGAAGGATACCGGCAGGGAAGCCTCAATCCAAAATCATGAATATCATTCTACTTGAGCAGGAAGAAGTCAGGGATGGGATTACCGTCCTGGATGACGATAGGGCCGGGCATATCCGCAAGGTCTTGCATCTGAAAGAGGGGGACAGTCTTCGCATCGGACTTGTTAATGGCCCCAGGGGGCAGGGAACTATCTCGGAGATTAAGAAACATGCGGTCCGGTTGCGCTGCGAATTCGAAAACGAAATGCCGCCGGAATCCCGGATTGATGTTCTCCTGGCCCTTCCTCGCCCCAAGGTGCTCAAGCGCCTGTGGGCTCCACTGGCTTCGATGGGCGTGGGACATGTCGTGCTGACCAATGCGTGGAAAGTGGAACGCAATTATTTCGACACACATGTGCTGGAGGAGAAATACTATCGCCCCAGGCTGATCGAGGGCCTGCAGCAGGCGGGCGACACGCATCTTCCCGACGTGCATCTGTTCCGCACTTTCACGGAGATGATGGAGAGGCTGGACGAAATGTTCCCCGCATCGCTCAGGCTTCTGGCCGATCCGTCCGGCAGGATATCAGTGCATGATGCTGTTCTTAAAAGCAAACCGGACCGGATTCTGCTGGCTGTCGGCCCCGAGGGCGGATGGATTCCGCAGGAAATTGAAAGCCTCTGTGCAAAGGAATTTCAACTGGCCGGCATGGGTCCCCGCATTCTGCGCACAGATGTGGCCTGCATTTCTCTGCTGGCGTTGGCGAATGATGCTCTTGAATAGAAAAGTTCCAATCATTGGAACTTTTGGTCTGAAAACTTCCAATGGTTGGAACTTTTTCCTTTGAGATTTCCAGTGATTGGAAGTTTTATTCCCGCGCGCCCTGTTTGGCCCAGGAATCCCGCAGGGTGACCGTGCGGTTGAAGACCGGCCGGCCGGGCTTGGAGTCGACGCTGTCCACGCAGAAATAGCCGATGCGCTCGAACTGGAATCGGGTGCCGGGTTCCGCCTTCACGAGGGCGGGTTCAATCAGGCATGTCGTCTCTTCCAGCGAATTCGGATTCAGATGATCCTTCCAGTCTTTGCCTTCAACAGCATCCATCGGATCTTCCACGCTGAACAGGCGGTCGTAGAGGCGCACTTCGGTTTCGACCGCGTGTTTTGCGGATACCCAGTGGATGGTGCCTTTGATCCTGCGTCCGTCCGGCGCGTTGCCGCCGCGCGAGTCGGGATCCCATGTGCAGTGCACTTCGGTGACTTCACCGGCGGCGTTTTTGACGACATGGGTGCATTTTACGATGCAGGCATAACGCAGGCGCACTTCCTGTCCGGGGGAGAGGCGGAAATATTTCTTCGGCGGGTTCTCCATGAAGTCGCCGCGTTCAATGAACAGTTCCCTGCAGAAGGCAACCTTGCGCGTTCCTGCCGCGGGATCCTCGGGATTGTTCACCGCGTCGAATTCCTCCACCTTGCCCTCGGGATAGTTGTCAATGACGAGCTTCAGAGGGTTCATGACGGCCATGCGCCGTAATGCAGACTTGTTCAAGTCGTCGCGCAGGCAGTGTTCCAGCAGAGCCACATCGGTAAGGCTTTCTGTTTTGGTGACACCCACGCGCTCGCAGAAATCGCGAATGGACTCAGGGGTGTATCCGCGCCGCCTGAGGCCGGAGATGGTAGGCATGCGCGGATCATTCCAGCCTTTCACAAGGCCTTCTTCGACAAGCTCCAGCAGCTTGCGCTTGCTCATGACGGTGTAGGTGAGATTGAGCCGCGCGAATTCGATCTGCCGCGAACGGTAGATGTCCAGTTCTTCCAGGATCCAGTCGTACAGCGGGCGGTGAACCTCGAACTCCAGCGTGCAGAGCGAGTGGGTGATCTTTTCCAGCGAATCTTCGATGCAGTGCGCGAAGTCGTACATCGGATAGATGCACCACTTGTCGCCGGTGCGGTGATGATGGGCCTTCTTGATGCGGTAGATGGCCGGGTCGCGCATGTGCAGGTTCGGAGAATTCATGTCTATTTTGGCCCGGAGCACATAGGCTCCGTCCTCGAACTCGCCGGCCTTCATGCGTTCGAACAGATCGAGACTTTCCTCGATCGGCCGGTTGCGCCAGGGGCTTTCCTTGCCGGGGCGCGTGGGCACACCGCGGTATTCCTTGAACTCTTCAGCCGAAAGCGTGCAGACATAGGCCTTGCCTTTTTTAATGAGCTGCACGGCGAATTCGTACATCTGATCAAAATAGTCGGAGGCGTAATAAAGATGTGTCCCCCAGTCAAATCCGAGCCAGCGCACATCCTCCATGATGGATTCGACATATTCGACTTCTTCGGCGGTGGGGTTGGTGTCGTCAAAACGCAGGTGGCAGGTGCCGTTGTTTTCGAGGGCCATGCCGAAGTCTATGCAGATGGCCTTGGCGTGGCCAATGTGCAGATAGCCGTTGGGCTCCGGCGGGAACCGGGTTACAATGTGCGTGTGCTTGCCGCTTTTCAAGTCATCGGCGATGATTTGCCGGATGAAATGCAACGGGGCCGCTGTTTCGTTTTCACTCATAAAAATACCTGCAATATCTGGTGTTATGAACGCAGTACTTTTATTCCTTTTGCATTCCCAACGCAATAGAGGATTGTTCTTTCATCCGGTTCTGCTCCATAGTATCTGTTGTTTTTCGAAGAACGGAGAAACATGAGAAAGATCAGAACACGCTTTGCGCCCAGTCCGACGGGGCATGTGCATATTGGCAACATTCGTGCGGCCATCTACAACTGGCTGTTTGCGCATCATAACGGCGGGCAGTTCCTGCTGCGCATCGAGGATACGGACACCGAACGTTCGACACCCGAGGCGGTCCAGACGGTGCTGGACGCCATGGACTGGCTCGGACTGACCTATGACGAGGAACCTCTTTACCAGTCCACCCAGCGGGCGAAGCACCTTGAGGCGGCGGAGATGCTGCTGTCAAAGGGGCTGGCCTACAAGGAGGACAAGGGCGGAACGGGCAAGGGCGAGTGCATCATATTCCGGATGCCGGGGCGGGACATGACTTTCCACGACCTGGTCAAGGGAGCACTGACGAAAAAAGCCGGTGACATGAAGGATCTGGTAATCGTTCGTTCAGACGGTTCTCCGGTATTTCATCTCGCCAATATTGTGGATGACATCACGATGAATGTTTCGCACGTCATTCGCGGCGATGACCATGTTGAGAACACCTACCGCCATGTGGCCATTTACGAGGCGCTGGGCGCGGAGGTGCCGCAGTACGCCCATCTGCCGATGATTGTCAACGCGCAGGGCAAGCCCTATTCCAAGCGCGATGGCGCAGCCTATGTCGGCGAATTCCGCGACCGGGAATACCTGCCGGAAGCATTGTTCAACTATCTGGCGCTGCTGGGATGGTCGCCCGGCGATGACCGTGAAATCATGTCCCGCGAGGAAATGGTCGAGCTGTTTGATCTCGCGCGCGCGCAATCGTCGCCGGCCCAGATGGATCTGAAAAAGCTGGAATGGATGAATGGGGTTTACATGCGGAGCCAGCCGAGAGAGGAGCTGGAAAAGCGCTGCCGTGAGGTGATGATGCAGCGAGGACTGTGGGATTCAGCCACCGCACCGGATTATTTCTCGGCCGTGCTTCGGGCCATGGGCGATCGGATTCACTTCTATTCCGACATTGCCCTGCATGCGGGTTTCTTTTTCACCGAGAACTACGAGTACGATGAGAAAGCTGTGGCCAAGCGGCTGATGAAAGAGGGCGCATTGGATGAGCTGCGCGAAATGGGGAAGCGGTTCGCGGCCAGTGATAAGTTCGATGCCCCGTCGCTGGACAAGATACTCCATGATTATGCGGCGGAATTGGGCGCGAATGCGGGACAGCTTATCCATCCGGTGCGCATCGCGGTATCCGGCATGGCAGTGGGTCCGGGTCTTTTTGAAATGCTTGAAGTGCTGGGCCGCGAGCGCGTTCTGGCCCGCATTGAGCGGACACTGCGGAAATTCGGAGGGGCCTAGGAGCCGACCATGGGGGATTCATCAGCAGGCTGTCCGCGCTTGACGCTCGCCACGCGTATCACGCTTTTCCGCATTCTTTGTGTGCCGGTCTATATCCTGCTGCTGATCTATTACCAGATGGGGCTGAAGCAGGGAGCCGCCAACGAATATTTCCGGAGCGGCGCGCTGCTGGTATTTATTCTGCTGGCGGCCAGTGACTTTCTCGACGGCTACATTGCCCGCACGCGCAATCAGGTCACCCGGCTTGGAACCCTGATGGATCCCGTTGCCGACAAACTTCTGATGATATCCTCGCTGATTCTTCTGACCCGGCCATCGCTTCCTGCCCTGCAGCCCCAGTTCCCGGTTCTGATTGCCGTGCTCTTCATCAGCCGGGATGCCCTGCTTGTTGCGGGAGCCTTTGTGGTGCAGCATTTCAGCGGAGAAGTGCAGGTGAAACCCCGCTGGAGCGGCAAGGCCTCCACGGCGGCCATGGCATGCTGCGTTGTCTACATTCTGCTGGGCTGGCCTGCGCACTGGTTCCAGCCGCTGCTGGCCGTTGCGGGTATGCTTATTATGCTTTCATTGGTTCAGTATTTGCTGGATGGTATCCGGCAGCTGGAGGGCCCGGCCATAAACCGGCCGGAGAAGGAACATCATGCCTGAGAATAAAGGTCAGCAGAGAGTGGTGGCCATTGTGGGCCGTCCCAATGTCGGCAAGTCGGCGCTCTTCAACCGCCTGGTCGGCCGCCGCGTGGCCATCGTTCACGAAGAAAGCGGGGTTACACGCGACCGTCTGATGAGCGAGGCCGTCTGGGATGAGGAGCACTTTGAGTTGATCGACACAGGCGGAGTCGGGATGATGGATGGATCCAGGACCGGCAGCACCATCGAGGACGGAACACGCCAGCAGGTGGATCTGGCCATTCAGGATGCAGCGGCTGTCATCTTCGTTGTGGACATCACCGCGGGGGTTCTCCCTCTGGACCGCGAGGTGGCGCGCCTGCTGCATGCTTCGGGTCGTCCGGCTTTTGTGGCTGCTAACAAGGCAGATCATCAGAATCTGCAGAATCAGGCCGATGATTTCGCGGAACTGGGATTCCCGGTGTATCCGGTGTCAGCGCTTCACAACCGCGGCGTCGATGATCTGATGTCCGGCGTGCTCCCGGCTCTTCCTGCTCCGGTTCCCCGCACGGCCATTCAGCCGCTGAAGGTGGCCGTGGTGGGCCGGCCGAATGCCGGAAAGTCATCCTATATCAACCGGCTTCTGCGCAGCAATCGCGTGATTGTGTCTGAAGTTCCGGGCACCACCCGCGACAGCATTGAAATCCCGTTTGCCATCGGCAGCGGAAATCAGGCCCGGCACTATCGGCTTATCGACACCGCGGGCATTCGAAAAACCAGCAAGGTGAACACGGCGGTCGAAAAATTCAGTGTCATACGCGCCGAGAACAGCATCAGGGAAGCGGACGTGGTGGTCATTGTGATGGATGCCACCGAGGGACCGAAGAAACTGGACAAGCGGATTGCGTCACTGGCTATCAGCGAGAACAAGGGCTGCGTTGTGCTGGTCAGCAAATGGGACCTCGCTGAGGGGACCACCACCCAGCGCGCCTATGGCAAGGCGCTGCGCGAGGCCGTTCCGTTCCTGAACTTCGCGCCGGTGGTCTTCGCGTCGGCAAAAACAGGCTACAACATCCGGAACACCATTGAGGTGATTGATCATGTCGCGGCCCAGCTGGACCTGAAGCTGACCACGGGGCTTTTGAACCGCGTCATCCAGGATTCCGTGGCGAAGGTTGCTCCGCAGGTGGTGGGGACGCGCCGGCTCAAGATATTCTATGCCACTCAGGTGGGGACCCGGCCGATCCGTATTCGCTTTTTCGTGAACTCTCCGCGGCGCATCAAGGAAAACTACAAGACCTATCTGCTCGCGGCGCTGCGCAAGGCGTTTGGTCTCGAAGGCGCACCGGTTATTCTTCAGTTCCGCGCCCGGCAGCAGAAAACGGAACAGTGAATTTTCAGTTCCGTTTCCGGTTTGCCCGGACGGTGTCCATAATCCCTGCGATGTAGATCAGCAGGGTTGTCAGAAACGCAATCATCATGCGCATCAGCGGCAGCGGAGGCATCTCCCGCGCCTCGAACTCAAATGCAAACCGGTAATATTCCCTGAGGATGACCGTCGCATACGCGAGGAAGAACACCAGAGACAGGGTCGCGGCGATGCCGAAAACGGCGCCGGCTGCCCATCGTTTCTGGATCAGCTGCCCGGCCCCCGGATAAACGAGCGTCGAAAGCAGCACCGCGAGCCGGTTCGCGTTCAAGAAATCATTTCTCCTGATCTGAAACAGATGTGCACGGGTCAGGGGAGCGTGTACCCGATGCGGTAATAAGCGCTGGTCGAGACCATGTTGGTGATGACCATTTCAAGGTCTGCTCCGGTGCCGGTCATGGCGCTGCCCGCCACGATCTGCCAGTTCTGAGTGGGTACCAGAATCGGAGTTTCATAAACCGCATACTCCGCGCCAAAAATGGTGCTGCCGATTGTCAGCGCGAATCTCCCGCCCTCCTGAGCCTCTATGGCATCGAGAATCGGCGTGCCGGTGCGTGTGATGATCACGGAATCGGTATTGGTCTGGATGCCGCCTGCGGTGGGGCTGGTGATCGCGAGGTTGTTGAAATACATCTGGCGCTCATCGCTGCTGTCCGTGGCGTTGAAGTAGAACTTGATGCGGCTGGGTGCGCCGGTGGAAACACTGAGGGTCTGGTCATAGGATTCCAGCCCGTTGCGTCCCGTTCCGCGGACACGGATACTGCCGTCGGCGACGTATTCGAAGCTCAAGGGCATGGCTTGAGTTCCGTATTCCGAAAACAGGGTTTCTCCGTTGATCGTGATCGTCTGAGTGTTGCCCATATTGATGTTGATCAGTTCTGTATCGCCGGCCAGCAGGTTGAATCCGCGGTTGGAGCCTTCGTTGTTGCTGTCCCAGTTCAGGCCGAAGTCGAAGCGGAAAGTGCTGCCGATGCCAAGCGGGCTGCTGAAGTTTCTGATGGCTTCGGCATTGGCGCCGGAACCGAACGGATTGGCATAGAAGCCGAAGGCCGTGTCCCCAAGGCCGCTGATGCCGGTATTGGCGGGGTCGGCGATGAACGCGCCGGCCCATGAGGTTTCGCCGTCCTGGGTGTGGTTGAAGGACCATCCGAGGAAGCCGGTGCCGCCGTTGTTGCCGGAGTTCCAGCCGTCGCTGTAGGCGGCGTCGGATGCGGAATCAACGGCGCTTGTGACAACTCCGGGAGGAGCGGAGTTTGTGCCCCGAACAATGATCTCGTTGCCGCCGGAGGCCAGCGCAACATTTGTGAGGGACCAGGTGGCGGCGGCCGGAAGGGTGCCCGAGGCTCCGGTCAGCGTGTTGCTCCAGGAAAGAACTCCTTCCATGCCGTCGGCGATTCCGGAGAGGTCATAGGTTTCCGTGCTGTTGGGCACGGTGATGTTCGAGGGCGGATTGGTGATGGCCAGGCCGGTCGGAAGATCCTCGCACCCCTCGACGGCAAAGTGCCAGTCGGCCCCGCCGTTATTGTCCCATGTGGCGCCGCCGTCGTTGAACACCATGTTGATGTTCGTGCTGCCGGCCGGCGGAGTGTACACATAAGTCCAGTAGGCCCCGGATTTGGTCATGCTCGGATTGGGCAGTATGACATCCTGCCATCCGTTGCGGCCGATGTGGATTCTGACCGGATCGGCTCCCAGCAGCACGCGGCCCGCCGGATTGTAGGTGATGGTGATCGGCCCGCAACCGACCGGGTTGGTCGGACTGATCGAAACGGGCGGGAGAGGGGCTTCTTCTTCGCCGCAGTTGGAAACGGCGACACTCCAGTCGGCGCCGCTGTTGTTGTCCCAAACCCCCGCTCCGTTGTTGAACACCACATTGATTTCGGTGGTGTTGGTCTCCATGATATACGTGTATTCCCAGTAGTACCCGTTCTGGCTCATGGAGGGATCAGGGGAGATGACGTCCTGCCACCCGTTGCGGCCAATGTGAATTTTGACGGCGGAAGCCTCCTCCAGCGGGCCCTCGTTCGGATAGTAGCGGATGGTCACCGGATCGCAGCCGTCGGGGGCCGCCGGATCGAAAACAACGGAGGAGGGCCCGACGGGCGCGTCGCAGTCGCGAATGGGAACCTTCCAGTTCGCGCCGTTGTTGTTTTCCCAGTTGGTCCCGTCATTGAACGCGACTTCCAGCTGCGGAGCGTTGTCGGGAATGTCGTTGGTCGTAAAGGTGTGCGAAAAGGTGTTGGAACTGGTCCGGCCCATCGCGGCGCTCGCCCAGTCATTGGTGTTTGTGGAGAAGTGGTAGAACACATTCACCGTTGCCGCTGTCGCCAGCGGCGATGTCGCCGCGTTGAAATTCACCGTGATGGACGCGCAGTCGGACGGCGCAGCGGGATCAAAAGCCGCGGAAGGGTACACGCTGCTCTGTCCGCCGTCGTGCTCTACAAAGACGTGCTGAATCTCTGATTTGTGGACATTGCCCAAACTGTCATAGGCCTCCACATAGTAGTCGAGCAGTTTCCCGCGGAAGCCGGGAACATTGCCGTCGTTGATTTCGACAAAATAGTAGTCGGCGATGACGGGATTGGACCAGAAGGCGGGGTCGAACACAAAGTAGTCAATCTGGCCGTTGGCGGCGGCGGTGTTCAGGGCGCTGCGCGTTTTCGGCAGTTCGCGTTTGGTCATGGCCACGGTCATCCATCCGCCGACGTCTGCGCCGCCCGCGAAGGTCTCGTTGTGGGTGGTGGACAGCGAGTTGGTCCCGTCGTTGTCCAGACGAACCCGGACGCTGACATTGGTAATGCCGTTGACATCATAGGCATGGGTCCAGATGTAGAATTCAGACGGCATTTTCTTCAGGTAGCGGGTGTCGCCTCCGGGGATATAGTTGAACCAGCCGAAGGTGTAGGCTCCGGGGTTGTAGGGGAAGCGCTGCGGTTTGAGCACCGTGGGCCCGGTCTGGTCCAGATGCATGCGCGTGGACATATAGGACTGCAGCTTGTCAATGGCGCGCTTGGTGGCGAGCGCGGGCTTGTTCTCGTCGTCGTTGCCGAGCCCTCCGTAGTAGTTGAATCCGGAATCCAGCCCGGTGAGATAGATGTGCCAGGCCAGCTCGACATCATTGGGACTGGTCCAGGATCCGTTCCAGTCGTAGGGGGCCTGAATCTTCCACGCCTGCACATCGCCGCCCTGATCGCGCATGATCTGTTCGGCGGTGATGCACCAGTTTGCGCCGGCCATGAGCGGGGCGTAGCTGAAGAATTTCAGCGCGAAGCCGGGAGTGACCAGATCGGCCTGAGTGCTGTCGTAGCGGTTGGTGGCATTGATGGCGGTGTTGTACAGCGGGGGTTCGATCCACTTCATGAAGTTCGGGGAGCCGTAATCCATTTCAGGGAATATCCACGCGCCGTCCTCGATGTGCGCAACGGGGGCATTAGCCTTTGCGGCATCCACAAAACCCTGGGGTGTGTTCTTGTTGTAGCCGGCGCTGGCGGAATCATTGAAGAACTGGGGTGTGGCCTCCATCCAGGAGCTGCTTCCGCCGCCCCAGGCATTATCGCCGTCGGAGGACGGCATGACGATCACCGGCCGGTTCGGGTCAGTGGCATAGGGTGATATGTTGTCGTTGATCTTTCCGATGCCCTCATTGGCGTAACCGAAGCGGTAGCTCAGCACGTCGTCGGACGGGACGGCATACATTTCCTTGGTCGCGCCGGTGTCGGGATTCACATATTGAACCTTGTGAAGCTGGTAGGCGTAGGGCGCCACGTTCCAGGCCGCGTTGCCCGGATTCGGTTCGCTGTACCACCAGCCCGATGTGGGCGAAGGACCGAGCAGATCGGCTTTGTTGGGCGGGCTTGAATAGATGTTGTAAGTGCCGGTCGGATTGGCGTAGTTGAAATAAGTGGGACAGGTGCGGCTGATATGATGGCTTGGGACGATCGTCCACTCATAGCCCTCGTCCACGAGGACATCAACGAGATGGCGGGAATAGGCCATTTCGGTCGGGAAGAAACCCTTGGAGTGGTCGCTCAGGTCGCTGTTCCCGCCCCAGGCCTTCCACCAGGCCTGCTTGAAAATCTGGAGCTCTTTCCGGAACACTTCCTTGGGGAGCAGAGGAGCAAGGCTGTGGTGGTAAGTGAAGCCGACGAGATCAAGGCGGCCCCAGCCGCGGGCTTCCGTGTTGCCGCTGTTCCAGTCGCCGCCGTAGCCCAGATGACCGCCGCCGCCCAGCTGCCGCACATTGTCAATGAGCGATCCCGAATAACTCAGCGCAAAGCCGCCGCCCGAGAAAGTGGACAGCGAATTCTTCGGCCCGTACTGATAGGCGTTGCGGCGGTCGTCGAGGCCGAAGATGTTGCCCAGATCGTTTTCGGGATGGTAGGCCGGACTGATCCCGCCGTAGTTCTGGCCGGGTTTGAGGACGATGGAGTCCCATGCGTACTGGACGCGGGAGTTCTGGTCGCCGTTGCTGTTCCATTCCGGCCAGTAAGTGGGCTGGTGGTTGTGCCAGAAACGGGAGACATGCACATTGCCGTTCGCCAGAGACTGGGGCGCAATGCCGATCAACAGCAAAAAGCAACCGGCCAGTACACCAAAAACAAAACTCTTGAAACTGCTCATAATCTACCTCCGGGAACTTGAAAAAACCTGTTTAGTAAAACGCTACACCTTTTTTGGGGAAAGTGTAACCGATTTTTTGATTTATTCTCGAATTTCTTTCTTTGATCCCTTCTCGACCGCTTTTTCCGGCCAAATCTAAAAACGAGCAAAAACGTCAAAAAACGACCAAAAAGTGCCAAATACAGCCCAAAATCGTGATTTTTCGCGAAAAGTTCCAGTGATTGGAACTTTATGAATGCCCCTTCTGAAGCCGTATTTCTTGACTTTGTTTTCCAATACTGTAGATAAAAAGGACGCTTATCAATAACTTGTTAGCCCAAGATGCTCTGGAGTGAAAGGACCCGCGAGGAATGCCGAGCAAGCCGCTGAATCGAAGTCTGCACGCTGCGAAGGCGACGAAGCAGGACGAGTTCTACACCCAGCTTTCCGACATCGAGAAGGAGTTGCGGCATTACACGAAGCATTTCAAGGGCAAGACCGTCCTGTGCAACTGCGATGATCCAAAGGTCAGCAACTTCTTTCACTACTTCTCTCACAACTTCGAGAAGCTGAAGCTGAAGAAACTGATCACCACATGCTACAAGAACTGCGAGCCCGATCTGTTCAGCCAGTACACGGCGGATAGCGGAATCTACCTCGAATATGACGGCGACAAAAACAACAACCGCGTTCCCGACCCGGAAGAAATCGGCATTCACAAGTTAAACGGCGACGGCGATTTTCGCAGCGCAGAATGCGTCAAGCTGCTCGAGCAGGCGGATATCGTCGTCACCAATCCGCCGTTTTCGTTGTTCCGGGAGTATCTCGAGCAGTTGGTGAAGCACAAGAAGAAGTTCATCATCATCGGGAACAAGAACGCGATTACGTACAAGGAGACGTTCACGCTTATCAAGCAGAACCAACTTTGGGTCGGTAGTACGGCGATGGGAACCGACATGCTTTTCCAAGTATCAGACGGCCTTGCGAAGATACTAGTTGACACGAAAAAGCAGGGCAGTGCGTACAGGATGGTCAATGGCGAGATTATGGCACGCTCGCAGTCGTGTTGGTTCACAAATCTCGAACACCACAAGCGCCACGAAGAGCTGGTTCTCTTCAAGGCGTATAACCCCGCCCAATACCCGACCTATGTCAACTATGATGCCATAGAGGTTGGCAAGACAGAGGAAATCCCCGCAGATTACGCGGGCCCAATGGGAGTGCCAATTAGCTTTCTCGACAAGTACAATCCCGACCAGTTCGAGATCCTGGGCTCAAGCAGAACCCTCGGCAGACCAATGTCGGAGTTCGCTAAAAAGGGAGCGTACCTGCAAGGTGGACCGCGGTTCTATCTCTCCAAGAAAGCCAAGCGCCGGGTTCCCCGTGGCTTGCCACGGGGAGGAAGGCGCTCCTTGCTGGAGGGGTTTAGGGGAGGCATGCAGCCTCCCCTGGGAGTAGGTCCTTGCATGATATGGT
>Ga0116142_10003589_pt1 | contig 15439 bp, 12 predicted proteins | sample AD_UKC033_MetaG_FD_89785 | JGI IMG/M metagenome (GOLD analysis project Ga0116142, IMG submission 89785) | Active sludge microbial communities of municipal wastewater-treating anaerobic digesters from USA - AD_UKC033_MetaG | ecosystem: Engineered > Bioreactor > Anaerobic > Digestate | place: USA... | reverse complement strand
CCTGGGGGCTGCACGACATGCACGGCAATGTCTGGGAGTGGACGCGGAGTCTATATCGCGGTTACCCTTATGAGGAGGGAGGCGGCCGGAACGCGCGAAGCGCCGAAGGACGGCGCGTGGTGCGGGGCGGCTCCTGGTATGACCGGCCCAAACGGGCGACTGCGGCGTATCGGCTCGCGTATGCGCCGTGGCAGCGGGTGTTTAACGTGGGTTTTCGGGTAATCTGTGTCGATAAGGATGCGACGGTGCGGACCGTCACACTGCGGGGAGAAATCGAGTGAAACACGGATGCGTTAGCGGAATCTTGCTGGTGATTATGGCCGCGTTCGGCGCGCCAGCGCAGGAAACCGCGGCGACCTATCGGTCGCCTGTGGCGATCGTGGCGGACCCGACGGGAGCGGTCTCGTATGTGGCGGAGCACACGGGCGGCAGGGTGACGGTGTTGGTTCCTGCTTCGGGCGCCGTCACGCGGGAGATCCCGGTGCCGGCGCCGGTGAGCGGACTGGCGCTCACGCCCGACGGCGCGCGCCTCTACGTCACGTGCGGCGAAGCGGAGGGCGTCCTGGCGGTCGTAAACGTCGGTGACGGGAACGTGGATCGCACAATCGGCGTGGGCCACACGCCGACCGGCGGCGCGCCGCATCCGGACGGCAAGACGTTCTACGTGTGCAACCGATTCGACAACACTATCGGCGTGGTGGACTTGGTCGAGGGTCGCCAGACGGCGCGCATCGACGTGGCGCGCGAGCCGGTCGCGGCGGCGATAACGCCCGACGGACAGTGGCTTGTCGTGGCGAATCATCTGCCGGCGGGGCCGTCCGACGGCGAGTACACGGCGGCGGCGGTGTCGATCATCGACGTTGCGCGACAGGCGGAGGAGACGCGCGTTAATTTGCCGAATGGGAGCACGGGGTTGCGCGGGCTGTGCCTGTCGCCGGACGGGAAGTTCGCCTACGTGACGCATATTCTCGGGCGGTACCACCTGCCGACGACGCAATTGGAACGGGGGTGGATGAACACGAACGCGTTGAGCGTGATCGACGTGGCCGGAAAGCGGCTGGTGAACACGGTGCTGCTCGACAGCGTCGACCTCGGCGCCGCGAACCCGTGGGGCGTGGTGTGCGCGGACGGGGGCCGGTTCCTGTGCGTGGCCCACGCGGGCACGCACGAGATCAGCGTGATCGACCTGCCCGCGCTGCACGCGAAGCTGGACCGGGTAGCCGCGGGCGAGCGCGTGTCCGAGGTGTCGCGCGCGCCCGAGGACGTGCCGAACGATCTGGCGTTCCTGGTGGACCTGCGGCGGCGTATCAAGCTCGCGGGCAACGGGCCGCGAGGCATCGCCGCCGTCGGCACAACGGTGTATGCGGCGGAATATTTCACCGACTCGATAGGGGTGGCGGCCATTGCGCCGGACTCGCGCGCAAAAGCCGCTTCGTTGCCGCTCGGACCGGAACAGTCCATCAGCGTCGTCCGCAAGGGCGAGATGTTCTTCAACGACGCGGCGCTCTGTTTCCAGCACTGGCAGAGTTGCGCGAGTTGCCACCCCGACGGCCGTGTCGACGGGCTGAATTGGGACCTGATGAACGACGGGCTCGGGAATCCCAAGAACACGAAGAACATGCTGCTCGCGCATGCTACCCCGCCCGCGATGTCGCTCGGCGTGCGGGACGCCGCCGAGACGGCCGTGCGCGCGGGTATCCGCTTCATCCAGTTCGCGGTGCGGCCCGAGGAAGACGCCGTCGCAATTGATGAATACTTGAAAGCGCTCCGGCCGGTCCCCAGTCCTCACGCACGAGACGCGGCATCCCGCGAGGCGGCGGACCGCGGCGCGAAGGTGTTCGATCGCGCGGGTTGCGCGGCATGTCATCCGGCCCCGCTCTACACGGACCTCCAACCTTACGACGTCGGCACGGCGAAGGGTATGGACGAAGGAAGTCCCGTCGATACGCCGACGCTGATCGAGGCTTGGCGGACGGCGCCCTACCTGCACGACGGGCGCGCGGCCACGATGCTGGAGGTGCTGACGACGTTCAATCCCAATGACCGACACGGCGCAACCTCGAATCTCACGCAAGACGAAATCGAGGATTTGGCCGCGTTTGTGTTGTCGAAGTAGTATCGAAGGACAGGCAACGACGGTGTTCGTGAAGAGGGCGTTATCGTGTCGGGTATCCGGAATGTAGCGCGCGTCGCGCGGCTGACCTCGCACGCAGAGTTGTTCCTGAGCAGTGCGGCGGATGAGTCCGTCGCCCCCGAGGATTTCCTCACGGCGTTGGGCGACTCGGCGCGGGCGCTCGGCGTCGAGATCGTCGCGCTCGACGTATTCGGCGCGCTGCCGGCGGGCGGCCTCATGAACCATGTTCGCTCGGAGTGGCCGATAACGTGGGTCGGCGAAGCGGCACGATCGGGGAAATCGAATGCTATCACCACAGAGGCGGCCCGAAACCCGAAACCCGTTTCTGCCAGCGCCGCGCAGGTGTGGGGCGTGCGCGGGTGCGCGGTGCGCCGGATCGCGATCGAGGGCCGCGTCGTGGGCAGTGTCATCGAGGACGATGCCGCGCGCTATTGCCGCTGCGGCGGCCTGCTCCCGCGCGATATCGAGGCGTCGCCGTCCGGGCAGACCTCGCAGGTGTTCGATCGCATGGAGGCGGCGCTAGCTCAGGCGGACATGGATTTCAGCCACGTGGTGCGCACCTGGTTCTTCAACCGCGATATCACCTCGTGGTATCGCGAATTCAACGACGCGCGCGACGAATTCTTCTATGCCCGCGGCGTCTTCGACGGTATCGTGCCGGCAAGCACCGGCATGGGCGGCGAGAACACGGCCGGCGCCGCGCTGATCGGGGGCTGCCTCGCGATTATGCCGAAAACCGACGCCGTGGCGGTGCGCCGGGTGTCTTCTCCGTTGCAGTGCCCCGCGTTCGACTACGGCAGTTCGTTCAGTCGCGCGGTCGAGATAGCCGCGCCGGACTGTCGCCGGCTGCTGGTGTCCGGCACCGCCAGCATTGCCCCGGAAGGCCACACGCTGTATCCGGGCGACGCATCGGCGCAGATGGATCAGACCCTGCGCGTGGTCGAGGCAATCCTCGAATCGCGCGGCATGGGTTGGGAACACGCGACGCGGGCCGTCATGTATTACAAACATGCCGAGTACCTGGCGGAGTTCGCGCGACAAGCGGCGGCGTTGCCGGACCTTCCGGTAGTATATGTTCACAACGACGTATGTCGGGACGACCTGCTGTTTGAAATGGAGTTGGACGCCATCGAGGCGAACATGGGAGACGCATAGGCCATGAAAAAATGCTTGGTTGCGCTGGTTTTGGCCGCTTTGGCGGCGGCGTGGCCCGGGCACGGGCGACGATATGCGGTGTGGGGACAGGCGGACCCCGCGGTCTGGACGGCGAAGGAGGTCCGCGTTGTCGAAGGCTTCAACGTGCCCGAATGCGTGTTTCCGGATATTGCCGGCGGCGCGGTATACGTGTCCAATATCGACGCGGAGGAGGGCGCGTATTGGAGCAACGACCGGAAGGGCCACATTGCGCGGCTGACCCCGGAAGGCGACGTCACGGACGCGCGTTGGCTCGACAGCGGCCCGGCCGCGCCGATCAATTCGCCGAAGGGGATGTGCCGTCTCGGCGATTACCTGTATTTCACGGATAACACGCGGCTGATGCGCGTCTCCCTGAAGGAGTCCGGCGCCGCGCCGGAGGAGATACGGCTGCCCGAGGCGCGCATGTTGAATGACCTGGCAAGCGACGGGAAATGCGTGTACGTGTCCGATACCAGCCTGGGCCGCGCATACCGAGTGGATGAGGCGGGTCTTGCGACGCACTTTTCGGCGATTCCAAGCGTCAATGGCCTGACCTGTCACGACGGGCGCGTGTATGCCGTGAGTTGGGACGGCCACGAGGTGTATGAACTGGACCCGGAAGGCCGGGAACCCGCGAAGCCCTTCGGCTTGGCAAAACACTTCTCGAATCTGGACGGCATCGAGGCCCTCGAAGACGGCTCGTTCCTCGTCTCCGATTTCACAGGCAACAAGGTCTGTCATATCGCCGCGGACCGGAAGACGGTCGCCACGCTCGTCGAGATCGAATCGCCCGCGGACATCGGCCTCGACCAAGGGCGCGGCCTGCTCTATGTGCCGCAGTTCATGAAGGACCGCGTAAGCATTTATCGGTTGGCACGTCAATGAGATTGGCGGCGTGCTTCGCGCGCGGCGGACTTACGCCCTGATCGGGTCGAGTCGGTCCCCGGCCAAGGGCGGCGACGCACTGTAGCACGCATCGAGATCGACCACGTGAACGCCCGCGCCGGTCCCACGGTAGACGCCCTTTACCTGATACGCGATCGCGTCGCGCGTGATGACGGCCACGGCCATCTCCACGCCGGCGGGCGCGCGCTCCAGCCAGACGTCGGCGCGCGGATCGGAGAACAGCAGCCGTTGCCCGCCCGCGGCCACGCACGGCATAACGACAAACGCCCTCGGAAAACCGTCGTCGGCGCCTTCGCGAAACGCAACCGCCCGCACCGCGCCGAGACGCCGGAACTTCTCCCGCACGCGCACGGGCATCACGGGAACGGGACCATCCTGCCCCCGATTAACAGCGGCACCCCGGCCCGCATACCAGGGAGACAGCGCGCGCGCGAACGCGTATCGAGCAATCATCCGCGTCTTTGAGAGACGCTGCATCGGGCCGATCTCCACGACGCGAATGGTCCCGGCGGCCCGCACGCTCGTGTATGCGTTATAGCGGAACATGGGAGAGCGGTTGATCGCGTCGATGCGGGGCCCCTTCGTCTCCCAGCCCTCGAAGCGGCCCAGGATGCTCCAGCTCTCGAAGGCCTCGTTCTGGACCGCAATGCAGACCTCCGGACGCGCATCGAGGTTCACGCGCGTCTTGTTCATCAGAAACTCGCCGAAGATGACGGTCGCGTCATCATATGGCGTGATCGAGATCACCGGCACGCAGTTGGGCCGGCCCCGCGCGTCGAGCGTCGCCAGGAACTTCGGCGTGAACGCCCCGGCCAGCGCCGCCCGCACGCCTCCCTCGATAATCGCGTTGCCCACAGCCGTCCCTCCGTGTAGCGCCAGACGCGGCGCGCTCCCTGCGCGCCCTCCCCCGTGCTTGTCTCGTCCTCGTACTCGCCCGCCAGTGTACCACGATCACACCAGCGCTTGAACGCGGCCACGCGTCATCCACAGGAACGGCCTTCTTCCCGTGGCATGGGCATCTTGCCCATGTCCGTAGCGGGCGGACTCAATCAGGAAATCAGCCACAAGAACTTGCTGTCTACACATCATGATGTCAACGCATCTTGACATCAATTGTGAACACAGGGTATATTTCAGGCATGAGGACGACGGTGACCATCGACGACGACCTGCTGGCGGCGGCCAAGAGTCTTGCGCGCGCGCGCTCAGAATCTCTGGGACGCGTGCTTTCGGACTTGGCGCGACGCGGCCTGCACGCAACCCCGCGCGTAGTCGCGGCGACGGGCGGCTTCCCGTTGTTTCGCGTCCCGCGGGATGCCCATCCCATCACGTTGCAGGATGTCAGGAAGCAGGACGACGAACCGTGAGCGTCGGGCTGCTTGATGTAAATATGCTCATTGCCTTGGCGTGGCCGTCGCATGTCCACCATCGCGAGGCGCACACGTGGTTTGCGGCCAACCGCGCTTCGGGTTGGGCGACGAGTCCATTGACCCAGTGCGCCTTCGTGCGCATCTCGTCAAACCCGAAGATCATCCACGAAGCGGTCACGCCGATGGAGGCGCTTACGCTGTTGAAAGCGATGACCTCCCTTGAAGGCCACGTTTTCTGGCCGGATGACGTCCCGCTTTTTGGAGAGCCGGTCCCGACCGATCTGCTGGTCGGTCAACACCAAGTCACCGATGCCTACCTGCTGGGGCTGGCCATTCGGCACAAGGGCAGGCTGGTCACGCTTGATCGCGGCGTGGCGGCGCTTCTGCCGCCCCACAGCGCGCATCGCGCCGCGCTCGAGGTTGTGGCCGTCTGAGACGGAAGGGGGCAAGCGGGGTCGCCAATAATGTAGAAGGGGCGCCCGAAATGGGCAGCGCCCGCGCTCACAGCATCCGAGCGCGTCACTTGGCGTCGCCGTCGCCGGGGACTTCCGTCAAATGCGCCATCGCGCGCCGGGAAAGTTCCTCGACGGTCATATCCTCCCAGAGCGACTGGCGCCAGAGGGTATAGTCGAACCGCTCCCGCTTTAGGAGAAGGATAAACCGTTCCACCTCGACGGCGTCCATCTTCTCAAACAGCGCCCGAAAACCCTCGGACTTGATTACCGCATCCGTTCTCACGACTCGTCACTTTCGATAAGGATGAATTCAACGGGATTCACGACCCGTATGCCTTGGATTATATCACGCTTCCTGAGAATGCCGTTGTCCGTGGTAATGAAGAAGTCGGCTCCGGCGTCAACGGCGCACGCGATATGAAGGGAATCCTTGACCCCAACCCAAGATGCCGCAATTTCCGCGCTTCTCGGACGATGTTCTCATTCTCAGAGCGACACGGCCCGCTCGCTTTTCTTTTCCACTCGGCAATAGACGTCATTACTTCCAAGTCAGGGTTGGCGGCGTTTTCGTATTCCAACATATACGACCATACGAGACGTATCTCGCCACTTTGCACCATCTCCTGGATGAGCAGTTTTGCCTCCGTCTCGAGCAGAATCCGCTTCTGACTTTGATCATCGAAGGGACGATTGAAGCAGCACAAGTCCATGTATATCAGCGCCCACCCGCAAGGACTCAAGAACCGCCTCGCGCGTGCGCTCCTGCGCGTTGACCCCGGGCAGGTCCACAAGCCAGCCTGCGTGATCATTCAAGCGCTACCGTGGGCTCGGCCGCGGCGGTGTCGTCGTTATCCCAAGCCGTGGCCGCGCCCACTTCCGGAGCCAAGACCTCGATGGTATTCGTCAGCACCCAGGGGGCCATGCCGATCGCGGCGCCGTCGCCGGTGTAGGTGATCTCGCCGGGCATGGGGAGCGCGGCTTCGATGCGGTACTTGCCCGGCTGCGACACGGCGAACTCGAAGGTGTCGCCGTCGTGGGAGGCGATGGATTTCCCGTTGCGGAGGAGGGTGAATTGGCAGGGCAGCGGCGACGCGGCGCGCAGCGTGAGTTCGGGTGAAAGGGCGATGCGCTCGCCCAAGGTCACCTGTGTCGCGCCGTCTTCGGCGACGAAGATGAATCCCTCGGCGTCAGCAATGAGGTTGAACGCGATGAAAGACCTGCCCGCGCGCAGGGCGTCGAGCAGGGCGGGTTCGCTCAACTCCTCGGCCAGTAGATGGGTATTGACGAACCGCGACGAGCGTTCGTAAGGGTCGAGGTCGATGCGAAAGAGTTGTTTATCCGGCGTCAGTTTGCCGAAAAGGAGGCGAAGCGGCAGCCGCGTGAGAAAGTTGAGCCGGAACTCGCGGATTTTCTTCTCGGGGTCGTTGTGGCCGGTGTCCAGGATCAGCAGCGTGTCTTGCGCGGTGTAGACGGCGCGCACGCCGACGTTCTGGTGGCAGTCGTTGGCCGCGATTGGGGTAAGTTTCCGGTACGTGCTGAGTACGTCCCATTTCTGTGTGAGCGTGCGAAGCGTCCACACGTCGAACATGCCGCGGAACGCCTGCTCGGGATATGCGAAGGAATTGATGACGAGGTCTTTCACCGTCTCGATACGACTGTTCTTGACTACCATGTTGAAGATCATGTCGGTGTGGATGTTGTAGATTTCCATCGCATCGATCTCGGGAATGTCCCATGGGCGCGGGGCTTCGGTGTGGCCGAGGGCAAGCACGCCGCCCAATTCCCGGATTCTCCGGGCCAGCTCCGCCGGGTCGTCGTCTTGCGAAAAGACGGTGTCGTCCGGCAGTCCCCAGGGCATGAATCCCTCCTGCATCTCGAAGCCGCGCACAAAGAGGATGCCGTCGTGAATGCCTTTCCACCCGAGGGAGTAGTCGGCCTTGCCGTCCACCACATGGTCGGTCATGAAGATGAACTGGCACTTGGCTTTGTGGAGCGCTTCGACAATCTCGGGAAACTGCACCTCCGAGTCGTGGGAAATGTGCGAGTGGCTGTGCATCACGCCGCGGTATTCGGTCCATTCCGTCTTCAGGCTGACTGGTTGCCGAGTTTCCGCATATTCCCGCCAAACCGCCGCCTGGCGCGGGTACAGCCAGAAGCGGTAGTAGAGCTGCGGCGCGAACGCGCCGATGAAAAGCCCAATGATGACCAGCGCGGCGGCCACCATGACAAGACACCCGCAGCCCGCCGCGCGGCGCAGCCGACCCTTGCGTGGCTTTTGCTCTTCCATGACGCGCCGTCCCTCCGATATTCGGCGCATGGTAGGGGCGGCGACGCGGCGCGATCAACTTCCCGGAGAACCGTGGTGCGGCCAATGAATCGTCATTCGTCCGCGTCCTGTTTCTTCTGATCTTCGAGGTACTTCTTCATGGACTTGACGACGGTTGGAAGGTCTTTATTGAACACGATGTTCTCGATGAACTTGGGGAAGACGGTCCCGCTGTCCACGGCAATGGTATACATGACGATGCAGCGGTCCTCGCCATGCGGGCGGATGACCCAGCTTCCCCGCGTGTCGCGAATGCTGTTCTCCCGCGACTTGTCGAGTCGCCACGTAATCACGCCGGCCTCTTCGTCATACGTCTCGATGATGTGGTAGGTGAAGGTCTTGAACGCGACGCGGACGGTTTCCTTGAGTCCCTCTTGTCCGTCCTCGGTCTTGTAGCGCGCGACCGCCACCAGATGCGGTTGGTAGTTGAGGTGCTCCTCGGCGTGGCTGAGAAGCCGCCAGATATCTTGCTTTGGTCGGTTGATAATGGTGAGGACGCGCCCGAACGCCTGAGCGGACCCGTCGGCGTCCTTCGCGCCCATCTTATAGACGACCAGTTCGTTCTTCTCGATCCGCTCGAGGTTCTCTTGAGTAAGGCACTTGTCCAGTTCCTCGACGGGCCCGGCCAGGGTCGTCATCGAGAAAGATATCAATACCGGCAAGAGCCGCATCATAGATCGCATTTCCAGTCGTGTACGGTTGAGGCGCATGGCATTTGGTCTACTGGATTCCCGCACGAGCCAAGACATGTGGCTCACGGGCCGACCTCGATGGTTACACGATACCGCATCATCCGCGACTCCAACTCGCGATCTGCACGATCCAGTCTACCACAAACCGCGGGAGGATGGCGCTCAGCTTGCGGCGGCCTGCTCGGCGGCGGCGGGCTCCGGTTCGCCCATGAGGTAGCGGTGGATGGACGCGGCGGCGGTGCGGCCTTGGCCCATGGCGCTGATGACCGTGGCCGCGCCGGACACGATATCGCCGGCGGCGTAGACGCCGGGCACGGAGGTGGCCATAGTCTCGGCATCCACTTCGACGGTACCCCACTTGGACACCTTTAGTTCGGGGGTGGTCTGAGGCACGAGCGGGTTCGGCTTGTTGCCGATGGCCATGATCACGGTATCAACATCCAGCACAAACTCGGACCCTTTCACGGGCACGGGCCGGCGGCGTCCCGAGTCATCGGGTTCGCCGAGTTCCATGCGCAGGCATTCCATGCCGACGACCCGGTGCCGGTCGTCGCCGAGGATGCGCACGGGGTTGTTGAGCAGCAGCATCTTGATGCCTTCCTGCTCGGCGTGGTGCACTTCCTCCGCGCGGGCCGGCATCTGCTCCCGGGCGCGGCGGTAGACGAGATAGACGTCCCCGCCGAGCCGGAGCGCCGTGCGGGCCGAGTCCATGGCCACGTTGCCGCCGCCCACCACGGCGACGCGCTCCCGTTTGATGGGCGGCGTGTCGTATTTCGGGAAGAGATATGCCTTCATCAGATTCGCGCGGGTGAGATACTCGTTCGCGGAGTAGACGCCGACGAGGTTCTCGCCCGGGATATTCATGAACGAGGGCAAACCCGCGCCGGTCCCGACGAATACGGCGTCGAAGCCTTCCTCTTCCAGCAGTTCGCGGATGGTCGCGTTCCGGCCAACGACGTAGTCCATGACGAATTGCACGCCCAGTTTCTTGAGGTAATCGACTTCCGCGCGGACGATCTCCTTCGGCAGCCGGAACTCGGGGATGCCGTAGGTCAACACGCCGCCCGCTTCCTGAAGCGCCTCGAAAACGGTGACCTCGTGCCCCAGTTTGATGAGGTCGCCGGCCACGGTGAGGCCCGCGGGTCCGCCGCCGATGCACGCGACGCGCTTGCCCGACTTCGGCGCGATCTCCGGGATGCGCACCTCGCCGCTGTTGCGCTCGTAATCGGCCACGAAGCGTTCGAGCCGTCCGATGGCGGCGGACTCGCCCTTGATCGCGAGAATGCACTTGCTCTCGCACTGCTCTTCCTGCGGGCAGACGCGGCCGCACACGGCGGGCAGGGCGTTCTGTTCCTTGATCTTCTGCGCCGCTTCGATGAACTTGCGCTCCTTGATGAGCGTGATGAAGCCCGGTATGTCGATATGCACCGGACAACCCGTGACGCACTTCGGGTTCTTGCAGTTGAGGCAACGGCTCGCCTCGAGGACGGCCAGTTCCTCGGAATAGCCGAAGGGCACTTCCTTGAAGTTGCGGACCCGGTCCTCGGGGGCCTGCTCGGGCATGGCCTGCCGCGGAATCTTGGGCTTCGCCTTCGGTTTCGGTTTATCCTGGGGCTGGTCGCCGCTGGGTTCGTCAGGCATTATTTCACCCCTGCCTTTGCATGCGCGTCGCAGCCGCAGCCGCGATGCGCGCCGTCATGCAACATAGTTACCGGTTCCGTGCGACCGACCGACCGGATTTCCTCGAAGCTGTACGCCTCGCGGCGATCGCGCACCTCGTCCCAATCGACCTGGTGCGCGTCGAAGAACGGTCCGTCCACGCACGCGAACTTCATTTTGCCGTCCACAGTGAGCCGGCACGCGCCGCACATGCCCGTGCCGTCGACCATGATCGGGTTCAGCGCCGCGAACGTCTTCACCCCGAAGGGCCGCGTCTCCTCGCTCGTCAACATCATCATGAAGGGGCAGCCGACGGCCACGACGCAATCCAGCCGCTCGCCGTTGCGGAGCCGCCGCCCGACCTCGTCGACGGCGTGCCCCTTCAGGCCGGAGGACCCGTCGATGGTCGTAAAGACGAATTCGTCCGCCGTACCCGCCAGCTTTTCCTCGTAGTAGTTCAAGTAATTGCTGCGCGCCTCGGAGACCACGACAACCCGGTTGCCCGCTGCTTTCAAGCCCTTCGCGATGGGCAGGATCGCGCCGATGCCGTAGCACCCGCCCGTGAGGGCCACCGTGCCGTACTCCTTTATCTCGAACGGGATGCCCAGCGGCCCGACGACGTGCGCGAGACGATCGCCCGCCTCGGTCAGGATAAGTTTGCGGCTCGAACGGCCCATCTCCTGCACCACGAGTGTAATCGTGCCTTTTTCCGCGTCCCAGTCGCACAGCGTGTAGGGCACGCGCTCCGAGCGTTCATCGACCATCACGATGATGAACTGCCCCGGCAGCGCCTTTTTCGCGATCTCGGGCGCTTCGATAACGATCTCATGCGCGTTCGGCACAATCTCCCGCTTCTCGACGACAAGGAAACGACCTTCCGTGTGGATGGCCACAGCGTCGGCGGGACGCCCCTCCGCGCCTTGCATGGCGCGCAGCCCGGCGACCTTCTCCTCGATCCGATGACCGCGGAAGAACGCGCGGGCGAGGCGCTTATTCAACGCGGGCGCGGGCGCCTCGTCGCGCTCGACCAACAAGGCCGAATTTTTGAGACCGAGTTGCGCCGTGATCTCGCGGGCGGACTCGTAGGCGAAGCCTTCGCCGCCGAGCGCTTGGGCGAGATGCGCGATGGTCCACCATTCCGGTCGGGCCTGTCCTGGCGACGCGCAGGCGCGGCGCAGCGGGCGCGGCGTTCCCGGTCCGTCGAGGACCGTGCCCTCGGTCTCCGCGAAGACGGCGGCGGGCAGCACGGCGTGGGCGCGCTCGCTCACCGCGGTCGGATAACAATCAAGTACGATAATTGCATCGAGCCCGTCCAGTTCCCCGGCATCCACGAAATTGCCCGTGGTCACGAGGGCGCGCGTGCCCTCGGGAAGCCTCGCGCGCGAGACGCCGCGCGCGTCCGGCGTGATCTCGACGTAGCGATCCGATTTCATGACCTCGTTCGTGAACCGCTTGAGCAGATGCCGGTCTTCGATGGGCGTGGTCGTGTCGCACACCAGGGCGAATCCGTCGTTCACGTAAGGCCGCAGCCGTTCGGCGACCGACGCGATCGCGTCGTCCCACGGCACTTCGCGGAGCGTATCGCCTACGCGCACGTGCGGCGTTTTCAGCCGGTCCTCGCCATTCAGGAATTCAGGCAGCGCGAAACGCCCGAGCATGCACACCGGCACGCCCATGTTCACCGCCCGCGCGGCCACGAGCCTGTTATCCTTCGTCCCCAGACGCAGCGCGCAGGCGGCGTCGCAGAAGATGCAGGTGCTTTCAATGCCTGCTTCCGGGCGTCCGTACCACTTCGCGTACCGGTCGGCGAGCGTGCCCGTCGGGCACACATCCACGCACGAGCCGCAGAAGGTGCAGCCGGCCTCCTCGAGGTTGCGGCCGAAGGCCTCGCCGATGTGCGTCTTCCCGCTGCGATTGATGAACGCGATCACCGGTTTGCCCTGCTGGTGCTCGCAGATGCGGACGCAGCGCCCGCAGAGAATGCACAGGTTGAGGTCGCGGTCGATGAACGGGTTCGAGCGGTTGATTGGGCGCATGTGATACAGCGGCGCGACGGGAATCTCAGTCAATCCGAGGTCCTCCGACAACGCGCGGACCTCGCACACGTCCTTGTTGTTGCAGGTGTGGCAACCGGTCGTGCGCCCGGCCTTCTCCGATTTCGGGCGGAACTTGTCGCAAAGTTCGCGCTTGCCGCATACGAGGCAGGCGCTCGGGTGCTCGATCATCATCAGCGCCAGCACGTTGCGCCGCAGTTTCAGTAACTCCGGCGTTGCCGTGCGCACGCGCATGCCCTCGCGCACGGGCGTCGTGCAGGACGTCGGGAAGCCGCGCATCTCGTCCACCTGGACCACGCAGATGCGGCACGCGCCGAAGGGCGGGAGATTCGGGTGCGTGCACAAATGCGGGATGTGGATGCCGTGCCGCGACGCGCACGCGAGAATGGTCTCGCCCTCGCGGCCTTCCACTTCCCGATTATCGATCACGAGTCTCATAGCGCTAATCCCATTCATTTCGTCCGTGGCATGGGCATCCTGCCCATGTCTTCAATCACGGGCGGGACGCCCGTGCCGCGTCTGCCTTCTTTTCACGCCGCGGCTCGAACCGGGTCAGTTTGCCGCTCTCCCGGAAAACGGCGGCGCTCGTCGACGGGCACCGGCTGACGCACGCGCCGCAGTGAATGCACAGGTGCTGGTCGATAACGTGCGGCTGGTTCTTCTCGCCCCGGATGGCGTTGACCGGACAGCCCCGCGCGCAGGCGCCACAACCCTCGCAGTGTTCCGCGTCGATGCGAAACGTAATCAATTGGTTGCACGTGAACGCCGGGCACTCGTGCTCCGTGATGTGCTGCTCGTATTCCGCGCGGAAATATCGCAGCGTCGTCAGCACCGGGTTCGGCGCGGTCTGGCCCAGCCCGCACAGCGAGCCCTGCTTCACCGTTTGCGCTATGTCCTCGAGGATTTCGAGGTCGCGCATCGTGCCCCGGCCCTCGGCGATCTTGTCGAGCAGCCCAAGCATGGCGCGGGTGCCCACGCGGCAGGGTACGCACTTGCCGCACGATTCTTCCTGCGTAAACGTGAGGAAGAAACGCGCGATATCGACGACGCAACTGTCTTCGTCCAGCACGATCATGCCGCCCGACCCCATGATCGTGCCCGCGCCGGTCAACGACTCGTAATCCACGGGCAAGTCCAGCTTATCGGCCGGGATGCAGCCGCCCGACGGACCGCCGGTCTGCACCGCCTTGAACGCCTTGCCGTTCGGAATGCCGCCGCCGATTTCCTCGATGATCGCTCGCAGCGGCGTGCCGAGCGGCACCTCGACGAGGCCGGTCCGGTTGATCTTTCCGGCGAGCGCGAAGGTCTTGGTGCCGCGGCTGGATTCGACGCCGAACCGCGTGTACCAACCGGCCCCGTGGCGCATGATCAGCGGCAGATTCGCCAGCGTCTCGACGTTCTGGATGACCGTCGGCTTGTCCCAGAGCCCGCTTATGGCCGGGAACGGCGGTCTCGGGCGCGGCATGCCGCGTCGGCCCTCGATGGACCCGATCAGCGCGGTCTCTTCGCCGCAGACGAACGCGCCCGCACCCTTCTTCACCGTGATATCAAAGGAGAAGCCCGACCCGAGGATGTTTTCCCCGAGCAGGCCGAGTTCCCGCATCTGGTCGAGGGCCACGCCGAGCCGATGCAGCGCGAGCGGGTATTCCGCGCGGCAGTAGACGTAGCCCGCCGTCGCGCCTATCGTGTGCCCCGCGATGAGCATGCCCTCGAGCACCGCGTGCGGGTCGCCCTCGATCACCGATCGGTTCATGAACGCGCCGGGGTCGCCCTCGTCCGCGTTGCAAATCAAATACTTTCGGTCCCCCGGCGCCTGGCGGCAGAACGCCCACTTCGACGCCGTCGGGAAACCCGCGCCGCCGCGCCCCCGCAACCCCGCCTGTTTCACTACCTCGAGGCACCGTTCCGGTCCGGCCTCAAGTGCTTTCAGGAAGCCGCGATAGCCGTCGCGCGCGAGGTAATGATGCAGGTTCTCCGGGTCGATCTGGCCGCAGTTGCGCAGTATATTGCGGACTTGGCCGCGCAACATCGGATGGTCCATGAAATCGCCGATCCCGTCCACCTCGCCCGCGCCCATCTTGCCGACGGCGAGGTCGCCGCAGGGGTCATCGCCCAGCACGTAGCCGTCGAGGAGCCGCGGCGCGTTCTTCGTGGTGACGGGGCCATAGCAGACGCGCGGTTTGCCGGGTTTATGGATGATGACCAGCGGTTCGAGCGAACACGGCCCAAGACACCCCACCTTCACCACGCGCGCCTCGAGGCCGCGCTTGGCGATCTCCCGTTCCAGGAGATCGACGACCTCTCCCGCGCCCGCCGCCACGCCGCACGTCGCCGCGCCCACGAAAAAGATCGGCGTGTCGCTCCCCTCGAGCGCCTCCCATTCGACTCGCGCCCGTTCGTATGCCTGTTCCAGGGCGCTCATGATCCCGGAGCCTACTCTTTCGCCCGATACTTCGCGAGAATGCCCGGCGCTTTCGCGCGCGTGACCCCCGCGAATACGTGGCCGTCCACCGAGACCACCGGCGCCAGCGCGCAACAACCCAGACAGGCGACGCGCCGCAGGTCGAACCGCCCGTCCGGCGTTGTCCCGCCGGCCTCGATCCCGAGTCGGTGCTCGAATTCCTGAAGAATCTCGGCGCCGCCGCGCACGTGACAGGCCGTGCCCTG